>Ga0315287_10005898_pt1 | contig 12114 bp, 10 predicted proteins | sample YL17G11_0_MG_FD_205037 | JGI IMG/M metagenome (GOLD analysis project Ga0315287, IMG submission 205037) | Sediment microbial communities from Yellowstone Lake, YNP, Wyoming, USA - YL17G11_0 | ecosystem: Environmental > Aquatic > Freshwater > Lake > Sediment | place: USA: Wyoming | collected...
AGGATCCGACGCCGACGGTCGTACGCGCCGAGACGTGGCTCGCGATCGCGGGCGGCGCGCGCGGAATCGGCTACTTCCCCGACTGGTGGGCCGAGGACATCCGCAACGAGGTGCGCCTCGTGAACCGCGAGATCCTGGCGCTGGCCCCGGCGCTCCTCGCACCGGTCGCAAAGGCGAACTGGTCGACCGAGAGCCCCGTCCGTGTGGGTGCTCGCCGCTACAACGGTGCGACGTACATCATCGCCGTGAACACGTCGACCTCCCCGACGAGCACATCGTTCACGATGCCGGGCCTCGGCGGCCGCAAGCTCCGGGTCTTCCGCGACGGACGGATCGTCACCCCGCTCGGCGACCTCGTCGTCGACAAGCTCCCGGGCCTTGGCGTCGCGGTCTACGTCGTCCCGCCCCCCGGCTGGTAGGGGAAGTCGAGGTCGCGCCGACCGCTCGGCCCTCGACCGGACGAAACCACTCCTACTCGGACATCAGCAACACGATCGGGATCGGTCGGGCGGTGCGCGTCTGGTAACGGGCGTATCCCGGGTTGGTCTCCGTCACGAGCGGCCACAGCCGGTCGTGCTCCTCGGCGGTCGCCGCCCTCGCGGTCACCCTCGAGGTCGTCCCACCAATCAGCACGCTCCCCCGGGGATCGCGCTGGAGGTTGAGCCACCAGGCGGGCGGCAGATCGGAGCCGCCGAAGGAGCCGATCACGACGAGATCGCCGCCGTCCCGGAAGTACGTGAGCGTGGCCGTCCGCGGTCTGCCTGACCCCCGCCCGGTCGTCGTCAGGAGCAGCACCGGCATCCCGGCCACGCGTCCGAGGAGGCGGCCGCCGCTGGCACGGTAGACGCCGCCGTGGGTGCGCGACATGGCACGGATCAGGAAGCGCCGCAGTCGTTCGCGGATGTCGGTCATCTCGGCCACGCCACCATCATCCGTCCGTACCTGGCTGCGATCCAGGACAACCGCCCGGTAGACATTGCAGGCAGTCACCCGTTCGAGCACACTCCGCCGCATGGAGCCGTCCGAGGAGATCCGCCGCGTCATCCATCGCTGGATGATCGCGATATCGGAGGGCGACGCCGACGCTACCCTCGGACGGCTGTCGGAGCACCCCGGCACGCTGACGATCGGCACCGACCCCGCCGAGTGGTGGCACGGCCAGGAGGCACGCGCCATCTGGGGGCGTCAGATCGAGGAGCTGGGCACATTCTCCTTCACCTGGGACGAGATCGAGGCCTGGGAGGAGGGAACCGTCGGGTGGGCGAGCGCGAAGGAAACCATCAACATGCCCGAGAAGAGCTTCGAAGCGCGCGCGACCTACGTTCTCCACCTCGAGCACGGCGAGTGGAAGGTCGTGCAGATTCACTGGTCCCTGCCCAAGGCAAACGTCGAGGTCTTCGGGCGGGAGTTGACCGTGAGCCTCGAGGAGCTCGAGAGGACGATCCAGCGCGAGCGACCTGACCTCTCGAGCACGCTCGCCGCCGACGGCACGGTGACGATCGTCTTCACCGACATCGTGGATTCGACCGTCTTGACCGCCCGGCTCGGTGACCACGCCTGGCTCGACCTTCTCCGACGGCACAACGCGGTGATCAAGGACGCCACGGCGGCACACGACGGCACGGTGGTCGAGACGCAAGGCGACGGATCGATGCTCGCGTTCTCGAGCGCGCGGCGCGCGGTCGCCTGCGCGCAGACGATCCAGCTCGAGATCGATAGCGCCTTCGCAGATGCCTCGCCGCCGATCCGCGTCAGGATCGGCGTTCACACCGGTGACGCGCTCCACGAGGCCGACCACTTCTTCGGAACCACCGTGAACTACGCCGCGCGCGTCGCCAGCCAGGCGCTCGGGGGCGAGGTGCTGGTGTCCAACCTGGTGCGCGAGCTTGTCGCGGGGGGCGGGCCGGGCATCGACTTCCTCGAGAGCCGTGAGGTGGAGTTGAAGGGGCTCGACGGCTCGCACCGGCTCTTCGCAGTCGATCTCAGCTGAGCGCGCCGGGGGTTGCCTACCTGGTGCCCCCGTGATCGGCGAGAGAGATAGTGTCATCGCGTCAATCGAGGAATCCGGCAACCGCACGGATAATCGAGACGCGAATCGCGCCCGAGGTGTACGACCAGATGAGGGAAGTAATGGGGATCGCCAGCACGCCGCCGCCCGGAGGGGCCTTTCATGCCGCCGCCATCGGCGAAGACGGCAACATCCGGATCTTCGAGGTCTGGGACTCCCGCGAGCAGGCCGAGGCCTGGAGCGAGAAGGTTGCCGCCGCTCGTGACAAAGCAGGCCTTGGCGGAAGCCCACCGTCGATCGAATACCTCGAGGTCCACAGCATCGTCCAGCGCTAGTTGTTGGTTTGGCGCGGGCGGCCCTCGGCTGCTCGCGCCAGACTCCTCGCTCGGCTTCGAGCGCCGGGGCACCCGCTCTCTGAGCTGGAAAGAACGATGGGCGGTGCAGGGCTCGAACCTGCGGCCACCTGCGTGTAAAGCACAATTCAGGGGCGCTGACAGGCTCTAACCGTCATGGTTGAGCCACTCTTGAGAAGTTAGGAATGGTCGGGTTCCCCGTCCTCGCCCCACGCCACCTGCGCGGGTGGAAAGAAGCGTCATGTTCGATCCTCATCGATACATTGGCATCTGTCTATGATAGTTATCTCGAATACAGTTGTTTTTCCAATGAAATCTCACTAGCCTCGCGGGGATACCCAACAGGTGGAGAGGTGACGAGAACGCTATGAGCTCGACTGCTGACGGGAATAGCACCAAGGAGAAAGACCGCTGGTCGGCCGGCGTCAGTCCCTACGCGGAAATGGGCTTCTACCAGCCCGACTACGAGCCCGCAGACACCGATATCCTCGCCGCCTTCCGGATTACGCCGCAGGCCGGGATCGAGCCCGAGGAGGCAGCGGCGGCCGTTGCGGGCGAGTCGTCGACCGCCACGTGGACGGTGGTCTGGACCGATCGCCTGACCGACTACCGCCACTACCAGGCGAAGGCGTATCGCATCGATCGCGTCCCCGGAGTCGAGAACCAGTACATCGCACGAATCGCCTACGACCTCGACCTCTTCGAAGAGGGCTCGATCGCCAATCTGACCTCCTCGATCATCGGAAACGTGTTCGGCTTCAAAGCGCTCAGTGCGCTCAGGCTCGAGGACATGCGAATCCCGCCGCACTATGTCAAGACCTTCCAGGGGCCGCCCCACGGCATCGTCATGGAGCGTGAGTACCTGGACAAGTTCGGGCGCCCGCTTCTTGGTGCAACCATCAAGCCTAAGCTCGGTTTGTCCGCGAAGAACTACGGTCGGGTGATCTACGAGGCGCTCAAGGGTGGACTCGACTTCACGAAGGACGACGAGAACATCAACTCCCAGCCATTCATGCGGTGGCGGGATCGCTTCCTCTTCGCGATGGAGGCCGTCAACCGGTCCTCCGCCGGCTCCGGCGAGATCAAGGGTCACTACCTCAACGTGACCGCAGCGACGATGGAGGAGATGTACGAGCGTGCGGAGTTCGCACGGGACATCGGCAGCGTGATCGTCATGGTCGACCTGACGGTCGGCTTTACCGCGCTGACGTCCATGGCAAAGTGGGCGCGAAAGAACAGCGTCCTCCTCCACCTGCATCGCGCCGGGCACAGCACATACACACGCCAGAAGTCCCACGGCGTCAGCTTCCGCGTAATCGCCAAGTGGTGCCGCCTGCTCGGAGTCGACCACCTCCATGCTGGAACCGTCGTCGGGAAGCTCGAGGGCGACCCGGGCAACGTGCGCGGGTACTACGACACGCTGCGCGAGAACTTCGTCCCGGAAAACCCCGCACATGGGATCTACTTCGACCAGGACTGGGCGTCGATGCCGGGGGTCATGCCGGTGGCATCCGGCGGCATCCACGCCGGACAGATGCATCAGCTGTTGCACTACGTCGGCGAGGACGTCGTCCTGCAGTTCGGCGGGGGCACGATCGGGCACCCGATGGGCATCGCGGCCGGGGCGACCGCGAATCGCGTCGCCGTCGAGGCGATGATTCAGGCTCGCAACGAGGGTCGCGACTACCTCCAGGAGGGTCCGGATATCCTCGCCCGCGCTGCACGGCGCTGCCCCGAGCTCGGCGCCGCACTCGAGGTCTGGAAGGACGTGACATACGAATTCGAGTCGACGGATACGCCGGACGTCCTCACCACACCCACGATCGGCTAACGAGCACAGAAGGAGCCAGCAGTGAGACTCACGCAAGGAACGTTCTCCTTCCTCCCCGACCTGACCGAGGAGCAGATCGAAGCCCAGATCCGCTACGCGCTCTCCAAAGGCTGGGCGATCTCCGTCGAGTACACGGATGACCCCCATCCCCGCAACTCCTACTGGGAGCTCTGGGGATTGCCGCTCTTCGACCTCGAGTCGGATCAGGTCAACCTCGCCATGACGGAGGTGAACGCCTGCCTTGAGGCCTTCCCGAATCTCTACGTCAAGGTGACGGCCTTCGACGCCTCGTACACACGCCAGACCACGGCGCTCAGCTTCATCGTCGGTCGGCCACGGGACGAGCCAGGGTTCCGACTCGAGCGCCGAGACGATGCCAATCGCGTCGTGCGCTACAAGCTGCACCCGTATGCGCTGGACGCACCGGAGGGGCGGCGCTACGAGAGCGGTCCTGTCCAGCCATGAGTGGCCGGTCGTTCAAACTCCCGCGCGGCGAGCCGCCTGGGGAGCCGCCCGCCGACACCAGCGCAGCTGGTCAGGAGCTGCTGCCGGCTGCCAGTCCAGTCGCCGACGACGCCGATGTGGGGAGCGTGTTGCTGGAGACGGACGTCACCGAGGTGCTCGACCGCTTGGATCGCGAGCTCGTCGGCCTCAAACCGGTGAAGACGCGCATCCGCGAGATCGCGGCCCTGCTCGTCATCGACCAGCTCCGGCGCCAGGTCGGGCTCTCCTCCGAGAAGCCCTCATTGCACATGTCGTTCACGGGCAATCCCGGTACCGGGAAGACGACGGTCGCGCTGCGGATGGCGGAAATCCTCCACCGGCTCGGCTACGTCGAGCGGGGCCACCTCGTTGCCTGTACCCGGGACGACCTCCTCGGTCAGTACGTCGGTCACACTGCTCCGAAGACCAAGGAGATGCTGAAGCGGGCCGCAGGCGGGGTGCTCTTCATCGACGAGGCGTACTACCTCTATCGTCCCGAGAACGAGCGCGACTACGGGCAAGAGGTCATCGAGATCCTGCTGCAAGCGATGGAGAACGACCGGGACAAGCTGGTCGTGGTCCTCGCCGGATACAAGAACCGGATGGACGAGTTCTTCCGCTCGAACCCGGGGCTGAGCTCGAGGATCGCTCACCACCTCGACTTCCCGGACTACACCGTCGACGAGCTCATGCAGATCGGCCAGATGATGCTCGCGAAGCAGGCCTACGAGTGGAGTGACGACGCGGACGATGCCTTCCGCCGGTATCTCGAGCTTCGTGTTTGCCAGCCACGCTTCGCGCATGCGCGAAGCGTGCGCAACGCGATCGACCGCGCACGACTGCGCCAGGCGAACCGTCTCTTCGCGGCGCGTGGGAGATTGACGAGGCGGGAGCTGATGACGATCGAGGCGGAGGACATCCTGAAGAGCCGGGTGTTCGACGATCCGCAACCCGCGAGCGACGAGGCAATGGTTCCTAAAGCAGCCGACGATGGAAGAGAGGGCTAGAGTGCCGCGGCCAATCCTCCTTGGCGTGGTAGGCGACTCTGCAGCGGGCAAGACGACGATGACCCGCGGGCTCGTTCGTGTCCTGGGCGAGGAGAATGTCACCCATGTCTGCACGGACGACTACCACAGTTACGATCGACAGCAACGGGCCGTGCGTGGCATCACGCCGCTCCACCCGGACTGCAACTACGTCGACATTATCGCCCAGCACCTCGGCCACCTTCGTGCGGGCGAGCCGATCCTGAAACCGGTCTACCAGCACAGCGACGGGACCTTCGGCGTGCCCGTGTACGTGCAGCCCGCACGGTTCGTCGTCGTCGAAGGGCTCCTGGGCTTCGCCACCGACGTCATGCGCCAGCACTACGACATCCGCGTCTACCTCAAGCCGCCCGAGGAGGTGCGGCGCAGGTGGAAGGTGCAGCGGGACGTCTCCCGCCGAGGCTACTCGACGTCCCAGGTGCTTGCCGAGCTCGATCGGCGCGAGCCTGATTCCGAGCACTTCATACGCCCGCAGGAGCGTTTCGCCGACATCGTCGTCTCGTTCACGGAGAACGGTAACCGCGACCAGGAGCGTCTCGACGCCGAGCTGACTCTGCGGCCGAGCCTCCACCATCCCGACTTCAGCCCGGTCATCGACGAGTCACGGGCGATCACGCTCGAAGAGCGGGATCGAGACTGGCTGCTGCACATCGCTGGAGACCTGGATGTGCAGCGCGGGCAGGAGGTGGAGGAAACCCTCTGGGAGCGGATGCACTTTGCCCGTCATCTGCACTTCGACCGGCTGGGTGAGTTCACGATCGGCACCGAACTGCATCGCTCGGAGTGTCTCGCGGTCGTCCAGATGCTCATCCTCTACCACCTCGTCACCGCCAAGGCCAGCGTTGCCCTCGGCGCCGACGGCGCGCGTGCACTCGACACCGAGCCCGCGTCGGTCGAACCCACCGTGAGCGACGCGATGGGCCGATGAGTCCCGACGAGCGCCTCGCCCAGCTCTCCATCGACACCATCCGGACACTCGTCATGGACGGTGTCGAGCAGGCGAATTCCGGTCATCCAGGAACAGGGATGGCGCTCGCACCCGTCGCGTATGTGATCCAACGGGAGTTCATGCGCTCGAATCCGGCGAGTCCGGACTGGCCTGACCGTGACCGCTTCGTTCTCTCGGCCGGGCACGCATCCATGCTCCTGTACGCCGTGCTCCATCTGACCGGCTACGACCTGCCAATCGAGGAGCTCCGGCGCTTCCGGCAGTGGGGATCGCTCACACCGGGGCATCCCGAGATGCATCTCACACCCGGAGTCGAGACCACCACAGGCCCTCTGGGCCAGGGTCTCTCGAATGCGGTGGGGATGGCCATGGCCGAGCGTTTCCTCGCGCAGACCTTCAACCGCCCGGGCCACACGATCGTCGATCATCACGTGTACGGGATCGCCTCCGACGGCGATCTCATGGAAGGGATCACGTCCGAAGCCTGCTCGCTCGCAGGCGGGTTCGGGCTCGGGAAGCTCATCTTCGTCTACGACGACAACCGCATCACGATCGACGGTACGACCGCTCTCTCATTCGATCACGAGGACAAGGCAAGGCGTTTCGAGGCCTACGGCTGGCACGTCCAGCACGTCGACGATGCGAACGCCCTCGCTGCGCTCCGCCACGCCGTGACCGCCGCGAAGAACGAGAGCGACCGCCCTTCCCTCGTCATCGTACGCAGCCACATCGCGTACCCGGCGCCAATGGCCATCGACACCTCGAAGGCACACGGCGCGCCCCTGGGTGAAGCGGAGGTACGAGCGACGAAGGAGATTCTCGGCTTCGATCCAGACGAGACTTTTGCCGTGCCGGGCGAGGTCTACGAGCACATGAGCCTGCGCGAGCAGGGTTCGGAGCTGGAAGCTGAGTGGCAAGCGCGCTTCGAGCGCTGGCGCGTTGCCTTTCCCGAGCTCGCCGCCGACTGGGATCGTTCATGGGCGGGCAGGCTCGCTGACGGATGGGCCGATGCGCTCCCGCGCTTCGAGCCCGAGCGGAAGCCGAGGCTGGCCACTCGATCGGCCGGCGCCGAGGTCATGGCAGCGTTCCAACCCTTTGCGCCGACGATGCTCGGCGGGTCGGCCGATCTCGCCGAGTCCACGAAGACCGTCTTCGAGGGTGCCGGCACCTTCACCCGAGACGTCACGGGCCGCAACATCCCGTTCGGCGTGCGGGAGCATGCGATGGGCGCGATCGTCAACGGGCTTGCCCTGCACGGCGGGATCGTCAAGCCGTTCGGCTCGACCTTCCTCATCTTCAGCGACTACATGCGGGCTTCTGTCCGCCTGTCTGCGCTCATGGGCCTGCCCGTCGTCTGGGTGTGGACTCACGATTCGATCGGGGTGGGCGAGGACGGGCCAACCCACCAGCCCGTCGAGCACTTGGCAGCGCTTCGTGCGATCCCCAACCTGTGGGTGATCCGCCCGGCCGATGCGAACGAGACATCCGTCGCCTGGAGACAGGCGCTCGACCGCCCGGACGGGCCCGTGGCGCTCGTCCTCACGCGACAGGATGTTCCAGTGCTCGACCAGTCCCTGTTCGGGAGCGCAACCGGAGCCGAACACGGCGCTTACGTCCTCTGGGAGTCCACGACGCGCGACGAGCCGGATCTGATCCTGCTCGCGAGCGGATCCGAAGTGGCGCTCACGCTCGATGCAGCGCGGCTCCTCGAGCCGGAGGGGGTCGCTGTGCGGGTCGTTTCCATGCCGTGCTGGGAACTCTTCGCCGCCCAGCCGGCGGCGTATCGCGAGACCGTGCTACCGCCAGGTGTGGACGCGCGTCTCGCCGTCGAGGCCGGCGTCTCGCTCGGCTGGGAGCGGTGGGTCGGCGGGGGTGGCGACGTGATCTCGATCGAGCGGTTCGGAGCCTCTGCACCCGGACCGACGGTGTTCGGGAAACTCGGCTTCACGCCGGAGGGGGTAGCCGCGAGAGCGCAGAAGCTTCTGCAGGTGAAACAGCACAGCGAGTGAGAGCGCTTCGTCTCAATGGCTGAGCGACAATCAATAGGCGAATGTCCATAACGCTCGCGCAGCTCCGCTCCTTTCTCGCCGTGGCGCGGACAGGGTCGGTGACAGCCGCGGCCGAGCAGCTCGTCGTCACGCAGCCATCTGTCTCTGCCGCCGTGGCCGCGCTCTCGGAGGAGCTCGGCGTCGGGTTGACCGAAAAAGCCGGTCGGAACATCCGCCTGACCCCGGCCGGCGAGGCCTTCGCCCTCTACGCGAGCCACGTTCTCGGGCTGCTCGAGGAGGGCCGGATCGCAGCGCGTGAGGCAATGGAGTCCGCTGCACGGCACGTTCGCATCGCAGCGGTGACCACGGCGGCCGAGTTCCTCGTCCCACCGCTCATGCGGGCGTTCGGCGCTGCGCATTCTGGTATCGAGCTGTCGCTCGAGGTGGGCAACAAGCAACGGATGTTTCAGCGCGTGCTCGACCATGCGGCAGACGTCGTGATCGGCGGCAGCCCTCCGGGCGACGGCAGGCTCGTTGGCGAGCCCTTCCTGCAGAACGACATCGTGCTCATCCTGCCCCCGGGGGACGAGCTGACCCAGCACCGTTCGCTTTCCTGGGAGAAGCTCGCGGAGCGCACCTGGCTTCTCCGCGAAGAGGGCTCGGGTACGCGCGCACTGGTCGAGAACCTGATGGCACAGCACGGGCTCCGGCCGCGGACGCTCACGCTCGGCTCGAACGGCGCGATCAAACATGCTGTCCGTACCGGCCTCGGCATCTCACTCCAGTCGCGCATCGCTGTTGACCTCGAGCTCGAGGCCGGCCTTCTGGGGACAGCGCGTTTGCGAGGCCTGCCTGCCCGCGACTGGCACGTGCTCTGGAACCCGGTCGGCCCGCTGCGCCCACCGGTGCGCATGTTCCTGGACTTCGTTCGCAGCGCCGACGCGGTGAGGGCGATCGAGATCTCACACCGCGGCGAACCTCCCCAACCGCCACTGACCGCCGCCCTCGTCGAGTGAGCGAGCAATTGCGAGCCGCCCCCGCTCGGCTCCTCGTGCCGGAGGTCGTGCCGTCGCTGCTCGCAGCCGACTTCAGCCGGCTCGCAGAGCAGGTCGATCTCGTCATGGCAGCCGGTGCGCGAATCCTTCAGATCGACGTCATGGACGGTCAGTTCGTCCCCGAGATCACGATGGGACCCCTCGTAGTGCGTGCACTCCGAGACCTGGTGCACGAGCGCGGCGGGCTTCTGGACTGCCACCTCATGGTCGAGCGCCCGGAGCGGCAGATCGACTCGTTTGCGGCCGCAGGAGCCGATGTGATCACCATCCACGCCGAGGCGACGCCGCACGTGCACTACGCGCTCCAGCAGATCCGTGAAGCGGGCTGCGCTGCAGGGCTCGCACTCAACCCCGGTACGGCACTGGAGGTCGTCGAGCCGGTCGTGGACCTGCTTGACCTGTGCCTGTGCATGACTGTCAATCCGGGATGGGGCGGGCAGGCGCATATCGCATCTTCGACGGACCGGATCCGTCGTTTGCGCAACCTGCTGCCCGGCAGCATCGCTCTCCAGGTCGACGGGGGCATCTCGCTGGCGACGATCGAGGGGGCTGCGCGCGCCGGGGCGAACCTCCACGTCGCCGGCACGAGCGTGTTCGGTGCACCAGAACCAGCTGCGGCATTCACCGCTCTCCGCGACGCGCTCCTCCGGGCCGTTCGCTAGCGCGATTGCAGGACGCGCGCCCTCTCACGCAGATCCGCGACCGACCAGATGAAGGCGGCGTGGTTGCGGATCGTTTCGAATGCGCTCAACTGGTGACACTCCATGACCTTGGGGCAATCGCGTTCCAGTCACACCTTCCAACCCGGGAAGTTCTCGTCGCTCTGACCCAACTGACCCTCCACTTCCTCGGAATACGGAAGGCTGAAAACAGCCGAATGTTCGAGCTGAACTGGGCCGAGCCCATTCTCGTTGCGGCCAGCGCGTCCGTGACGGTGGCCGCAGGTGCCGATCCCGTTTGCCTCGCAAAGGTCATGGGGGAATACCGATCCGGCGATCACGATGACGGTTCACACGCACCTATTCGACCGCCCGCAGTGCGAGGCGACGTTTAGGAAAGCGATGGTTGAGAACGTCGCTTGGTAGCCGCGAGCTGACCCCTCAGACACGAGAAGAGCCCGCCTTCGAGCGGGCTCTTCTCGTGCGGTCGCGTATGTCGAGGTTCCAACCGTAGAGAACACCAACGGAACGTCTTTGCACATTTCGCTGCACATCGGGGGTTTGGGAGTGTCTGCGGTGAACCAGATGCGGCGCGATCCGTTGCTGGAGCTATGGGCGGTGCAGGACTCGAACCTGCGGCCACCTGCGTGTAAAGCAGGCGCTCTACCAGCTGAGCTAACCGCCCGAGGCACGGAAAGAATCACACAAACGTGTCTCGCTCCTCCGCTGCGCCGGCGGAGGGCGGCTCCGCCGCCCAGGAGCCGGACGCGGTCGGTGGCGCGAGGTGCCCCCAGCGGGATTCGAACCCGCGCTGCAGCCTTGAAAGGGCTGTGACCTGGGCCGCTAGTCGATGGGGGCCCGCCTCAGAGTCTAGAGACGAAGGAACGCGCTCCTTCTACACTGCCTCGGCCCGGGCCGGTAGCTCAGTTGGTAGAGCAGGGGACTTTTAATCCCAAGGTCGTTGGTTCGATTCCAACCCGGCCCATGAGAGACAAGCCAGCAATAGAGCCAATTTGGGCGTCCAGCAGGCAAGCTATTTCAGCAGCCACCAAATCCGCGCTGCCAAACCGCGACCTTCGCTTGTGGGCGTCGTAAGCGTCCGGAGCGGGGCGACCAGGAGCATCGCGCGACGGTTCAAGGGACGCGCCGGCACGAGGGGTCGTCGACATCATCGTGCCGACTCGAACGCATAGAGTCCGTCTCAGTCCGACCGAGGGAGGAGCGAAGGGATGAGCATGTACGCAGTTGTCGACCCCGCGACCGGCGAGACGCTCAAGGAGTACCCGACGATCACGGACGACGAGCTGCGGGACGCGATCGCCCGCGCCGATCGGGCACACCGCGAGTGGTCGAGAGCTGCGACTGTCGCTGATCGCGCCTTGCTCGTGCGGCGCGTCGGCGAGCTGCACTCGGAACGGCGGAAGGAGCTTGCGGAGATCATCGTCGCCGAGATGGGCAAGCCGGTACGGCAAGCGCGGGGCGAGGTCGACTTCTGCGCGTCGATCTACGGGTTCTACGCAGACAATGCGGAAGCACTGATGGCAGACGAGCCGATTGAGCTCCTCGAGGGTGAGGGGTCGGCGGTCGTCCGCCGCAGCTCGCTCGGCGTCCTGCTGGGGATCATGCCGTGGAACTTCCCCTACTACCAGGTCGCACGCTTCGCGGCGCCGAACCTGATCATCGGCAACACGCTTCTGTTGAAGCACGCGCCGCAGTGCCCGCAGTCGGCCGAGGCGATAGCG
>Ga0315287_10005899_pt1 | contig 12114 bp, 9 predicted proteins | sample YL17G11_0_MG_FD_205037 | JGI IMG/M metagenome (GOLD analysis project Ga0315287, IMG submission 205037) | Sediment microbial communities from Yellowstone Lake, YNP, Wyoming, USA - YL17G11_0 | ecosystem: Environmental > Aquatic > Freshwater > Lake > Sediment | place: USA: Wyoming | collected...
TGGGCGCCCCCCCCCCTTACCCGCCCCGTCAGGAAATAGGCCAAGTCGATAAACAGCTCCCCCCCGCCTGATTTTTCAAGGAAAATCCCGAAGAGGATAAAATAAAAAACCAGCTCCGCCGAAACCGTAATGGGGATTCCAAAGATGCCATTGGGGGACATGGTTTGAAGGTCGACAAAGCGCTCGATGGATAACCCCCGGTGGGCCAGCATGCCGGGCATGTATTTTCCGGCAAATCCATAGACGATAAATACGATGGCGACGGTCAACAGGGCCATCCCAACAGTTCTCCGGCCGGCCTCCAGCAGGAGGACCACAAGGGAGATCCCTAAAATAATGTCCACGGGCGTCGGCGAATCGACGAAAGGAATCCTTGTGGAGTACCGGGGAAAATTCAAAACCGTGTACAAGGCAATGAATAGGGTTAAAGCCACCAAGAAAACATCCAAAACTTTCCCTGCCCTACCTCCCTTAGACATCGGAAAATAAAGGAAAACCAGGGCCACGGCAAAACAGACATGGACCGGATACATAATCAGCGGATGCAGGAAACCTACGATCACGGCATAAAGCTGAAAAACCGACCAGGCGATGGCAATCAGCGGGGTCGGTCTCAGAAAGCTCCTTATCGTCAAAGATTCTTCCATGAACTCGTTCCTCTATTTCCTCAATCCTTCGCCCCTGAAGGATCCACGGGATTCGCTTAAATTTAATCTCTCCCCTGCAAAGAGAGGGGCGATTCGATTATTTCCTCTTGGAAGACTGCAGTTTGATGACCGCTTTCTTCATCCGCTCCATGGCCTCTTCGATCAGCTTGGGATCGGCGCAGTAGGAGATGCGGACGAATCCTTCGTAGCCCAGGCCGCTTCCGTTGGTCAGAACTACCCCAGCTTCCTGCACGAGGTATTCGGCAAACTGCAACGAGGGCATGCCCAGCTCCCGGATATCCGCCAAGAGGTAGAACGCTCCCTGGGGAACGTTACATTTGATCCCCGGAATTCCTTTGAGCAGTTTGATCAGCAAATCCCGTCTCTTCTCATAGGCCTGGCGCATCTCCTCCACGCAGTCCTGGGATCCTTTCATGGCCGCCACGCAGGAAAGTTGGGAAGGAACGTTGGCGCTGATATTCACGGTATGGTGGTATTTCAGGAACTGGATCAGCTTCTCCCGGTGCGCAGCCACATACCCGACACGTAAACCGGTCATGGCGTAGATCTTGGAGAAGCTGTTGACCTGGACCACATGCTCCTTGGCTCCCGGAAAGGAGAGAGCGCTGGTGTTCTTCAAACCGTCGTACACCAGACATTCGTAGACTTCATCGGAGATGAGCATGAACTTCCGCGAAACGGCCAGCTCGACGAGCCGCTTCATTACGTCTGCCGGATAGACGGCCCCCGTGGGGTTGTTGGGGCTCAGGATGATAAGCGCCTTGGTTCTTGGGGTCACGGCCTTTTCGATCGCCTTGGGGTCGGGGATAAACTGGTCCTCGCTGCGAAGCTCCACGAAAACAGGCTTGGCCCCCGCCAGGGTGGCGTTCACGAGGTAAGGCGGGTAGTAGGGCACCAGGAGGATCACCTCTTCTCCCGGGTTGACCAGGGACATGATGGCAATGTGGAGCGCCGCCTGCCCCCCGGAGGTGATCAGGATTTCATCCTCCCAGCTGTAGTCCGCCCCATACTCCCTCTTGATCTTCTGGGCGATGAGCTGGCGCAGCTCAGCGCTGCCGCGGTCCGGGCCATAGTGGGTGTGCCCTTCGTCCATGGCCTTCTTGGCAGCCTCCAGGATATGTTTTGGGGTCGTGAAGTCCGGTTCCCCTAAATGCAAATAAATGCAGTTCCCCCGCTTGTTGGCCAGCTCCATGATGCTGTAAAACGGGGATCTCTGAACGGCAAGAATTCGGTCGGCTAACATGCTGCGGTCTCCTCTTCGCACGTATTATTTCGCCTCCTGTCTCACAGGAGAATAGATTATTTTACCGATTTAGAAACCATTTTCCACCTTTTATTTCGGCAGCAAATATGGGTTTGTCCGCATCCCCCTCTTCATTGAAGGAGGTGGGGCCGACGATGCCCTTGAAGTCTTTGAGGGTTGCAAACCCCTTCATGATCTTTTCCCGGTCCTTGGCCAAGTCTTCGGGTTTGTTGGTCACCCCCATGGTCTCGACCACGTACTTGAAGAAATAGATCGAGTCGTACACATTGGCATCATACATGATGGGTTCCGGCGGGTCGAAGTTTTTCGCCTTCGCTCTCTTGATAAACTCATCCACGAATTTCTGGGGGGCAATCGAGTAATGGAAAGTGCAGGGAGCAAACGTCCCCTCGGTATCCTCCCCACCCTTTTTCGGGAGATACTCGTTGATTAAAGGACTTCCCCCCACCAGGTTTTGTTTCAATCCCTGACGGCGCATTTCTTTCAGAAATGTCACCGCATCAAAATAAAGCCCGCCGAAGGCAATCCCATCAAAATCCATCCCCTTCAGCTTTGTGACTTGTGGACGCACATCAAAGTCGCTGGTCGTATAGGTGATATACGCTCCCTCGTTGACGATGGTCGCACCCAGAGATTTGAAGACAGCGGGCAGGACCTTGGTCCCCAGGTCCAACGCCACCGCTTCTTTGATATCATGAACCACCACGACTTTCTTCACCTTGTTTTTTTCCATGAAGGTTTTGATGGCCACCCGGGCCATTTTAATTTCATCCACGGTGTTTCGATAAGCATACGGGCGGTGGTTTTTTGCCAGCCCTGGCTTGGAGGAGGCTTGGGAAATGGAAACCACGCCGATTTTATTAATGACCGGGAAGGCAACCTCCGCTTCCCCCGATGACCAGGGTCCGATCATCGCCAAGACCTTGTCGTCCTCGGCCAGCTTGCGCATGACCCGTGCCGCCTCCGGCGGCTTGCTCGCCGTATCATAGGTGATCATGCGGACGGGGAGTCCCATAATTCCGCCGGCGGCATTGATTTCTTCGGTAGCAATCTGAACGGCAATCATGTTTTTCAGGGTCCAATCACGCCAGATGCCGGTCATGCCAAAGGGACCGCCGATGAGGATTTCCTTGCCGGACACTTGAGCCTCCGCCGAACCGGGGGAGAAAAAAGGACAACCCAAAAGCACGACCAAGACCGAAACCAGAATGCATAAAGGCATCTTTTCCCCCTTCGCTTTTCGATCCACTTTCCATCTTCTCATAGCCCTCCTCCTTATTTTTAATATACAGAGAAAACGCCTCTGTCTCCGAACGAAAAATCCTCTTCTCTCACCATTCCCCATTACGTTCTTTTGTCCCCTCCCAGATAGGCTTCATGAAGCTCTCTGCTGTTCAGAAGTACTTGGGCATGGTCCGACATGATAATCCGCCCCACTTCCATCACGTATCCCCGGTCCGCAATCTGCAACGCCTTCAAGGCGTTCTGCTCCACCAGAAAGATCGTGATCCCCGAGCGATGCAGATCGGCGATGATTTTGAAAATCTCTCGAACCAGAAGGGGCGAAAGCCCCAGGGACGGTTCATCCAGCATCAGGAGTTTCGGCCGAGAAAGAAGCGCCCGCCCGATGGCCAGCATCTGCTGTTCCCCCCCAGAGAGAACATCCGCTGCCAGCAAGCGGCGTTCCTTCAGAACCGGAAAACGGTGAAAAATCTCTTCAATGTGGGCTCGGACCGCCCCTTGGTCCTCCCTGGCGTACGCTCCCATGAGCAGGTTCTCATAAACGGTCATGCGGCGCAGAATCTGCCGCCCCTCCGGAACCAGGATCAGCCCCCGCTTCACCCGTTCGGCCGGGGATTTTCCTTGAATAGGCGTCTTCTGATATTCGATTTTGCCACCCTTCGCCGGAAGAAGGCCGCATAGGGTCCGCATGAGGGTCGTCTTCCCCGCTCCATTCGCTCCGATGAGCGTGACAATCTCCCCGGAACCGATTTCCAGGGAAATCCCTTTTAGAACCTGGATCTTGCCGTAACCGGCCTCAAGATCCGAGACCCTCAGCACCTAATCCTCCTTGCCCAGATAAGCTCCAATGACCTGGTCATTGTGACGGATTGCATCCGGGGATCCCTCCGCAATCAGCTGGCCGAAATTCAATACGAAAATATGGTCGCAAATTTCCATGATAATGCGCATATCATGTTCAATGATCAGCAGGGTGATTCCTAACCGGCGGATTTTACCCAGAGTCTTCAGCAGATCTGCCGTTTCGTGGGTATTCAATCCTGCCGCCGGTTCATCCAGCAGAAGAAGTTTCGGCTGAATGGCCAGAGCCCGGGCAATTTCCACCTTGCGCTGGGTCCCATAGGGAAGGGTGATGGCCTGCGAAGAGCGGACATTTCCAAGCCCCAGAAGTTCAAGAATTTCATCGGCCTCTTTTTTGAAATTTCTTTCCCTCCCCCTGCGCCCGGCAGCTTCAGACCCCTTTTCCCCTGAATACGGCCTCTGGGCCACGCGCACATGCTCCAGAGTCGTCAAACTTTTGAAAAGCCGGATCGTTTGAAAGGTACGGGCCACTCCTATCCGGGTAATCTGGAACGGCTTCATTCGGGTTAGCTCTTGACAACCGGTTTTTATGCTCCCGGTGGAGCTCGGATAGACCCCCGTGATGAGATTGAATACGGTTGTCTTGCCAGCTCCATTGGGCCCGATGAGTCCGTAAACCCCATCCCGTGGGATCTGAAAGGTTAGGTCGTGAACGGCCAGAACGCCGCCAAAGTTTTTGGAGACCGAGGTTAAAGCCAAGATCGGCTTTTGATTCACGCCTTGTTCCCCTTTCTTCTAGACAGCCAAAAATCGAGTCTCAGGATCTCACGAGTTATAAGACCTGACGGGCGGGCAATCATAAGACCGATAATGACTGCTCCGAAAAAAGCCCCTCGCCAATCATGCAGGAACCGCAGCATCTCCGGCAGAAACGTGAAAATGATCGCTCCGAGAATTCCACCCCAGAAGGTCATCATTCCTCCCAAGATGACGAAGAGAACCATGTGAATGGAATTCCAGACATTGAAGAATTCGGGCTCGATATACAGGTAGTAATGGGCATACAATCCTCCGGCGATCCCGGCTATCATGGCCCCGAGGCCGAAGGAGCCTACTTTGAGGATAACCACATTCACACCGATCAGCTCGCTGACGGTGTCATCGTCATGGGTGGCCAGCATGATCAGACCGATGCGGGACCGGGTGAGGAAAAAGAAAAACACCAAAAAGAAGAACACCCAGCCCCAGATCCAGGTCAGGGAAACCGGGGTGCTGCCGATGCCTCGAAACCCATAAGCTCCCCCCGTCAGGGAGGTTAAAAAGTTCATGAAAAAGTTGCGGACGATTTCACCAAAAGCCAGCGTCACCATGGCCAGGAAGATCCCCCGAATTCTCAGGGCGGGAAATCCAACCAGAAGACCGATTATTCCAGCGGCCAATCCTCCTACCACCAAGGCCGGGAAAAGAGGCCAATGCAGGTGAACCGTGAGGATGGCGGAAACATAGGCGCCCACGGCCATGAACCCGGCGTTGCCAACGGACAACTGTCCAGTAGCCAGAGGGGCATAAACGCTCAGGGCCAGGAGGATGTTGATTCCCACCGAAGTTAAGAGATCCAGGAAATAGCTGCTCAAATCTAAATCCTCTCCCTTTCGGCCTGGAGGGTCCCCAAAATCCCCTGGGGCCGAAGAACCAAGGCAATAAACAAAGCCCCATAAACCGCAAAGTCCTTTGCCGGTGCTCCAAAGTAGGCCACGCTCAGAACCTCGATGATGCCGATGAACATGCCCCCTACAATGGCCCCCCGGAGATTGCCCATTCCGCCCACAATCATGGCGGCAATCCCTTTGATCCCGGGTTCGATTCCCATGAAGGGAGAGACGATGGAAAAACTGAGCCCGAACAGAATTCCGCTGGCCCCGGCAAACACCCCGGTGACAAAAAAGGTGATGGCCACGATACGGTTGGACTCGACCCCGAGAATGCTGGCGGTTTCGCTGCTTTCCGCGACGGCGCGCATCCCCCGGCCGGTGCGGGTGTGCTGGATGAACAGGTCCAAGGAGATCATGAATAGAATGGCCGCCAAGAGAATGAGGATCTGGGTCGAGGAAACGAGAATCGGCCCGAACTGGAAATCAATGGGCGCCATCCCCGGGGGAAACTGGGCCCTCTCCGATCCGAAAAAGTTCTCCGCCGAATTCTGCAGGAGGATGGAAAAACCAATGGTGCTGAGGAGGGGAACCAAGGGAGGCGCATGGCGGAGGGGGCGAAAGGAAAAACGTTCGATGACCAAATTCACCCCCCCCGTGCAGAGAACAGCCAGCGGGAAAGCCCAGTAAATCGAGAGGCCCAGTTTGATGAAGGTTAGGCAGAAAATGGCCCCGAGCATGAACACTTCGCCAATGGCAAAGTTGAGCATGTTCAGAATGCCCATCAGCAGCGTGAACGCCATGGCAATCAGAGCGTAGGTGCTGCCGAGCATCACGCCGTTAAAAAGCTGCTGGATGAACAAAATTCTTTTCCCTCTGCTCTTCAAACAGAAAGGGCTTATGACTCCCTTTATTCAAGGAGTTTGTCCGTAATGGGCTTACCGCCCTCCTCGTAATCCAGCCATCGCACCCTCGGCTTGGGGCGTCGCCCGCGGATCAAATCGTCCAATAGAAGCAGAGCCTTGATCGCCACCCGGGAGCGGGAGGCCGCCCTTGTGGCCCACTGGTGGTGCCAAACGTTCGGCCGGCTCCAGGGGCATACGGAGATACACCGCGCACAGTCGTTCCATTTTTGGGGGTTGGCCACCCAGAAGCGAAGGCAACGTTCGGGATCCACATTCCATTTTTCCACTCCCCGGACGACCTCCTTCTCCCCATGGGGCAGGGCTTGGGAGGGACAATTCTCCGCGCATTTCTTGCATATCTTGCAGGTGGCCACCGCTCCGATATCGACAGGGGAATCGGGAACGAGGGGCAAATCCGTGGTCACCGTCGCCAGACGCACCCGGGGACCAAAGGGGGCCGTGATCAGGATTCCATTCCGGGAGAGTTCCCCCAAACCCGCATCGACGGCGATGGGAACATGCAAAACCCATTCGTTGATGAAAAAGTGGGCCCGCGCCGCATAACCCAACTCCCGGATGTAGCCGGCTAAGCTCATCGCCGGCTTGGCCGCATTGAGGTAACCAAGCCCCACCTCGGCATTATCGATCCACCCGGGAGAATAGCGCATCCGCTCGTAATTCATCTCGACGGCCAGAGAAATCGCATATTTGTGGGGCAGATGGATTTCCTGGCCGGCCGTGCCCTTGGCGAAATCAATTCGCAGCCCTGCGTGGCTGTAAACATAAGCCTGGTTCAAATCACATACGCCGACAAGATCCGCCCCCAGAAATTGCCCGATTTCTTTGATGTGGGCGGACATTCTGCCGGGGTTGTCCACCCTGGCCTGCTTGGGATTGATAGGCCCATCGGCCACATTTCTCCACGAGCGCATGGAGACATTGATGGCCCGAGTCTCTGGGTAAAAAATCCGCCGGAAGGGGTCTATGGATTCCTGGGTCCAGCGCTCTTTAACCTTTTCCCCCAATCCTCCAATGGCGGCGAAGGAATGCATCTGCTTGCGCTGGTCAAAACGCTCCTGGTTGCCCACGATTCGGGTGGTGGATGCCTTTTTCATTCCTGCCTTCTCCTCCGCGGCTTAGAAGGGGATATCTTTCCGTTCATCAATGACCCTCTTCGCCTTGTGATCCCAACGGGGAAGGACTCCCTGCCCCACAAGCTCGACCGACACGCGGATTCCCAACTCCAAATGCAGCTCTTTGGAAGCTTTTTCTTTAAGAGCCGGATTGGATGAGGGGGACATCGCGGGTACCGGCTCGATGCGAACAAAGATCTCATCCAGGCCCTCGATCCGCTTGAACAGGATCTGAAATTCCTCAACTTCCTTAAAGCCGCGAACCAGCTCCTCAATCTTGCTGGGATACACGATGACTCCCCGGATCTTTTTCATGTCATCCAGCCGGCTGAGAACGCTTCCCTCCAATGCAAACAAGGTTCGACCACAGGGACATTTGCGGTCGGCCACCCGGACGATATCTTTGGAACGGTATCGCAGAAAGGGATTCGCCTTCCGCTCTAAATTGCTCAGAACAAGTTCACCTGTCCCCCCTGGACCTACGGGCTGATCCGTCTCCAGATCCAGGACCTCGGGATAGGCCCAGTCTTCGTTTACGTGGGTAATTCCTGATTGGAACTCACAGTTGAATCCCCAGGGGCCGATTTCAGTCGATCCCAGGAAATCAAAGCATTTGCACCCGTAGGCTTCCTCGATTTTTTCCTTTACCCCGGGGATGACGGCTCCGGGTTCTCCGGTGTGCCAAGCGATGCGGATTTTTGCTTGGCGGGCAAAATGGATATTTTGCTTGCCAGCCACATCCGCCATGTGGAGGGCGTAAGAGGGCGTGCAGCCCAGAACCGTAATCGGATATGTGAGGAGGGCATCGATCCTCTGCTCAGTCTTCATTCCTCCGGAGGCAAAAAGCAGGCACCCGATTTCCTGGCAGGCATAGTATCCTGCCCAGAAACCGATCCAGGGACCGAAACTGAAAGCAGGCATGGCCATGTCTGTCTTGCGAATTCCGTAGGCGTAAAGATTGCGGGCATATATGTGGCAGAATTTTGCCCAGTCCTCCGCAGTATCCAGGATTCTGAGCGGTTTTCCGGTTGTTCCGGAAGTGAGATGAATCCGTTGGCAGTCCTCGAGAGGAAGGGTAAGCGCATCCCCCCAAGGAGGGTATACTTCCTGGTTTTTGCGCAGGTCTTCTTTGTCTACAAAGGGAAGCTTGGCGATATCTTCAAGAGATTGAATTTGATCCGGGCACACATTCGCTTCTTCGAATTTCCTCCGGTAAAAGGGGCTGGAATCCCAGGCGTGTTTCACCAGACTCCTGAGCTTATCCGTCTGAATCTTTCGCAGCGTATCCCTGGAGGCAGTTTCTATTTGGGGATCGTAATATCGATTTTGCATAGAGCATCCTCACCTTTCAGCGCTTCCATCCGCTCGTCTCCGGAGGCAGCTCCGCTTCCTCCTGATGGGGAAGCCTTTGCCAAGAATACTTTCTACCATAAAAAAGAACGTGCAACCAGTATAAAACCCTTCGGGATAGAAAGGACCGGCGCGCGGCCCAGAAACCGACCCGGTGGACGAAATGGTCCGGCTTGTTCCAGGGGCAGACTTTCAAGCATTGGGAGCAGGCAAACGTATTGGCCGCCGAAACCCAGAAGAGAAAACACTTCTGTGGGTCCTGGATCCATTTGGTGTAACCTCGAACCGATCCTTTTTCTCCGGTAATCGCCTGGGGAGGACAGTTGATTTCGCAAAGCTTGCAGTAGCTGCAAAAATCCTGGACCCCGAGATCGACCGGATGGTCTTCATCCAAATCCAGGGCTGTCGTTACAGAGGATAGCCGGACTCTGGGTCCGAACCGTGGGGTGATCAAATAATTGAACCGCCCCTGTTCCCCCAGCCCCGCATCCACGGCATGAGGGACCTGGAAAATCTGTTCATTCCGTAAATGGTGCGCCCGCGCCGGAAAGCCCAGTTGCCGAATATAGGAGGATAGAGCGCAGGCTATTTGAGCTACGCCGTAATAGGTCTTGCCCACTTCTCCCACGCTCGCTTCATTTTCCGGGGTGAGGGTCGCTTGAATTTTTTGGTAATCCATCTCCTTTCCTAAAACGATTACGTATTTATGCCTCAATTCCACCGGAACGGTTACCGGAGGCCCCGTTTCAAGTTTTGATTCCTCATAGGAAAAACTCTGGCTGTAGGTGAGATCTTCTTTCAGGGTGGTGATTCCGACAAGATCAGCGCCCAATCCCCTGGCGGTTTCCTTGATTCGCTTTGTATTTTCTCTAGCAGAAAGCGTTGTCTTTTCGGAGCTTATTTTTCCATCCACCTGGCCGCGGAGGCCCATCACCAAGGTCCAGAAGATCCCCCCAAAGGGATCCCGGCTCTGAAGGGCCCACCTCTGCCGCCCGACCTTGGGGCCGAATCCCCCCACATGGGCGATATTGAAAACCGTGTCTTTTTGATTGAAATTCTCTGCGGGTCCTGCAGACATTCCCTTGGTTCCCGCGAGGGCGCGCTTGTTCCGCCCGGTGGGCAGGAAAAGAAACAGCGTGAATAAGGCAAGCCCCAGGGTGGCGAATACCTGCAGGTTCCAAAGGAGGGATCCTTCTAATCGTCCTGTTTCATGGAGCCAGGCATAGAAGGCTAACAGACCCGCCATAAGGCCGAAGAAAAGGGTGCCGAGGAACGCGGCACGGAGGGCTTTTTCCTGATAAGAGGTAACGGCAAACCAAAAAGTGAAAAGAGCATAGATGGCTCCGATGACGAAAAGAAAATAGAACATCTTCCCCCCAATCAATTCCACCGTCCCCCGCCGAAATCCCACACCGGTCCGATTGAAAATCTTCTTCTTTACCCACCAGGTGCAAAAAAAATCTCCGCAAAGTGCTCTACGGCCATGGTTTCATGGGGTACAAATTGTTCTTCCCCTCGGTTGCTGAACATCACCTGCGGTGACCTCACCCCTACCCCTCTCCCCGACGGGGAGAGGGAAGGGTGAGGGGGGTCTTTGGAGATATTCTTTGCAACGTTTAGGTTTATCCTGCACACGGCCTTGGCGCAGAGGTCACGAGCAAAACAGCCCGTTCAATTGGGCGAACCCATGGCTGCCTGTTAGCGGAGATCTCCTATGCCTCGTAGTAGAGGTTCATTTCGTAAGGATGCGGCCGGTTGCGAATCTCGTAATACTCCTTCATCTTACGTTCGATCCAAACTTCGATAATGTCCGGAGTGAAGACCCCTCCTTCGAGCAGATATTGGTAATCGGTCTGAAGCGTATCCATCGCCTCTTTGAGCGAGGCCGGCAGAGGTTTTATCTTGCTCCGCATTTCCTTACTGACCTTTTCGATGTCGATATCGAAGGGACCGAAGCCGGCTTCGCTGGGATCGATCTTCTTTTTGATCCCGTCGATTCCCGCCATCATGATGGCGCTTAGAGCCAGGTAAAGATTACAGGTGGCATCGGGCGGCCGGTATTCGAAACCTTTATCTTGAGGGGCAACGGCATATTTGGGGATACGAATCGCCGCACTGCGGTTCGCCAGGGAGAAAAAGAGGTTTACCGGAGCCTCAAATCCGGGGACAAGACGCTTAAAAGAGTTGGTGCTTGGGTTGGTTAGGGCAAGGAGGCTGGGGGCATGGCTCAATATCCCGCCGATGTAATAAAGCGCCGTCTGGCTGAGTCCGGCATAGCCGCTAGGGTCATAGAAAAGGGGTTCTCCTTTCTTGAACATTTTCTGGTGAATATGCATGCCGCTTCCGGCTTCCCCATAGAGAGGTTTGGGCATAAAAGTGACCGTCCGGTTTCCCCGCTGGGCGATCATCTTGATCACGTATTTGATCCACATGGCGTTGTCGGCCGCCAGGACCAGGGGATAGAAGAAAATTTCCACTTCTGACTGGCCGGGTCCCCCGACTTCATGGTGATGATAGCGCACCTGAATCCCGCTCTCCTGGATCGCCTTGACCATCTCCGAGCGGATGTTGAACATGATATCCATCGGCGGAATCGCATGGTAACCGCCCTTGCGGGAAATTTTGTGGCCGAGATTCTGTTTCTGAAACATGCCCGAGTTCCAGTCCGCCTCAATGGAATCGATGGTGTACATGGCCATGTTGATATCCGACTGATAGTTGATGCTGTCAAAAATGTAAAATTCAAACTCCGGACTCCATGCCATCTCATCGGCGATGCCGGTGGCCTTCAAATAGGCCTCGGCGCGTCGGGCAATCCCGCGTGGGTCGCGATGAAAGTGTTGTTTCGTATCTGCTTCGGCGGCTTCACAAATAAAACTCAGAGTTTTCATTTCCCAGAAAGGATCTGTCTTGGCCGTTTCGGGATCCGGAAGAAGAACCATATCGCCGGATTCGATGCTTTTGAACCCGGGAGTACTGGACCCATCAAAGCCGATTCCCTGCGAAAAAGTCTTCTCCGATAAGGCAATCGCCGGGATGGTCACATGGTGCCAGGAGCCGAAAAGGTCGATGAATTTCAGATCGATCATCTCAAAACCGTTA
>Ga0315287_10005900_pt1 | contig 12114 bp, 9 predicted proteins | sample YL17G11_0_MG_FD_205037 | JGI IMG/M metagenome (GOLD analysis project Ga0315287, IMG submission 205037) | Sediment microbial communities from Yellowstone Lake, YNP, Wyoming, USA - YL17G11_0 | ecosystem: Environmental > Aquatic > Freshwater > Lake > Sediment | place: USA: Wyoming | collected...
AATCCTTGAAAATGGCAGAAAAAAATTCCAGACTGTTCCTCTCCCGTTCCTGGCAGGCCCTAGAGCAAAGGCTGACTCTCGAGATCGAATCCGAAAAAAAAGACGACGCCCTCAAGCCGGTTTATATTTTAGTCGGTTCCCGGCTGCTCGCCCAATACCTGGAACTCTCAATTTACCCGGGACTCCGTGAAAAAGGCCTGGGCACCAATGTCCGGTTCCTGCTTTTACCCGAACTGGCGGAAAAATATTTTTACCGCGGGGAATTCCCCGAATACCGGCCGAAAGCGGACAAAAATCTCAGCTATGTTCTGCTCAAGGATATCCTCAGGAAAATTCCCGGAGACCATTATTTCGCCTCGGTGAGGACCGCTTCCGGGCTTGCGCAGACCCTGATCGCGGAGGACCGGGACTTGAAGGACGGGTTAATAATCGGCGGGCGGCTGACCCGGGCCAGAAAGCATCTGAAGGGCGCCAAGTTCGATGCCTTTTTTGAAATCCTGGACGAACTGGACAGGAGGCGGGCCGGTTTTGAGCAGGACGGGCAGAGGTATCTCGTCGCAATCGATAATGCCCGGAAATATCCCGAGTTGCCGGGCGCGGATAAAATTTTCATATACGGTTTTTATGATTACACCGCGGTCCAGCGCGAGTTGGTCAGGGCGGTCTGCGAAAACATCAGAGCGGACGCGTTCATAGTCAGGCCCGAGAATGAGACCTATTCTAGTTTCACGGATGAAGTTTTCAGCTTCTATCAAAAGCTGGGGATGAAGCCGGAGACCATCGGTCTCAAAACGCCGGGGATCGGCCTGGGCAAATTCAAAAACAGCTTGAACGCGGACGGCCCGGAAAAGGTCGATACCGACGGCGCCTTGAGAGTTGTGTTCGCGCCCGGGGTTGAGCGGGAAGCCCTGGAAATCTGCCGCGAGGTCATGAGGCTGGTTCGGACCAAGGGCCTCAAGTTCAACGAGATCGGGGTGCTGGCGCGCGATTTCAGCGCCTATCGAGGGCCTCTCGAGCAGGCGTTCGAACTGCACGGCATCCCCTGTTACCAGCCGGCGGGCGTACCGGTCTCGGATTTCAGCCCGGTGCGCGCGCTCGCGCTCATGCTCAGGATCCCTCAGGAAGACGAAATTTTTTCGCGCAGGAGCGTGATCAAGTTCCTTTCCAGCCACGCCCTGCGGAAAGAGGTCTTCAGCTCGGGGGACTCTTCGGTCTCAAACCTCTTCGACGTCGTGAGCCGCGAGGCTTTCATCGTGAGCACCAGCAACGAGTGGCGGGAGAGGCTCCGGGATTATTTGACCGCGCTCCAGGGCCGGTTGGAGAAGGCAAAGTCAAAAATATATTCAGAGGACGACGACAATTACCGGGTTCAAAAAATCGGGCTGCTCGGGAAGAAGATCAGCGCGGCCCGGGAGTTGCTTGAGCTCAGCTCCCGGCTCTTTCCCGAACTGGAAGCGCTGCTGGAAGAAAAAAGCTTCGGCGTTATGGCGGAAAAGGTGAAAAGATTGGCCGGTGAATACATCGATTTTTCCGTCAATGACCAGAGTGAGGGGGAGTCGCCGCTCCAGAAAAAAGTTGACCAAGCGCTCGACCAGATCGCGGACCTGGACCGAAGCCGGACCCCCGCGGATTTCAAAACTTTCCTGGAAATTTTCTCCGGGGAAATTTCGAGGCAGGCTGTCAAGACCCGCGGGTTCGGCCGGGACGGGGTTTGCCTCGCGGACATAATGGCGGTCCGGGGCGTCTGCTTCAAGGCCGTGATCGTGCCCGGCCTTTGCGAAGGCGGCTTCCCGCTCAGGCCCTCGGAAAGCCCGCACCTTTCCGACCAGGAGCGCGAGGCGGTCAATCAGGCCGTGCTCCCGGAAGGAAAAGCTTTCCTGCCCCTGAAATGGCGTCAGAACCTAGAAGAGCGCCTGCTCTTTTATCTCGCCTGCGAACAGGCCGATGAATATCTTGTCCTGACCTGCCCCTGGCTGGACCTGGCGGCCAACCGGGATAAGACCCCTAGTTACTTATTGGTGTATTCGCTCTCCAAATTTCTGGGCCGCGAAATCGAATTCGACAAACTCTGGAAGCTGGCCGAAGGCGGTAACCAATGGATCCATTGGGTTGAGCTCGGCGATTTCGCGCCCAGGAGCGAGGAGTTGGCCATCAACGCCGGGGACTGGGAACTCTTGAAACTGGAGCGGACGGAAGGCGCCGCGGAGAAAGCCCATTTGCTCAAGGATGCTACCGCGGCCCGGCTGGTGGCGCTTGCCCGTGACCGGTGGCTGGGTATTGAGCCGGGCGTGTTTTCGGGCTACATCGGAGGGGAAAATTTTGCGCCGGGAAAATTCTCGCTGGTCTCCCAAAATGTCTCGGCGAGCCGGCTTAAAAAATTTTTGGGATGCCCGTTCTCGTATTTCATTGAAAGAGTATTGCAGGTTGAGGAGCTTGAGGAACCGGCAAGGTTGTGGGGGTTTGGCCGCTTTGAGCAGGGCAATTTGATCCATGCCTTGCTGGAGAAGTTGTTTGCGGAATTAAATTCCCGGGAAAAGGCCGCGGACAGGAAAAAGTACCGGGAGGCCTTGCGCAGGATCCTGGACACCGACGGCCTGAATTATCTGGTCGAGAACTTCCCGGCCGCCAAAGCCATCATCGGACTGGAGCTTGAGGAAATATATTTTTATCTCTCCAGGTGGCAGGAAAAACTCATTCCCGAGTCAGGCTATGACAAGTGGGAGCTCGAAAAGAGCACCCTGGACAGCCCCGCGACCCTGGACCTGGGCAAGGGCAGGTCTGTGAATCTGAGCGGGGTCATGGACCGGGTCGACCAGGACAAGAAAGGACAGCGCGCCTGCGTGGTCGACTATAAGGTTAGTAAAAGCGCCGAGCAGGACGCGGTGCACCAGCTCCAGCTCCCGATCTATCTTTTCAGCGTGGCTAACCTGCTCGGGTTTCCCAGGGAAAAGCTGGAAGCGAAGTTCTTGATCGCGGTCCCGGAAAAGCTCGGCGACATAAAAGAGGTGAAGGTCACGGGCAAGCACCTGGAACAGCACCTTCAGACCCTGCGCGTCCTGGTCAACGCGGCGGTCGATTATATCGAGAAAGGCGTTTTCGTGCCCTATGCGCATAATTGTGACGAATGCGGTTACAAGATCGCCTGTTACGGCTCGGCGACCGCCCGGAAGGAAAAGCAGGAAAACCAATGGGTGCGGGACCTGAAGGAACTGGTCAATGCTGCGGGGTTTGAGGAAAAAAATGGCGGATAAGACGGGCGATAAGATTCTGGAGGACCCGGGCCTGAACATCATGGTGGAGGCGGGCGCGGGCACGGGCAAGACTTACGCGCTCCTGGACCGGATCGAAATGCTGATCGATAAAGACCCGGGGTTCAAGATGAGCGGCCTGGCCGCGATCACCTTCACCGAAAAAGCCGCGGCCGAACTCCGCTACAAGCTCCGCCAAAGGCTGTCCGCCAACAAAAGAAAAATCCCGGACGGCCGTTTGCAGGCAATCATATCCGAGTTCGACCAGGCCCAGGTATCCACCATCCATTCCTTCTGCGCGGGCCTGCTCCGGCTCCGGCCCGTGGAGGCGGGCGTGTCCCCGGGGTTCGCGGTGATGGATGAAGCGGAGTCCGGGTTCCTGTTCGACCTGCTCTGGGAAAAATGGCTGGAACAAAACCTGGAAGCAGGCTCGGAACTGTTTTCCAAAATCAGAAGGATGGGAGTGGGTAATGACGAATTCAAGGAACTGGCGAGGGCCTTATACCAGGAAAGGGACATCTTCCCCGACAGCCTGCGCTCCCTGAAGAAAGAGCGGCCGGAGATGATGGTCGAGGAGGTTGAAAAAGAATTCTGGAAAATATATTCGCGATATGAAAAACTTCCCAAAAGCCCGGTCGCCATGCAGCGGCTGATGACATCGCTCGTCGCCGATTTGAAAAGCGGCGGGCTGGCTGAAGCGGAAAAGGAACGGATATTTTATCAGGCGGAATACAAGGTCAAGCGGGACGAGCCGTGGCCGAGGTTCCCGGGCGCCGCGGAACTGAACAACCGGTTGCTCGACTTTTTCGAGCAGGCCTTTTCCCGGCCGGTCCTGGAGCTCCTGGGATTCATCGCGGACTTTTTCCGGGTCATGGACGGCGAAAAGAAAAAAAGAGAGGTCCTCGATTTTCAGGACCTGCTGCTCAAGGCCCAAGACCTGGCCAAGGAAGACCCGGAGGCCAGAAAATATTTCAAGGACAAATTCAAATATATCCTGGTCGACGAGTTCCAGGACACCGACCCGGTGCAGACCGAGCTGGTGTTCTTCCTGGCCGAAAAAGAGGGCCAGCTCGAAAAAGCGGACTGGAAAAAGGTCGAGCTCATGCCCGGCAAATTGTTCCTGGTGGGAGACCCCAAGCAGTCCATCTACCGGTTCCGGAGGGCGGACCTCCAGATCTACGCCTCCGCCAAAAACATCCTGGTGAACGGCAAGTCCGGCGCAAAAGAATTTTTGACCAAAAACTACCGCTCCCACCCGGACCTGCTGAAATGGATCAACCTTACTTTCGGAAAGCCGTTTGGCGAGGAAAAAGACGAGAATTTCCAGCCCGGATACACGCCCTTGGCGCCTGGAAAATGGCCCCAAAACCCGGTCCTGAAACCGCCTTTGGAAAAACCGGTGGTCCTGCTGGAACTGGAAAATGAAGGGCAGGAAAAAATTCTCATAGAGGGCGTCCGCGGTCTGGAGTCGGAAGCGGTCGCTGGCTTCATCCAATGGGCGGTTGAGAATAAAACGCAAGTCTGGGAGAAAGAAGGCGATCAACTGAAATACCGGGACGCCGGCTATAAAGACTTTGCCGTCCTTTATTCCGCGCACGAGCACATAAAATATATCAAGGAGGAGCTGAGGCGGCGGGAAATCCCGTTCCAGATTGAGGCGAGCAGGGGGTTTTTGGACGCGGACGAGATCGCGGGCCTGCGCGCGGTTTTTCGCGCCATAACCAACCCCGCGGACCATGTGGCGCTGGTCGGGTCTTTGCGCTCGCTCTACATGGGCGTGAGCGATTCCGAACTGTTTGAATACGCGAAGCAAGGCCATTCCTGGGAATGGCTCGGGGAGCAGCCGGCCCCTGAAAAATATCCGGCGCTGGCTTCCGCGTTTGAATTCCTGGGCGAGCTTTTCAAGGACCGGGACCGCCGGCCCGTGACCTGGATCATCGAGCGTCTCATGGAAAGAGGCAAAATCCGCGAACTTCGGACCATCCACCCGCTGTTCAACCAGGCCCTGCTCAACCTGGAGCGCATCAAGGCCGCGGCCCGTGGTTTTGACCAGGACCCGGCCCGGGGCCTGTTCGATTTTATTGAATGGCTTGAGAGTCTTGAACAAGCAGGCGCGTCCGACTGGCCCGAGCTTTCGGCCAAGGAAGGAAAAGACGCGGTGTCAATCATGACCTTCCATAAAAGCAAGGGGCTGGAATTCCCAATCGTGATCCTGGCCAACCTTTCCAATCAGCTTCACAAGGGCGCGGAAGCCTTGATTAAAAACTGGAAAAACCGGGAGCTGGCCGTCAGCCTGAAAAAATTCTCAACCTTGAATTACAGGGATATGGAGCAGGTGGAGCAAAGACACATTGAATGCCAGAACCTGCGCAACCTGTATGTGGCCGCCACCAGGGCCAGGCAATACCTGGTGATCCCGGACCACAGGTCTATATTTAAAAGCGACGGCAAATATATTGAAAAACTCCGGGAGGGCCTGCCGGAAGCGTCGGATGAGAAGCACCCGGCATTGGAATTTATCGAGCATAAAAAGGCGGGCGATCTGAAAATCAAAAAGCCGGAGCCGACCCGCAACCGCCTGGAAGAATTGGCCCGGCAAAAACCGGACTCGACCGAAATTGAAATGGAAAAATTAAATTTCGAAAAAGAGTGGGCTGGTCAATCCGCCCGGGCCAAAGAATACCGGGTGATCACCGCTCCCAGCCGGGAGGATGACTTTGAGCAGGCATGGCCGGAGGGGGCGGGCAGGAGGGATGAGGCCCGGGCGATCGGGACTGTGGTCCACAAAGTGATCGAGCTGGCCGGTGACAAGGAACTGGCTTTCGCGCTCAGGCTCGCGGAGCGGCTGGCAAAAGAAAAAGGCCTGGAGAGCCAATTGTCAAAGATAAAAAAGCTGGTGGAAAAGTTCTGGGGCAGCGATTTTAAAAAGCAGTTGACCGGGAAAATTTACCGCGAGGTCCCGTTCCTGATTGAGGATGCTGATAAAATTTATCGCGGCAAAATCGATTTGATCCAAAAAGACGGTGGAAAAATCCGGGTGGTTGATTTCAAGACCGATGAAATCAGCGCGGAGCAAATCGATGAGCGCGCGCAAAAATACTCGGCGCAGTTGAAGATTTATCAAAAAGCGGTGGAAAACCTGAAAGACCAGCTGCAGCCCGAAACCTCCATCTATTTCATCTCGCCGGGCAAAGAAAAAAAGCTTTAAAATTATTTCAACCACAAAGGCACGAAGAACACAAAGCAAAAGAAATCTTATTTTATTCTCTCTCCTTTGCGCTCTTTGCGCCTTTGCGGTGAATAGTTTTATCTTTATTTATTCTGAAATCTGAGATCTGAGTTCTGAAATCTGAGATTTGAGATCTGAGGTTATTTGGCTCTTTGAGCCAAATAAATCCTGACCGCGCCCCCGCTCAAACTTATCGATCGGGACTCCGCAAAGCCCGCAGACCTGAGTTCAGCGCAGAATGCGTCCGGCGCCGGGAATTGGGCGATGGTGTCCCGCAGATAGAAATATGATTTTCCCCCGCTCAGTATTTTTCCGACCAAGGGCAGAATGGTCCCGAGATAGACGCGGTAGATCGCGGCGAACGCTCCTTTTTCGGGGACCGAGAATTCGAGCACGGCCAAGACCCCGTCTTTCCTGAGCACGCGCCTGATCTCCAAAAGCGCTTCCCCCCTGTGCTCCACATTCCGGATGCCGAACGCGATGCTCGCCGCGGCAAAACTGCAATCTCCAAACGGCATCTGCTCGATGTCGGCCTGGCTGAGAAAAAGGTCGCCCTCCAGTCCCTTGGCGCGGATTTTTTTCGCACCCAGCTCGAGCATTTTTTCCGCAAGGTCGACCCCCACGATCATCGCCCCGGGGTTTTGCTTTTTGACCGTAATTGCCAGGTCCATGGTGCCGCAGGCCAGGTCCAGGACCGTTTCCGGCTTGAATTTTCCCAGCTCGTCCGCCAGCCTTTTACGCCATAAAAAGTCCAGACCGAAACTTAAAGTGTGATTGCCCAGGTCATACACCCCGGCCAGGTCATTGAACATTTTCGCGACCCGGTCTCTCGCCTTCTCTACCATTGCCTATAATTTACCTTGATTGCCGGGATTTAAAAGTCGGACCAGGCAAAGCTGAAATCCGCGGTCTGCAATATGGCGCCAGTCATTATCAGGTCCTTGAGACCTGAACCCATGCTTTTCCCGGCGCAAGAGCCGCCCGACCCGTCGCCCGACAAGCCTTGCCGCAACCGGGGTCTGGTCAACCGGATCAACCAGAAGGGCGGGCGGCCGCAAGGCCAGCCCATCCCGCTGGCGGAGCTGACCGGACCGGAAAAACAATTGATCGCCCGATATTACCCGGAGTTGATCCGCGGCTGATCCGGCCTGAGTGGCGCGGCAACTAGTCCAGGCTCACTGCCAGTTTTGCCAATTCATCCTTCCCGATTGCGAAGATGCCGCAGTGCTTGGCGCCCTTGATTATCCGCAGCCGGTCGCTCCAGTTCTCCCATTTGATCAGGTCGCTGGACGCGATCACTCCGTACTTGCGCTCCACGTAGCGGTCGTAATAGACCAGCCAGTGGTCGTTGATCTTGATGGTTGCCGGCCCCTCGACCCATGCGCCTTCCGGCACGATTACGGTCGGCGGCCCCCACGGCCCGGCCGGGCTTTTCGCCCGTGACATGATCAGGTTTTTGGCGGGCGGGTAGCGGGTCTCGTTTTTTAGGATCATCACGTAGCCATCATCGGCTTTGACGATGTCGGCGTCGATGCAATTTGACCCGGGGTCGTAGAGCAGGGCGGCGGGCGCGAAGGTGACGAAGTCGCGGGTGGTCGTGAAATAGATGCGGTGGTTGTAAGGGCCGTCTCCCGCTCCCTGCGTCTCGGGAAAGGCGCCGGGGATGGTGGTTGACCAGAATACGATGAACTGGCCGGCGAGGTCGTCGTAAAAGATTTCCGGGGCCCAGCAGTTCATGGCGGCGGGCTCGTGGCCCATCACCGGGATCAATTTTTCGTTTTGCCAGTGGACCAGGTCGGAGGAGCAGGCATAACCGATGTCGCGTCGTTGCCAGCCGGTGGTCCAGGTCAGGTGGAAGGTATTATCCGGGCCGCGGGCGATGAACGGGTCCCGGCACATCTTGCCCACGTGTTGTTTGAACACATGCCGGCCGCTGTTGGCCTCGCGCCAGTCCAGACCGTCTTGGCTCCAAGCCAGGTACGCCCCGGCGCCGCCGCCGGTCAATTTTTTGCCTTCCAGCGCGTGCCTTTCTCCTTCCTTGAAGTAAACGAAGAAAAAAAGCGGGGCCGAATGCTTTGTCCCGGCGCGTCCGGCCCGGGCAAGTGCGACCGTGCCGATCGCGGCGGCCGCAATAAAACTTCGTCGCGAGAGATTACGGTGGTTCATTTTGCCTCTGAAAGGATGGTTTATCGCCCTCCTCAAACTTCGCCCGCTCGCAAGCTCCTATGCGGTGTTTCCACCGTCCACTGTGATGACCGAGCCGTTGGTGAAGCTGCCGGCTTCGGAGGCGAGGTATAACGCGGCGCCCGCTATCTCGTCGGGCTGCGCGTACCGCTTCAGGGGGATCTGGCTGATGGCCATGTCATGGATGGCCTTGGTTTTAATCAGGACGCTGGAGAACGCGGTGTCGGTGAGTCCCGGGCAGATGCAGTTGACGCGGATGCCGAAGGGCCCGAGTTCGTTGGCCATGCCCTTGGTCATGAGGATGATCGCGGCCTTGGTCATGCCATAGACCACCTGCATGGGCGGGGCCTTGATCCCGGCGATGGACGCCACATTGATGATTACGCCCTTGCCCTGCTTGAGCATGATCTTGGCGGCTTTCTGGGCCATGAAGAAATAACCCTTGGTGTTGACCTCAAAAGTCTTGTCAAACATGGACTCAGGGATGTTGAGCGAGTCGCCGAAATAAGGGTTGGTGGCCGCGTTGTTGACCAGGATGTCCACCCGGCCGTAAGTGTCAATGACTTTTTTGTAGAGCGCGTCCATGTCCGCGATCTTGCCGGTGTGGCAGGCAACCGCCAGGGCTTCACCGCCCGACGCCTTGATCTCTGCGGCTACCTTGTCCAACGATTCCTGCTTGCGAGAGGCAAGCACAACCTTCGCGCCGTATTTGGCAAAGGTCTTGGCAATGGACTCGCCGATGCCGCGGCTCGCGCCCGTGACAATTGCGACCTTATCCTTCAAAGAAAAATCAACCGCCATGTTCAGATACCTCCTTGATTTTTACAAAATGGCAGGAAAACAACCCTGCTCCACTTGGAGATTATGCCCGACCGGTCCAAAATTTCAAGCCCGGCGAAGAACCAGCGGCTATTTTTAAAAAGACTTATGTGAAAGTTGAGACCTCACCCAGTGTCTCTCAAATTGAATTGAGGAGACAGCAATAGTAGAATACGGCTCAAGAGGAAAAATAGTTGTGAAGCTGCACAGACTGGCCAAAAAATTGGGCGCCGGATCATTGAAGAATGTGGCTTTTTCGGATATGATAAAGCTGGTGGAGGGTTTTGGCTTCAGGTTGACGCGGGTGAGCGGCAGCCATCATATTTTCACGCATCCGGAAATTCCGGAGTTGGTCAATCTTCAGGAGGTGCAAGGACAAGCCAAGCCTTACCAGATACGGCAGGTGTTGAAACTGGTGGAGCGATACAACCTGCGATTGGAGGAATCGGAATGAGCGATTATCACATCAACATTTTTTACAGTGAGGAAGACGGGGGATACATCGCGGATATCCCGGACCTAGAGGCCTGCAGCGCTTTCGGGGAGACTCCGGAAAAGGCCCTGGCCGAGGTCAAGAAGGCCATGCGGGCCTGGCTGAAAGCCGCAAAAAAAGAAGGCAAGCCCATCCCGGTCCCGCGATATCGACCGCTGATCTACCAGATCAGCCACTAACCAAAATTTATCTTCCCGACCCGGTCTCTCGCCTTCTCAACCATTGCCTATGATCTGCCTTGATTGCCGGAGATTTAGAAATCAGACCGGGCAACACTAGCGGAAATCAGCGCGGCAATTTGGCCAAGACGCGCTTCATCTCCTGCATGGATATTGTCTTTTGGTTGCGCCTTTTCTCCAGCAGTTTCCAGAAAGGCGCGCTGGTCGAGAGCACAACGCTCTCCCAGTCCTCGCCCTCAACTCCGATCAAGACCGCCGCGGGCCGGCCCTTGCGGGTGATGACCACCTTTCCCCTCTGAGCCGCGTCCACACTGGACTTGACATGCTTCTGCAAGTCCCTGACACTCACCGTCTTCATAGAATTTCCTCCGTGGTCCTGTGCGCCGGCTTCTTTCGGACCAGCCGGACATGGACAATTTTTCGGTCCGGGTCAATGTCATAAAACACCCTGAATTCGCCCACCCGCAACTGCCAAACCGGCGGCGCCGACTCAAACTCCGGGACCAGGCTCGGCAGCATCTTTTTGCGCCTGCTCTCCTGGTCCGGGGCCTGCGAAAGATGCAGCTCGATCTGGCCCAGGATGATGCTCCGGTAATGAGCCGGTATCCGCTTCAGATCATCCTTAACTCCCTCCGCAAACCGGATCTCATACATGCATATATTATTGCATATGCAGGAACCCCTGTCAACTCGTTCTTCGGACTGGAAGAGCGCAAAGAAGATTATCACTGGTTTTATGTGCGAGGGGCTTTCCCGTCCACCATAGTCCTGTCGGTTTTCGACAGGACGAAGGAGGAAGCCCCGATTCAACGACTCGCCGTTAAGTTTAAAGTTGAGACCCGACCCCTTCGCCGCCATCCTTCTCAACCATTGCCTATAATTTACCTTGATTGCCGGGATTTAAAAGTCAGACCGGGCAAACGCTGAAATCTGCAATCCATTTCTCTAAAGTTTTTCTTACGGCAAAGCTCTGACCACGATTCACCGATTCACGGTCTCAAAATTTGAGACCCCGTTATTTGTTCATTGGTGATAAATGTGCGAGCGGCTTCAGCCGCGATTCAATAAAAATATGCGAGCACAGCGAGTCCCGCCCAAAAATCCTTAAGTTTAAAGTTGAGACCTGACCCCATTTTCAGGTCAGCCGGAACAGGTGAGACCATTAGGGAGGTTGATCCCGCTTGAGTGGGACCTAAAGAAGTGACCCTGATGTCTTATCTATCACCCGCAACTATGGGGCCAAAAAGAAAAAAGATCATTAATAAAATTGGTAAAAGCGAGATAATCAGAGCGAGGCGTACTTTGCCTATACCACCGATTTTCCCGTTTGAGCTTATAATTTCTGCAGCGGCGAATATCGCCAGATAAATCGAGATGGCGCAACCGGCCATAAAAACAGCAGGGATGCAAAACCCAATAGCACCTGCGATTGCTTCTTCTGAGCCAAAATCCCAGATTCTGCAGGAAATTATTGAGCCCAAAGGAAGACATAAAATAAGAGCCCAAATGAACACCTTCACAGCATCTTTGGCAAATTCGGAAATGTTTTTCAGAGCTTCCGGTGAATCTTTATATTCAATGACAAAAAGCAGGGCGGCTATTCCGAGGAAGAACAGAACAACGAAACCGCAATAAGCTCCGACCAGGGCATGGGGATTCATATGAGACTTGCTGAGCAATCCAGCGATAATTCCCACTAGCGGTGGAAGAAAAAGCCCTGCTTTAATGATTCTGATGCCGGAAGGTTGTATTGAATCCGTATCCATTAGATATTTCATTTTATACCGCTTTGCGGCTAGGATCAAACTTAATATTTCCCATTTTTTTACAACATATGTACGATTGACTTTTCAATAGGAAAATGTATATATAATTTATCATGCCCCAAGAAGATTCGGTGACATCACAAACTATTTCTTCTGTTTTTTGCCCCATAATTTCATGTTGCCTGATTTTAGTAGG
>Ga0315287_10005901_pt1 | contig 12113 bp, 7 predicted proteins | sample YL17G11_0_MG_FD_205037 | JGI IMG/M metagenome (GOLD analysis project Ga0315287, IMG submission 205037) | Sediment microbial communities from Yellowstone Lake, YNP, Wyoming, USA - YL17G11_0 | ecosystem: Environmental > Aquatic > Freshwater > Lake > Sediment | place: USA: Wyoming | collected...
GTGGGGAGACAAAGATCCGAACGCCTTCATCAAGGTCTGGCGTCACATGTTCGATTACTTCAGCACTACCAAGGGCCTGGACAATCTGCTCTGGGTCTACGGTCCTAATCACGGACCAAACACGGCTACGTTCTACGCCGGGGATCGGTACGTGGACATCGTGGGCATCGACGCATACACCGACTTTATCGACAAGGAGCACATCAAAGGCTACGACGAGGTCGCGGCCCTGCCAAAGCCCTTCGGCTTCACCGAATACGGTCCACACGGCCCGCAGAATCCCCCGGGCGATTACGACTACCGCCGGTTCATCGAGGGGATCGTGAAGGACTTCCCAAAGACGGTCTTTTTCATGAGCTGGAATTCAAAGTGGAGCCTCGCCCACAACAACACCAAGGAGCTTCTTGAACACCCGTGGGTAGCAAATCGAGAAGACCTGCCAGCCGGTCTGATCACCGCGAGCCAGGCAGCGTCGCCGGCCGTGCCCACGGATGGCTCGACGTATCCACCCAAATAAGGAAAACTACCATGCGACATGTACCTTCGTGCCATTGCCATTGTTGCACCGCTGTAGCGACGAACGCCCCCCTCTCTGGACCAGGCATCACCCGCCGGCGGTTCCTCTACAGCGTCGGTGCAATCACAGCGGGCGGCCTGGCGTTTTCCGCCATGGACGCGGTTGCCGGCCAGGATGTCGGCCTGCCCAAAAGGCGGGCTGTGACCCGAAAGGCGATCAGGGTGCAACCGGTGCTCACCTACGATACGCCCAGCCGCCGTAAAGCCACGAGTTGGCGGAGTTGGGGAGGCATCCAGACCGAACAGGACGCACAGGCAGAGAGGCAACGCATTACCCGGGAGATCCAGAGGCTGTCCAAGCAGGCCGACTTCCCCATGGAGGTGGGAGAGGTCAGACTCGTGAAGGATCCGCAACAGGCCTCCGAGATCGCGGCATACCCGTACGACGTGTTGCTGCTCTATGCGGCGGGAGGGTCGGTCAAAACCCTCGAGTCCCTCACGGCTCCCGACAAGTACAACCTGATGTTCCTCCGGCACGATCCAGGCCCGGTGTATCTCTGGTATGAGATCGTACACCCGCGGTTCCTGCGCAAGACCGTGGACGACTACGGCCAGGCCGGCTGGGACGTCAACGATGTCGTTGTGGACAAATACGCCGATGTCTTGTGGCGCATGCGCGCCCTAAGCGGCCTCAAGAATACCCTCAACAAGAAGATCGTGTGCATCGGAGGCGCGGCAGGTTGGGGTGCGGGCGGCAGCACTGCGCCGGCCCGGACTCGAGATCTCTGGAAGATGGACCTGGTGGACTACACGTACAAAGACCTGGCCCCCCGCCTCCAGGCAGCCCGCAAGAACGAGACCCTGGCGAAGGCCTGCGATGAGGCCGCTGCCAAGTACCTCCGCGCAGGGGGCGCCTCGCTTAAGACCACTCGCCAGTTCGTGAACAACTCCTTTATCCTCGCCGAGGTCCTCAAAGACGTCATGGAGGAGGCGCAAACCGACGCCATCACCGTCAACAACTGCATGGGCACTATAATGGGCATGTCCCAGACTACGGCCTGCCTGCCCCTGAGCATGTTGAACGACGAGGGGTACCTGGCGTTCTGCGAATCCGACTTCGTGGTCATCCCGTCCGGCGTGCTGCTGCACTACATCTCAGGCCTGCCCGTGTTTCTGAACGATCCGACCTACCCTCACGACAACATGGTCACCTTGGCCCACTGTACCGCGCCGCGCAAGATGGACGGCAAGAGACTGGAGCCGGCTAAGATCCTGACCCATTTCGAGAGCGACTACGGCGCCGCACCCAAGGTCCAGATGAAGGTGGGCCAGGTATGCACCAACCTGGTACCCGACTTCGCCAGCAAGAAGTGGGTTGGCTTCAAGGGCACGATCATCGGCAATCCGTTCCTCGACATCTGCCGCTCGCAGATCGACGTGCGTGTGGACGGCGACTGCCAGGCCCTGCTCCAGGAGATGAAGGGATTCCACTGGATGATGTCGTACGGCAACTACCTGCGGGAGTGTGCCTACGCCCTCAAGAAGGTGGGTGTGGATCTTCACGACGTGAGCTCGCCAGAGAAAGCCTAATACGGCGAAGGGAAACAGATTTATAGTGAAGCTCTACGAACAACTACCATCGCGACGGCTGAGAGCTGACAGCCGATGGCGGATAGCCCATTCCAGATCTACTATCTACTCGACTACTTGACTACCCCTAACGACCTACTCGCCGTTCGTCACGGGCTCTTCTATGCGGCTGGTGCCTGAGTGGGGGATGTCATTCTGATCATCCCTGAGCAGTACGGCCGTGACAGACAGCGGCGGGAGGGCCAGATCCATCCTGCCTTCGTTGACGAGAACCGCCCCTTTCTTGAGTGCATTGTCCGCATGAGAATGAAACGTCTCTTTGCCAGGAAGTTGCGACAACGTCAAGGTCGTGTACGCGGGCTCCGTCAGGGTGAAATCGGCAATGGTAACCCTCGTCTCGCTCGTCTGATCGAGCGACCGGTTCACCAGGATGATCGTCATGGCATTCACGTCTGCGCTGATGGAGGCATAGGCGGATACGGTTTCTTCGTGATCCGATGACGACTGAACACGAATCTCCCGACAGTATCGGCTGAACAGGTGCAGGACCTCCCACATGCCTGTCTTCCAGGTCCACGGGGTAAACAGCTCAACACCTTCATCGGCGAAGACGCCGAGTGTGGAGGCGTACCAGACTGCGGTCACGTTTGGATTGTCTCCCTGGATCCCCATCTCGCTCACACCGAGGACCACGCCGTGATTGCGCCCAAGATAGGTGTCGAGCCAATGGCGGCACCTTGTGAAGATATATTCCTTGGTGATGCTGTTGTCCCAGCCCCAGGTCCCCAGGCGTTTCACGCCATTGGCCCCCGGGTAGTTGTAGGTGGTGTCAAACCAGACGCGGTGGAGATGGACGATGTCCGCAGACGAGGCCTCGCCCGGATAGAAATGGACGTCCAGGACATCCAGCAGGAGCAGGCCACAGGCCCGCTGCTCCTCGCCGATCCGCTTGATAAAGTACTCCAGCCAGCAGTAGTAGCGGCCGTCTGCGCCCTTGATCCGATCATTGGCCCAGTTGTACCACTGCCATTCATTGCACGCGATCGGGCCTGCCAGCTTGATGTGTGGGAATCGATCGCGGGCCTTCTTGGCGACTGCAAAGTAGGCCTGCATGAAGGCCTCTACCGATGGTTGCTTTGGATAGACGTCGTCGTGCGTCCCGCTCCAGATCTCCGGCTCGTTGTCCATGTTCCAGTACAGGCACCCGTTGGGGTCCAGGCCCAGACCGTTGGGATCAAACCAATGATCCAGGATGCCCACGGTGTCGTGTGCGGACCAGTCCATCAGGTAGAGGGCCGGATTGCCCTTTTTCTGCCCTCCCCCAACCAAGGGGCCTCCCCCGCCGGCCCAGTTGTTACTGACCCCCTCCCACCACTGGGAGCGGTTGTAGGCCCAATCATTGAAATTGTAGGCCTTGCTGGCAGCGGCCTTTCCAATCAGTTGGAAGGCCCACATGCCCTGAACCCAAGGCAGGTTCTCCTGAAGGCTCTTGACCGAATAGTCCCAGTCATGGGCATAGACATTGTTGTACCAGTCCGGATGGCTGGAGAGCTTGAGTTGCCAGTTGTACTTGGTCGAGTTGTTGCCGCCGCTCTCCCGAAGCATCCGGACGCCTGCCTCCTGCAAGAATCCCCAATCGGCCTTTGATAGCGGCTTGCGCGGATCATCGGAAAGGGAGTTGTTCCTGCCATACAGATACGGGGATATGGCCTTGCGTCCTGCCAGGGCGTCAATGCGAATCTCCACTGCAGAGACGTTCGCTGCCAGTAACACGACGATGAGCACGGGAATCCTTGTCATGCCACTCCATCCTATAGAAGGTGGTGCGTTGTCTTCGCCTTCATTGTAACACAGAGGCAGCCAGGGACCAAGGGCATCTTCAGCTCAAAAGGAGGGATCTCTGCCTTGATAGCATACGTCACCTCGTGCGGATCAGTGGGGGCCGGGGGGGAGAATCCTCCGACTACCCGATATAGATAACACATACAAGTATGTTATACACTGCTTGTTTCATCCTTGCTTCGAGATGATCATATTCCCCGAGGTGTGTGCGAGCATCAGGCTTTTCCACAGCTTGCCGTGGTTGGGCACGGAGAAGTGCAAAAGTTCATGAACGATCACGTAGTCGCCCAAGTCGCGATCCATGCCCAATAGTTCGTCGTTGAAGCTCAGCGTGCCCGCTGTCGAGCATGACGCCCACTTGTTACGCATCGGGCGGACATACAACCCCTGGACTTTCACATCAAGTTTGGCGGCCCATTCCAACACGCGGGCCTTGAACTCCTCTTTGTCTCGCCAGGTGCTCATGGTCGGAAACTCTTCTGCAACAAGGTGAACAGTGCCTCGACCGTCGCCGTCGCCTTTGCGATGTCCTCCTCTTCGGCGACAACGGCGAATGTCACATGCTTGCGGACCTCACGCAGTTCGGCTTCACTGCGCCGCCAATTCGTGAATTTTGCAAATGCCTCGGCGATCTTCCGGCTGGCCTGCTCGGGGTGGGGAATGTCGTCGTCGGTCAGCTTGCAGAGGACGAAGTAGGTCAGACCATCCAATCCCTTCGCGGCCTGCTCCTTCTTCCGGTGCTCGTTTTTCTCGATCTCCTTCAAAAGCTCGTCGAGGGCATCCGTGGTGGTCGTCTGGCGGTCCTCAAAACTCTCCTGCACGGCCTTGGCCCGTTCCGCAAGCGCGACGAGGAATGGATCATCGCTGTTCTCCTCGGCGGTCTTCTCGATGCTCTTGACCAGATTGATGACCTTGGTCGCCTTGCCCTCGTCCTGCCGCTTGATGGTATCAATGGTTGAACGGTCGATCACCACATACTTATCCTGCGGCGAGGCCACCATCATGGCCCCGATGTGCTTCTGGACCAGTTCGTTGGTCTTCTTCTGGAACGCCCGGTCCACATACACCTTCTTGGCGTAGGCGTTGCGGACCACGGCGTAGATGGAGGAGAGCGTCGTGTAAGGCTCGATAAACGGCCGCAGGAAGGCATCCGGCGAGATGATTTCGTAGAGCATTTCGATCTCTTTGTATTCCCGGAAAAACTCCTTGCGACGTTCCTTGTCGCGGAAATGCTCAATCAGGTTGTCCACGTCCTTATCGTCGAAGTTCCGCGTCACCCGCCCCAGATACGCCGGGACCTTGCTCTCCATCTTAGCCTTAAAGAGCTGCTTAAGCAGACCGATGTCCTTGACGATGGCGTTGATCTCGTCGCTGTCGAAGGCCAGGGCCTTTTCCAGCTTGTCGAAGACGCCCACGAAATCGAGGACAAAGCCGTGCGGCTTCACCATTTCCGCCGCCTCATTTTCATAGGGCCGGTTCACCCTCGCGATGGCCTGGAGCAGCGTGTGGTCGCGCATCGGCTTGTCCAGATACATCGCATAAAGGATCGGAGCGTCGAACCCTGTCAGCAGCTTCTCGGTGACGATGAGAATCTTCGGCCACTCGCCGGCCTTAATGAAGTTCTTGCGAATCTGCTTCTCTCGCTTCGGGTCAAGGTGCCACTTCTTCAGGTGCGGCGGGTCGTTGTTGTTACCGGTGAAGACGATCTCGGAATACTCCGGCGGCAGGATGGCATCGAGCGCCTCCTTGTAGAACGTGCATGCCTCTCGATCCACCCCCACCAGGAAAGCCTTGTAGCCGAGCGGCTCCACGTTCTCCCGGAAATGGTCGGCCACGTAGTGAGCCACCTTCTTCACCCGGTCTCTGCCTTTGAGGAAGTTCTTGAGGTTCACCGCCCGCTCAAGAATCTTGTTCAGCTCCTCGATGTCCGCAATGCCCTCGGTCTCGGCCAACGAGAGGAACTCCTTCTCCATGATCTCGCGCGGCACTAACATTTCATTAGGCGCCAGGCTGTAGTAGAGCGGGAGCGTGGTGCCGTCCTCGATGCTCTCGGCGATGGAATACTTGTGCAAGTAGCCCTTATCGTCTTCGCACCCGAAGGTCTTGAACGTCCCCTTGCCGTAGGCCGTCTTGTCCACCGGCGTGCCGGTGAAACCGAGGAACGTTGCGTTGGGCAGGCCCGCCATCAGGAAGTTGCCGAGGTCGCCGCCCGTCGTGCGATGCGCCTCGTCTATCAGTACGAAGATGTTCTTGCGGGTATTGAGGTTCGCCGGCATGTCGCGGAACTTGTGGATCGTCGTCACGATGATGCCACGATAATCCTGCCTCTTCTGGTTCAGCAGCCGGTTAAGTTCGGCGATGGAATCTGCATGCGCCACATTGCCCAGGCCCACCGACGCGAGGTTCTTGAGCATCTGATCTTCCAGCTCGTTGCGGTCGATCATCAGCAGGATGGTCGGCTTTTCTGCCTCCGGCGATTTGAAGAGCAGCTCGGCGGCCTTGATCATCGTGTAGGTCTTACCGCTGCCCTGCGTGTGCCACACGAGGCCGCGCGTGCGTTTAGGGTCGAGCGCCCGCGCCACCACCTTGTCCACTGCCGTTGTCTGGTGCTGGTGCAGGATGATCTTCTGAAGTTCCTCCTCCTTCTCCGCGAAGAGAATGAAGTCTTTCAGGAAGCGCAGAAGATGCGGCACGTCACAGAAGCTCTTGACCTTGGCTTCAAGGTTACCCGTCTCTTCGTGCTTCCAGTTGAAGATATTCCGGCGCACCGTGTTCCAGGTCACCCCGTAGGCGAAGCCAATGGCCTCGGTCGCGGTGAAGATCATCTGCGGCACCATCACCTCCGGCGTCTCCACGTGGTAGCGGCGGATCTGATCAATTCCGAGCGCAATCGCCTCGTCCTTGCTTGCGTTTTTGCACTCGATCACGAACACCGGGATGCCGTTGATGAGGAACACCACATCCTCGCGCGTGCCGTGTTTGCCGTTGTGCGTGTAGAACTCCTCCGTCACCTCATACACATTGCGCCACTCTCCGCGCGGGCGGGCGAGGTCGCCATAATCGATCAACGTCAGGTCGAGTTCGCGGTTCTGCTCCACGCAGAAAAACTTGTGCAGATTCCGCAACGCCTGGAGGAAATCGCGATTGCCGTAGATGTCGGCGTGGAGCCGCTGAAACTCACCGACCAACGCGCCCTCGGCGTCCTTGTATTTCGGGTTGAAGGCGCGGACCTGGGCGTGCAGCAGATCGCCGAAGAACAGCGTCGCCTTGCGCGCCCGCTCCTCCGGCGTCGCACCGGCCGGGTCAAAGCCTCGCCGCCGCTCGGCCTCATCACGCGGCACGTAAGTCCAGCCGCTCTCCTGTGCGTATTTCAGGATGCGGGCTTGGACGGTTTTATGTTCGGTGGGGGAACCCATCGTTAATCCTCTTGGGTGCTGGCTTGCCTATACACGCGAACAAGGAAATGCGTTTTTTATATTGACGTGCAGAAACGTTCCTTTCGAGTCCGACGCCATGAACGCCTGATAGACCGGCTCCGGCACGTTGTAGTACTGATAAATGCCGCCACTCTTGAACTCGACTTCAAGTGTCTCGGACGTCGGTTCGTAACCAATTGATAGGACTGTCGATGATGCTACCGATTCTCGTTCCATTTGCATAATCTCCTCTGCTGGAAGGTTCGTACGATTTGGGCGGATCGCAGCCCAAAGCGGGTTCTGGGCACGCCATGATGCTGCGATCCGGTTATAGTTCTCGGTAATACGTGGATTCTGCCAACGCTTGGCGACGGCAGGATCCTCACTGTTTGGACGATATTGTTCGTCGGGCAATGCAATGCGGCAGCGGATTGGCAGGCGAGCAGCTTCCCCTGTGATGATAGCCTCGCCGGTGCGAAGCACAGGGAGACTATCCACTACGCCAGCCAGATTATCAGATAGCGACGCCTGCACCTTGTTCCTATCAGCGGAGTTTGACAGACGCATCGCAATGAATGTACCACACTGAGACAAGATCGTTTCGTCGACCTCGGACGGACGTTGACTCACAATCATGGCCCCAATACCGAATTTACGCCCTTCCTTCACCACTCGCTGAACCATGGACCGAGCCGGTCCTTCGGATTCTTTGGATAGATACCGGTGCGCTTCTTCCATAACGACCAGCACCGGCCTAGCAATACCGCCTTCGCTCTTTTCGCGTCCCCAAAGCAAACCATCAAAGATGATCTTGAGAATTGCGCCAATCAAGCGCGCGACAACAGAACTCGGGATACCGGACAGGTCGAGGATCGTGATCGGCTTGCTATGGCCCAGCCAGCTCTGGAGCAGGTCATCCAAGTCCTTGGCTGCAACACCGTCTAGGTTTGGCTCCCACTTTCCTGGATGAAGCAGGAAGTCGTACTGGCGGTCGAGAAGCCGCGAACGCATTTGATCGAGCTGACGCCGAATACCTAGCACACCGATCTGATTTATGAATGGCGCAGCACTTCCAGCTCCATGAAGTTTGTAACGCGGTGCCTTCAGTGTCTCCGCATCCCCTGCTTCGGCAATCGCCGGAACGGTCCTTGGCTGATCTGCCCAAGTTTTGATCTCAGGCTCCAATAGTTCGAACCAAAGCTTCTTCAAGCTGAACGGCACAGGACTGTCCGCCGTCATCGAGTTGAGATCAAGCCCCACCACCGGTGCAGCTTCAACACGCTTCGTTTTGTAGTCGAGAATGCGATCGAGAATTTGGGTGAGCGGTTTATCGTCCAACCTACCCATCAAGAAAGTGATCAGTTCGTCTGGGGCAAGTGCCCAGAAGGGAATATGCAGCGGCTGTTCTTCCTCGCTTGGATTAACACGAAAGACCCTCGACACCGAGCGGAGTGCACGCCCGTACTCCCCGTGGATGTCGAGGAGCAGAATGCGGGCACTCGGGAACTCTTTGCCAGTTTCGTTGGCCCCACCAAGAGCGATTGATCTCAATAGGCTGGCGACAGTTGTGGATTTTCCTGAACCGGTCGAGCCCAACACTGCACAATGGCGAGTGATGAGTTTGTCGAGGTCAACTCTGACCGAGATGCCCTCGGCGTTTGCAAGCCGTCCGATGACCACTTGTCCACCGTCAGCCGTGCCGTAGATGACGGCAAGGTCTTCTTCGGTGACCAGATGCACCTCATCGTTCACATTGGGATATTGGCTAATACCTCGCTCAAACGAAGCACCAACGATCTCTCCGACGAGTTGGATCGTCATCCAGCGTTCACCGTGATCCCGTAACTGACGCACAGCCTCTGGCGTCGCATTCGCACCGACCTCTGATACGATTCCGTAGAGATCGTGATAGCCCTGTGGAATGCGCACAAAGCTGCCGACTTGCCCGATCCGGTAGCTCTTCCCGCCAATGATGGCGATACCAGACGCCACGCCCGGCGATTGGTGCACGCTGATCGCAGCGCCTGTAACAGCTCCCACATGGCCAAGCAATGTCGGCTTTACGCTCATAGACTGGTCTCTTTCTTGGTCTTGGCCTCTGGCTCAGGTTCTGCAGGCGGTACAGGGAAGCTTTGAGCCGAGCGGGAAGACGCGAAGAATCGAGCCAGTAGGTCAAATCGGCCGAGCAGAAACTGGGCAGGCCCTCCGGCCCCGTCAGTGCCCCAGTACCCCGCACGAATTGGCCCCCAGTCGCGCGTGGGCGGATCACCGGGCAACCACGGTGCCGCCACTCCGTTGATCATCGCCTTGTCTGGGGAATAAAGGCTCATGTTGGCCCGACGGCCGGCGATGGCGCAGGCGTTGGTTTCTTGATCGAGCGGTTTGAACTGGAACGCAAACACGCTCGCTGACGGATTCGTCGCCAAGCACTCGCCGATCCGTGCAGAGATGTGGGCATCGGCAAACGAGAAGCCGGTAGCGATGAGCAATGTGTCCGGGGTCATCAAGAATGCGCGTAGCCGGTCAAACAGCGCTATGTACGGCGCCTTCTGAGTTTGGTCGTATTTCAGGTGCTCAGGAAACACGAGTTGAGTCGCATCTGGCTGGCCCGTCCGAATAATTTCACCGAGGTCGTTACGGGTCCATCCAAGTGAACCATGGAGTTTCCAAAGTCGTGTCCATCGTGGCGGCAAGTCGTTACTTGCTACAGACGATGGATCAAAAAATGGTGCACTGACTCCACTGAACCCATCGAAGCACGGTACCTTCGCTCGCTCGTGCGCCTGTTCAAACAGCAAATCATAGTTGGTTGTGAAGATTTCGATGGGATGTTCGCGGTCTGTGCCACTGATCCACGTCACGAACTCCATATAGGGTGATGGCCCTTCGGGAAGAGGCCGATTCACGACCTTTCCGATTTTTGTGCATATCGCTTCACTCAATTTCTTATGGCCAGCTCCATCCAGTCCGTGGACTGTTGTCTTTCCGATGACTCCAGCCAAACTGCGAACGCGGGAGAGAATACCCTCGATGTTGGGGGTTTCGATCTCACCGCGCACTGCGTCTAGTGTCTTGCCATAATCAGCGGCAAGCGTCTTCAAGACCATTTCCGTGAGTCCATCAACAGCAGGGATGAGCGGATGATCGGCCACAAGTATACCGGCCGGCGCGCCGGCACCAACCAGCAGACCCAGTCGCTTGCGTCCTTGGGCGATGATTTGCCGCAGACTGGCCATATACTGATCCGGGTTGTGCACAGTGAGACTCATGGGTCGCTCCTTAGATTATCGTTATGACGCAACTCCGATTGCTGATTATGTGTGTTTTCTAAGTCCTCCGGCAACTCGGATAAGTCGAGGTCGTGGACGCGAAGCTGCGCCGTCATGAGCTGGTGCAGCAGCGTGCGGAACAGGGCGGTGAGGGTGGCGTGCTTGCGCTGATGCACTTTCTCTTTCCGGTCGAGCGAAGCGAAGACGCCAGCAATTTCGCGTTGTTCCTCCAGCGAGGGCACCGGAATGGGATAGGTCTTCAGGTAACCGCACGTGAGCGCGCCTTTCGTGCTGCCACCAGCATGGCTGATAGAGCGAAGGTGTTCGTATCGCGTCTGCATGAACCAAAGGACAAACTCCGGAACCATTTTTGGTGAAATGAACTGCGCGTAGGCAAGGTGCTGGTTGATGCAGGTCTCGAACGAAACTAGTGCCGAGTTGCCGAGCGTCTTGCCCTGACCGGTGATCGCAATAAGAAGGCTGCGGGGCTTCACTCGCGGGAGATGGCATTCTTTGACAGCGAGGTCGGTCACATACTGATCTGCCTCAGTGATAAACCGAGCGTGTATTTTTGCGCTGTTCAGCCACGGAATCGTGCCGCCTTGCCAGTAGCCTTCGTTGTCACGCTTCGGCGTCGAGCCGTTGCCGACCTTTGCCAGCGAGCCGAGAGGCACCACCTCCCAACTCTGCGGCACGGGGCCGATTTCGGTTTGTTTTTGGGGTTCGCCGTGGAGGCCTTGGGTGAAGAGCTGGTGAAGGAGCACCTTTATCAGTTCCGTGGTCAGCGCGATCAGCCGCTCCTGCTGCACAATCGCCCGCTGCACCAGCCCCAACGCGCCCGCAATTTTTTGTTGCTCGGCAAGGGGTGGGCGAGGCAATGACCTCTCCTTGAGCACCGTGAAGTGACGATTGTATCCACGGTTGGGAATATCGAGTCCGCGTAGCGCAAAGTAGAAGAACTTGGGATCGAACAAATCCGCCTTCGGCTTTAACACCTTTGTTCCGTCAGCCCCTAGGATGAATGGGAAGTCCACATACTTGAAGCAGCGGGTGTGGTCCCCGAATACGACAAGAGGCAGGTCATTCCGAATGACTCGGGCCGCTTCGTCGCAATAGCCTGAGATGAACGCTTGGCCTTGATCGACAACTGGGAATCGCCCTTCTGGTTTGATCTCCGCCGACGGAATCTGGTTTTCGCGCCCGATGGAGTGACCTGACAAGGAGTCAGAAACGAGGACGGAAGTCCATTCGGCAACGGAGGACGGGTTTTCTAACCTGCCGTTTAGCGGAAAGGGTTGTCCGCGCTCCGATGCGACGACCGCTTGCGGTGTCTTCGTCCGTGTCATGTCCGCGCTCATGAAATCACCGCCTTGATCCTCGTCCCGCACGCCGGGCAGGCAAAACTGGTTTTGCCCTCTGGACGGAAGCGCAGGCCGCAATCCTTTGGGTCTGCGCTGCCCTTCGGATAGGTTACCAGCAG
>Ga0315287_10005902_pt1 | contig 12111 bp, 6 predicted proteins | sample YL17G11_0_MG_FD_205037 | JGI IMG/M metagenome (GOLD analysis project Ga0315287, IMG submission 205037) | Sediment microbial communities from Yellowstone Lake, YNP, Wyoming, USA - YL17G11_0 | ecosystem: Environmental > Aquatic > Freshwater > Lake > Sediment | place: USA: Wyoming | collected...
GGGTGCGGTGCGCGCTGCCGGCGCCGCGGCCGCCGCCGCGGCGGCCATTGTGCGGGCTGTGCGGGAGGTGGCTGCGGCGGCGATCACCGCGCTGGAGGGGGAGGCGGAGTGAAGAAATGTGGAGGATGAGGGAGAGAGAGAGAGGTTTCTGGAGACGCCACTCGCTCGTTCTCCCCTCCGGCGCGGCCTGCGGCGCGCTCCTCTGAGCCCCACCCCCGTCCCCCAAATGCCCACCACCGCCCTATCCCCGATGTCGGCCGGCCCGGCGACCGCTCGCCGGACCACACGGCGCCCGTGCGCCTTGGCCGTGCGGGCGGCCAAAAAGGCGGACGGCCCAGTCGTCGCCATCGTCGGCGTGACGGGCGCGGTCGGCCAGGAGTTTTTACGGGTGAGAAGAGTATTTTGGCCCTTTTGCTGTCAATTCCACCCACGCGCTGGGCATGAGACTGCATGTCACAGCCGCGCTTGTCCTAGCCTCGGGGAGTGGGCAGGGCGTGGAAAGGGGAGAGGGGCGGTGGAGAGCGCGAGAGGGTCCTCTCCCCGCATGCGCGGCCGCCGCAGAGGCGCAGAGCTTTGATCGACGCGTGTGCCCAGGGCTGCCAAATTGACGCGCGCGCACTCGTCCCTCCCTTTATCTTTCACAGGTCCTCAAGGAGCGAGACTTTCCGTACTCCGAAATGAAACTGCTGGCGTCCGCGCGGTGAGTGGTGGGAAGATCGCCAACATAAAAGAGAGAGAGGAAGAGGCCGCCTCGTCGCTCCAAAAAAAAAAAAAAAAAAAACTCCTCACCCTTCCCCTTCACACAGCTCCGCCGGCAAGAAGGTCCACTGGGACGGGGCGGACCTCGTCATCGAGGAGCTGACGGACGCCAGGTAAGGAGGAGAAGAGAGAGCGAGGGACAGGATTGGAGAGAGGGAGGGGCGCGTCCTCCTCTCAACCCCCTCCCCATCCATTCCATCCCATTCCATTTTCTCATCATCACCATTTTCTCATCATCACCATTTTTTTCCTACCCCCACCCACGCCCTCTCTTCTCATGGCACAGCTTTGACGGCGTCGACCTCGCCCTCTTCTCCGCGGGCGGCTCCATCTCCAAGCGCTTCGCCCCGCCCGCCGCCGCCAAGGGCTGCACGGTCGTCGACAACTCCTCCGCCTTCCGCATGCAGGACGGCGTGCCGCTGGTGATCCCGGAAATCAACCCGGGCGCGCTGGGCGGCATGCGCGCGGGCGGCGGGGGCATCGTCGCCAACCCCAACTGCTCCACCATCATCGCCCTGATGGCCGTCACCCCCCTGCACCGGGCGGCCGGCGTGACGCGCATGGTCGTCTCCACCTACCAGGCCGCGTCGGGGGCGGGCCAGGCGGCGATGGACGAGCTCGCCCTCCAGACGCGCGAGGTGCTCGACGGCGCGTCCGAGGCGGACGTCACCAAAAACGTGTTTGACCGGCAGTACGCCTTCAACCTGTTCTCCCACAACTCGCCCATGACGGCCAACGGGTACAACGAGGAGGAGATGAAGCTGGTCAAGGAGACCGCCAAGATTTGGGGGACGGACGGCGTCAAGATCACGGCGACGTGCGTGCGCGTCCCCGTCATGCGCGCGCACGCCGAGTCCATCAACCTGGAGTTTGAGCGGCCGCTCTCGGAGGAGGCCGCCCTGGCCGCCCTGGCCGCCTTCCCGGGCGTGTCCATCATCAACGACCGGGCGGCCAACCGGTTCCCCACCCCCCTGGACGCGTCCAACAAGGATGACGTGTTTGTGGGGCGCGTCCGGGCCGACCTGTCGCGGGGCGGGGATGGAAAAGGCCTGGACCTGTTTGTGTGTGGGGACCAGATCAAGAAGGGGGCGGCCCTGAATGCGGTGCAGATCGCGGAGCTGCTGGTCTGAATGTGATGAATGAGGAGAGAGGGGAGAGAGGGAGGGGGGAGAGAGGGGGGACGAGGCGAGGGGGAGAGCAGCGAGAGGAGAAGGGAGAGTGTTGAGAAGAATGGCTGTGGGGGAAGAAGCTCTCCTCGTTCTCTCTCGCCTCGTCCACACCTCTATTTTTCACACGCCCGGTGGGGCGGGCACTCCCTCTGCACACGCACGCCCCGCGCCTGCGTGGATTTATCTAGAGAGGCGCCGCCATATCACAAGCCCCCCCCCCTGTCCGCACGCTCGGAAGACCCCAGGGCGCGGCGAGTGCGAGCGCTTGTTTGTTTTTCTTGTCCGCGGCTCCGCTCTAGCACACTCGCTGACTGTGAGAATGTCGGCCGACGTGCCGCCCCCGGCCGCCTGGTGCGTTGACGTGTTATTTACAGGGGTCAGCCTCACAGGGCCGTTCCGCTTTCCGTGTCGTGTGCGAGGTTCTAAAAGCGAGGCGTGTGCGTGTGGCGCGCGGTCGCAAAAAAGACTTCCCAAATTCTCCTCCTCGTCCCGGCTGGCGACGACTCCATCTCCCATTCACCCAAACCTCCCTCTCTCTCGCACACGCTCCACAGGTCGCGCCGCACGTTCTCCTGCGTCTCTCTCCAAGAGCTGGCGCACGCCTCCCGGGTCGCCCTGCGAGACGCTCCCCTCACCGTCGCCGCCGCCAACGTCCGCCTGCGGGCGGCCAAGGCAGCGGCGGCGGCGGCCGCTGTGCCCACCGGCCCGCCCCCGCCCGCCTCTCCCGCCCTGCCCTCGCCCGCCCGCCCGGCGGCTGCCACCCCGCCGCCTGGCTCGCCCGGCCCAGCCGCGGCGGGCATCGCCCGCCACGGCTCCTACTACGCGGGCGCCCTGGCGCCCGAGTGCGCGGTCGACGCGGACTTCGACGATGACGGCGGGAGCGGGAGCGGGAGCGCGAGCGTGAGCGAGCGCAGCGACGGCGGCGAGGGCGGCCGAGGCGGTGCCCGCACCGCCACCAGTGGCGGCCGGTCCTCCTCCGACGGGGACGCCGACCCCAACTGCTGGGGCGACGGGGATGGGGCGGGCGCGCCCGTGCTGCCGTCCACCCGGGCGCAGCGCCGGGCGGGGCAGCGGCGCCCCTTTCTGGCAGGGGCGCCCGCGGCTCCCCAACCTCACCCGCCCCCGCCCACCCGCCGGGGGGGGCTCGACGGCGGCCCCGCCGCCGTCGCCGCCGCGGTCGCGGCGGCGGCGGTGGGCTCGGGCGTGGCGCCGCCCCCACCCCGGAGCGCCGCCGCCATCTCGCGGGCTGGGTTGCTGGACGCAGTCGCGGCCGCGGCCACGGCCGCAGAGGCCTCCAGCAGCAGCAGCGGGGGCGGTGGTGGGGGTGGCGGCGGGCGTGGCCGTGCGGGCGCACCCTCCCTTCCCGCCGCTACCCCCACCGCCTCCGCCGCCCTGCCGCCAGGGCTGGGCGTGGAGGTCAGCGCGGCCGTCGCGGCGGCCTCCCGGCGCAACGCGTCCCTGGCCGCCCTGCCAGGCGGCGGCTTCGCTGCCAACCCCAGCCGGCGCGCGAGTGAAGGCGAGGGTGATGACAGGGGCGGCGGCGGCGGCCACCGCCACCACTACCCTTCCGCACGCCCTTTCCCACCTCCGCCCGCCCTCTCCATCACCGGCCGCCGGTCCCTGGATGGCGCCGGCGTCACGGCCGGCAAGCAAGGCATCGCGCGCCCGCACCTGCCGCCGGCGTGTTTCTCCTCGCCCCCGGCCCGCGCCTCGTGCGATTGGATGGCTTTCGGGGGCGGCGTTGGGACGCCACCTGCGCCCACGCCCACGTTGTGCGCGGCCGGCCCGCTGCGCTCGCCCTCCCTGGCCGCCCTCCTGCGCGGCGGCGCGGGCGCGGGCAGCAGCCCCCCGGCGACGGCGCGGTCGAGCTTGGAGGACGACACACGCCACGCCACGCACGCGCACCACACCCCTCCGCCCACGCCCGTCTGGGAGGATGGGGGCCTGCACGAGACGTGGGGGGCGCACATGGGCGCGGGGCGGGCCCGAACGCCGCCGCCGCCCGCCTTCGCTGGCGCGGCATCGCTCTCCTCGCCCCCTCCCTCACCCGGCGCGGCCGCCGGCGCGGCCGCCGCGTCCGCTGCCGCGGCCCACTCTGCCGTCGTCATCGGCGAGTGGCTGGCCCCCGGGTGGGGCCCCGCGGACTCGGACGACGACTCCGACGCCTCGGGCGGCGGCGAGGAAGGCGGCAGCGGCGGCGGGGCGGCCTCGGACGGGGAGGCGGACGACCTCGCAGCGGCGGCGGCTGCTGTGGCCGCTCGGGCCCGCGCGGCATTCCCTGTCTCCTCCCGCCGCGGGCCGGGCGGCGGCAGCGGCGGCGGCGGCGGCGGCGGCGGCGGCGGCGGCGGTCCGCCCGTCTACCTGCCCCCGCCCGCCTCCGCGCTGTGCCTGCTGCGCGCCGCTGGGAGCGAGGGCGGCGACCCAGCGTTCCTGCCCCGCCTGCCCTCCTTCTCGCCTCCCGTCCCCCTGCCGCCCGCCCCGCCCGCCGCGCTGGCGGCGGCGGCCCGGGCGGCCCGGGCGGCGCGGGGCGGGGCCATCGCGCGGGCCAAGCGCGCGCTCTTCGCCGCGGGCGGGGCGTGCGTGCCGGCCGGGGACCCGTCCGCCCTCCTCCTGCCCGCCCCGCACACCCCCCTGGGCGGGGTGGAGGGGGGCGGCGCGACGGCCCTGCTGGCCATGGCCCGTGCCCCCGGCGCCCGGGCGGGGGCGCGGGCGTCCGCCCTGGCGTCCCTGGCCTTCCTGTGCGCGAGCGAGGGGGCGGCCGCGGAGGCCGCCGACGCGGGCGCGGGCGGCGACGCGGCGCGGGGCCTGGCCTCCCGCTCCGCCCGCGTCCGGGCGGGGGCGGGCCACCTGGCGGCCGCCCTGGCCCGGCGGGGGTGGAAGGGGCGGGCGGCCCTGCGGACGGCGGGCGCCCTGCCGGCCCTGGCGGCGTCCCTCCGGACGGCCGCGGGGGAGGCGCGGGCGGCGGCAGCCTGCCCGCGGCCTCCTCCCCGCCGCGTCCGGGGCGCCGCCCGGGCAGCCGCCGCGACCGCCCTGGCCGCCGTGCGCGCCCTGTCCTCCGCCACCGCGTCCGCGGGCGCGGCTGGCGCTGACCTGGCGGGCGAGCTGGCGGGGGCGGGCGTGCCGGGGGCCGTCCTCGACCTCGCGGCCGCGTGCGCGGCCCCCGACGGCCTCCGGGCGGCGGGCGCCCTGGCCGCCGTCTGGCCCTTGGCCGTCGCCGCGTCCGGCGCGGCCTCTCGTGGGGACGCGCCGTCCCTGGCGGCCGTGTTCGACGGCGCCGGCGCCCCCGCCGTGCTAACGGCCCTCCTGGCGCTGCCACGCCGCCACGAGCCATTCTCTTTTTCACCGCCGCGCCCCGGCCCCGGCCCCGGCCCCGGCGACGCCCCCGACCCGGGCCCCGCCCTCGCGGCGGCGGACGCGGCGCTGGAGGTGGTCACCGCCCTCGCCGGCGGGCCCGGCCCCCGCGCCAGGGCGGCCGCCGTCGAGTTTGCGGGCGCGGGCGGCGTGGCTGCCCTCGTCGACCTCATCGCCGGCGCGCGGGCCGTGGGGGGCGCCCTGGGCGGGGATGAGGCGGGCGACGGGTGGGAGGACTACCACTCCGGCGGGGCGGGCGTGGGCTTGCCCACCGCCGTCCACCACCACCTCGTCCACCACCACCACGCCCGGCATCGGGGTTGTGGTGGGGGTGGCCCCCCTCCCCCGCCCTCCTCCGCGTCCGCGGCGGTGGGGCGGCGGGCGGCGGCGACGCTGGGGGCGATGGTCGCGGCCGACGCGGACGGGTCGGGCCCCCGGGCGGCGCTCGCGGGCCCCGGCGCCCTCCCTGGCACCCGCCTCCTGGGCATCCTGTCCGCGCCCGGCGGGGGCACCCCCCAGCACGACCAGCCCGCCGCGGTCGCAGGCGCGCTGTTTGTCCTGCGCTGCCTGCTGGGCGGGGGCGGCGGGGCGGGCGGCGGGGCCCTGATCGCCCGGGCCGCGCCCGCCCTGGCCCGCCTGGCGCACGGTGGCGGCGGGGGTGGGGGTGGGGGGCGGGATGCCCGCTCCGCTGCGGCCGCGGCCGGCCTGCTGCGCCTGGTGGCGGCGGCCGGGGACGGGGGTGCAAACAGATGATGATGATGAAGGGGGGGGCGCTCTCACGAAAGAGGGGGGGACCCCCCCCCCCCCCGGCGCCCTCTCCCATTTTGCTCATTTTGTGCTCCATCTCTTCCACAACGGCCTCTCTCGCTTTCTCCTCCATTTCACCCGCCTCCCCGGTGCTGAGCCCCCCCCTCTCTCTCTTTTCTGTCCCCTCTCTCGCTCGCTCGCTCCTCTCATGCCCGCTCCGCGGCCGCCGTGGCGAGGGCGGCCGCAAAGGCCCCGCTCTCGGCGTGCGACGCCGCGACAATGCGGCCCGGGCTGCCGCCACCCCTTCCACCACCGGCGAGGTCTTTCAGCCCGGCGGGCGGGGCGGCGGCGGCGGCGGCCACCACCACCGGCGCGGCTGGCGCGCTGCCATCGCCGCCGGGCGACGCGGTGACGGGAATCCGACCCCCACCCCCGCCCTTCACCCCCCCAACCAAGCCCACCCCGCCGCCGCCTTCCCCTCTGCTGGAGGAGGAGGTGGACGGCGCGCCGCCGCCGCCGCCGCCCCCCCCCTCGGAGGCCGCCTCCAAGCGCGCGGCATCGAATTTGCCCTGCATCACGCTCAGCACGACCGTCCACCCGAAGGACACCGCCGCCACGAAAGGGATGCGCATGTGGCGGGGCACGAACGCGAAGTTGATGGCCTGGGCGGGCACCCAGATCTTCCACAGCGCCTGGCACGAGTCCCGGATCTCGGTGCGGTACTTGTCCCACGCGGTCGTCATCGGCTTGCCCTCGACGAAGGCTTTCATGCTGTAGAAGACGGGGAAGTAAATGAAGGGGTGGTGCAGGCCCTGGTCGAGCAGGACTTTCAGGGGGGCGACGCCCTTGTGGCCGAACTTGGCGGTGATGGGCGCGCAGAGGCGGGTGAACTGTGTGTGAAGGAAAAGAGATTTTTTGGGGTTGGAGAGGTTGAGAAGAACAAGAAAAGTGCGCGCCCCGAGCCGGGAAATGCCCTGAAACTCTTCGCGCGCCTCCTCTCCTCCCCTCTCCACCCTCACCTGAATATTGTACAGCCAGTACTGGAAGCCGCCCAGGTAGCAGATGCCAAAGGTGCAGAAGACCATGTGGCGGCGCCAGTCGACTTCCTCCCGCTTTTCGAAGACCTGTTTTTTTTCAAGGGGTGACGCGAGAGAAAATGCGCGGCAGGGGTGAGAAGCGCGCGCGGTTTTCCCAACGCCGGCGGGCGAGCTCTTCATTTGCGCTGCCGGCGAACACGGGCCATGTGGTCCTGGATGCGAGCAGTGCGGGCAGGGAGGGGCGGGCGCGGGCGCAAGGCAGCGCAAAACGCTAGCCCCCTGCGCCCCCCCCCCCCCCGCGTCTACCACCTCTCTCCCGACCCCGACCCCCCTCCCCTCTCTTCACCTTTTGCGCGAACAGGTCCGCCGCTGACGTCTTCACCCCTGTCGTGATCACGGCCGTCACCACGGGCCGGCTCTGGGCGGCATTGTTGTACCAGCGGCCGACGGCCGTGAAGGGGCGGGCCAGCTTGGAGACGACGGAGGTCATTTTTTTTTTTTTTTTCAGGAGGGGCAGAATGCGCGCGCGCGTCTTCTGTCAAAGGCCCGCGCTTTTCCTGTGAAAAGCGGGTGTGGCGCCCTTCTTTTCACGACCTGCGGAAGGCAGGCCGGCGTATACTTGTATGTGTAGGGTGGGCGGGCGTGCGCGCGGGCCGGGGGCCACGGGGCAGGGCGTGTCTGTGCGTGTGGGTGGTATGAGAGGTTTTGGGAGAGCGCACGTGAGCAATCCGCAGGGGCTGACAGGGGGATCGACGCCGAAACGCCTACCTCAACCCCGGTCCAGGGAGAGCAAGGAGTCTGGACGGCGGCCGGGGTGCGAGGCGAGGGTGGCGCCGAGCGGAAGGGGCACTTTCCAGCTTCTCTGGGAGGCAGCGAGGAGGCGCGCCGAAGCGCGCGGCCGTGGGGGGGGAGAAGCGCATTGGGAAGAGGCGCGTGCCGGCCCCATGTATCAATCCCAATCTAGCCACGCGGGGCTGGAGCGTGAGCTTATCTAGACGCACCGTGGGGAAATGCGAGGGAGAGCGACGGGTGTGGTGTGTGGGAGGGCGCCGACGGAGAGCGCGACCGGCAGTGTGACATATACGGAGCGCCTCTGCCCCTCCATCCCCCTCTCTCCCAGTTCTCATCCCTTTCCCTCATCTCCCTCGCGATGAAACACGCAAACTCTATTGCAAATACTCTACCTCTCATCCTCTCTAGGCGCGTCAGCCACGCGTATGCCTCTCTCTCTGTATCTCTCAAAAAGCAAACAGCAGCACAAAAATCGCAGTCCAAACAAAAAAACAAAACGCAACCATCCCAGTCTCACCCCTCCACCCGTGCCACGGCCGGCCGGCGGCACAGAGCGGGCGGCGGCTGTGTCGGCCTCCCACCCTCCCCGCCCCCCCCCACCCCATACAGCAGCACCGCCCGGCACAGGTCCGGCGCGCCGGTGGGGGGCGGAGCGCCCGGGAGCAGCAGCAAGACAGCGGCCAGGGACGCGGACGGCGAGGGCAGCAGGAAGGCTGCCCCGCACCCCGCCGCGGCCAGGGAGGCCAGGCCGGCCGCCGCCCCGGGCGCGTCGGGTGCCGCCAGGGCAGGGGCCAGGCGCCCCCCGCCCGCCCGCCCGTGCGCACGGGCGGCGGCCGCGCCGGCGGGCGCGGGGATGAGGACCCCCCTCAGCGCGGACGCCCCCCTCGTCGCGGCGGGGGGGGGGAGGGCCGCCGCGAGGGCCGGCGGCACCCGCGCCGCGACGACCAGGCGGACGGGGGTGGTGCCCCCCCCGTTGCCCGCAGGCACGTCCACTGTGACGCGGGTCGCCCACCTCACCAGGAGCGGCGGCGGCGGCGGCGTGCGCGGGGCGGTGGGCGGGAGCGGGGGCTTCCCCCGGCCAGCGCTCGCGTCTGCCCGACGGGCCCGCTTCCCCCCCTGGGGCGGCGGGCTCGCCGCCCGCTTCACCCCCCCCCCCCCCACCAGGGTGATGGTGGCAGTCGCGGCGGGGGGGCGGGCGGCGGTCCGGACGCGGAGGGCAGGGAGGGCAGGGGGAGCGGGCCTTGGTGGAGCTGTGGCTGCGGTGGCGGCGGCCGCCAGTGTGCCCGTCGTCACGCACGCCGGGTGGCTGCTGCCGAGGGCGGGGCGGCGCGCGCCGGGGTCAGGGACGCCGGAGGTGATGGTGGCGGGGGCGGGGGCGGGGGCGGGGGCGGGGGCGGAGGCGGCCCGGGGCAAGGGAGGGGGAGGGGGTGGAGCGGTGGGGGTGACGGGGCCTGTGGTGAGAGAAAACGGGGTGGGAGAGAGGGGTTGGGAAGTTGCCGTCATGCTGTTTTTGTTTTTGCGTGCTTGTCACCCTCCTCTCTCTTTCCGACACACCGCCCACGCACCTCCCGGGTCTGAAAAACGCCGCCTCCACCCACTGCACCCAATGGGGTGAGAATGGCGGTCTTCTCCTTCCTGATTGACGGGCGGGCGGGCGAGGGCGGCCGCGGCCAAGGCCAGGAGGCGTGCGTCTTGGCGAACGGGAATTGTAGCTTCACCCGCCATCTCGAACGCCTCCGCTGCCGGGCTGCCGCCCACGGCCGCCGCCACGGCGGCCGCGATCAGGTCGTCCACTGCCTCCTCGTCGGTCATCCCGGGCGGGCGGGGCATGTGGTGCCGGAGTGCGTCCTTCCACACAAGGCTTGAGGAGAAAAGAGAAAGGGAGGAATGGCCATTAGGAGGCTCAGACTTGATGAAGAGAGCAAACACACACCTCTGCTGAGGGGTGGTGCGTGTCCGCCTTCAGTAACCACCCTCACCCAGCGGCGGCAGCACCACCCCGGCCCCCGCGACCACGCCCTCCGTCGCCTCGAATAGGGCCGCCGCGAGCGCGGCATCCCGAGCCTGGGGCGACAGCTGGGCCGGGGCCGGGCGGGCGCCGTGGGCGTAACAGTACCCGGGCGGCAGTAGGCTTTGGGTTCCGCTGCCGTCGCTCCCACGCCCGGGTGGCGGGCAGACGGCGGCCGGGTCCGCCGTCGCCGCCCACGCGCTCGTGCGGGCCCCCTTTGCCGGGGACTGGGCGAGGGCCGCCGTCAGGAAACGCGCCGCCCACGCCGGGATGGGCAGGGACGACGCAAAGTCCGCGGCGAGCGCTGTGCGCACGAAGCCCGGCGACACCGCGACGGAGAGCAGCAGGGGGGGCGCGCCGCCCTTGTTGACGCGCCGGGCCAGCTCGGACGCGAAAAGGGCGTTGGCCAGCTTGGAGCGGGCGTAGCGGGCGGATGGCGAGAGGAGAGACGAGGGGGAGGAGGAGGACGCGCCCGCGCCTGGAGAGAGCGCGGCGGCCGGGTCGAGGGCGGGCGCGGAGGTGTGGGCGCGCGAGCTCAACGTGACCACCCGCGCTGGCAGCCTGGCTGAAGCCGCGGTCTCGAGCAGCAGGGGCAGCAGGAGGCGGGTGAGCGCGTGCGTGCCGACGGCGTTGACTGCCATGACAGCATCCGCGACGGGCCAGGTTGGTGCAGAGGAACTGCAATTCGATTGTTTTTCCGCGTCAGCAATGCCCGCGTTGTTGACCAGGACGGCCAGGCGTTGCCCCTTGGCGGCCAGGTCGGCTGCCAAGGCGGTCGCAAAGGCGGACACAGAGGCCGGCGAGGCGAGGTCGAGGGGCGCGGGAGCAGCGAGGACGCGAGCCGAGTCAACCCCGGGCCGGCGTTTCAGTTCGGCGACCGCGTCGGCCACCGCCGCCGGCCGCCGACCCGCCAGCATGACCGTGTGGTGGGTAGCAAGGGAGGCTGCTGTCTCCAGGCCGATGCCGGCATTGGCGCCCGTGATGAGGAACATGTCTAGCGGAGCGTGAGGTGAAAAAAGAATTGAGTGAGACCCGCGACCGGAAAAGCAGCCAATCATATATTCATTTTCTCTCCGTCTCTGCACCGATCCGCACACACGCAACCATGCCCCGCCCCCTCCTGCTCGGCCTGCTGGCCGTCCTGTCAGCGGCTGCATGCGTTTGCACGTCCGCTTTCCAAATGCCCAAACCGGTCGGCGCGGACGTCAAGGTGTGAGAAGAAGAAGATGAGAGCAAATCGGTGTTGCGCGCTGTTCATCTTTTCACCGCCTCGCGCCTCGCATCGCCCCCAGCATCACGCGCCGCCGAGTGCGGGATAGCGCGTTCCTGCCTTTTTCCCTTTCACCCGCGCTGAGAGAAAAGAGGAAAAGGACGGACGAGGGCGCGTTCCCCGGGCTTCAAAAGACTGTTGCCTCCCTTTCCGCGCTTTCTTCCGCTGTGCTCCCAACCTCGCCCCAGCCTCATTTCCATTTCCCCTCCCCTTTCCCTCTTTCCACAGGGCGTCCGCGCCGACGTCCCCTACATCCGGTGCGCCGCCTGTAAGGAGGTCGCCAAGGAGGCGGCGTCCACGGTGGACCGCCTGCGGGCGGAGTCGGGCGGCAAGGTGAGGAAGGAAAAAGGGGAGATGGAAAGGGGGGTGCGGTTGGGTGCTCTCTCCAACACCCCCTCCTCAACTCCCCCCCCCCCACCCCCCCCCCCCCCCCCCTCACGCCTCATCCTCGCCACTCCCCACTCCCTCCAGCTCACCGAACTGGCGGTCATCGAGGCCCTGGAAGCCCTGGCCGACCCCGCCACCGAGGCGGGCGAATGGATGGCCGCCTACGACCTCGTGGAGGCCGGCGCGTCCCTCACCCTGGCCCGCCAGCCCGCGGCGGGGGTGTGCGGCGAGGAGTGCCGCACGCTCGCCCTGGCGGTTGCGGACGCCCTGGACGCCTCCGACACCGACCTGGCTGAGCGGCTGTTTGCGGCGACCGCCGGCGGGGCGCCCGCCCCCGACCTGGGCGCCTGGCTGTGCGGGGCGGACGGGGCCGGCGCGTGCGTGGCCAGGCCGCCGCCCCTCCCCTCCACCCGCCCGCCCGGCCCGCCCTTTGTGGCAGAGACCGCCGACGCCGCCCAGGCCCGCCGCATGATGGCCCAGATGAAGGCGGCTGGCATGGGCGGCGAGCTGTTCGACCGGTCGTCCATCGAGCAGACGCTGGCCGAGGTGGACGCGGAGGAGGAGGCAGAGGAGGCGGCGGACGGGGCGGGG
>Ga0315287_10005903_pt1 | contig 12110 bp, 12 predicted proteins | sample YL17G11_0_MG_FD_205037 | JGI IMG/M metagenome (GOLD analysis project Ga0315287, IMG submission 205037) | Sediment microbial communities from Yellowstone Lake, YNP, Wyoming, USA - YL17G11_0 | ecosystem: Environmental > Aquatic > Freshwater > Lake > Sediment | place: USA: Wyoming | collected...
TTTTATTTGGATTTGTTTTGTATTGTTTTTTAGGAAATAACCCAGGATTTTATAAAAAAATAGAAGGCATGAATACTGTTGAATCTTCTTCAAATGATTCCAATACTTCCAATGATTCCAATACTTCCAATGATTCCAATGCTTCCAATGATTCCAATACTTCAAACAATTCTTATGAAAATTATAATCATTACAATGGCACATCTATTGCAACCAAATATTATGGTCCCAATGGTGAAGTTGTAGTTATAAATAGCCCATCTTCTATTACAGTAATTAACGCATCAGGAACTAGTGTGGAATATAGAGCATCTGGTTCTAGTTCAACAAATATAGAAGCAATTACATTTATGGGTCCAAATGGTGAAAGTGCGACATTTGTAAGTGGTTCAAACGGTGGTAAGGCAGTAAAAATCACAGATTCAAATGGTAATAGTGTTCTTTATGGAGAGAAACCAGTATCTTCAGGAACATCATCTTTTATAAATCCATTGACAGCTTATTATGGAAGCACTGGAAATATGGTTCCAAACAATTCATCATATGCGTATGATTCTCCCTCTTCTCCCTCTTCTGATTATGGACAAATGTATAACCAATCATCACAATCATCACAATCATCACAATCATCACCATCGTACCCATCATCACAATCATCACAATCGTACGATTATTCTAGTTCTCTCCCACAGGGAATTCCAAAAAGCCAAATACTTCCAGGACAGGAGAATTTATATATATTAAAATCTCAAGTGGTTCCGCCAGTATGTCCTGCGTGTAATCCAGTAGTCATTTATAAAGACAAAGAATGTCAGGCGTGTCCAGCGTGTGCCCGTTGTCCTGAACCAAGTTTTGAATGCAAAAAAGTGCCAAATTATAATGCGATAAACAATGAATATTTGCCTACTCCGGTATTAAATAGTTTTTCAAGTTTTGGAATGTAATGTAATAAATGTAATAAATGTAATAAAAATAATAAAAATAATAAATATAATAAATAATGTCCTCTTTTGATTTTATTACAAATTCATATGAAAAACTAATGCTAGAGACAGCATATGATGCAATTACTTCGCTGGAATTATGGGATTATATGAAAACCCCAACTAAAAATTTTATTCTTTGTGTAGACACAGAGTTGGAACTTATAATGAACGAAGTTGTAAAATTAGGATATGATGGTCATTCTGGTGCCTCTTTTACTTGGACATTGAGAGAAATGCAATACATTGCTCAACATAGTTTATCACAATATATTCAAGTAAGAAAGGATGAAGAACAAGAAGAGAGAAAAAGAAGAAGAAGATGAGAAAAAAGAAAAAAGAAAAAAGAAAAATAAAGTCGCGCCACACTATTCTCTCTTTTTAACACATTTCTCATCCATTTGAAATGTTTCGCCAGTATCTGTTTGCGGAACTATTTTAATAATACATTTAGCTTTTTCTCCATAAAGTGGTTCAGTGCAACCTTTTTCTCGATTTTTCAATGTTTTTACCTTTTTATATTTGAAAATTTTAGGTGTCAAACAACGGGCTCTAAAATGTTCATATCTTTCTTTCACATCACAAAAGCTCAAGTTGGATTTTTTGTTCAACATTTTATTAATTAATTCGTGTAAATCATAAATATAACGAGAAAATGATTCACGATTTTCCATTACTTTCATTGTCAAAGGCAATTGTTTAAAATTAGTTTTTAAATTAATTCGACAATATTTACAAGGCAATACATTTTTCAAATTTAACACAAAATTCCTATAATTTTTCTTATCGTCTGAAGTTGGATTAACTGGATAATTAAAACTCATAATATGTAAATAATGCCACATGCTTGGTCCCCATACGCTCGTCAACATTCCATCTCCGCTGTTAAAATCCTTCTTAGAATATACGCGTTTTGTTTTTGTCATATAATTTCATCATACAATAATTTTCTCAATAATTGTTTTAGAATAATTTATAGGTTTATTTAGAACTCGCGAAAACACGGTTGAAATAATTTGTTTGTAATATTTTTCATCGTTTAAAAAATCTCTCTTATTGATTTGTATTAATTTTCCGTCATTGTTTCTGTATAACATTATAAAGTATAATTCGTCGTGTTTATATATTTTAATTTATTTTATTAAAATATATGAATGTTTCAAGTGTATTGTCAAACATCCCCAAAATAAACAAAGGCACGGTTCTAATAATTCTTTTTATTTTGGTATTATTAGGCATTTCTTTGTATTATTATTTTACATTAGGCAGAGCGAATACTTCCTTTAATCACAATTCAGAACATAAACAGGTGGATTCTAAAAACAACAGTCAAGCAGAATTGATATTATTTACAGTTGATTGGTGTCCTCATTGCAAAAAAGCACAACCTATTTGGAATGAATTGAAAGCGGAATATGAAGATAAAACTATTAATGGTTATACTATTTTATTTACTGAAGTAAATTGCACAAATGAAAGTCCTGAAGTAGAAAAAATGATAAATAAATATAAAATTGAAGGTTATCCTACCATTAAACTATTAAAAGACGGCAATGTTATAGAATACGATGCAAAACCGAATAAGGCTACATTAGAACAATTTTTAAACACTGTATTATAATTTATCGGTCTCGTGAGTATCGGTCTCGTGAGTATCGGTCTCGTGAGTATCTGCTTCCATCATATCACGTCTTTCCATAAATAATTTAGAAGTTTCTCTCCCATATTCCCATAATTGTTTTCTATGTTCTATAGAATTTAAGGCTTCACTTAAATTTGTAATGTTCATCATTTTACAATCAAATACAATTTCATTTTTAATGGGGATTTGTTTATCATCTGAACTCAAATTATATATCAATTTAAAAACAAAATTTAAAATAAAATCCAACAATGTAGAAGTTGATTCAATGATATTTGTTTCATTATAATTTTCATATTTATTTTTAAATCCAAGAATTTCATCTTTTTCAGAATGAGTGCATTTATTCAAAGGATAATTTACCATAATGCCTCCATCAATAAAACATTTACCATCTATACAAACAGGAGAAATAATAACAGGCAACGCACACGTCATATGCAATGCAGATAATAATGATAAATTGGGGTGTGTTTTATAGGAAACATCTACTAATTCAAATACATTTATTTCAAATGTGAAAAAATGTATTTCAACTTTACTATATTCATAAAATTCTAATAAAGTAATATCACACGAAATATCTTTAGCATCAAATAAAGGTTTCATACATTTTTCAAATGTAGTAATGTTAAAAATCCCTTTATTTACATAAGTGTCTACAATAGAAGACACATTTATCGGAAAAACTTCATTCCAAGGACGCATAATAATATAATCGAAAATTGTTTGCCATTCAAATCTTAAACACAACAATACGGCAATTATTGCTCCAGCAGATGTCGCATAAATGCTTTGAATGTTATCCACATTTATAAATTCATTCTCATATAAATAATGAAGAGAGCCTAATGTTTGTATAATAGTTGGTCCTCCACCTGAAATAATTAAATGTTTTATTGTTGTCGTTGTCATTAAATCTGATTTACATTTATTTTTAATTACTTTTTTCTTTTATTTAATTAATGTCAAATATATTTACTCTTGAAAATATTGATGAATTTTCGGAAAAAATAAACATTGATGAATTATATGAAAAAAAGAGACAACACGATGTCGGCAAATTAGAATTATTCAATAAAATATTAAATAGAATACACGTTCGAATTAAAACCACTTCTAGACAAAAATTAGATGAACAATTTTGTTGGTTTGTTGTTCCAGAAGTAATTATTGGTGTTCCAAAATATGACCAGGGTGCATGCATCGCATATATAGTAGACAAATTAAAAACAAACGGTTTTCACGTAAAATATATACATCCAAATACTTTATTAATTTCCTGGCTTCATTGGGTTCCATCATATGTTCGCAATGAATTAAAAAATAAAACAGGAATTATTGTAAATGAATATGGCGAAAAACTCAATGATTTAGATGATTCGTCTCCACCTTTAACTCAAACCACTGAAACCACTCAACAACCATCGTCAAAAATACAATTGACTGGAAAAAATTATACTCCAATAACATCTTACAAACCTTCAGGTAATTTAGTATATGCGAATGATTTGTTGAATAAATTAGAAAAGAAAACACAATAAAACTAACCACCTTGGGAATTGTAAAATAAAATAAAATAATTATATATGGGAAAAACTAAAAAAAGAGGGAATTGTAAAAATAAAATAAAATAAAATAAAATAAAATAAAATAAGTATATATGGTAAAAACTAAAAAAAGAGGGAATTGTAAAAATAAAACGCAGAGGCGTGTTTATGAGCCTTTTGAAAATATAATAAAACCTGAAACTATTACAGTAGAAAAAGAAATTAATGAAATTTTCAAGACTCCATTTGTTCCTTCAAAAATAACACCTAAAAATGATTATTATTCGTATATTAATTATAAATGGATGAAAACAGCGCAGGTTCAAAAAGGTGCTGAATATATCATTCAATTAGACGATTTTAGAATTGTTCAACACAAGGTTTATTTAGAATTGTTGAATATCGTAAAAGATTATACAAAAAACAATCATACAAAAAAATCCACAGAAATATCTAATTTTTACAAATCTTTTATCAAAGGAAGTTCATTGAATGAAATAAAAGAATATGGTCGTTCCACATTGCGAATGATTGACACTATGAGAGAAAATCCTGCGAATTTGTGGAAATTGTTGGGGACAATGAATAGAAATGAAATTATATCATGGGGGCTTCCATTTAGTTATAATTTGTTTGGAGATGATAAACATCCAGATATATATAGATGTGTCATTAGTTCACCTAAGTTAACATTAATTGATGACAGTCTGTATTTTCCGGATGACGATTTAACTGATAAAAAATACAAAAAAAACTATTTAAAACATTATTTCATTTATTTAGAAGAATTATTTACATTTGTCTTTGGAAACAATCACGGATTTACTGTCTCCGATGTGTATGATGTAGAAGTTGAAATTTTCAATAATTTTAATTGCACAAAACAAAAAGAAAATGCAGAGTATTACAATGTCATTACGAAAAAAGAGGCATTGACCAAATATAATTTTAATTGGGAAGAATTTAGCCATTGGATCGGATATAAATCTTGTCCGGATTTTTTCATCACTTCTAGTTTGAATTATTTAGATTGTTGCACACAATTATTGTTGAAAGAATGGACCAGCGAAAAATGGAGAACATATTTTATTTATATTTATATAAGACAATTAGTTCGATTTAATCAAGCTGGATACAGTTTATATTATAAATTTAATGGTAAATTCGTCACAGGACAAGATGACGAGCTGCCGCATGAATTGGGTCCAGTCTTTGGACTTGGTTATGCGTTCAACACTTTTTTTACAAACGAATACATTGATAAATATAAAGACGATGAAATGATTCAATATTTACAAGGACTATCTGAAGATTTAAAACAGGTGTTTATACGAATTATAGAAAATAATACGTGGCTTCAACCAAAAACCAAAAGTTATGCTTTGATGAAATTGAAACATTTAAAATTAATTGTAGGGTCGCCAAAATTATTGAGAGAAGACCCATTGTTAAATTATTCTGATTCTGATGCCTGGGGTAATTTGTTAAAAATTGCTGATTGGAGAATTAATCAAAATGTTTTATTAGAAGGGAAAAAACTTGTTGATGTGCCTGATATTGATTGGTCATTGACACCGCCGAAATTTGTTGGAACTCAAGCATATGTTGTCAACGCAGCATATACCCCTTCTTTAAACAGTATTTATGTTCCATTGGGATATATACAAAAACCATTTATAGATTTAGATCAACGAGGAATTGAATATAATTTAGCACACGTTGGATTTACATTAGCACATGAAATGTCTCACGCATTGGATGATTTAGGTTCTCAATATGATTATACCGGAAAATTGCACGATTGGTGGACTGAAAAAGACAAACATAAATATAAACAAATACAGCGCGATATAATTAAACAATATGAAGTTTTTGCAAAATATGATGGAATTATATTTGATGCAGAACCCAGCATTGGAGAAGATTTAGCAGATATTTCAGGATTGGCTATTTGTTTAAAATATTTAAGAGATTTTCAACATAAAAATGAAGACATTATTCCAATTCGTTCGTTGTCATATAAAGCAATGTTTATATATTTTGCTTCACAACAACGACAAAAAATTAATAAAAATGCTTTAAATGCTCAACTTAAGACAAATCCCCATCCTTTAGATAAATATCGTACAAATGTTCCATTGTCAAGAATGAAAATCTTTAGGACAATTTATAATATAACAAAAAAAGATAAAATGTATTGGAATTCTACAAATACTATTTGGTAATTTAGGATAAAATCTTTAATATATATATAGAATGGATTCGCAAATGAGAAGTATTGGACGTAGTCGAAGTTCTGCTCGTGGACGTGGTCGAAGTGCTAGTCGTGGACGTGGTCGAAGTGCTAGTCGTGGACGAAGTCTACAACAAACGGGAGGAAGAACTAGGGGACGAAGTGTTGCTCGTGGGCGAAGTGCATCTCGTGGACGCGGGCGAAGTGCATCTCGTGGACGCGGACGAAGTGCATCTCGTGGTCGTTCATAATTTAGGAATATTGAGTATATATTAAATTAAATATTTAATATATATATAATGACTCAAACAGCAGGACGTCGTGGTAGCCGTAAACATCATAATCGTTCAGTGGCAGTAAAGCGTTCAGCTGCAAGACGCGCATCAGTAGCAGCAAAACAGGCAGCATCTGCATCTCGTTCTGCTTCTAAAGCTGCTTCTCGTGCGGCAAAAGCTGCCCGCTCTTCGTCTGCATCTAGGGCATCATCCGCATCTCGTTCTGCTTCTAAAGCTGCATCTCGTGCGGCACAGGCTGCGAGAAATGCTTCTCAAGCGGCAGCAGCGTCTGCTTCAGTTGGTCGTGCTTAAAATATTAACAACAAATAATAATGTAAGTAATTAGATTATTATTTTGATTTTTGTTCGGGTTTGGTTTTTGTTTGGTTTGGTTTTAGTGTTTTCTTGTCTTACGTTTTTTATGTTGTTTATGTTTTCGCCGAGTTCTTTTTTTTCTGCCTCCAGTTGATTCTTGTATAGGCATAGGCATAGGCATAGGTTGTGTTAATGTTGATGTTGATGTTTGAGAATTATTATATAAAGTATTTTCATTTTCTGTTCCTTTTGCAATAAGCTCAGGAGCAGGAACAATATTAAAATTAAAAACATTATGTGCAGGAACTGGAACATTAACAGGAGTAGGATCAACAGTAGGCTGAGGAGCAGGAGCAGGTTCAAAAAGAGGCTCCTGTTCCGGTTGAGGTTCAGGCTGAATAACAGGCTCCTGTTCAGGAAGAGGTTCAGGCTGAATAACAGGCTCCTGTTCAGGAAGAGGTTCAGGCTGAATAACAGGCTCCTGTTCAGGAAGAGGTTCAGGCTGAATAACAGGCTCCTGTTCAGGAAGAGGTTCATTAGGTGTAATAATAGGCGTTGTTGGAGTTGTTGGAGATACAAAAGCAGGAACAGCTTCAGGTGTAGGCTCCGGCTGAGGAAGAGGTTCCGGCTGAATAACAGGCTCCTGTTCAGGAAGAGGTTCCGGCTGAGGCATCGGTTCAGGAAGAGGTTCATTAGGTGTAATAATAGGCGTTGTTGGAGTTGTTGGAGATACAAAAGCAGAGTCGGCGTCAGAGTCTGCGTCAGAGTCATAGTCAGTGTCAGAGTCATAGTCAGTGTCAATATCAGACACAGGCTGAGAAACAGGCTCATACTCAGGCACAGGCGCAGGAAGAGGCTCATACTCAGGCACAGGCTCAGGCATAGGCTCAGGAACAGGAACAAAAGGCGCGGACAATGCTTTTACCGTATCATTTAAATTTTTTTCTTGATTTATTAATGTAGAAAATCCGATTGTATCAACAATTGCCTCGTATAATTTAACCCCTTCTAAATAATCATTTTCGCATTTAGAATATAAATCAATAATTATTTTTCTCGTATTTTTCACAACTATTGATAATGTAGCATCATTCAATTTAGGATTTATTTTGATTGTTTTATTTCCAGTGCGTTCGTCAACTACATATGTAAATAAAATATTAATTACCTTTAATAATTCATCTTGTTTTGCATTTGCACGTGCAATCATTAGCTTAATATTATTCGCATAATTGGCAAACAAATCATTTTTTACATTTCCTGAATATGAAGATTTAAATTTATTATTCAAACAGTTTTCGTCAGCCTGATAATTTTTCAATTTAATATCACTAAAATCCTTAATATCATCAGGCATTTCTTCCTTTCCGGTAAAAGTAGTATAAAACTGTTTCAAATCAGAGTTATATTGTTGTTCAGTTTCTTTCGTCATTCCTTTGAACTTGCCAGTAGTAAAATCATATTGTTCATCTAAATATAATTGTTTTAATTCAGGTATTCCCGGTTCATCTGACAATGTTTTTACACTGCCATCAGACATCAAATTAATACTACAAATATTTGGAGAAACATTAATATTTCCATTTGCATCATTGACAATTGTTTCTTGTCCAGATTGAAGATTATCTATGCGATTTTTACAAATATTCAATCGCTGAACACTCGTAATGGCATCTTTGGGAATTTTATCTTTTTCATATATATTGTATTCGTGTTTAACACCATATTCGTCTACATATGTATAAATAGGATTAATTGTCATTACAATTGCGGCAAAAACGTGTGCTATAATAATATAAAATTTGGCAATTCCCAGACAGATTCTTTCTTTTTTATTTACATCAACATCTAAACTTTCAAGTTGTTCTTTGGACATATAAATTACCTTGTCATTCTCCATAACATCAGATTGTTCTCCATTTTGTATTCGTTCATCTAAATATGATATTTCTTGTAATGTAAAATATTTACCAATAATATCTGATGTCAATATAAGCATTTTGTCACAGTGTTCTTTTTCTGATAATTTACTCAAATTTTTAAAATCCATTGTCAAAATATAATATGTTGCTATAGTATCAATTATATTTTTAAAATCTGCAGGTTTTTTATTTTCAGAAATTGTATTTCCCATATACCATAAATAGATAAAAAAATATAAAGATACTAAAAATTGATATATATGAGTGAAATTTATTATTCAGATGTTTATAAACAACATATTAAATCCAATAATGACTATATTTTCAAAACATCTATTTTACAAAACATACTATGGGAAGAAGAAATATGCGATTTAATTTGTCAATATATAGAACCTAATACTGATTTTATTGATATCGGGTCAAACATTGGATTAATTTCATTGGCTGTAAATTTATTATTATGTAATCAAAATAAAGGACCAAATATACATTGTTTTGAATGTAATCCAGATACATTTATGTCTTTAAAATATAATACACAGGATAAACCCAATATTTATTTATATAATTTCGGATTATCCAATAAAGTCCAAATATGTAATATGAATAACAATGAATATAATAATGGGTGTTCTCATATTCATTACGTGATTGACAATGAAATCAAAAGAGACATAGCATATACACACACTAATATTCCTGAATTTAAAAAAAACAATAATTTATTTATAGCAGCATTGCCATTAGATTCATTTCTTAATTGTTTTACAAAAAGAATAAGTGTAATTAAAATTGATGTTGAAGGATTTGAATTTTTTGTATTGCAAGGAGCAATTAATTTAATTGACTCTTATAAACCGATTATTTTTATAGAAATATTTGATGAAAAATTAAATGAAATAATTGAATGGTTTAATATTCGTAATTATGGATTATTCAAAAAAATGAATGTAATAGATTATTTATTTGTGCCAAAAGAGAGAATGATACCAATCTAACAATAAATAAAAATTGAATTAAAAGTTTCTCATATATATGAAAGAACCAAATGATGACTACTGATAAAAGTAAAAAGCGAAAAAATAACAATGTCAATAAAACCGAATTATGGAATATATTTGACAGTGAAATAGACAATGACCAAAAAAAACCTTTAGAATGCATTTACAGAGAATGTGGTGATAGAGAGAAATGTGAACGATGCGAACATAGTTTAGCATTTTCCGATGAAGGGTTTTTAACTTGTACAAATCTACAATGTGGAATTATTTACAAGGATTTGTTGGATCAGTCAGCTGAATGGCGATTTTATGGTGCTGATGACAATCAAAATAACGACCCTACACGATGTGGTATGCCTATTAATCCACTTTTAAAAGAATCGTCTTTTGGATGTAAAGTCATATCGTGTGGTCCAATGAGTTATGAAATGAGAAAAATAAGAAGATATACCGAATGGCAATCCATGCCATACAAAGAAAAATCGCAATATGACGAGTTTCAAATTATTACGACAATGGCTCAAAATGCTGGTGTTCCGAAAATGATTATTGATGACGCAATTAGATATCATAAAAAAATATCGGAATATGACATGACCTTTCGAGGAGACAACCGCGATGGCATATTAGCAGCATCTATTTATATTTCTTGTAGAATTAATAATTTCCCACGAACAGCCAAAGAAATCGCAAACATATTTAATTTGGATGCAACGAGTGCAACAAAAGGATGTAAAAATGCACTTTCTATTATTAATAACATTGAAAAAGATGTATGTAACAAGGAAAAAACGGTGCTTTGTAAAACCAAACCTGAAGATTTCATTGAACGGTTTTGTAGCAAATTAAATATTAATAGCGAATTGACACAAGTATGTAAATTCATTTCCAAAAAAATTGAAAAATTGGATTTGATGCCTGAAAACACGCCTCATTCAATCGCCGCAGGAATTGTCTACTTTATTTCACAAATATGCAATATTAATATTACTAAAAAAGATGTCAAACAAATTAGTGAAATTAGTGAAGTAACTATTAATAAATGCTTTAAAAAAATGGAACAAATTAAGGATGAATTGATTCCGGCTGTTATTCTAAAAAAATATGCCTTCGTTGCTTAAAGACAAATATTATACAATCTTATTATTATGACTACTTTAATAACACATACAACAACAACAATCTTATCAAGACCCATTCCTAAAAAAGTATTTATTGTTCCATATCGCAATCGCCCACAACAAAAATTTTTTTTCTCAAAATACACGACTTTTTTACTCGAAGACATTTGTGAATATGATGTCTATTTCTCTCATCAATCAGACGCCCGACATTTCAATCGTGGCGCAATGAAAAACATTGGATTTATCGCAATGAAACAGAAATATCCCAACCATTATAAAAATATTACCTTTATCTTTAACGATGTAGATACAATGCCTTTTTACAAGATTTTTGATTATGAAACTGTGCCTGGTGTAATTAAACATTATTACGGGTTTAAATATACTTTGGGAGGAATCGTCGTCATCAAAGGCGGCGATTTCGAGAGAATCAATGGCTACCCGAATTTTTGGGGCTATGGGTTTGAAGACAATTGTCTACAAAAACGGGCAGAAATGTTTGCATTGAAAATAGACAGAACTCATTTTTATCCAATTGGAAGTCCTGAAATATTACAATTGTTTGATGGAGTCTCTCGCATTATCAATAAATCTGACCCTTGGAGAATGAAAAATGACAACGGTAGTGATGGAGTAAGGACAATTACGCAACTTCGTTATTCTATTGATACGAAATCAACAAATGAAGCAGACAATCAGTTGGTTGTTGAAAATCCAAACATTTTCTTTATTAATACTACACATTTTCTAACTGGAATTGATTACAATAAAGATGAATATTATAAATATGATTTGAGAGAACCGGCTAGAAAAATTATAGCACCCAACCAAGTTAGACGAACTCCTATAAATCCAAATGATGCTGCATTAGTTGATGATTGGACGAATATACCTTACTATCCGATGAAAAGAGAGAAAATAGAAGTGGACCAGATACCTCAATTACAAAGACAACAGCAACAACCACCTCAATTACAAAGACAACAGCAACAACCACCTCAATTACAAAGACAACAGCAACAGCAACAACAGCAACAACAACAACAGCAACAACAGCAACAA
>Ga0315287_10005905_pt1 | contig 12103 bp, 13 predicted proteins | sample YL17G11_0_MG_FD_205037 | JGI IMG/M metagenome (GOLD analysis project Ga0315287, IMG submission 205037) | Sediment microbial communities from Yellowstone Lake, YNP, Wyoming, USA - YL17G11_0 | ecosystem: Environmental > Aquatic > Freshwater > Lake > Sediment | place: USA: Wyoming | collected...
GACCGGCAGTGGGTGCGCATGCTGCTTCCCGACCGGCCGAGGAGCGCGAACAAGGGCGATTTCGGCCGGGTGCTGGTGATTGCGGGATCGATGGGGATGACGGGGGCGGCGACGCTGTGCGCGGAGGCGGCGCTGCGCGTGGGGGCGGGACTGGTGACGGTGGGATGCCCTGCGAGCCTCAACGACATCCTGGAAGTGAAGCTCACGGAGGCGATGACCCTTCCGCTGCCGGAGACGTATGGCCGCAGCCTGGACACACGTGCGCTGGCGATGATCCTCGAACACGCGGAGCAGGCGTCGGTTCTCGCCATCGGTCCTGGCATCTCGCGCCAACCGGAAACAGCGGTGTTGGTGCGCCGACTGGTGGTGAGGGTCGATCGGCCGATGGTGATCGACGCCGATGGGCTGAACGCGTTTGCCGAAGCGTCGGTACTACTGGAGGGCGAGCATGCACCGGCCATTCTTACTCCGCACCCGGGCGAAATGGGCCGGTTGATGGGGGTGCCGACGGAGAGAATCCAGGCGCGGCGAGCATATTTCGCGGAGGCCGCAGCAAATCGTTACCGTTCTGTGATAATACTAAAGGGAGTTTGCAGCCTGATTGCTGAACCAGGTCGCCAACTGGTGGTGAACCCGACCGGGAACCCCGGAATGGCGACGGGCGGAACAGGCGACGTGCTTACGGGAGCAGTCGCGGGGCTGGTCGCACAGGGCCTGCTTCCGTTCGAGGCTGCAGCCGCCGGGGCGTACCTGCATGGGCTTGCGGGCGATATTGCCGCTCGGCGAGTGGGCGAGGCGAGCCTGATTGCAGGGGACCTGGTGGCAGCGCTCCCGCAGGCGATCTGTCAGACTCTATCGGGGGTCGATGAGAGTGACGAGCCTTAGGTTCGCGCGCCGAGAAGCCGAGCTGTGACCGCGCCGGCGACGTCGGGCCTCATCCAGGCCGTTCTCTCCGCCGCCCTGCTCGTGGGCATGCTCTTGCTGTATCTCCATCGTTTCGCCGCGCCGCGGCGGTGGGTGCTGGTGGCGCTTGGCGTGTGCCTGCTGGATCAGGCCGCGAAGATGGTGATGCTGGGGGGACTGAGACAGCATCACTTCTCTCTTCTCGGCGGTCTGCTTCGCGTGTCCTACGCGGAGAACTGGGAGCAGGGGTTCGGCGGCAGCTTCTCTTATCTCTTCATCGTCACGGCGGTGTGCGTCAGCGCGATGTTCTTCCTGTATGCGAAGCTGTCGAAGACCAGCTACCGGATGTCGATGCTGGCCGAGGTCGGCTGTGCGCTGATGATCGGCGGGTACCTGGGCATCCTGCTTGACCGGATCCGGCTGGGGTTCGTGGTGGATTTCCTGGAATTTGGGCGGGCGAGCGCCTTTGTCTACAACATCGCCGATCTGGCGGTGTTTCTTGCTATTGCGCTACTGGTGGCCCGTGCCTTACAATTCATGGCAGAACTCAGGGGGAGGCGTTTGCGCCTTCAGGACGAGGTGCTGCGATGATAGGGGATCCCGCTGAACTCGGACGACGGGTCGCGCGGCGGTTTATCGTCAGGGGCGTGAAGCCGGCGGTCCGCGACCTAGTGGTGCAGATGGGAGTTGAGGTGAGGGAGCGGCCGGCGCCGCCGCCGGCTCAGCCGGGTCTGCGAAGTGAGTACCAGCAGAACCCGCCGTGCATCACTCTCTACCGCGATCCGATCGAGCTGCTTACGGCCGCGGTGCACGCGAATCAGCGATTCGATATGCTGGCGTGCAACCTGGAGGATGTGCACATTGCGCATGAGCTGTTCCACCATCTGGAGGCGGGGCAGCGCTTTGGGCCGCTGAGGAATGATGAAGTCGAGGCGGCAGCGCAGTCCTTCGCGGAGACGCTACTCGAGCTGGCGTTCCATCCGGATGAGCTGGCGGATTTCGAGGGCACGGTCTGACTGCGGGTGGCAAGCCGTTCGGCGAACTCGGACAGCGGCGAGATTGCCACGGTCGTCGGGCGACTGGCGTCGCCCTGCCTCCCCGCCAGAGGCGGGCAGGCCTCGCAGTGACAACTGGAGCTATTGCTGCTGGCTTGACTGGCGGACGAAGTTGAGCCGCAGGTCGGTGAGCAGATTCTGGTAGTCGCGGGATTCCTGCCCCTGCGCATGGGGGAGGATTTTTTCGACGAGAACCGTGGTGACGTCGATGGCGATGCGCGCCTGGTCGATGTCTTTCTGCATCTTGCCGGTGAAGGGGTCGGGGTGCAGACCCAGCATCTGCCACGCGACGCTGGAAAATTGGCTAATGCTCGCCTGCAGCACCATATAGACGTCGAGCGGTTGCAGCTCACCGACGCCGGGTTCCGCGGGCTCCTTCGCTTCCCCAGCGTCCAGTTTGGGTTCCTCGGTTTCGCTCTGCAGTTCATCCGAAGCAGACATGTGTGCGTCTCACCTCCGAGATGGTTTCCACTGGCTTTCGGCAGCGGACTGTCAACCCCTATCAGGTAGTCGATCAGAAGATGATCTTGTCCCGTCTCATATGCACGTTCTGGAGCAGGCCGAAGGCGACGAAGCTGGCGAGCATGTTGCTCCCGCCGTAGCTCACGAACGGAAGGGGGATGCCGGTGATGGGCATGATGTTGACGCTCATGCCAATGTTCACGATGGTGTGGAAGATGAGCATGGACGCGGCGCCCGCGGCGAGAAGCATGCCGAGGGGGTCTCTGGCGCGCGTTGCGATCCGAAGCCCCCGCCAAAAGAGGAAGAAGTAGAGCATCAGCATGGCCGCGGCGCCGACCAGTCCGAGTTCCTCGCCGACGACGGAGAAGATGAAATCGGTGTGGCGTTCGGGGATGAACCGCAGCCGGCTCTGCGTGCCATGGAGCAGCCCGCGTCCGACAACTTCTCCCGAGCCAATCGCGAGCCGGGACTGGATGATATGATAGCCGGACCCGAGCGGGTCGGACTGCGGATCCATGAAGATGGTGAGGCGGCGTTTCTGGTAGTCCTTGAGGCGGACGTGGGCGAGCGCTCTGCCGACCGCTGCAGGCCGGACGCGATCCAGGGGCAGTCTGTCCATATTCCACATGACCAAGAACAGCAGAAGACCTGTCGCGAACACGGCTGCGAGATGGGCGGGCTTGGCGCCGCTGAGGTAGAGCACACCGAACCAGATGGCGATGACGACGAGCGCGGTGCCGAAGTCAGGTTGCACCAGAACCAGCAGCACAGGGCCGGCGGCGATGAGCAGTGACTTGAGAAGCAGGGGAAGGCGCTGGACCGCGTCTCCGCGGCGGCTAAGAAACGCCGCCAGCGATAAGATGACGGCGATCTTGGCGAACTCGGAGGGCTGCAGGCGGAAGCTCCCGAGGGCGATCCAACGAGAGCCACCCATGGCCGTGTGTCCGGCCGTGAGCACGGCGAGCAGGATCAGCACGACCGCGCCGTAGCAGAGCACATGCCAGCGGGCGATGGCCTCGTATTCCCAGACGAGGGTGATGAAGAATGCGCCGAGGCCGATGACCAGCCAGATGACCTGCTTTTGGGCGAACTGACTGGGCGGAGCGATGCCGGCGGCCTCGGGGGCGCGGGTCGCGGAGTAGACCATCACCAGGCCGTAGAGCGAGAGCGCGAGCACTGCCGCGAACAGTGCCCAGTCCACGCGTTTTAGCAGGCGCAGGTCAAACAAACCACCCTCCCCTCGGATGGTGGATTATAGCACAGCGAAAGGCGAAGAGGCGAAGAGGCGCGGAGGCGGCTGTGCCGCCTCGCACAGGCGGGACGCCTACGCCACTGGGATATCTATAGCTCGCTCATGAACCGGAAGACGATGTCGCCGCTGCCGGGGAGGCCTTCGTGGCCGAAGTCCGGATAGATCACCAGGTCCTTGGCTGCGGGGATCCTGTTGTAGGCTGCGAATTGCGTGGATGGCGGACAGATGGTGTCCATCAGGCCAGTGAGCATAAGCGTTTCCGCTTGGATCCGCGGGGCGAGGTGCTGGTTGTCGATGTAGCCGAGCTTCGTCCACAGTTCGCCCTCCCGCTCGTGGCGCGGGTCGAAGAGTCGGAAGTAGGTCCTGAGTTCCTCATATGCCCCGACGGCGAGGTCCATTTCCCAGACGCGGAGATAGTCGCAGAGGAAGGGGAAGAGCGGCGCGGCGCGGGCGATGCGGGGTTCGAGGGCAGCGCAGGCGAGGGTGAGTCCGCCGCCCTGGGAGCCGCCAGTGGCGCCGACGCGCGCGGGGTTGACCTCGGGCATCTCCATGACGATGCCGGCGAGCTGAGCGCAGTCGAGATAGATCTGGCGGAAGAGGAGCTTGTCGGGCGTGTCGTCGAGGCCGCGGATGATGTGACCGCGAAGGGTATTACCTTTGACGCCGCCGGTGTCCTCGGACCTGCCGCCCTGGCCACGGCAGTCGAGGGCGGCGACTGAGAAGCCGAGCGCGACGTAGCCGAGCTTATCCACCCAGTCGCCGCTGCTTCCCGAATAGCCGTGGAAGAGCACGACCGCGGGATGGGGTTTTGGCACGTCCTTCGGTCGGAGATACTTCGCATGCACCCTAGCGCCGCCGACACCGGTGAAGTAGAGGTCGAAGCATTCGGCGAACGACGGCTTGATGACATCACAGGGGACGAGCTCGACGTCGGCCTTGGTTGCCTTCATCTCGGCGAGGGCAGCGTCCCAGTAGGCGTCGAAGTCTGCGGGGCGCGGGTTGCGGCCCTGGTATTGGCTCAATTCTGCGAGCGGCATGTCAACGATGGGCATAGTGACCTCCGATGGGGGCTCGTGATGTCTGGGAATGGTTTGGCGCGCGGGGGTGTAGGTCCTGCCAGGGGCGACGCCGCAGAAGTGGCAGGGGCAAGCCCCTGCCCAACCGGAGTCCGCTAGCTTTCGCCGTGTGCTGCGTCCTGTTATAATGTGGGCGGAAAGGGTTTGCAGTGCGGGATGTTGCAGCGGCCGAGATTCGGTCCCGGGTAGCTGATCTCTGTATCCAGGCATGCACCGTCCTTCCCTCCGATGTCGTGTCAGCGCTGGCCGCTGCGCGCGACCGGGAGGAGTCGCCGGTCGGCCGGGATGTGCTGTCGCGGCTGCTGGAGAACGCCTCTCTGGCGGTCGAACAGGCGGTCCCTATGTGTCAGGACACGGGGCTCGCGGTAGTGTTCGTGGAGATCGGCGAGCGAGTGCAGGTGACCGGCGGGAGTCTGGCCGCGGCGATTGAGGAGGGGGTGCGTGAGGGATACGAGCGGGGGTATCTGCGGAAGTCGGTTGTGATGAGCCCGCTGGACCGACGCAACACCGGTGACAACACGCCGCCGATCGTACACACGGAAATCCTTCCGGGCGACTCGCTGAAGATCACCCTCGCCGCCAAGGGCGCAGGGTCCGAGAACATGAGCCGGCTGGAGATGATGGCGCCGGCCGAAGGCATGGAGGGCGTGAAGCGCCTGGTGGTGGATGCAGTGGAAAGGGCTGGGGCGAGCGCGTGCCCGCCGCTGGTGATAGGCGTTGGACTGGGCGGGAACTTCGAGCAGTGCGCGCTGATCGCGAAGAAGGCGCTGCTGCGGCCGTTGGGGACACGGCACGCGAACACGCTCGAAGCGAATCTGGAGGCGGAGCTGCTCGATCTGGTGAACGCGACCGGAATCGGGCCGATGGGCGTCGGCGGACGAATCACCGCGCTGGCGGTGAACGTGGAGACGCGGCCGTGCCATATCGCGAGCCTTCCGGTGGCGGTGAATCTGCAGTGCCACGCGGCGCGGCACGCGACGTTTGTGTGGCACGGGGGGTAGGGCCGCGGGGCGTCGGCACTGGAGTACCGACGCAACGGAGCCAGAAAGGCGAGATTGCCACGCGCGCCTGGGCTCTGGCGAGCCCAGGCGCGCGTGGCAATGACAGAGGTGGCGATGTGTGACTGCTGCTCAGGATCGGAGGTTATTGCGCTGACCACGCCCCTGTCGGAGGCGGATGTGGTGGGGCTGCGCGCGGGGCAGCAGGTGCTGCTGAACGGGGTGATCTATACGGCCCGCGATGCGGCGCATAGGCGGATGATCGAGACGTTGGAAAGAGGGGAGGAGCTGCCGTTCGATATCCGGGGGCAGGTGATCTACTACGTAGGGCCGACCCCGGCACCCCCGGGGCGCGTCATCGGTGCGGCGGGGCCGACGACCGCGGGCCGGATGGATCGGTACGCGCCGACGCTGCTGGCGCGGGGGCTGAAGGGTATGATCGGCAAGGGGCCGCGCTCGGCTGAAGTGAAAGCGGCGATTCAGCAGCACAAGGCGATATACTTCGGCGGAATCGGCGGCGCGGGCGCGCTGCTGGCGCAGCATATTGTCGCAGCAGAATTGATCGCGTACGAAGACCTGGGAACGGAAGCGATTCGCAGGCTCGATGTGCGTGACTTCCCGGTGGTGGTGATCAACGACTGTCACGGGGGCGATGCGTACGAGGAAGGACGAGAACGGTGGCGACGATGAACCCGCAGATTCGCATCATAGACTACGGCATGGGGAACCTTCGCAGCGTCGAGAAGGCGCTGGAAAAGGTGGGCGCGCACGCCGCCGTGATCAGCGATCCCTCGGGAGCGGATGGCGCCGACGGGCTAGTGCTTCCGGGAGTGGGCGCATTCGGTCAGGCGATGGCGCGGCTGACCTCGGAGGGCTTCGACGGCCTGGTGAAGGACTGGATCGCGGCGGACCGACCGTTCCTGGGCATCTGCCTGGGGCTGCAGCTTCTCTTCTCAGAGAGTGAGGAGTTCGGGCCTGTGGCGGGGCTGGGGATCGTGCGCGGGAAAGTGGTGCGGTTCAGGGGCCCCGCGTATGAGGCGCATGATGGTCAGCCTGGGCTGAAGGTGCCACACATGGGGTGGAACGGGCTGAGCGTCAACAAGACGCATCCGGTGATAGCTGGTCTGCCGGATGACGCGATGGCGTACTTCGTGCACTCCTATTACTGCGCGCCGAATGACCCCGGCATGACCACGATCCACAGCGATCACGGCATCACATTCACCGCGGCAATCGGCGAGGGGAATATGTTCGCGTCTCAATTCCACCCCGAGAAGAGCGGCGCGGTCGGGCTGAAGATGCTGACGAACTTCGTCGGCCTGGTCCGGTCGTACGCGACCAAGCGCCGGTAGCGAGATGGAGATCATCCCCGCGATCGACATACGAGGTGGCAAGTGCGTGCGCCTCATCCAGGGCGACTACGCGCGCGAGACGGTGTTCGGCGACGATCCCGCGGCGATGGCGAAGCACTGGGAGGAGCACGGCGCGACGCGACTACATGTCGTCGATCTCGACGGGGCGCGGGAAGGCGAGCCGCGGAACCTGACGGTCGTCGAACGGATCGCGGGTGCTGTGCGAGTCCCGGTCGAGCTTGGCGGCGGGATACGAACTGAGGAGATCGCGCGGCGCGCGCTGGCGAGTGGAGTAGATCGCGTGATCATTGGGACGGCCGCGCTCGACCCGGCGGCCGCGCGGCGCTTTGCGGAAACGTTGGGCAACGCGATGGTCGCTGGTATCGACGCGCGTGACGGCCGGGTCGCGGTAAGAGGTTGGCTGGAGACGAGCGACATCAGGGCGGTCGATCTGGGGCGGGAGATGGCCGGGCTGGGGGTGAAGTGGATTGTGTTCACGGACATCGGCAGCGATGGGATGCTGCAGGGGCCGAACGTGACGGCGCTGCGGGAGATGGTGGAGAGCGTGGACGCGTCGATCATCGCGTCCGGCGGCATCACGACGGTCGATGACGTGAAGGCAGTACGTGACACGGGCGCGGCGGCGGCGATCATCGGGCGCGCGCTGTACGAGGGGCGGTTGAGCTTGGAAGAGGCGATGGAGGCGGCATGCTAGCGAAGCGGCTCATAACGTGCTTGGACGTGGATCGCGGGCGAGTGGTGAAGGGCATCAAGTTCTTCGAGCACCGCGACGCGGGCGATCCCGTGGAGCTGGCCAAGCGCTACAACGACGAGGGCGCGGACGAGATCACGTTCCTCGACATTTCCGCTTCGCACGAAGGCCGCCAGACGATGATCGACGTCGCCTCGCGCACCGCCGAGGAGGTGTTCATTCCGTTCACGGTTGGGGGCGGAATTCGCACGGTGGACGATTTCAGGGCGGTTCTGAAGACTGGCGCCGACAAGGTGGGCGTGAACACCGCCGCGATCAAGCGGCCGGAGATGATCACGGAGGCGGCGGAGCGGTTCGGCGCGCAGTGCGTGGTGGTGTCGATTGACGCCATGCGGCGGAAAGATGCGCCGGCGGGAAAGCCGCGCTGGGAGTGCTATGTGAACGGCGGCCGCACGCCGACAGGCGTGGATGCGCTGGAGTGGGCGGTCAAGGTCGAGGAGCTGGGCGCGGGCGAAATCCTGCTGAACAGCATCGATGCCGACGGCACCATGCAAGGCTACGATCTCGAGCTCTGCCGCACCATCTCGGACGCAGTACGCATTCCGGTGATCGCGTCGGGAGGCGCGGGGAGTGCGGAGCACATTTATCAGGCCTTGACCGAGGGGCGGTGCGAGGCCGCGCTGATCGCGAGCGTGGCGCATTTCGCGGACGCGTCGGCGCACCCGATCGCGGATATCAAGGGATATCTGGCGGAGCGGGGGGTGGCGGTGCGGCCGATCGCGGTGGGGTAGGGGGTTCACCGCAGAGACGCAGAGGCGAGGGATGATGGTGACAGCGCGCCGATGAAATCAGGGAGGGGAATCACCGCGCGGAGTGTTGCGCTCGGCCTGGTGCTGGCTGGGGGGCTGGCGGCACTGACGCCGTACAACGACTACGTCATCGGCAACACGTACATCGCCGGCAACCACTTCCCCATGGGCGCGGTTGCCGTCTTGCTGCTGCTCTCGCTCATCAACCTGATCGCCCACCGGATGCGCGGGCGGGGGCTGATGAGCACGAAGGAACTGGCGGTCATCTACATCATCATCATGGTGACCTCCGGCATTCCGTCGTCCGGACTGCTGCGCTACCTGGTGCCGATGACGACGGCGGGATTCTACCTCGCCAGCCCAGGAAACCAGTGGGCGAAGCTGTTCTGGGATCATATCCCGCCGTGGCTCGGGCTGAACAACAGGGAGGCGGCGAACTGGTTCTGGGAGGGGTTGCCGGCGGGGCAGCCGATGCCCTGGGGCGACTGGTTCTACACCCTCTCCCATTGGGCGGTTTTCGTGTTCGCGCTGTGGCTGATGATGACGTCGTTCGCGGCGCTGGTGCGAAAGCAGTGGGCGGATCGCGAGCGACTGGCGTTCCCTCTGGTGCAGTTCCCGCTGGAGGTGCTCCGTGATGATGGGGCGGGGCCCTCGGCATCATTCTTCGGCAACCGGCTGGTGTGGATCGGCGCGGGCGCGGTTTTCCTGGTGCATATCATCAACGGCCTGCACCGGAACTTCCCCGCGCTTCCGGCGCTCCCGACATTCTTTGACATAACCGACTCATTCCCCGACCGCCCGTGGCGCGCGATGGCGCCGGTGTTCATCGGCATTTTCTTCTCCGCGATCGGTTTCGGGTATCTGCTGCCGCTCGAGGTAGCGGCCGGGTTCTGGTCATCCGTGGTGTTCATCAAGCTCCAGGGGGTCGTGCTGAGCGCGATGGGCCTGGAGGGCGGCAGCTCGTGGGGCGGCGTGATCTCCGAGATCAGCGACAAGGAGCAGATGGGCGGGCTGATCACGATCGCGGCGATATTGGTATGGTTCTTGAGGGGAACGTTTGCAGATGCGTTCAGAAAGGCATTCACGCGCGCGCCGGACGTAGATGATAGCTCGGAGCCGCTGAGCTATCGGTTCGCGGCACTGGGTCTCATCGCGAGCCTGATCGTGCAGGCCTTCTGGCTCCGCGCGGCGGGGATGACGCCGGAGTTCGTCCCGCTGTTTCTGGTGTTCTTCATGTGCATCTGCCTGGTGCTGACGCGGATCATTGCGGAGGCGGGCATGTTGATGATCCACGTCAGCTTCAAGCCGGTCGATTACCTGCTCTTCTTCGGCGGGACGAACGCACTGGGGCCGTCGAATCTGACCGCGCTAACGTTTGTCGACGCCGCGCTGACGTTCGACCTGCGCGAGTTCCTGATGCCGTCGATGCTCAACGCGTTCCGGATGTCGGAGTTGTCAGGCGTGTCGAGCAGGCGGCTGATGCCGACGATCACGGTGGCGCTGCTGTTCGTGCTGATCGTGAGTGTGCCAGCGTTCTTGCTCACTTTCTACATCCCTGGGGCGGTGCAGGTGGGGAACGTGAACGAGATCATGTACCACCCCCGCAACTTCTTCTCGGTGCTCGGCACGCGGTTGCAGAGCCCGGAGCAGCCGACGGCGACGCAGTATATCGCCACGGTTGTGGGCGCGGGGATCGTGGCTGGGCTGGCATGGCTGAGGCTGAATTTCGTGTGGTGGCCGGTGCACCCGCTGGGGTTCGTGATGGCGACATCATGGGCGAGCCTGAATCTCTGGTTCTCGCTGTTTCTGGGATGGTTGTTCAAGCTCGTGACAATACGTTATGCTGGGCTGCGGGGGTACGTGCAGTTCCGGCCGCTCTTCCTTGGGATCATCATGGGTGACGTGTTGGGGGCGGTGCTGTGGCAGATCGTGGGGTGGTTCACGAAAGTGGGGATGATGGTGACTGTGAACTAGGGGGGTTGCGGCGTTCGCGGGCGGCAGCGGAGTGCCGCCCCTACGACTCGGTGCAGGAGGCTCCCGTGAATCTGGATTGGCTGAAGTGGGATGCGAAGGGACTGGTCTCGGTGATCTTTCAGGATTGCGAGACGAAGGATGTGTTGACGCTGGCGTACATGAACAAGGAGGCGCTGCAGCGCACGGTCGAGACCGGCAAAGTGCACGTATTCCGGCGTTCGCATGGGAAGGTGATGGCAAAAGGCGAGCAGTCCGGGCGCTACCAGGTGGTGAAGGAGATCTGCCTGGACTGCGACGGCGATGCGCTGGTGATGCTGGTCGAGCAGATCGGCGGCGCGGCCTGCCACGAGGGGTATCGGTCGTGCTTCTTCCGGAAGGTGAAGGGGGAGATCCTGGAGACCATCGGCGAGAGAGTCTTCGACCCGAAAGAGGTCTACAAGCGGTGAGTTGCCGACGGCCCTGCATTGCTATTGACGGTCCGGTGGCCGCGGGTAAGAGCACCATCGCGAGGATGGTGGCGGCAAAGCTCGGCTTCACGTATGTCGACTCGGGCGCGATGTACCGGGCGCTGGCATGGGCGGCGATCAAGGGAAAGATAGACACGTCGGGCGCGGCCGCGGTCATGGCGCTGCTGAGCCGGCTGCGGATCGAGTTGGCGCCGCAGCCCGAGGGCGCGAATCTTGTGTATGTCGATGGCGAGGATGTCACCGGCGAGATTCGCACGCAGCAGATCGGCGATCTCGCTTCCAAGCTCTCCGAGATGCCGGAAGTGCGTACGCGGATGGTGGCGCTGCAGCAGGAGATGGCGCGGGACGGCGGCGTGGTGATGGAGGGGCGGGATATCCAGACGGTAGTGCTGCCGGACGCGGAGGTGAAGGTATTCCTGACCGCGCCCGCGGAGGAGCGCGCCGAGAGGCGATGTCTGGAGCTGAAGCAGCGCGGCTATGCGGCGAACTACGACGAGGTACTGGCGGAGATCAAGGGGCGCGACACGCGTGACACGACGCGAGAGCACTCGCCGCTGCGCGCCGCGCCGGATGCGGTGCATATTGACACAGGCGGGCTGACGATTGACCAGGTGGTGGAGCGGGTGCTGGGGGCGGTGAGGGGCAGAGCAGGAGCAATGGAGCAATAGGGGGGGCTGGCTCTAGACACGGGGCCGATTTGTGGCATAACAGATACAGTGGAGGGTGGTCTGATGGCTCGAATCACTGCATTGCTGATGACAGTAGTTCTCGTTGGCTTGGCTCTGCCGGCACTGGCCGCGGAGACGGCGCCTGAAGCGACCCCAGAGACTGTGCTTGCGCAGCCTGCAGCGGCGCCAGCGGCCGCGATTCCCGCGCCTGCTGAGATGCCCGCCGCGGTCGATGCGAAGTCGCTGGGTTTTGGCTCGAGCGCGGCGGATGTTGAGCGGCTCATGGGGAAGCCCACGAGCGTCGTCGCGGTGACCGGCGGCGAGGAGTGGCTGTACGGTCGTTCTCGGATCACCCTGATCGCCGGCAAGGTGGCG
>Ga0315287_10005906_pt1 | contig 12102 bp, 11 predicted proteins | sample YL17G11_0_MG_FD_205037 | JGI IMG/M metagenome (GOLD analysis project Ga0315287, IMG submission 205037) | Sediment microbial communities from Yellowstone Lake, YNP, Wyoming, USA - YL17G11_0 | ecosystem: Environmental > Aquatic > Freshwater > Lake > Sediment | place: USA: Wyoming | collected...
GCCCGCCGCCGACCCCTGGTCCCCCCCTCCCCCCCGCGCCGCCGCCGCCCAGGCCGCCATCGTGGCCACCCTCGCCCGCGTCGCCACCCTGGTGCCGACCGCGCCCGCGCGCCTCGCCCCGCTGCTGCCCGCGACGGCGCCGCACGCCGCGCGCGGCGCGGCGGCCCAGGCGGCGTGGGCGCGCGGCGCGCTTGCGCTCGCTGCCGCGCTCCCCGCCCTCGCCCACGCTGCCGTCGGCGCCGTCGCCGACGTCGTGCTGGCGCGCGACGTGGAAATTCTGTGGGAGGACATTGCGCCCTCGGCGGGCGGAGGGGGAGGGGGTGACGGCGGCGAGCGCGCGCGCGGCGACGACGCCGCGTGCGCCCCCACCCCCCTCGACGCCGACGACGACGAGGAAGACGCGGACGCCATATTTGAGCTGGAGGGACAGGCCGGCGATCTCTACATCTGGGACGACGCGGCGGCGGCCGCGGTCGCGGCGGCGGGGGGGTGGGACGGCGCGGCGACGAGCGCGCGCGCGGGGTTTGAGGCCGGCGGCCGCGCCGCGCCGCCGCCCGCCGCCGCCCCTCGCGGCGCGGATGCCGCGGCTGCGGCGGACGGCGTCGACGCCCTGATGGCCGCCGCCCTCGCCGCGCTGCCCGCCCTCGCCCCCGCGCCGGCGTGGCGCGGCCTCGTCGCCTCCCTGGAGCGCGGCGCGCTGCGCGCCCGGCGAGCCAAGTTTGCCCAGTTTCTGGTGTGGGCGGCGGCGGCGTCGGGGCCGGCCGAGCGCGGCGACGGGTTGCTCTCCCGCCTGCTCGCGCGCGCGCTCGACGCGTCCGCCCCGCCCGGCTCCCGCGCGGGCGCGGTCGCCTTTTTCGGGTCGTACGCCGCGCGCGCCGCCTTTCTGTCGCGAGGGGCCGCGGTGGGCGCGTTGGCCGAGCTCGCGGCGTGGTGCCTCGCGGCCGCGCCGGCGACCGCCGCCGCGCGCGCCGACGCCGCCTGGCCCGCCGCCTGCCAGGCCCTCTTCTACGCGCTCGCCTTTCGCCTGCCCGACCTGGCGCCGCGGCGGGGCGACGCGCCGGCGGACGCGGCCGCGGCGGCGGCGGCGGCCCTCGTCGCGGGGGGCGTCGCGCGCCTCGCGGCCCACCCCTCGGCCCCCCTGTCCCGCGTCCAGCCCGCGGTCGCCGCCGAGTTTGGGCGCGCCGTGCGCCGGTGCGGGGGCGGCCCCGCGGCGGCCGCGGTCGCGGCCGCCGCCGCGGCGGGCGCGTCGGCGGGCGCGCGCGCCGGCGGCCCGCCCGTCGCCGACGCCTTTTTCCCGTTCGACCCCTACCTCCTCCCCCGGTCCGCCCCCGCCCTGCGCCTGGACGCGACCTACATCGCGTGGGCGGGCGGGCGGCCGCGGTGGCCGCCCGCCGCGGCGCCGCCGCCGCGCGGCGGCGCGGCCGACGCCGCGGCCGACCCCCTCCTCGCGCCCGCCCTGGAGCCCGATTCTTCTGGCGCCTCCCTCTCCTCGCGCGCCGGCTCCTCCGGGTCGGACCGCGACACGCGCGACGGCGGCGCCGCCGGCGCCGCGCTCAGCGCGAGCGACGACGACGACGCCTCCTCGTCCGGCGCGTCGCCCTCCCCGCCCCGCGGCGGCGCCCCCGCCGGCGCGCGCGCGCTCATCTACCGCGCCATCGGGCGGCCGGTGGGGGCGAGCGCGGCGGCGAGCGGCCGCAAGCGGGCCGCGGCCGGGACGCCGTCGCCGGGCGGCGCGCAGCCGCGCGGGCGCCCGCGCCCGCTCGGCCGCCCGCCCGTGCACGGCGGCTCGCCCCGGTCGACGAGCCTGTCGGCGTCGACCGGGGCGGCGCCCTATGGCGCGTCGCCGCTCTGGCCGGCGGGCGCGGGCGGCGCGGCCGCGCCGCTCGGCGTCTCGCCCCTCGGCCGGGGAGCGCCCCCGCGCCCGCCAGCGCTCGGGGCGTCGCCGGCCGCCGGCGCCCCCTTTCCGGGCTCGTCCCTGGAGTCGGGCGGCGCCGGCGGCGGCCGCGCGTGGCCCGCGCCCGGCGCCGCGGCGTGGGGCGCGTCCCCGCCCGCGGGCGCGTCGCCGGGGCCGCCGCCGGCACGGTGCGCGTCGGGTGGACTGGCGCGCGCCATGGCGCTGCGCGAGAGGGAGGGAGGAGCGGGAGGAGCGGGCGGCGGCGCCGCGCGCGGCGCGGCGGCCGAACCGTGAGAGAGAGGTGTGCGGCGGCGACTGACGGCCGATGCGTCGGGGTGTGTGTGCGTCTGACTTGGGGCGGTGCAACGAAACCAGCCACGGGCGGAGCCACGCTCCCCGTCTCTCACCCTCCCTCGTCGGCGCGCCACGCGCCCAGCCAGGGCGACGCGCCCGACCCCCCCCGCCGCGCTCGCTTGCGCGGCCGGGACGGCGGGGCGGGGCGGACCGGCCCTGGCGACCCGGTGGCCCTGTCGGCGGCGCAGCGCGCGCAGTCGCACTCGGCGATTCCGTAATCCCTCAGCGCCGCCGCCCGTGCCGACACGTCAGCATTCTCGTCCACGTAACACAGCGTGACTTCATCCCCCGGCGCGAGGTCGACCGCGGCCACCAGGACCGCGTGCGCGGGCGTCGCGCCGGGCGGCGGCCGCGGACACCCCGCGGCGTCGGCCGCGGCGTCCGCCGCTGCGCCCAGCAGCCCGCGCGTGCCCGCGCCGGGCACGGCGCGCGCGGTGGGGGCGCAGGAGTGGTTGGCGGTGGACTGGAGGGGGTAGAAAGCAGAGCCGCGGACGGACGCCGCGCGAGCGGCCGCGCGGCCGCCCGCCGCGGCCAGCAGGGCGTCAAACGCGGGGTCGGCGGGGGCGTCCGGGTCCAGGCTGTCAAACAGTGAGGGGAGCTCGATCTCTGGGGAGGGTGGGGAGGGAGGGGCGGGTGTGTCGGTCGGCGCGCGCGCGCCGCGCCGGCCCGGCCTCGCCCCTCTCTCCCGGCTCCCACCGAGATTGTTCAGCTCGAACGCGCCCATGAGGGCGCCAATGAGCCTCTCATCCGCCAAAGGCGCGGCCTCGGGCGCGGCCAAGGCGAGCACGGCGCGCAGGCGGTCCGCCGCGCCCGCCGCGAGCGACCGCAGCGACGCGCGAAACGCGGCCTCCCCGCCCGCCTCCTCCGCTCCTCCCGCCGGCGGCCACGCGGGCACGTGCCACCAGAGCGCCTTTTCGGAGACCGCCCACGGGCGCCAGGCGGCGGCCAGGGCGCCCGGGGAGGGTGGCGCGCTCGCGCCGAACCCCGCTGCCGCCGCGACGCCCGCCAGTGCGCGCGACGCCAGCAGCAGCGCGTCGTTCGTGGCGTCCGCGTAGTCGCGCAGGTCGGCGACGGCGCACGCGAGGGCGGAGCTGCAGGGAGGGTTATGGGGTGGGCAATGAAAGGGAGGTGATGCTGCCCTATTTTTTTCTCCATCAACACTCCGCACTTTGGCACGTCCCGCCCACATAGCAGGCCGTGCCCCCCCCACCAGTCGGCCGCCGCGCACGCGGGCGAGCAGTAGAGCTCGTCGGAGCAGCCGCCGGGGCACGGGGCCGGGGGGGGGAGGGAGGGGGGCGACGGGGGGGCCGCGCCGCGGCCGCCGCGCGGCGGCGGGCCCGCGCCGGGGCCGCGCCCGCCGGCGACCAGGTGGAGCAGGGCGTCTGCGTCCAGGCCGGGCACGTCTGAGGGCGAGAGGGGGAGGGGTGGGGTGGGTGGCGGCCGGTCGCGCGCGCAGACCCGCCGTGCCCTCCTCCCACCTCTCACCACCCTTCACACCTTCCCCACGCGTCAGCAGCCCATGCGCCAGCTGCCCCCCCGGCGACGCCAGGTACGCCGCGCAGCGGCCGCACGCGAGCGCCTGCGCGCGCGACGCGGCGGTCGCCGCGGCGACGAGCGGCAGCTCGACGAGAACGACTGCCCCCGCCCGCACCCCCGCCGTCACGTGCAGGCCTTTGCCGTGCCGAGTGGGGCGCACGGCGACGGGCCAGGGGGTGGTGGAGGTGGCCTGGGGAGGAGAGAGGGGAGGTCGGCACGGGTGGCGGCAGGGATGGGCGCGCGCCGAGAGGGCTGGCGGCGCCTGCAGGGGTTCGATGCCCCATCCCTTTCGTCCAGAGCACCAAAGCACGTTCAGCAACCATCGCATGTACCCTCCCTTTCCTTTCGGCCGCTGGCCGCCACCCGTCGGCGCCGGCGCGCCGCGGCCGATGCCCGCCACCAGGCCAGCCCCCCTCCCTCGCACGCACACGTTCATAGTACGCCTCAAAATCGGCGTCGCCCGGCGCCGCCAGCAGGGCGCTGGCGTCCATGGCGGGGCGGCGCCGCGAGTGCGCGCGCCACTCTCCCGGCACCGCCTGCCCCCCCCACGCCCCGCCCCATGGTCTCCGGCATCGAGGCCGTCCTCGCCGCGGACGCCGCGCCCTCGGGCGGCGGCGCCGCCCTCTCCAAGACCAAGGTGGGAGAGAGGAGGGGGGGCGATCGGTGCCGGCGCGCGGCCGCGCGGCTGCGCCCACCGCCCACCCCCGCATTCCCACCCACCCCCTCTCCCCATAGGTCGTCTGCACCCTGGGCCCCAAGTCGCGGTCGGTCGAAGTCATCGAGGAGTTGCTGCGCGCGGGGATGAGCGTCGCGCGGTTCAACTTTTCGCACGGGTCCCACGACTACCACCAGGCGCGCGCGGCGGCGTGTGCGGTTGAGGCAGTGGGGCCGGCGGCGCGGCGGCGGTCGGCGGGGCGGCGGCGGGCGCGCGCCGCGCGGCGGGGCGACGCCGGCCACCGGCTCGCGCGGCTGCGGCGGCGGCCAGCGCGGCGGCCCGCGGCCCCTCGGCGCCCCGGGGAGCACCATGGCATGGCTGGAACGGCTTCTGTGCGGGGCGCGGCGCCCGCCGAGGCCCGCGGCGAGCCGCCATCGCGCCGCGAGCGCCGCGCGTGCGCCCACCCCACCCGCCCCCCCCCCCCCCGCCTCTTCCCCAGGGCACCCTCGACGCCCTCCGCCAAGCGTGCAAGAACACGCGCATCATGTGCGCCGTCATGCTCGACACCAAGGGGCCCGAGATTCGGACCGGCTTCCTGGAGAATGAGCAACCGATCCAACTCACGGCGGGGGAAGAGGTCACGGTCACCACCGACTACGACAAGCCCGGCAAGCCCGGCCTCATCGCCATGTCGTACAAGAAGCTGGCGGAGGACGTCAAGCCCGGCAGCGAGATTCTGTGCGCGGACGGGTCGATCGTCCTGAAAGTGGTGGCGACCGACCCGGCGGCCGGCACCGTGCGCTGCCGCTGCATGAACACCGCGGTCCTCGGCGAGCGCAAGAACGTCAACCTGCCCGGCGTGGTGGTGGACCTGCCCACCCTGACCGCGAAAGATGAAGACGATTTGCGGCAGTGGGGCGTCCCGAACGCGATCGACTTTGTCGCCGCCTCGTTCGTCCGCAAGGGCTCCGACGTCGCGTACATTCGGTCGGTGCTCGGGGAGGGGGGGTCCCAGGTCAAGATCATCAGCAAAGTCGAAAACCAGGAAGGGTGCGCGGCGAGGGGGGCGCTGGGCAGAGGGGTCGCCGCGCGCGCGCTTCCGCCCTCAGTCGCGCCCCCAACCCCGCCCGGTTCCCCCCTTCCCGTCTCCAGGCTGCAAAACTTCGACGCCATCCTGGACGCGTCCGACTCGATCATGGTCGCCCGCGGCGACCTGGGCATGGAAATTCCGACGGAAAAAATCTTTCTCGCGCAAAAGATGATGATCCAAAAGTGCAACATGGCGGGCAAGCCGGTGAGTGAGGAGGGAGAGAGTGGAGGTGGTGGTGGCGACTTTTTTTCTCCTTCTCATTTCGACTCCACGCCCCCCCCCCCCCTTCTCGTCTCCTCAGGTCATCACCGCGACCCAGATGCTGGAGTCGATGTGCAAAAACCCGCGCCCGACCCGGGCCGAGGCGACCGACGTCGCCAACGCGGTCCTCGACGGCACCGACTGCGTCATGCTCTCCGGCGAGACCGCCGCCGGCGCGTTCCCCGTGCAGGCGGTGCAGGTCATGAACAAGATCTGTCGGGAAGCGGAAGCGTCGCTGGACCACTACGCGCTGTTCAAAGCGATCATGCGCCGCGCGCCCGTCCCGATGTCGCCGCTCGAATCCCTCGCCTCGTCCGCGGTGCGCACCGCGCACAAGGTGCACGCGTCCCTCATCGTCGTGCTCACGCGCGGGGGGTCGACCGCGCGGCTGGTGGCCAAGTACCGGCCGTCGGTGCCGGTCCTGACCGTCGCTGTCCCCGTGCTCACGACCGACGCGCTCACGTGGCGCTGCTCGGGGGAGGGCCCCGCCCGCCAGTGCCTGGTCACGCGCGGGCTGCTGCCCCTGCTCGCGGAGGGGTCGCCGCGGGCCACCGACTCGGACACGACGGACGAGATTCTTGCCGCCGCGCTCGAGCACGCGCGCGAGATGCGGTACTGCGCGCGCGGCGACTGCGTCGTCGCGCTGCACCGCATCGGCAACGCGTCCGTCATCAAGGTGGTGGACATCAAGTGAGCAGATGGAGGGGGGAGGGGCGGGGCGGGCGACGCGCGCGGGGGGTTCGGCCGCGGCGGCGGCGCGGGGGGCGGGGGGCGGGCCGTGGCGGGACCGCTCCGCGCGGCGCGGCATTGCGCGCACCCGTGTGACGGGGCCTGGCGGCGCTGTGGAGGGCGGTGGCGGGAGCGCAGCGCGTCCCTCGATCGCCGGCCAGCGTCACACCGCCGCGCCGCCGCGCCGCCGCATGCCGCCCCCCCGCCGCCTGCCTGGCGTCGCGGCGCGCTCCCTCGCCCTGTACCGCGCCTTTTTGCGGCACGCGCGCACGCTGCCGCCGGGGGAGCGGGACGCGCTGGCGGGGCGGGTGCGAGCAGAGTTTGGCGTCGCGGCGTCCGCGTCGCTCGATGTCGCGGAACACTTGCAGCGCCGGGCGGGGCGCCAGCTGGCGCTGTTGAAGGGAGGGGGAAGGTTTGCGGGCGTATTGTGAGTTGGCCGCGCCGCGGACCGAGGAGGAGGATAGGAGGAGAAGGCGTGGGAAATGAAAGAACGACTGCAACAACGACCGCGCGCCCCGCCTGTCTCTCCCCATCATCACTCTGCCGCGGCCGTCGTCAGCTGGAACCCGTGCCAGTCCCCCACGTCCGATTTGAGCGCGGCAGCGACCGCGCGGTGTTGGGCGACGGTCGTCGTGCCCTTGAACTCGGCCGCCGCCACGTGGATCGAATACATGGTGCCACAACCGCCCTAATGATACGGGGAGGAGAGGCGGGGCGCGGTGGGCGCCAATGCGGGCGCGGCTGGCCCGCGTCCCCGCCTCATCCCGCCCTCCCGCTCCGCCCTCGCACGCACGCTCGTGTCGCGCACCACGACCTCGGTCGCGCCCGGCAGCGCGGCCTTGAGCTTGGCCTCCAGGTCCGCTTCCGCCGGCGTCGGAGGCGGCGCGCCGGCGCCCGCGCCCGCCGTCGCGCCGCGGGCGGCGCGCGCGGCCGCCGCCGCGCGCCGGCGCAGGGCGGGGGCGGCGGCGCGGGCGAGAGCGGGCAGCATGATGAGCTGGGTTGTGAACGCGGGCGCTGCACCGCCCTCCTCCCTCTCCTCTCCCCCCTCGCCCGCCCCCCGGGAGAGAGAGTGCGTCGAGTGTTCACGCCCGCGCCCGTCGACCGCGCCCGCCGCGCCCCGAAAGCAGCCCACCACCGCGCTGCCAGTGCCCGCCGCGCTGCCGTCCCTCCTTCTCTCCTAGTGGCTCAGCAGCGACATGTGGCCCTCCCGCACGACTTCATCCAGGTCCAGCGCCTCGTACTCGCCCGAGGTGTACCTGGCGGGAGGGAGGAGGGCGGCGGGTGGGCGAAAGAAAGAGAGAGAAAAGAGCGACCCGCCCGCCACCCCGACCCTCACCCCCCGCCGCTCCCTCTCCCGCACCTGACTTTGGCCGACGCCGCGCGCGGGTTGACGCCCGCGATCTCCACCAGGTACCACAGCTTGTCGTCGGGCCAGTAGAGCTGCAAGGAAAGGAGTGGAAAGGGGTTGGCGGCGGTCGGCGCGCGCGCGCCACGACCCCGCCCCTCTTCTCTCCTACCTCGGCCTGCCGCCCTTTCAGCCCCGGCCCAATGTCCTCCGCCCGCAGCAGGCGCCCCGTGGGCAGGGGCGCCGTCGCCGCCCGCGCGCCGCCCGCGCCGAGCAGGGCGCCCGGCTCGCCGGGCGCGACGCCCGGCGCGCGCGCGCGCGACGCGGCCGCGCGCTCGGCCGGCCGCCCTTCGAACCCGGGGCCGTCGCCGCGGCCGGTCACCTCCTCGTATAGGGTGGTGTGCTGGTTGATGAGGTGGAAGAGGCGCATGCTGCAAGGAGAGGGAGAGGGAGGAAGGGTCGGCGCAGCCGACGCGGGCGCCGTGCACGCGCCCCCTCCCCTTCTCCCCCTCTTACCGATCCGTCGCGTCGAGCTTGGCCCCGCAGTAGACGGCCACCGATCTCAGCCAGGCGTCGGAATGGATGGCGACGAGGGCGAGCCAGTCGCCTTTGGCCATGCCGTCGCTGCGAGCATATGAACGAGCGGGGGTCGGTTTTTCGCGGGGGTGGGTCGTTCAACCCCTTCCCCCCCCTTTTTCTCCCTCGGACCCCGCCCAAACCCCTCCACCCCCCCCCTCCCGTCCTCCCTACCGCGCAAAGTTGATGCCGAGGCACGGCTCCGGCAGCTCCGGCGGCACCTCCTCGGACGGCGGGCCGACCGCCCACGTCCCGTCCGGCTCGCCGTACAGGCACAGGTTGTCGCGGGCGGGGTCGGCGGCGGCGTAAAAGGCGTCGAGGTCTACGCAGGCGTGGGGATGGGAGGGGCGCGCGCGTCGGGGCACGTCTCGGGGCGGCGGGGCACGCCGGGCGCCCCTCGCGCGGTGGCTCGTGCGTGCATCGATCGCGGCGAGCGCGCAGGTGGCGCGCGCGGCGCGCCCGGCGGCCGCCGCGCCGCGCCGGCATCGCCCCGGAAAACGGTCGCTCGCGCCCGCGCGCCCAGGCGCCGCCCGGCCCCATCTTCATCCCCAATCCACCCCCACTCGCACCCTTGGTCAGCGCCTGCAGCAGGCCGGCCCGGCGGGCGACGAAGTCGGCGTGCACGTCATCGACGCGGCGCGGCAGGCGCCGCGGGGGCGCGCCGGGGCCGGGGCCGGCGGCCATAACGGGGGAGGGGGGCGTTGTGGCGGTGGCGGGTGTGGTTGGGGTGTGTGGGGAGTCGGTGTCGGCGCTCGGGCGGGCAGAACGGGATGCGGGCGCCCCCCGCCCGCCTCGCGCGGCCGCTGCCGAGGCTTCGCGTCGTGCCCCGCGCATCCTCGAATCCCCAGCCATCCACCCCGCCCCCGGCCCTCGCCCTCACCGCCGCGGCCGCCGCGGTCGCAGCCGCGCTCGCGCTCTCCGCCCCGTCCGGCCCGTCCCTGGCCGACGTCGCGGCGCGCGCCGTCCCCATCGACGTGGCCAGGGCGGCGGGGAAGCCGGCGGTCGTCGAATTTTTCGCGCCCTACTGCGCCGTCTGCAAAGAGCTCGCGCCCGAGGCGGCCTCCGTCGCCGCCCGCTTTGAATCATCGATCTCCTACGTCCTGCTCAACGCGGACAACCCGGCGTGGGCGCCGGAATTGGGGGAGTGGGGCGTCAGGGGCGTCCCCCACTTTGTGTTTTTGGACGCGGCCGGCCGCCCCGTCGGCGCGGCCGTCGGCCGCCTGCCGCCCGGCGAGCTGACGGCGGACGCGGAAGCGTTGGCGGCGGGGCGGGCGCCGGGGCGGGGCGCGGGAGGGGGGGAACTGACGCCGCTGCGCGGGCCGGGGGGTGGAGGGGGCGCGCCCGCGGCGGCCGCGCCCAAGGACCACGGCGTGCGGTGAGGGGTGGTGCGTGTGACGGGAGAGACGAGGGCGTGCCGTCAGCGCGGTTTGCACACGGCGGGGGCGAGCGCGCGGCGCGGCGCCCTGGAGGGGGCGCGCGGCGCGCGCTCGGCGCCGGGCGCGGCAGCGGAGACCGCGGGGTGAGGGAGCGGGAGGGGAGGGGCGCGCGAAGAACGATGGGAGGCAACGCAGGAGGGAGGAAGAAAGGGTGCGCGCCGGCGCGCGAGGGACTCGCGCCCGAGCCAAGGAGGGTGAGGCCGTGTGCCGAGAGTGCGCGGGGTGTGACGGGGTGTCTTTGCGGCCGCCCCACCAAGCGCGCGTGACGCGCGCGCGTACGAGCGCGGGGCGGCCCGCAGGGCGCCCCGCGCTCGGTCCGCGCGCGCGCTCGGTCCGCGGCGCTTGGTGCCGGGCGTCGCGGCGGGGTGGGTTGTGGGGGTGGGGGGTGGGGGGGGAGGGGTGGGTCGGGTCGGGCGCGCGGGGGAGACGCGGGGCCGCTGGAATCGGGGGGGGGGGTCAGGGGTCCGGGTCGGGGACTAGCCCGCAGTGTCGCGGGTGTTGAAGGGGGCGAGGGGTGGGGCGGGCACGTATTTTTTGGGGGGGATTCAAGGGAACGGGAGAGTGTGGGAAAGGTCGAAAAGGGCGGAAGAGTCGGCCGTTGCCGGAGTCATTGGGCAACGCCCCGCGCACCGGAAGAGACCCCAAACGGGCATGCCGGGCGGCGGCGGGGTCGAGCCGGCGGGCGCGGTCGCGGCGAGAGGGGCAGACCCACTCTCGCACACGCTCACTCGGGCTCGCCCTCGCCCCGTCGCCCTCGCCCCTCCCCCCTTCCGGCGGCGGTGGGCGATGACGACGACGGCGAGGCTGCCCTGGCGGCCAGCATCGACTTGCTGGCGGGCGAGGGCGGGGCGCGGGGGCGGGGTCGAGCCGGCGGGCGCGGTCGCGGCTAGAGGGGCAGACCCACTCTCGCACACGCTCTCACGCCCACTCGGGCTCGCCCTCGCCCCCGTCGCGCTCGCCCTCGCCCGCCAACATGTCGATGCCGGCCGCCAGGGCGGCCGCCAGGGCGGCCTCACCGTCGTCGTCGTCGCCCGCCGCCGCCGGAGGGGGGAGACCCGGCGACACGCGGCCGCCGCCGCCGCCGGCCACGTCGCCGAAAAAGGAGAACCGGGCCGCGTCGAACGCGTCGGCGGGGGGCGGGGAGCCCGCGGTGGAGCCGGGCGCGGAGCGCGCGCCGGCGCGCGGCGGGGTGGCCAGCGCGGCAGCGGAAGCGGCTGCCGCCGAGTCGGATGCCGCGGGCGACGCGGGCTGGGCGGGCGGGGGGGCGGCGGCGGAGGAGCCGTTGGCGGAGGGGGACGACCAGAGGGCCGCGAGCGCGGCGTCGAGCGCGGCGTCCGGCGCGGGGTCGCCCCCGCGCCCGCCGCCCCCGCCCGCCGCCGCGGCGGGCTGCACGGCGGCCGTCGGCGGCGGCCTCCAGTCAAAGGCGCCCGAGAAGAGGGAGCCGGCCTCGGGGCGCGCGCGCGGCGGCGACGGCGGCGCGGCGCGCTGGTGCGGCCAGAGGCCCGGGGCGGCGGCCGGCGGCGCGGCACCGCCCCACACGAGCGCCTGCGCTTGACTCTGCGTCAGGCCCGCCGGGCGCTGGGGCGGCGGCGGCGCGCGCTGCGGCGGCGGCGGCGCGCCGCCGCCAGACGGCAGGCCCAAAGCGGCGGCCGCTTCGTTCAGCCGCGCCGCCGCGGCGTCGGTCGCCGCTTGCTCCGCGTCGAGCGTCACCGCGCGCTGCATGAGCCACCGGTGCGCCGCGGCCGCCTGGTCGGGCGGCAGCGCGCGCGCGGCGGCGGCTTGAGCGAGGAGCTGGCGCCGGGCAGAGGCGAGTTCCGACGCGCGCGCGGCGGCGGCCGTTTGGAGGCGGGCCAGTTCGGCCGCCGCGCCGGGGCGCGCGGCGGGCCGCGGCGGCGCGACCGGCGCGGCGCGCGCCGCGGCCGCCACAGCGGCCGCCGCGCTTCTCGGCGGCGGCCCGGCGCCCGCGCGCGCGGCCTGGGCGGCGGCTTCGGCGACCAGCGCGATATCGGCCGGCGACGCGCCGCGCAGCAGCCCGCGCGCGGCCGCTTCGCGCACCCCGATCCCCGCGCGAGCCAGCGCGCGGCCGACGTCGACCAGGGCGGCGGCGCGGCCGGCGCGCGCGCGCGCGGCGGCGGCGGCGGTGGTGGACGGGGGGGCGGGGGGGGGGGGGGCGGGGGCGGGGGCCCCGTACAAGGACGCGCCCGCCGGGGTGTGCAGGCCCGTGCC
>Ga0315287_10005907_pt1 | contig 12102 bp, 19 predicted proteins | sample YL17G11_0_MG_FD_205037 | JGI IMG/M metagenome (GOLD analysis project Ga0315287, IMG submission 205037) | Sediment microbial communities from Yellowstone Lake, YNP, Wyoming, USA - YL17G11_0 | ecosystem: Environmental > Aquatic > Freshwater > Lake > Sediment | place: USA: Wyoming | collected...
TTATTGAAGACGATAAGGGAGAGTTCGAGTCTTATGACGGCAAGAAACTGAAAAAAGTATCAAGAGATTTCCAGACTTTCTCGCCGACTTACGAGGAACACTTACGTTCGAAAGATTTGTTTTATTACGAGAATTATCCCAATATTGCACACACAAAACTTCTTCATCATTTGACGTTTGACATCGAAACGAATATGTCCGTCGATACGATTGACACGCCCGAGGCGATTGTGTCGATTGTCGGCTACTCGAATATTTACGACAAAAATTTTGTCTGGTTATTGAGGAAATATCCAGATCAAATTTACGATAAAACGAAATTTGAGAAGAATAGGATATTTGAATTTGACGACGAACAGGCGATGCTCGACCATTTTTGGAAAACTTTGATAAAATTGGAAATCGATTTGATCGGTGGCTGGAATAGTGATTTTTTCGATATTCCTTACATCGTTCATCGTTGCAGAAAAATCGGGGTAAATTTTTCCCAATTCCTGCCGGAACTTTATGAAACAATTGGCAAGGATGGTGAGAAATCTTATTATTGCCACGAAATCATTCTTTGGGATTATCTGCGATATGCGAAGTGGATTATCGTCGATAATAAGCCGATCAGTTGGGGATTGGACGCCGTAGCACAACATTTATTCGGCGAAAAGAAAATTACCCACGATGGCGTCGACACTCTTTGGGAAAAGAACGATTTGACTGAATTATTGCAATACAATATTCACGACGTTTATTTGACGGAAAGAGTCGCACAGATGCAGAAGATCATCGAATTCCCGATTTTGTATCAAAAGATTGCGCCGCAGACTTACGAGAATGTTTATTTCAACAGTCGGTTTTTGGAAACCCTGATTCACCAACGGTTCAAACAATACAAATTCCCGTCGAAGAAAAGAAAGAAACTGGATTCAAAATTCGAAGGGGCATTGGTTCTTGAAACCCAACCAGGAATTTATGAGAACGTATCGACTTATGACTTTTCGAGTTTGTATCCATCGATTATGATTTCGCTGAATTTATCGAAGGACACTTTGCTCGAACACGAAATCGACTTCGACCCCAAGACGGATATCCGCATTGACAATATCAGGTTCACTACGAAGAAGAAGGGGATCATTCCGCAGTTGTCGCAGTTGCTGGTGAACGAGCGCAACAAACTGAAAAAGAGAAAAATGCAATTTGACGGCAATTCGCAGGAATTCAAAATCCTGAACGATATGGAAATGTGCTTCAAGGGAACAAGCAACGCACTTTACGGCGTTCTGGGATACAAAGGGTTTATCCTTTACGATCAAAGAGTCGCATCATCGGTTACGTTCGTCGCCCGCGAAATATTGAGATTTACGAAAAAGAAAGCAGAAGAACAGGGTTATCGTATTTTGACAGGTGATACTGATTCCATCTTCATCGAAATCAAGGCGGATACTTTTGAGGAAACCGTCAAGAAATCCAAAGTGCTTCAGGATTTGTTCAATAAATCAATACCTGAATTTTTGGACAAATTCACGAAGAATAGTAAAGTGGTGGAGAAACACATTATTCAAATCGTTTTTGAGAAATCGTTCTCGAAATTATTGTTGGCGCCGGCGAAGAAAAAACAGGTGGGGTTCCTCAAATTCTTCAAAGGAAAAATCCTGAAAAAAGATGAGCTTTACATCAAAGGGTTCGAAGCGATAAAAGATGATACGCCGACTTATTTCAAGAAAGTGTTGATCGAACTTTACGAAAATATTTTGAACCATTACGGCGATGTCGGCGAATTGAGAAAATTTACCGATAGGATCAAAACCGAATTACGTCAACAAAATGCGGAAGATTTGATCGTGCGAAAAAAAATGAGTAAAAAGATGGAGGAATACGACGGCGCACCCCAACACATCAAAGCAATCAAAAATTCAAACGTCGAATTGAAAAGAGGGGCGACGATCAATATGCTTTACGTCAAGGACTCGCGCGAAGTTATTCATTACGATCCTGAACTTGGCTTGAAATTCGAAATCGATTTCAAAAAATATTTTCACGATTTCCTGGTGAAGAAGATTGCGTTGATCGACGAGACGATTCATTACAAATTGTTTTTGGAGAAAACCACGCTGGTCGATAAATCGAAACTTTCCATACAGAACAGGATCAAGAAAGTGAAAGCGGTTACGGGGAAACTGGGATGATTATCAATGGTGATTGCTTGCTCGAAATGGCGAAACTGCCGGAAAATAGTGTTGACAGTATTGTTACAGACCCGCCTTACGGCATATCATTTATGGGCAAAGATTGGGATCACGGCGTGCCAGGCGAACACTTTTGGAAAGAGGCATTACGGGTGGCAAAGCCAGGCGCACATTTATTGGCGTTCGGTGGCACGAGAACATTTCATAGGCTTGCCGTAGCCATTGAGGACGCAGGTTGGGAAATCCGCGATTGTGTGATGTGGGTCTATGGTTCCGCGATGCCAAAATCATTGAACGTGGGCAAGTCGATTGACAAGCAGGCGGGAGCGAAACGGGAAAAAATTGGCGACAATCCAAATGAACGCCCGAATTGCACAAAAGATAACACCCTTTACGAATATGGTTCAACGGGTAAACAGGGCGGAATTACCGCTCCCGCGACAGAAGGGGCAAAAAAATGGGATGGCTGGGGCACCGCGCTCAAACCCGCATGGGAACCGATTATCGTCGCAAGGAAACCGTTTGAAGGAACAGTCGCTGAGAATGTGTTGAAATATGGAACAGGGGCGTTCAACATTGATGAGTGCAGGGTGCCCGCTGACCCTTCCGTTGATGATATGCTCCGTATTACTATTCGGAATAAGAGAAAATCTGAAACGTGGGAAAAGGGCAGCGGTTTCAAAAATGAAAAAAATCAATTAACAGGAATTCCACAAAACGGCCGATTCCCCGCCAATCTGATTCACGATGGCAGCAAAGAGGTTACCGATTTGTTCCCCGAAGCAGGCAATGGCCACTGGTCATACAAACCAGCAAAGGATGGCGGTATTTACAAATATGGTTTGAAGGATATGTCAGATGGTGGCAGTGAACGATTGATGGAAAACGCCGCCCGATTCTTCTACGTCGCAAAGGCGAGCAGGGAAGATCGCGACGAAGGTTGTGAAAAACTTCCCAGTAAAGAATGGAAGAACGAAGGCGCGGCGATCCCGCAACGCGCAGACAGGCCGTTTGTTCCAAGTCATAACAATCACCCAACCGTCAAGCCGACCACTCTGATGCGTTATCTTTGTCGCCTCGTAACGCCACCGAACGGAACAATTCTTGATCCGTTTATGGGAACAGGTTCGACAGGTAAGGCGGCAAAACTCGACGGCTTCAAATTTATCGGTATTGAAATAAACAAGGATTATTGCGAGATTGCAAAAGCAAGAATTCAGGCGGCGAAACCGCAAAAAACGCTGACCGGGGAATATCAGTTTGTCGAAAAACTGAAACCCGCAACATCAACCGTTCCGAAAAAAATTAGGATGAAACGACTATGAGCATCCCCGAACAATATCACGTTGAAAAAATTCCCGCAGAATTAGCTTATCCGTTTATTTTGAAAAGTCATTATGCTCATCGCATCCCGCCGATTCAGTTGGCGTTCGGACTCTACGAAGGACTGAATCTCAAAGGAGTCTGCACGTTCGGCAGGCCTTGTGCACACAAATTGATTCAAAACGCATTCCAGGGAAAGTATCAGGATCAATTTTTGGAACTCAATAGATTATGCGTAATAGAGGGTCTGGAGAAAAACACATTGTCCCATTTCGTCTCACAAGCTTTGAAACTGCTCCCATCGCCGATGGTGGTGGTGAGTTACGCAGATACCAAAATGAATCATTACGGTTACATTTATCAGGCGCTGAATTTCATTTACACAGGATTATCGGCAGAAAGAAAAGACGTATTTATCAAAGGGATGGAGCATAAACATTACACGTCGCTATATGACTCTCTTGGGAGAGGCGTGAAAGACCGCGCATCAATTATGAAAAAAATGTATGGTGATAAAGTTTATTACAAGGAACGCAGCAGAAAACATCGGTATTTCTATTTTCACGGCAATAAAACCGACAGAAAAGAAATGGCAAGATTGCTGATTTATCCTGTTTTACCCAACCCAAAAGGTGAATCACAACATTACAAAACCGAAAAAGTTATGACTTTACAAAGACTCATTTGAATCAAAAATCCACTTTATCCATAAATAGAGTGGGATATCATAAAAAAAGGAGAATAATAAAAATGCAAGAACTTACACATTTGGTCATTGAGATCGAAAAGAATATCAACGAAATGCTCGCTGATATGAAAAAAACAAAAGCGCCGAAATCGGCGTGGCAAAGAGCTAGGAAGATGAGTCTGCTTTTGGCGCGGCAATTCAAACTCTATCGCAGTCTTTCGGTGATCGCCGCAAAGAATTTGAAGGAGAAGGAATAATGGCTGACGATAACGGCAACGGAAAAGAACAAACCCCTCAGCAAGAATCGCCTACAAAAAAAACACACGAACAGCAAATGCAAGAATTTGCTGGTAAATTGAATGATATTTTATCAGCAGGATATTCTTTACCCGCAGTAATCCAAGTTTTGGACAGTGCTTTGTTCGAAATGAAAATCAGTCTTTACTTTCGCCAAATTGAAATGATGGAGAAACAAACGCAAAAACTAATTCAGACCCCCACGCTACGAATACCTACGGATAAACTGCGTAAGAATTAATTGAGAAATCATAAATAATATTGATGGAGGACAAATAAGTATGGAAAAAATCATAGAACAGGATTTGGAGCCAATCGCACCCGAACAGGATAAAAGTATCCCATTGGATGACCTCGACCTTGAAGGGGTTATTGACGGTGAGGAAGGCGTAGAAGGTGCAGAAGGACAGGATTATCAATTTACGCTAAAAATCAAACAGGACGATAACGAATCTGATTCAAACATTGAGCCTACTTTCACTTTTGTGCTGACGCCGAAAGAGGCAGAAGGTGAGGAAGCAGAAGATGATCTCGAACAGATCGAAGATACGGGCGAAGCTATTGAGCAAGCACAAGCGCCTGAAGCATCGGTTGCAGCACCCGCGGCACCACTTCCCGAATCCGTGCAATCAGATTTGATCCCCATCAAAGAACAAGAAGGCACCCCAATTATGCCGCAAGGCGAACCTGTGCCGACCACCCCGCCCGCAGAAATGGCGCCAGAAGCAACCGAGCCGCCGCTTGAAGAAGAGCCTGAATTGGAAGAGGACGCAGGCACCGAATTGAGTGAAGAGGATTTGAAAGGGTTCATTGAAGGCGCAGAGATTGAAGTCAAATTCAAGATCGACGATGAAACAGAATTCAATTTGGACGAAGCAGTGGATTACCTAAAACTCTATCCCGAAAGTGAAATCTTTGTCGTTGTTACAGGCGACGTTGGGGAATTTCAGGAAAAGCTTGACGAATTCATGAGTGGTAAAGACGAAGCGGTTGCAGAAGTCGAAACCGAAGACCAGAATGTAATGGTCGCAAATGATGGTGATTCTCTCGACCTGAAGAATACGCCACAGGCAAACCCCGCAACGCCAGAGGTCAGTCGTGAGTCGTTCGCAATATTCAATCTTCGTGGCAAGAAGAACCTTCCTGACGGTATTTACATTGCGCATCTCGCAGAGAATAAACTTTACGGACGCATTGATGTTTCGTTGACCGAAAACAAATTAGTGATCGGCAAGGATGTATTCGCACTCAATAATAAACTAAACATCGCAGAGTCAAGGGAGAAGGAATCCATCGAATTATCATTGAAGGAATCGGAAACTGAAAAACTTTTGGCCCTTTTGAAAGACAAAGCGGATATTACAGTCAAACTATGAAATTCCAACTTTCAGAAAGCAAGACCCGAAAGACAACCACCAAAGTAGATATTAAACTAAAAGACGGCACGGTTATTCCCACAGGAACACCAGGCGTAGTGAGACCAATAAAACCAGATGAATTACAAAATTCTGAAGTTAACCCAGACAGTTATTATTCAGGTCTTCTTGGTTTTCGTCCCGATGGTAGTGATCGCGAATACAAATTTAAAATGTTTAAACTCGCTACATATTTTACGGGATTCAAAGCACCTTCCGTAAAAACAATGGAAAAGTGGGAATGGGATAGCAGTGGTTGTAAAACTCCAGTCGGAACGATGGTGGAACCAGACGGTGTTGATCCTGACGGCTGGCCCTCTTGGATGTTGATTTTAGGGATTATTTAGGAGGCAGCATGATAACCGAAAAGAAAAAACTTCCACCGATGTTGGTCAGACTGAAGAAGAAAGGCAAGCTGAAACTGAAAAAAGAAGACATCGAAAAGTATGCGACCGACGAAGAGAAGAAAATATTGAAAGAAGCGGGATTTGAGGGGAATGCAAAACGCAATACTTTTAATTTAATAATCCATACTGATAATGCCGCCTTCGAACCAGACCCTAATACTGAAATTCATCGCATCTTGAGCGATTTGGAAAGTGTCGAATGGTATGGGAAAAATAATCAACAATTATTTGATGGCAACGGAAATGTAGTCGGGTATATTAGTTACAACTTACGTAATATTTAATAGCACACCCGCCGCGCCTCTGACTCAAGCGTAATTCGGCGGGTTTTTTTCTTTTAAAGAATGAGCGCTTTTAAACGAATTATTGTCGAAAACCGGTTCCAAAAAAATCACGCACAAAAATCGTTAACATTTCGAAGTAACTGGGAAGTGGCGTTTGCCAATTTTCTCGATGGCAACAAGAATGTTAAGGAATGGAAAAATGATTATCCAATGAGATATCGTGATAAATTCAATACTCAAAAACTCAAAACCTACTACATCGATTTCTTTGTGAATATGACGGACGGCACAACGATGCTGATTGAGGTTAAACCCCTGAAATCCTTACAAATGCGAGTTACGACGAAATCGATAAGATACAAACAAATTCACACGACAAATTACTTAAAAAATCTTGCAAAATTCGAAATGGTGGAAATGTTCTGTCAAAAAATGAAATGGAAGTTCTTTCTTACGGAGAAAGGAGATTCAGGATTTAAATTTTACAGATGGGATATCTCCAACAAGAAACCTGTTTCAGTATGATAAACAAGAGCAAATCCATAAATAATATCAGGAGACCACAGATGAAATTCAAATGCTTAAAAGAAGGCACAATTTATGGTTCAAGCACAGCGTTCACTCAAAAAGATATTGCAAATATTGCCAGCAAATGTGATTTCGCTTTCGAAGATGTCTTTGATTTTTGTTTACAACTTTTAGAAGACGTGAATGCGCATGATGTTATGGCAAAAGTGGAAAAAATATTTGAAGAAGAAATATTACGATTTGAAACCGAAAAAGAAGAATACGAAAATAGACAAGATTCAGATGCACAAGATTATAGAAGTATTCAAGATGGCGATTAATATATTATAGGAGGAGCAGATGATTACTCATAAAGATATTTTAAAGTATGCAACCAAAGATGAAATCAAATTTTTAAAAGAAGAAGGGGAAGAAATAGGTGAAGCCCCAACAGATCAAAAAATTGAGGAAGAGGATAAAAAATTAAAATTACGCCTTTACACTCAAATTTTTAGCAATTTGATTTCAGCGTCTCAAGCTTTGTTGGATATGCCACCTGAATATATCGATGGCGAGATGTTTGGCCCGGAAGGGAAATTCAAGCAGGTTTATAATGAAGTTAAAAGAATTAAAAAAGAGTTAGAGAAGGGAGGGGAATAAAAATGGCCGACACACAAACAGCACAGAGACTGAAAAGAGATGCAAAGAAAAATGCATTGAGAATATATAAAAAGGTTTATGATAATTTATCCGCAACCGCCCTACTTTTAATAGAAATGCCAGATAAAACTGATCCAGAATACGAAAAGGTATTTGGTGAAATGGGGCCATTTGTGCAGGTTTATGGTAAAGTAGAAGAAATATTGGATTCAATGTCAAAAGTAGCGGTTCCTTCTGCTGTTGATCCCGACGAACTTATTCCGGAAGAAGAACCCGTTTCAGGAGAACCTTACGAACTTCAAAGTGAAGTTGGCGTCGGCGGCGAGGAAGATATGGAAGAAGTGTCTGTGGCGGGCCAGGGCGAGAACCAATAATGGGAGGCAATATGGATTTTAAAGAAAGGCTAAAAATATTTCTTGGCGAAGAAGAAACAAAACCGAACGATCCAGATAAGGTTAATAAAAATCCAGAGTCAAAAGTCGAACCGGAAAAATCACTAAAAATCCCCGATGACATAAAGACATTGAAACAATTTTTTGTTTTAGTCAACCCGATTCGTGGCGAAGTGAAACGAAATTGTCTGTTTCGTTATGTCAAGGATTTCAGGCGCCGGGGAAAGGATGTAATCATTCTTAAAGGAAAAACCAAAGATAACGTATTGCCGTTTTTCTCCGTTGATCGTATCGAATTATCCGCTTATCTCGCATCGATTATGGACGACGAACAAGCGATGAAGGATTTTACCTCACAAATTGAAACCATTTATACGACAGAGGAAACCGAATTGATGCCAGTTGATTACGTCGATTTCGTCATTAAGAATAAAATCTCGATTATGACCAATCCTGCAGTCGAACAATTTGGCGTCGATGCGCAAAGTGATTCGGTTCCGACGAATTTTACTCCAAAGGATCAGGAAAATTTATCGGTGAAGCCGCAGGAAGTCGAAGATTCCGAAGGTGAGGATAAGTCACAAAAAGAGGAAAAATAAAATGATTACCGAAAAGAAAAAACTTCCGCCGATGTTGGCCAGACTGAAGAAGAAAGGCAAGCTAAAACTAAAAAAAGAAGATATTGAGAAGTATGCGACTACAGAAGAAAAAGAAATGTTAAAAGAAACCCATATTGCCCAACCTCCGGTTCGTAGTAAAGTTGTTTATGTGCTTGTCGATGAAGAACCATACGAAGGTGCTACTGTTTTGGGGGTTTTTGATTCTGTTGTAAAAGTGGGAAGGGCAAAGTCAAAACTTTTAAATGCAAAAGAAGATAAATATTTTGGCCGATACGGTAAAAAATCACACGAACCTGTTCTTAAAATTTATCACTTTAATATGAATGAATTTACACCAGACGGCGGCGATTCTTTTTATTCTTCGGACGACGAATAAGAGGCTCACGATGGATGAAATAAAAAAACTACAAAACAGAATAAACCAATTAGAGAGTGAAATGGAAGGCTTAGATGATTCGGGTATCGATCAATACGCAGATGAAATTTATAGATTAGAAAAACAAATTGAAAGGTTGAAACTGAAAAAGGAAGACATCGAAAAGTATGCTACGGACGAAGAGAAGAAAATATTAAAGGAAGTCCGCAGTCTTTTTAAACACAGTCCCGAATCTCCCGTATTTAAAACGAAAATGGAATTAAACCAAATTATGCACCTATTGGCTGATTTGGATAAAGTATCGTTGGAAAAAATAAAAAAGGAAGTTGAATTTTTACTCGCCGCAAAAGAATACGAAGAATAAAATGAAATTCAAAATAATCGAAGATATCCAACAGGATGTGCAAACGGTGGAGCAAAACTCTACCCTATTGGTAGAATTTCACATTTACACCCCTGACCAGTCCGACCCGACGACCGATCAATACGTTACACAGTTGGAACAAAGATTATCGGCGTTTGGCGCGGAAAACGCAGAACAGAAAAATGAGTCAGGAAAAGCATTTTCAATGTTCCGCTTGGTAGGAAAAAAATTCCAAAGCACTGGTCAAATTGCTGAATTTTTTCAAAAGGAATTTCCAGATTTTGTAAAACTCGTCGATCAGATTTGGCGAATGAGCAACAACTTCGTCAGGGTCGTCGTAGTCGAAGATTCGAAACCACCAAAACGGATTCCGGGAAAAACATATACTTTGTTAGCGGCAAGCGATTATCAGGATATGCTGATGGAGTTGAAGGGGGCTTAGATGAATAATAATATGTGGTGGGGGTATCTTCATCAAAATAACACTATTCAAGTGAAACGCTGGTTCGGCGATCACGAAGATTACAAAGGCGACTGCATTGGTAATCCTTTCGTGCAACAAGTCGTCCCACCATTTGAAGCAAATTCCAGAGAAGAAGCTATTGATATTATCAAAAAGGAGTTGACCATGAAACTTCAAAAAGAAGATATTGAAAAATACGCTACGGAAGAAGAAAAGAAAATGTTGAAAGAGAGTGGATGTGACATAGATGGGGAAGATGGTTACGATGCGGGATATGATGCAGGACATGATGCAGGATATGACGTTGGATATAAAAAAAGGATACGGAAAAGGATGGGACGAAGGATATGCCCAGGCAGAAATTGACGCCGAGTTGGAATACACCGATCAAGAACCGTGTCCTCACTCACTCTCCTAGTGTGTCCTTTCCACACGATTACGATTTTTAATAAAAACAATAAATAATAGTGAAGGGACAAGGAGTAATTACCCATTCAAGAAACTCCGATTTTCTTGAATTACCTTCACTATTTTAATATATCGGAGGTATTAAAAATGTTAAAAGAATTTTTAAAAAAGATATTGAAAGAAAAAGGGATAAATCATTTAACAAATATTATTAAGAAACAACACCCTAAAATATATCAAGAAATTATTATTCAAACCAAATATCTTTTAAAAAATTGTAAGTTTACAGAAAGAATATATCATATTATTAATAATTTAGAAAAGCAACCAAAGTGTAGACAATGTAAATTGAATAATACATTTTTTCATAGTTTTAATTTCGGATATTCTCTGCATTGTTCACCCAAATGCCGAAGAAATGATATAGAGGTTATAAAAAAATATAAACAAACAAACTTAAAATTATATGGTGTTGACAATGTTGCTAAATCCAAAAAAATTCAAAATAAAAAGAAAAAAACCTGTTTAAAAAAATATGGAATAGAATATGCAATATTATCAAAAAAAGCCAAAGAAAAAGCTAAACAGACCAAAAAAGATCGATATGGAGATGAAAATTATTGTAATGCTGAAAAAATTATGCAAACTCGAATGAAAAATGGATATAGTCCGTATTTTTCCTATCGGGGCAATTATGAAGGATTTCATTACGATTCTTCTTGGGAATTATCATTTATCAAATATTGCTTGCAAAATGATATAAAAATAGAAAGAAATAAAAAAGGATTTATTTATTGGTTTGAAGGTAAAAAGCACAAATATTATCCAGATTTTTATTTACCAGAAGTAGATCAATATATAGAAATAAAGGGTTATATACACAATAACGAAAAAGAAAAAGAAAAATGGAATCAATTTCCATATAAATTGAATGTTTATAACAAAGAGAAATTGATAAATAATAATATACTACAATGATAGACGAAAAACAAAATCAATATCCCATTTCACCAAGTCAAAATTTAACTGAACAAGATTTAAAAACTCTCGCCGAACGAAAGAAACAGCAAGCAGTAACCCCTGAAAAAGTAACCCCTGAAAAAAAGAAACCGATAAAGTTAAAAGAGCAAAAAAAGAAAGAAAAGAAACCCAGACCGATTCTTCGTTATTACAATTCAGAACTATTAATCCCCATTTCCAGAACCCAGATTATTCCAGGTAATTGTTACGTATTCGCCTATTCCGCATACGAACACGTGCCAACACCAATTCTGTTCTATATCGGCACGAATCCGTCATACAATACGATGGAAGGAATTAGTTTACAATATCTTTCGACGGGCGAACGCAAGAGATTATTCGAATTTTTTCGCAAGACTGAACTCCACTCTGAAAAAATGTTAAAAGGATCAATGAAGATCAAATCGCTGATGGGCGAAGAACGCCACGTATTCCGGCGTTCTTACACTTCCGACTCAATCTATAATTTTATGCGCAAAAAGATGTCGGAAAAGATATTATTTTACCGCCGCTACAAAATGAGCAAGATCAATTCTCGCATTTATGTCGTCCCCATTGAGGCATTGGGCAGGGCTATAGAAATCAATACACCTGTCAAACCCATCTCACCACTTAAACTTGAAGAGTCAAAAAAGAAGTTCGGGGCCGTTATAAACCAAATGAATAAACGATAAATATCGTTTTTGAATAAATAATGTTAT
>Ga0315287_10005908_pt1 | contig 12102 bp, 10 predicted proteins | sample YL17G11_0_MG_FD_205037 | JGI IMG/M metagenome (GOLD analysis project Ga0315287, IMG submission 205037) | Sediment microbial communities from Yellowstone Lake, YNP, Wyoming, USA - YL17G11_0 | ecosystem: Environmental > Aquatic > Freshwater > Lake > Sediment | place: USA: Wyoming | collected...
AGAGGTCGACCCGGACAAGGGTGACGCCCTGGTCGAAGGGGATGGGTGGCACCGGGGCAATCGTGGGGTCGGGCCCGACGGTGTCGACGCGGCCACCCCAGCTCGACAGCAGCACCAGCGCCTCGTCGCCGCGCAGGAACAGCTGGGCCGGGGCGCCGCTCGCCGAGCCGAGCACGAGCGAGCCGTCGAGGGTGGGGGAGCCGTCGAGCGTCACCACCCGCAGCGTCCCGTCGACCATCGACACGATGCGCCGGCCGTCGGTCTTCACGAGGTCGCCCTCGTCGACTCCCTGCTCAGCCACGTTGGTGCCGGCCACCACCTGGCCTGCCTCCGGGGCCGGGCCCGCCTCGGTGGCCGTGCCGTTGCGGTACAGGCCAACGCCCCCGACTCCGGCGGCGTTCGAGGTGGTGACGAGGTCGAGGGCACCGGCGAACTGCGCCCTGGCGGCCTCGGTGAGCTGGTCGCAGCTCAGGTCGGTGCGCACGGCCGCGCTGCGGGCGAGCGGCTCGCGCCGGTTGGATCCGCAACCGGCGGCCAACAGGGCCACCGCGGCGGTCGCGACGAGCAGGAGCCGTCCGATGGCCGGGGCTCGTGGGGGCCGTGACTGGGTCGTGGGCTCATGCATGGTCGCGCTCCTGGCTCGTGGTCTCCGTGACCCGCTGGCACCGGTGACCTGTCCTGTCACGCGTTTCTGACGACGGGGGTGTCGATTCGGTTCCCCGGACGTGGGAGGGGGTACGCGACCGGTACGCGAAGGGGCCGCCCCGAAGGGCGGCCCCGTTCACACCCCGACAGCCTGCGCCGTGGTGTGGTTCAGATGGTGGCCGTGTTGGTCACCGAGCCCGTGGCACCGGTGCTGCCACCAGTACCGCCCGCGCCACCGGCGCCGCCGGAGAACGTGGGGCTGCCCGAGGGCGAGCTGGCAGAGTGCAGGGCGAGGCCGATGGCCGGGCCGCCGGCGCCACCGCCACCGGCACCGGAGTTGCCTCCCTTGCCGCCATTGCCGCCGTTGCCTCCCTTGCCGCCACGCTCGTAGCCGGGGCCGCCGGCGCCACCGGCACCGCCGGGCTGGCCGAGGCCCGCTGCGCCACCGTTGCCGCCATGGCCACCGGTGCCGAGCGTCACCGCCACGCCGGAGAGCGTGGGTGAGGCGCTGTCGAGCAGCACACCGATCGACGCCGCACCGCCATTGCCGCCCGATCCTGCGCCCGTGGCACGGGCGCCACCGGCGCCGCCACCACCGCCGCCGGCTCCGGCGTCATCGATGTTGCAGTCCGAGGCGCCACCGCCACCGCCACCGGTGCCGGGGTTGCCATGGGTGCCGACGGCGCCGTTGCCACCCTTCTGGGTGCCGGCTGCGGTCCACACTCCACCGGACACCGTGCCGAGGGCGGGCGTGCCCGCCGATCCGCCGGCGGCATCGGTGCCGGCGGTGCCGTTGTTGCCGTTGCCGCCGTTGGTCTGGATGGCGCCGCCACCACAGAAGAGCGCGGTGGTCTCCGGGGCGCCGCCGGCCCCACCGGCGAGCCCGCCGGCGCTGCCGCCGGTGGCCCCCGGCTGGGCGTCGTAGTTCAGGCTGAAGATGTAGCAGTTGCCGTCGATCTTGCCGCCGACGCCGCCGTTGCCCGCGGTGCCGCTGGGCCCGCTGGCCCCGGCGCCACCCGGCGCCGTGCTCGAGTCGTTGCAGGTGCCGCCGGGCTCGAAGCCGCCGGCACCGGTGCCGCCACCGTTCGCGGGGGTCTGGGATGCGGAGGTGCCGTCGGCGCCGTTCGTTGCGGCTCCACCGCTGGCCCCGAGGACCTTGATCGAGTCGAGGGTGAGGTCGGAGGTGGAGGTGCGCACGACCACGCCGTAGCTCGACTGGCCGGCCGGGGCGTTGGTGGCCTGCACCGAGAGGTCGCTGACCTTGGTGGGTGTGGTGATGCCGCTGGCCAGGATGCCGACCGTGCCGCCGACGGAGACGTCGGAGGCGCCGTTGACCGTGGCCACGGTGGCACCGGTGGCGGTCAGGCCGCGCTGCCAGTTCTGGCCGTAGCCACCCTGCACCCCGATGCCGGCCACGACGTCGAACTTCGGGTAGCTGCCGCCGGCCACGTACACCTCGGATTTGGAGGAGGACGTGGCGCGGGCGATGCCCTGCGTGATCGTGGCGCACGGCCCGGTCGCGTCACCGCAGGTGCCGGTGTCGGCGCCGGTGCCGCTGTTGACGAACACCGCGTTGGTGATGGTGCCGTCGATGCCGTCGCAGTTCTGGTCGATCCCGTCACCGGCCGGATCGGCGGCGCCGGGGTGGATCGCGGGGTCGGCATCGTTGCAGTCCGCCGGCGGGAAGTAGCCGTCGCCGTCGCCGTCGCCGGTGGCCGAGACCGTGGTCGAGATGGTGGCGGTGGCGCCCTTGTTGTCGGTGACGGTGAGCACCACGTTGAAGTTGCCGCCGCTGGTGAAGGTGTGGCTGGTGCTGACACCGGTGCCGGTGGTCGAGTCGCCGAAGTTCCAGGCGTAGGTGGTGATGGTGCCGTCAGGGTCACTCGACCCCGAGGCGTCGAACGCCACGGGCAACGGTGTGTTCCCGGTGCTCGGCGTGGCCGTGAACGCGGCGACAGGCGGCAGGTTGGATGGGCCCCCGCCACCGGGTGCGGTACAGGCCGCCGCCGCCATGACGAACGCGCCGCAGAGCAGCGCGAAAGAAGAACGGATACGCATGATTCCCCCCAAGGGTTTCCCTCACGTCCGAATCGGACTCGGTCGACGCCTCGACCGTGCACGCATGCTGGCAGGGGCTGGTGCCGTTGTCAACGATCCTTGAAGGGGATTCAGCTCGCTGCGTTCAGGCCGTCGGCATCCAGGCGGGCCGGCCGGCCTCGTAGGCGGTGATCTCGGGCTCGTGCTGCAGGGTGAGGCCGATGTCGTCGAGGCCCTCGAGGAAACGGTGGCGGATGGCGTCGTCGAGGGGGAACTCCTCGGTGAAGCCGATCGCCGGGGCCTCCACGACGCGGCGCTCCACGTCGACGGTGATGTCGAGGGTGGGATCCGCGAGCACGGCGTCCATCAGCGTGCGGGCGCCCTCGGCGGAGAGCTGCACGGGCACGAGGCCGTTCTTGGTGGCGTTGTTGGCGAAGATGTCGCCGAAGCGGGGCGAGACCACGGCGCGGAACCCGTACTGGTGGATGGCCCACACGGCGTGCTCGCGGCTGGAGCCGGTGCCGAAGTTGGCGCCGGCGATGAGGATGTTGGCCCCGGCGTACTGCTCCTGGTTGAGCACGAAGTCGCGGTCGTCGCGCCACTCCGCGAACAGGCCGGCCTCGAAGCCGGTGCGCTCGACGCGCTTCAGCCAGTCCGACGGGATGATCTGGTCGGTGTCGACGTCCGAGCGGTCGAGGGGCACGGCGGTGCCGTTGATGATTCGGACGGGTTCCATCAGAGATCCTCCGGGGTGGCGAAGTGGCCGGCGAGGGCCGAGGCGGCGGCGACGGCGGGGGAGACGAGGTGGGTGCGCCCGCCCCGGCCTTGGCGGCCCTCGAAATTGCGGTTGGACGTGCTGGCGCAGCGCTCGCCGGGTGAGAGCTTGTCGGGGTTCATGGCGAGGCACATCGAGCAGCCGGGCTCGCGCCAGTCGAAACCGGCCCCGGTGAACACCCGGTCGAGGCCCTCGGCCTCGGCCTGGTGCTTCACGGCGAAGGAGCCGGGCACCACGAAGGTGCGCACGCCGTCGGCCACCTTGGCGCCACCCGCGGCCTGCACCACCTCGGCCGCGGCGCGCAGGTCCTCGATGCGGGAGTTGGTGCACGAGCCGATGAAGACGGTGTCGATCGCCACGTCCTTGATGGCCTGCCCGGCGGTGAGGCCCATGTACTCGAGCGCCCGCTCGGCGGCGGAGCGCTCGGTGGCGTCGGCGAAGTCGGTGGGCGCGGGCACCGTGCCCGACAGGGCGATCACCTGGCCGGGGTTGGTGCCCCAGCTGACGAACGGCTCGATGGCCGCGGCGTCGAGGAACACCTCCTTGTCGAAGGTGGCGCCCTCGTCGGTGCGCAGGGTCGACCAGTCGGCCAGCGCCGCGTCCCACAGCGCTCCGGACGGCGCGTGGTCGCGGCCCCGCAGGTACTCGAAGGTGACGTCGTCGGGGGCGATGAGGCCGGCCTTGGCCCCGGCTTCGATCGACATGTTGCACACCGTCATGCGGCCCTCCATGGAGAGGCCGCGGATGGCCGAGCCGCGGTACTCCGCCACGTAGCCCATGCCGCCGGAGGTGCCGATCTCGCCGAGGATGGCGAGGATGACGTCCTTGGCGGTGACGCCGGGGTGCAGCTCGCCCTCGACCGTGATCGACAGCGTCTTGGGCCGGATCTGGGGGAGCGTCTGGGTGGCGAGCACGTGCTCCACCTCGCTGGTGCCGATGCCGAAGGCGAGGGCCCCGAAGGCGCCGTGGGTGGCGGTGTGGGAGTCGCCGCACACGATGGTCATGCCCGGCAGGGTGCGGCCCTGCTCGGGGCCGATCACGTGCACGATGCCCTGGCCGGGGTCGCCCATCGGGAAGTTGACCACGCCGAACTCGCCGGTGTTGGCCCGCAGGGTCTCGATCTGCTTCCGGCTGACCGGGTCCGCGATGGGTTGGTCGATGTCGGCGGTGGGGACGTTGTGGTCCTCGGTGGCCACGGTGAGCTCGGGCCGGCGCACCGGGCGGCCGGCCATCCGGAGGCCGTCGAAGGCCTGCGGGGAGGTGACCTCGTGCACGAGGTGCAGGTCGATGTAGAGCAGGTCGGGCTCGCCGGTCGCCGATCGGACGACGTGGCGGTCCCAGACCTTCTCCGCCAGGGTGCGGGGGGTGTCGGTCACGGGCTTCTCCTGTTTGAACGATCTCGGCGCTTGAGAAATCCCAATATATGAGATAGCGTTCTCAACTGATGGAACCCACGGTAAGCGGTGTCGGCGTCCTTGACAAGTCCATGGTGGTGCTCAACGCCGTGGCCGAGCAGAAGCGCACGCTGGCCGAGCTCGTTGACGCCACCGGCCTGTCGCGGGCCACCGCCCACCGCCTCGCCGTGGCCCTCGAGGCCCACGACCTGTTGCGCCGCACCGGCGACGGCCGCTTCGCCCTGGGCCTTCACCTCCTCGCCCTGGGCCGACTCGCCGCCGAGCAGTTCCCGCTGGCCGAGCGGGCCCGGCCCGCGATGGAGGATCTGCGTGACGCGACGGGGGAGTCGGTGCAGCTCTACGTGGTCGACGGCGACGCCCGCGTCTGCGTGGCCGCCCTCGAGTCACCCCACGGCCTGCGCACCATCGTTCCCGTGGGCGCGGCGCTGCCCCTCGACCGGGGCTCGGCCGGCCGCGTGCTGCGGGGACAGCTCGGCGCCAAGGGTTGGGTGGAGTCGATCGAGGAGCGCGAGCGGGGCGTCGCCAGCGTCTCCGCGCCCGTGGTGGGCGACGACGGCGAGGTGCTCGCCGCCCTGTCGGTGTCGGGCCCGGTCGACCGCATGGGGGCCTCGCCCGGCCGCCGCCACGGCGCCGCGGTCAGCCGTTCGGCCGCCGCGGTCGCCGCGGTCGCCGTCGCCAGGCACTGAGTAGGCTGGGTCCGCACCGCCGGGGCTCCGTCGGGGGCCCCCACGGCACGCCTCCCCGCCGCTCAGCGGCTGAGGCCCACGATCCGGGCGAGCAGCACCACGAGCACCAGCAGCGAGATCATGGTCTGGATCATCATCACGACCTTGGCGATGCGGGAGTGCACGATCTCGGCGGTGGGCCCGAAGGTGGCGTTGGTGTTGAACGACAGGAACACGTAGTCGATCCAGCCCGGCTGCCAACCGGGACGTGCCGGGTCGGCGGGGAACTCGAAGGCGCCGCCGTGGATCTCCGAGTCGAGCAGCCGGTACCAGAGCGCGAAGACGAACACGGTGCTCAGGTAGACCAGCCCGACGTCCCACAGCAGCGCCAGGTGGGCGACCTGCAGGTGGTTGGCCGTGGCCACGAGGGCACCGACGTTGAGTGCCAGGTTGATGGTGGCCACCGACAGGTAGACGACGAGCAGGGCGGTGGTCCAGCGGGGACGCGAGTTGACGAGGGCGAAGGCGATCACCACCACGGCCACCGCCAGGAAGGCCACATCGCCGATCCACTGGCCCCAGCGCAGCACGTCGCGCATCGGGAGGTCGGCCGGGAGGTGGTCGAACGTGGCCCAGGTGCCCAGCATGCGGTCGGCCACCTGCACCACCACGATCATGGCGATGAACGACCATGTGGGCAGCGGCGCGGGTGCGACGTCGATCGTCGGCTCGGAGGGAACGCGCATGCACTGCCTCCCGCAGGGCGCTCGACAGGTGATGGGGAAGAGTTCGAGCCTATCGGGGCCCCTTCCCGGGGCGTCGGGGCGCCCGATTCTCGTGGCGCCGTGTCGGCCGAGGGATGGCGCGGGCCCTCAGGCGATCACGTGCTCGCCGCAGCGCAGGGCCACCGCGATGATCGACGTCTGCGGGTTCACGCCGGTGTTGGAGGGGAACACGCTGGAGTCGGCCACGTACAGGCCCTCGACCGAGTGGTGGCGCAGGTCGGCGCGCACCACAGAGGTGGCGGGGTCGGTTCCCATGCGGGCGGTGCCGAACAGGTGTGTTGCCGCGGTGGAGTAGGCCCGGGCGGCGAGGGGTCCGTTTGCGGCGAAGCGGTCGACCTCGGCGGCGTCGGTGACCGGCTGGGTCCAGCCGTGGACCCCGAGGCGCACGCTCTCGGCCCCCGCGGCCAGCATCATGTGGGCCAGCACCGCGGTGCCCCGGCGGAACCGCCGCACGTCGAGCGCCGACAGCCCGAAGCGGACCGTGGGCCGCGCGGCGCGGCCCCCGCGCCCCACCGTCACCCGGCCCTCGCCGGTGGCCCGCACCGCGGCGCCCCAGTTGGCCCAGTGGTCGATGCCCGCGACCTCGGCGGCCAGCGCCGAGCCCGCGCCGGGCAGCCGGGCCGCCACCATGGCCTTGCCGAAGCCCAGCGCTTCGAACTTCAGGCCTTCGCGGCGCAGGCCGGTGACCTCGTGGCCCTGGGTGGCGCCGGTCCACATGCGCACCGGCTCGGCGAACCGGCCGGCCACCGACACCCCGGGATGGCACATGAAGTGGCGGCCCACCGGCCCGTCGGCCAGCCCACTGCGCAGCAGCAGCGCCGGGGTGTGCACGGCGCTGGCGGCCAGCACCACGGCGCGGCGGGCGTCGACGGTGATGGTGGTGCCCGCCGCGGTGCGGGCGGTCACCCCGACTGCCCGCCGGCCGCCGGCACGGTCCCCGAGGCGAACCCCCTGCACGGTCGTGCTCGACAGGATCGTCGCGCCGGCCGCCTCGGCGTCGAGCAGGTAGCTGTGGTCCATCGACAGCTTGTGGCCCTCGGGGCAGCCCTGCAGGCACCGGCCGAGGCCCACGCAGCCCACCACGTTGCGGTTGATGGGACGGTGCTCGAGGCCGAGCGCCTCCGCGCCGCGGCCCAGCAGCAGGTTGTTGGGCCCGGCCACGGCGGGGTCGGTGGGGGCGATGTGGAGGCGCTGCTCCACCCGGTCCATCAGGGACTCGATCAGCGGCCAATCCCACGCGTCGGCCAGGCCGGGGTCGGTGAGCCACTCGTCGAACACGTCGCGGGGCAGGCGCCAGCAGATCGCGCCGTTGACCAGGGAGGTGCCGCCCACGGCGCGGCCCTGCACGATCGGCATCGGGGCAGGGCCCATGGCCACCGTCGCCCCGAAGTCGCGGTAGTAGTCGGCCATCGCGGAAAGCGTGTCCTCGTGGAGCTCGGCGGGCTGCCACCACCGGCCCTCCTCCACCACGATGCACCGGGCCCCCGCGGCGGCGACGGTGGCGGCCACCGCCGCGCCGGCCGGCCCGCTGCCCACCACCACCACGTCGGTGGTGAGGCGGGTGGGCATGCGGCGCTCGCGGCCGTCGAGGCGGGTGATGCCCGGGGTGCTCACGGCGGGCCCTGGAATGCGCCCGGGGGTGCGGTCGCCGGGCCGAAGTGGGCGAAGCACGCCACCATCTTCACCACCGTGACCATCTGGCGCAGCAGGTAGCGGCGCGACGAGTACCACTGCTGCACGAGGGCGTCGGCCCGGCCGGGCGCCAGCCCTCCGAACGTGCTGCCCGTGCTGAGCAGGGGGACCAGCCAGAGCGCCCACACCGCGGCGCGGAACCCCACCTCGGCGAACGGGTCGGTGGCCCGACGGTAGGTGGCGAGTGCCGACCGGGCGTCGGCGGGGTCGAGCCCGGGCAGCACCGCGGCCATGAGGCGGACCGCCCACCTCGTCTCGAACTCCGACCAGGGCAACATCAGGTGGTCGCGCCCTGTCCGCTCAGCCCCGCGGGAAGGGGAAGTCGTACGAGGTCAATTCGTTGGCCTCGCTCACGACGTGTGACAGCGGCCGCGGGTTGCGCAGCAGGAAGAACGACGGCGTGGAGACCTGCCGGTGGCCGAGCTGCACGTAGCTCCAGCCGAGGAGCGTGCCGGCGGAGCCGGCCTCGAGGGCCACCAGGGGGTCGCGCATCCGGTAGGTGGCGCCGAAGCGACTGTTGGCGGCCACGCTGTAGTCGATCAGCAGGCTGTCGCACCACGGCTTGGGCGATGGCCTCCCGGCGTTGGCCACCACCCGGTAGTGGCCCCAGGTGAACGGCGCGCCCCGCTTGAGCTTGGGCACGATTTCTCCCTCGAGGCCGCTCTGGCGCAGGCGAACGTTCCAGCCCCGCAGCTCGCCCGTCGCGGGGTCGCGGTGGAAGGTCTTCTGGAAGGTCTTCCACGCGAGCTTGTCGACGATCGCCGGCAGGCCGAGGCTGATGCCCTGGTACTCGGTGTCGTCGAGAAGGGTGGGGTTGATGGGGTGGCCGGCGGCCACTACATCGGTCAGGTCGCCACTTCCCATGGCCAGCATCTGCTCGAGGTCCCACACGGCCGCGGACCGTAGCAGCAAGTACGTCGTCGGCCCTCGCCCGACGGCTAGCGACCGGGATTCCCACGCGTGTCATCCACGCCGATCCAGAGGTAGGCACATTGAGGGCTCCAGGCAGACGCGGTGCGGTGACAGGTGCGATGGGCGCACGTGTGCCTCCGGCGAGGCGCACCATGTCGGGTGTGGCCGGCCTCGTCGGCGCCGCCACCGTGGCCGCCGTGCTGGGCGGAGCCGTGCCGGCCGGCGCCGCCACCGTGGTCGACATCACCACCATCGGGGCAACGCCGTGGGTGGTGCCCTCGGGTGTGTGCCGGGTGACGGTGACGGTCACGGGGGCCGGGGGTGGGGCCGGTGGCGAGTACGGCGGCGCCCTCGGGGTGGGAGCGGTCGGGGCCGACTCGGCCTACGGCGCGGGCCTCGGCGACGTCACCCCCGCCGATTCCGTGCCCAACGCCCGTCCCGGGGGCGCGGGTGGTGCCGGGGCCATGGCCACGGCATCGTTGTCGGTGACCGCGGGCGAGACGCTCACGATCACGGTCGGCGGAGTCGGCCAGCCCGGAACGCTGAACGGCAACGTCCTCCCGAACGTCCCCGGGCCCTCCAACGACGGCGGAGCGGGCGGCCCCGGTGGTGACGGTGCCCCAGGCGGCGCGGCCGGAGCCGCCGGCACCCAGGGCGTGCAGACCAGCGCCGGCCTGGACTACGGCGCCGGGGCCGCGGGCTTCGGCACCTCGGGTGCGGGGGGCGGCGGTGGCTCGGCGCTGGTGCCCGCCGGCAGCACGCTCGGCGCCGCCACCAACACCGGCAACGGGTCGGCGAAGGTGAGCTACACCGAGGGCGAGGGTTGCGCCACCACCACCACCACGACCACGACGACGATCCCGGCCACCACCACCACGGCACCGGCCCTGCAGTCCGGCGCGGCCATCAAGTTCGCCGGCTGACCGCGACCCGGTCGCGGGGACGCCCAGCCCCGAGGTCGACCGCGGTGACCGCCGCGGACGGGGGTGTCAGTGCGGGTGGGCCACCAACGCCGCCGGTCCCTCACCAGGGCGTCACCGGATCCCGCCACCCGGTCGGCCCGTAGGTCGAGCGGTCCGGGCCTACTGGCGGGGCTTGCCCCGCTGGTGCTGGGCGCGGAAGCGGGCCCGCTGGTTGACCTGGCGCTCGACATCGCGGTCGTGCTGCTCCATCTCGTCCTCCAGCTGCTCGATCTCGGCGATGAGCTCGTGCCACACCTCGAGGCGGTCGGCGCCCACGTCGCCGGCGGCCACGGCCGCGGTCACCCCGCAGCCGGGCTCGCGGCGGTGGGTGCAATCCTCGAAGCGGCAGTGCTGGGCGAAGGGGGCGAGGTCGGCGAAGGCCTTCTCGAGGCCCTCGTCGGCCTGCCACAGGCCCACCCCGCGGATGCCGGGCGTGTCGATGAGCCAGCTGCCGTCGGCGAGGGGGATCATCTGGCCGGCGGTGGTGGTGTGCCGGCCCCGCCGGTCGCCCTCGCGCACCTCCGCGGTGAGCTGCACCGGGTGGCCGGCCAGGGCGTTGGCCAGCGTCGACTTGCCGGCCCCCGACGACCCGAGCAGCACCGACACCGCCCCGGCGCTCAGGTGGGGCCGCAGCTCGGCCAACTCCGAGGCCGAGCGGTCATCGCCGATCCGGCTGGCCACGCACGCCACCGGCACCCCGGGGGCGAACCGCTGGGCCTCGGCCCGCTGGCGTTCCCGCTCGGCGGCCTCCACCAGGTCGGCCTTGGTGAGCACCACCACCGGGCGGGCGCCACTCTCCCAGGCCAGCACCATCTCGCGGGCGAGCCTCGACGTGTTCACGCCGGCATCGAGGCCCTGCAGCACGAGCACCACGTCCATGTTGGCGGCCAGGGCCTTGGCGGTGATGGCCACGTCCGCGCGGTCGCCGCCGGGCGAGCGGCGCTCGAACACGGTGCGGCGCGCCAGGATCTCCTCGATGCGGCCGGCGTCGTCGTCGAGGGCGCACACGTCGCCCACCACCACCCGGCGAACCGCCTTGGCCGCCACCACCAACCGCTCGTCGCCGGCATGGGCCGACACGGTGATGCCGCCCTTGTCGATGCGCACCACCCGTACCGGCACCCTGCCGGCGTGCGTGGGGTTGCGGGCGTCCCACACCTGCTGCCAGCCCGCGTCCCACCCGGGCGGGCGGGCGGCGGCGTCGGGTTGCTCGGCTGGGGTGGGCGGGACTCGGCTCATGTGCCGACCATGCTGCCACCGCAGGCGCGGAGGGGGTGGTGACAGCCCGTACAGTGAGGGCCGTGCATCCCTCCGGCCCGGCCTCCCCCGAGGCTCCCGACGCGCTCGCCGCCATCGACATCGGCACCAACTCCGTGCACATGGTGGTGGCCCGGGTGACCGGCCGTGACCGCTTCGAGGTGCTCACCCGCCACAAGGAGATGGTGCGTCTCGGCTCGGGTGAGGGCGAGATGAAGGAGCTCCGCCCCGACGCCATCGACCGGGGGGTCGGGGCGCTGAAGCGATGTCGGGCCCTCGCCGACGGGTTCGACGCCGAGGTGTACGCGGTGGCCACCTCGGCGGTGCGCGAGGCGCGCAACGCGGCGGTGTTCCTCGAGCGGGCCCGCGCCGAGGCGGGCGTCGAGGTGAACGTGATCTCGGGGGTGGAGGAGGCCCGGCTCATCCAGCTCGGGGTGCTGCAGGCCCTCGCGGTCTACGACCGTCGCCTCGTGCTGATCGACGTGGGTGGCGGCAGCACCGAGGTGCTGTACGGCCTCGGCACCGACGTGCGCTATGCCCGGTCGCTCAAGCTCGGATCGTTGCGCATGACCCGCCGCTTCTTCCCCGACGGAGTCGTCGAGGGCGACGCCGTGCAGCGTTGCCGTCGCTTCATCGCGGCGCGCATCGCCCCCGCCGCCCACGAGGCGGCCGGCCTGGGCCATGACGTGGCGGTGGCGTCGTCGGGGACGGCCGAGGCCCTGGCGGCCATGGCCCTCACCCACGACGGCGCCGGCGTGCCGTCGTCGATGAACGGCGTGGTGATGACCCGCGAGGCGCTGGGCCGGGTGATCGCCGACCTCGCCGCCGCCGCCACCACCCTTGAGCGCCTGAAGCTGCCGGGCATCGACGCGGCCCGTGCCGACATCCTCCTCGGCGGGGCCCTCGTGCTGGAGCGGATGTGCGACGCCCTCGGCATCGCCGAGCTCACCATCTCGG
>Ga0315287_10005909_pt1 | contig 12102 bp, 10 predicted proteins | sample YL17G11_0_MG_FD_205037 | JGI IMG/M metagenome (GOLD analysis project Ga0315287, IMG submission 205037) | Sediment microbial communities from Yellowstone Lake, YNP, Wyoming, USA - YL17G11_0 | ecosystem: Environmental > Aquatic > Freshwater > Lake > Sediment | place: USA: Wyoming | collected...
CACGGCTGAATGCAGGTGGCTGCCGCGGGTGAGTGCGAAATAGGCCACAGGGCCCAATTCAAATATATATGGGCAGGTAACCATGAAGAAGTTGGCCAGCAATTCATCCGTGGCCCAGGTGGTTACTAATGAGGAGAGGTTGTCAAAAATTATGCGTGCATCCGGACTGCAGTCCCGTATGGTATTGTGCACCTCGCCGGCGAAGAAATCGAATCCCGGAGAGGGGTCGATATTGATGATGGTCAGGCCAGGCAGGGCGGGCAGGATGGGCGGGTGGGAGGCGAACCTGAAATAGATACATTCCAGCTTTTTATCGATGGCTTCACGCGCGAATTTGCCGGCGAAAACCGCGTAGTCGTCAAGGTCGTCAATTTGCCAGACGATGTTGTCGCCGGGCAGCAACCCCTGCAGCAGGCTGTCAAGGTCGGCTATACCGGTGCTGATATCCATGTTTTTTCTCCCTTTTGGGTAATGCGCCAGATAAATATACCGGATTAAGGCACAGTACACCAAGCCCGACTTAGATTTGGCGGTTGACTGAACTGTGATTAGAATAAGGTTAAAATAATATTCAAGGTGAATTGAAAATGGTTATCATGAATCCTGACAGAAAATTCCAGTTTATTGAGGGCAATGAATTGAACCGGTATGACACCGAAAGCGCAGCCGTCAGCATTTTGGAAAAAACGGATTTCCTGGATGCCTATTCGGAGGCAGTGACGGGGGTTGTTGAACGTGTGTCTCCCATGGTGGTGCACCTTAGTGTTAAACAGAAGGTGAAAGGCAGGCGCGGAGAGTATCGCGATGTTGATGGGGGTGGTAGTGGAGTTGTCATCGCCCCCGATGGCTATATCGTAACCAACTGCCATGTTTTAGATCAAGCCGATGAGATGGAAGCAGTGACTTATGAAGGCATTCGCTGCACCGCGCAACTGATTGGCAAGGATGCTGCAACCGACCTGGCGCTGGTCAGGATTAACGCTTCAGGCATACCTGCAATCAGCCTGGGTGATTCCAACCACCTGCGAGTTGGACAGGTCGCCATTGCCATCGGCAGCCCCCTGGGTTTTCAACGTACCGTCACCGCTGGCGTTATCAGTGCCCTGGGACGTTCTATGCGAAGTATGAGCGGAAGGTTGATTGAAGAGGTAATACAGACGGATGCGGCCTTGAACCCCGGCAACAGCGGCGGCCCCCTGGTTGATTCCAAAGGACGGCTGGTCGGCATCAACACGGCCATCATCCAAATGGCCCAGGGCATCTGCTTTGCCATACCGGTCAATACAGTACGAAGGGTGATATCGCAGCTTTTCAGCTTTGGGAAAGTGGTGCGTGGTTTCCTGGGCATTTCCGGCCAGACGATACCACTGCCAACCAAATTGATCAGGCATTACAGCCTTCCGCAGCAGACTGCTGTCAGGATCATGGCAGTTGTGCCGGACAGCCCGGCAGCGCAGGTAGGCCTGAAAGAAGGTGATATATTGCTCAGACTCGGTGAGAATATCCTGGCAACGGTCGATGACATACACCGGTCATTGAGCGGTGCCGCTATCGGCAAGAAAACGGCAGTGGATTACCTGCGGGACTGGGTCAACCTCCATGAGGCTGTAGTCACTCCGGTGGAATATCCTGAAGAATAACTATGGGTGTCATGATGATGCAGCTCATTTACCGTTCATGCAGCCCTCTCCGCAGTCGTTGGTCCTGACCCTGTAGGCGTTCTCAACGGGAAGCACGAAGATCATGCCGTCCCCCTCCCTGCCGGTGCGTGCTGCCTGGCAGATTGTATCCAGCGCCGGCTGGCATTCCTCGTCAGATAACACAATCTCTATTTTGATCTTGGGCAGGAAATCAACGCGGTACTCCCCGGCCCGCCACTGCAGCGCAATCCCCTTTTGCCTGCCGCGCCCGCTGACATGGGTCATGGTCATGCCCAGTATGCCTATAGAAACCAGTGCATCTTTGACGGCATCGAGTTTTTCCGGCCTGATAATAGCTTCTATTTTTTTCATTATGATACACCTCCATAAGCATTTTCGCCATGTTGGGAGATATCAAGGCCTACAGACTCCTCCTCCTCTTTTACACGCAGGCCCATCGTTGCTTTAAGTGCTTTGGCCAGCAGCCATGAGACTATAAAGGCATAGGCCATGGTGGCCGCGATGGCCAATATTTGTATCAGCACCTGTTTCCAGTTGCCGTCGATGAGTCCGGAAGCTGATGCATTAACGGCTGTAGTGGCGAAGATGCCTGTGGCCAGGGCGCCCCAGGTGCCGCCCATACCGTGGCAGGCGAAGACGTCCAGTGATTCGTCAACGCCGGATGACTTCGCCCTCCAGACCATCATGTAGTACGAGATTACTGAACCGATAGCCCCTATGGGGATGGCCGCCCATACCGGCACGTACCCTGCGGCAGGAGTAATAGCCACCAGTCCCACCACCGCGCCGGTGGCGGCGCCCAGTACTGAAGGCCTGCGATGTATCCATCCCAGGAGCATCCAGGTGAAGCCGGCCGCGGCTGCGGAGGTGTTGGTGGTGATGAAGGCATTGGCGGCCAGTCCGCCGGCGGTCAGCGCGCTGCCCGCATTGAATCCGAACCAGCCGAACCAGAGCAGTGCCGCGCCCAGCACGACATAGGGTATGTTGTTCGGTTCCATTGTTTCACCCTCTTTGAAGCCCATGCGGGGGCCCAGAACCAGCGCCAGTGCCAGGGCGGAGATGCCGGCGTTGACGTGCACAACTGTTCCGCCGGCGAAATCGAGGGCGCCTAACTGCGCCAGCCACCCGCCGCTGCCCCAGACCCAGTGGGCGATGGGGCAATAGACGAGCGTAAACCAGAGCGCCCCAAAGGCCAGTAGGGCGCCGAATTTGATGCGTTCAACTACAGCGCCCGTCCAGAGAGCTACAGTGATGATGGCAAAGGTTGCCTGGAAGGCTACAAAGGCCAGTTGTGGGACAGTGACCGCATATACTGAAGAAGGGTCCTGGCCGACACCGGCCAGGCCGAACCATGACAGGTTGCCCACTAGTCCCTTAACATCGGGGCCGAAGGCCAGGGTGTAGCCGTAGAGGACCCATAGCACCGATACCATGCAGAGTATGCCAAAGCTCATCATGATGGTGGAAAGCAGGTTTTTCCTCCTGACCATCCCGCCGTAAAAGAAAGCCAGGGCGGGTGTCATCAACAGCACCAGCGCGGTGGATGTAAGTAACCATGCGGTATCTCCCGAATTCATAGTGTACCTCCTTGAAACTAAGATAGTATAAGTCTAAGGTGTGCCTGTTTCGGGGTTATTACGCCGGTGTTAAGATTATGTTACGGTATGGGCTAAGCTGAGGGACCGGCGTCCTTGAACTTGTAGCCGATATTCCTGACGGTTTCAATGAACGGCAACCACAATTTTTTGACAGCCCCTTATTATATTGCTATAATACGGCAACTGGCTTCCATAAGCCGTAAAGATAAATATATGGCATTTACGACGCAGGACGTAGAGAAAAAGACCTTTAGCATCCTCAAGGTGCTGGCAAACTCGCCGGAACCCCAGGGTTCGATAGTCATCGCGAGGAAGCTTCGGGAACTTGGTGTTGACCTTGGTCAGCGGGCAGTGCGCTATCACCTGAAGCTGACCGATGAAAATGGGTTGACCTACCTGGCGGGCAGGCGCGATGGCAGGCAGATTACGCCGCTCGGGCTCAAGGAGCTTAAACAGGGGATGGTCAAGGAAAAGGTGGGGCTCTCCATTACAAGGATAGATCAATTGGCGGTGCTTACTACATTCGATGCTGATAAGCAGGCCGGGCTGGTGCCGGTGAACGTATCATTTATACGCAAGCAAGATTTCCAGATGGCGCTGCAGATTATGGCGCCTGTCTTCTCGGCTCATCTCTGCGCAAGCGGACTGGTCATGGAGGCCCGCAGCGGTGAAAAAATCGGCGATATTATTGTCCCCGGGGACACGGCTGCCCTGGTCACCGTGTGCAGCATTGTAGTTAACGGCGCGTTGCTGAGGGCCTGCGTCCCCGTGAATGCCAGGTTTGGAGGGTTGCTGCAGATGCATGGCCACAAACCCTGGAGATTTGTGGATTTAATACATTACGCCGGATGCTCACTTGACCCGGCCGAGGTCTTTATCAAGGCTAAGATGACTTCAGTCGGACAGGTTGTGAAAAGTGGAAAAGGTAGCCTGCTGGCGAATTTCCACGAGATACCGTCAATTTGCCGTCCGACAGCAAGGGAGATCTCGCTGAAGCTCAATAAAGCCGGACTGAACGGTATATTCGTTGTTGGAGGCGTCGGTGAACCTGTCTGCGAGATAACGGTTGAATCTAACCGTGCCGGTATGGTGGTGTTAGGAGGCCTCAATCCTTTGGCTGCCGTCCAGGAAGCAGGCATAGAAGTGGAATCATATGCAATGAGCAGCTTGATCGAATATAAAAATCTTGTTCCGTTTAAGGACCTTTTGCAACGAAAACGCTTTGAATTTCACGGGAGCCCTGGAAAACGTGAGTAATAGTAAGATTAAAATCAATATCTTCTGCTGTTCAACCAGTTTTGATCCGGCCGAGCTTGCCCGGGACAGTAACGGGAACGGGGATGAACTGAGGATCATTCCGCTACCGTGTTCCGGTAAGATTGACATCCTCTATTTAACCAAGGCCTTTGAAACAGGTGCCGACGGCGTGGCCGTGATAACCTGTAAGAAGGGTGAATGCCAATTCCTGGAAGGTAACCTTCGGGCTGAGAAAAGGGTGGCAGCGGTGGATGCGCTGCTCGAGGAGATCGGCATAGGTAAAGGGAGAATGGTAATAATGCAGATGGGTGACGGCGGCATTGCACAGATCAAGAAAGATGTGGAGGATTTCCACAGGAGAATAAAGGACTCACCGCGCAAGGCGTATGCCGGCGATGAATTGGAGCTGGACAAAGAGTAAAACACCCGCATTATTTCTGTTGATAAGGATGATATTATGAAACCTGATAGCGCACTGGCCAATAAGATAGCCGGCAAAGAGTTTATTGTTACAGCAGAATACTTGCCGCGCAGCGGAGCGGGTACACAGATAGTTGAAGACTGCGCCCGTATATTTAAGAATGGCCCCGTGGCAGTGAATGTAGCCGATAATCATTACGGCGTGGCCATGTCCAGCCTTGCCGCATCGGTCATCTTGAGCCGGGCCGGTATTGAGCCGGTTTACCAGGTGGTTACACGGGACAGGAATCGCATCGCCCTGCAGTCCGACCTGATAGGAGCAGCCTCGCTGGGCATAAAAAACGTGTTGTGCCTTTCCGGCTATCACCAGGCGCTGATAGGCTGCCCTGAATCTGCCAACGTCTTCGACATAGATTCAATCCAGCTTATTGCAGCAGTAAAAAAAATGTCCGATGAGGGTTTGCTGCTGGACGGAACTAAAATCGAGGGCCCTTTTTCCATGCTGGCAGGGGCGGCCGCCAACCCCTTCCTTAAACCGCTCGAACTGAATATCATCCGCCTCAAGAAAAAGGTCAAGGCCGGGGCAGGCTTCCTCCAAACGCAGGCTGTGTTTGACGTCGCAGAGTTCAAACGGTGGCTTGAGATGGCCCGCAGCGAAGGTATCACTGAAAAAGCCGCCATCTTAGCGGGTGTATTGCCTCTGACCGGCGCGGCTGAAGCGAAGAAATTGAATGAAACCTTCACGGATTTCAGCATTCCGGCTGAAGTGATCTCGCGCCTGGAATCAGCCGGAAATGAAGAGGCGCAGCGAAAAGAAGGGCTGGCTATCTGCGCCGGGATAATCAAGCAGATAAAGGGTTTGCCGGGCCTGCGCGGGATACATATTTTTTCGGGAGGCAACGAAACAGTTGTGCCGGCGCTTATTGCAGCGGCGATTTAAATAGGGTAAATACCATGCCGGATAAATATCATATCAAAACTCAACCCATCCCCCCGCGGCGTCCGCGTGTCGGCAAAATCGGTGTGGTGGATTGGCGCGAAGATTGCGCACGCTGCCACAACTGCGTGAAGAAAGCCTGTGTTTTCGACCGCTACCGGGAAGAGACGTCTTACATCCGCGGGCTTCGCGAGATGGACGCCTTTTTCTTCCAGTGCATGGGCTGTTTCTCCTGCGTACAGCAGTGTACCAAGGGGTTGCTGTCACTGTCGTCTAACCCTGTTTATGAACGGCTCGGCAATACATACTGGACACCCCAAATAATTGAGACAACCTGGGCGCAGGCGGAAACAGCCAAAATACCAGTTTCCGGCGCGGGATACCGGGGACGGTTTTCCGGCCCGGGCTTCGATTCCATGTGGACCGACATGTCGGAGATAGTACGGCCCACCCGCGACGGGATACACGGGCGCGAGTATATCAGCACAGCGGTGGATATAGGCAGGAAACCTGCCCTGATCCACTTTGATTCGGACAGCCCTGCCGGCGGTCTGCCGCCGCTGGTGGATATACCCATGCCTATGATCATCGACATGATGCCCCGTGGCTACCGGCTTGCAAACCTCCTGCCTATTTTTAAAACAGTGGCGGCGCGGACAGGCATCATCGCCATTGTTGATTCGAACGATTGGCAGTTGGCGGGCAATGACCTTGAGCAATACCTGCCTCACCTGGCGATTTATCTCGATACCTCCGCGTCCATGCCCGGCCCTGAATTGCTTAATAGGATGAGGCTGGTCGAGATCAGCGACGATGGAAATGCGGAACGGCGCAGCGGGGAGCTCAAGAAAATTAACCCCGGCTTAGTGGTAGCCGTCAGGGTGGAAATGGATTCCGGCGGAATTGAACGGGCAATCGAATATGCCCGCAAATCTTTTATCGAGGTGTTACATCTCGTAGCCGATGTTAACGGCAACGAGATCGGAGAAAATAAACCTCGCTTTATCAAGGATATGGTGCGCTGTGTGCATAACTCGCTGGTTGAAAGTGGGATAAGGAATGAGGTAACCCTGATGGCAGGCGGTGGGATAGCCATGGCCGAGCACATGGCCAAGCAGATCATCTGCGGCGCAGACCTGGTAACCATCAACCTGCCATTATTAATAGCCCTGGAATGCACTGGTTGCCGTGATTGTAACGACGGCCGGTCATGCCCGGCCAAGATCGGGGAGATAGATATTAAGTACGGCGTCGGGCGCATGACGAACCTGATTGCAGCCTGGCATGACCAGTTGATCGAGGTCATGGGGGCCATGGGCATACGCGAGGTCCGCCGCCTGCGCGGTGAAGTAGGTCGGGCCTTATTCTTTGAAGACCTTGAGGAGGCGACTTTTGGCAAGCTCTTTGGTTCCAGAAAAAATAAATAGAACGGACCTGCCGGAGAGCACGCTTGAGACCATAGTTCCCCAGGCCGGGGTTCTGCGCGAAATAAAGCCGGCGCCTCCGCGCTATCGCAATGAGATAGCGAAATATATTATCAGGCGTAGCGATGATTGCAAACTGTGCGGCAAATGCGCCGAGGTATGCCCGCAGGGAGTGCACGTCCTCAAGCCGGGCTATAAGTACTTCGCCGCCCCGCACCAGAATGTGTGTATCGGCCCGGCCTGCAAAGACACGGGTCACTATTGCGTGGATTTATGCCCCAACAAGGCGCTGCGCATGGTGGAAAATCCCATGATGAAGGTGCTGGGCGATTACCGCTGGACACCCGACCTGATTTTAGCCACCTGGAAGATGGCCGAGACCGGGGCGCCGCCCCCGGCGGAGTATGGTTACGAATATGATTGCGGCAATTCGGGTGGGGGCTTTGACCGTATCAGGTTTAAATTTCCCGCCAGCCCGCCGGTCGAATTGAAGCCGGAGGATATCGATACCAGCCTTGAGCTCAACCGACGGGGCGACGGGCGGCCGCAGGTTACTATCGATGTACCATGGTATGGCGGCGGCATGTCGTTCGGGTCGGTGAGCAACGTAACCCAGCTGTCCAAGGCGAGCGCCGCCGTGGCCTTCAACACTTTTACCTGTACCGGGGAGGGCGGTTACATGGAGCGGCTGAGGCCTTACGACGACCACACCATTACCCAGGTTGCCACGGGGTTATTTGGCGTGCGGGAGGAGACTATCCAGCGCGTGCGCATCGTGGAATTCAAGTATGCCCAGGGCGCCAAGCCGGGCCTGGGAGGCCACCTGCTGGCCGATAAGGTAACCCCTTCGGTGGCCATGATGAGGGAAACGGTCACAGGTATCTCGCTGTTTTCACCCTTCCCCTTCCACAGCGTTTACTCTATCGAAGACCATAAGAAACATATGGACTGGATAAAGCATATCAACCGGCATGCGCTGGTCTCGGCCAAGGTTTCGACCCCGTCGGATGTTGACATGGTAGCCGTCGGTAGCTATTCAGCCGGTGCGCACATCGTCCACCTGGACGGCGGTTACGGCGGCACCGGCGCGGCGCCGGACATAGCCAAGAAGAACATCGCCATGCCCATTGAATATGCCATTATCAAGGTACACGATTTCCTGACGCGTGAAGGGGTACGTGACAGGGTGACGCTGATAGCCAGCGGCGGTTTGAGGAATGCCCATGATATAGCCAAGGCCATCGCCCTGGGTGCGGATGGCGTAGTTGTGGGAACAGGCGAACTTGTCGCGCTGGGGTGCCTGCGCTGCGCACGCTGTGAAAGTGGGCGCGGCTGCCCGCGAGGCATTGCCACCACGGACCCGGAACTGCAGAAGCAGTTCGGCGTCGAATGGGGGGCACAGCGGGTGATTAACCTTTACAACGCCTGGCGTATCGAGCTGGTAGAGATACTGCGAAGGTTCGGCATGCGCAGGGTCAGCGAGTTGCGGGGCCGCACGGACCTCCTTATGCACCTCGATTACAACAACGATAAGGAGCAGGCCGGATGAGCCGCGAAACGATAGAACTGCTGCTGGATTCCAGGAAAAGGCTGGCGGGTGAGCTGCGGCCGGCTACAACTGAGAGGAAGATTGAGGAAGAGGGCGGCTGCGGCGTTGTCGGATTCTGCTGCTCCGAGCCGGTGGCGGCCAGGCACATCTATGAGCCGTCACGGCAGATGCATAACCGCGGCAATGGCAAGGGCGGCGGCATTGCCGCGCTTGGTTTCATCCCGGAGCAACTCGGCGTAAGCCGCCAGGTGCTGGAGGAATGCTATATGCTCCATGTGGCATACCTTGACACGGGGGTAAGGCCTCAACTGGAGGCTAAATATATCACCTCCAGTTTTGATGTCCAAGCTACGCAGCGGCTTGAAACCGTGGATGACTGGAAGGCTGTTGATGGGCTGGAAGCGAGGCCTCCCGACGTTTACCGCTATTTTGTGCGGGTGAAAGCCGATGTCCTCGGCTCGTTTGTAAAGGGTAACAGGCTCAGCGGGCTGACCGTGGATCAGGCAGTGGCCGAGTTCGTCAACCAGAACAGTATCCGGCTTAACCAGGAATATTATGCTTCACTCGGTGAACAGAAGGCCTTCGTCATGTCTGAAGGAAAAAACATCATGATACTCAAGGTGGTCGGGTACGCGGAGGCCATCGTAAAGTACTATAAGATCGAGGAGCTGTGCGCGCATGTATGGATTGCCCACCAGCGCTTCCCCACCAAGGGCCGCGTGTGGCACCCGGGAGGCGCCCATCCTTTCGGCGGTATCAACGCCGCCTTGGTGCACAACGGTGACTTCGCCAATTACCACTCGGTGTGCGAATACCTGGCCGAGCGGCATATCTTTCCTCAGTTCCTCACCGATACCGAGGTTGCCAGTTTGATGTTCGACCTGCTGGAACGTACCTACCGTTACCCGCTGGAATATATTATCGAGGCGCTGGCGCCAACATCGGAGCTGGATTTCGACCGCCTGCCGAAGGACAAGCAGGCGCTTTATCGGGTGGTGCAGGCTTCCCATATACACGGGTCGCCCGACGGACCCTGGTTCTTTATTATCGCGCGCTCACTGCCGGAGAACAGGGCCTTCCAGCTCATGGGTATCACCGATACGGCCATGCTGCGCCCGCAGGTATTCGCCTTCAGCGATGGAGAAGTGCAGATTGGATTAATAGCCTCTGAAAAACAGGCCATAGACGCCACGTTGCAAAGCCTGCACGCCGATGACAGCCGGATATGCCCGGTCGCGGACCGCTACTGGAACGCCCGGGGTGGCAGCCATACCGACGGAGGCGCCTTTATCTTTGACCTGGCACCTGATAAGTTCGGCAGCCTGCGCATATCCTGTACCGATAAGTTCGGCACTCCCGTTCCACTGCCGTCGGGAGGAGAGGCCTGTGATTTTACCACTGCTGTACCGGAAGTTGAAGGCAATATAAGGGACGGTCTCAAACAGAGCTTTGATAAGAAAAGCGCGGTTGCTATTTTTGAGTATTTCTCCCGCGGGATCCCAAACTGGTCTTTCGGAGAAATCCGGGCGTCCTTGACTTGCATAATTGAGTTTGCGGGGGAGCCAAAGAACAGTTCACTGGCTATCGAAGCCCTTACGCTGCTCAATGACCGCAGGTACCCGGTGGGTACGAAGAAACGCAACCATATCCTCTACCTGGTGCGCGGTGCTTTAAATGACCTGTTCAGGGGCCTTCCCAAGTTGAATGGTAGGGAACCTGTGGAGGGTGGGTACCGGCTGATAGACCACCAGACACGCGGCCTGCTGCGGCCGCCTCATAACAATGAAACTACGCTGGTCATAGATGCACAGGGCTTTGACCCGGAAGGTGAAGGCTGCGACGCTACCCTGCTGATGGATGCCTACCTGCAGGGTTGGAGACGCTTTATCAGCTACAACTGCATCGGGCAGCGGTTTACCGGCTGCGGGCTGGGTCCTGACTCCGATAGTGTAAGCATAGATGTTTACGGCAGCTCTGGCGATTACCTGGCCTCAGGTATCGACGGGATGACGGTAATCGTGCACGGCAATGCGCAGGACCAGTTGGGCCAGATCATCAAGCGGGGTAAACTTGTTATTCACGGCGACGTCGGGCAGACCTTCATGTACGGTGCCAAGGGCGGCTCGGTTTACGTTATGGGCAACGCCGCCGGGAGGCCGCTCATCAATTCCGTAGGAAGGCCGCGGGTCGTGATCAATGGCACCTGCCTTGATTTCCTGGGCGAGTCCTTTATGGCCGGTGATGTGCTCAACGGCGGCGGCTTCGTGATACTTAACGGCGTGACATTTGACGATGAAGGGAAACTGATTGCCCTGAAGGAGCCATACCCCGGCAGCAACCTTTTCTCGCTGGCTTCAGGCGGGGCTATTTACATTCGCGACCCGCTTCAGCAGGTCGTCTGGCAGCAATTGAACGGGTGCGGTTTCTACCGCATGGCCGATGAGGACTGGGAGCTGATACTGCCTTACCTCGAGGAAAATGAGCGGCTCTTCGGTATAAAGGTTGAAGAATTGCTGACCGTGGATGGGAAGAGGCTTAACCCATCCGAGGTTTACCGCAAAGTCGCCCCGGTTAAAATCGCCGCGCTGGGCAAGAAAATCGAGGGCGCTGTGGTAACGGAGACCGACCTGTTGACTGTATCGACTGCAGAATAATCAGGAGCCGGGTACTATCATGACGATTAAAATCAAAAAAGATTCAGCGGTAACCACACTGAAACCGGTCGTGGAAGAAATGTCAGGGGTCAGCTTAGACGCCTGTTATCAGTGCAGGAAATGCTCCGCAGGTTGCCCGGTGGCCGCAGCAGCGAAGTCAGCCCCGTCGGAGATTATCAGGCGGCTGCACATGGGCGCAGGGGACGAACTTCTGGAGAACGGCCTGGTATGGATGTGCCTTTCCTGCGAAACCTGTTACGGCCGCTGCCCGATGGAGATAAATTTCGCCGCTATTATCGATGCGCTGCGCAGCTTATCTATCGAAAAAGGAGGCAAAATACCGCAAGGCAACATGCCGCTGTTTAACCGCATGTTTTTGTCCAATGTCAGGATTTTCGGCCGTTCCTACGACCTTTCCATGATTGCCGGCTACAAGCTCGGGAGCGGCTCTTTGATGGACGATACCGGGAAATTCCCCACTATGTTGAAGAAAGGGAAAATGGCCATCCTGCCGCCGTCCGGCGCCGATAAAAAGATTGTAAAACGGATCTTCGACAGGGCCAGGCAGGGCAAAGGAAAAAAGCAATGAGATACGCATATTA
>Ga0315287_10005910_pt1 | contig 12100 bp, 10 predicted proteins | sample YL17G11_0_MG_FD_205037 | JGI IMG/M metagenome (GOLD analysis project Ga0315287, IMG submission 205037) | Sediment microbial communities from Yellowstone Lake, YNP, Wyoming, USA - YL17G11_0 | ecosystem: Environmental > Aquatic > Freshwater > Lake > Sediment | place: USA: Wyoming | collected...
CGATAGCGAAACTTGGCACCCCGTGGAACAGCATCCAAGCCTGGCTCTTGCCGATGATGGAAGATAAGCTGGGCGAACTCGACGAGAAGCACCGGGAGTTTGTGGCCGTCTGCGAGACCTGCAACCTACGAATACACATGGACGCCTACCGCTGGGTGGGCAACGGCTGCCCGCCCAATAGTCTTCTGGCGATGTGCAAGGCCTTCGTCGCCAAGGCCATCTGGGATTTTCCCACCACCCGCGACTTGATCGACGCGGTGCGCCATCGCCCGACCCTGCGCCGCTTATGTGGCTGGGAGACCCTCGCCGAAGTGCCTTCGGAGTCCACCTTCTCGCGTGCCTTTGCCGCCTTCGCGGAGGATGAACTGCCGCAGCGGATTCAAGAAGCGATGATCGCCAACCGCTACGGCGACAAGATCGCCGGGGAAAGGCACAAGGGCCGATCCAACCGGTCATTGCCTATACCGATGTGGCGGGAGGCTGGACGGGCCTGGGCAACATGAACGCAGATCCTATGTTCATCCTGCCTGGGTACTGGGCCAATCCAAGCGATCTGACCAAGGCGGTGGCGGCGAGTGATCCAGCGGCCGTTTGGGTGCTTGGAGACTATCACCTGATGTCCAAGGCAGGTCGCTGGGACCCAATGGCCGGGGCATGGGTCCAGGATACGCTGACCAGCCCATGCATCGACGCGGGTGATCCGACCTGGCCGGTCGGTTTGGAGCCATCCCCCAATGGTGACCGGATCAACGTGGGTGCCTATGGCGGCACGAGCCAGGCCAGCATTTCGCCGGCCAAGTGATGTGAGCGGCTGTTGAGGTTATCCGGCTAGGCCGCGTGCCGACGACCTCTCGCCCGGCTTGGAAACGGTCATTGGCCCAAAGGCATGTTCTGAATGGCGGTCCCAGATGTCCAAACAATACTTACCGGCCATTACCGGCCAGCGTGAGACCCTGGACGTGGTCGAGGCAGAAGAACGAAGCCAGCCTAGTCCCCAAATAGCTCAGCCGGGTCAAGGCCGAAACGATCACATAGCCCTTTCAGGTAGATGCGACGGACCTCCCTTTGCTGGTCGGATGGGATGGTGAAGGCTTGCCTGCGACCCTCGCACTATGAAATCAAGCGGCATTGTCTTGCTCATCCACCTCTTGTTGGCCTGTGATACGATCCGTTCAATGAGTTCGGCGCCTGGTTTCCCATCATGCGGTGCGGTGTCCCACTTGGCGACCGCGGATCTTCTCCTGCTAAGGTGTGCGTGACACGAGCTGTCAAAAAAGCGGGTGGCGGGAATCGAACCCGCATGACCAGCTTGGAAGGCTGAGGCTTTACCATTAAGCTACACCCGCGACACCACTTGACAGCCCAAGCCAAATGGCCGATCATACACGTGCCATGGTAAAGAGCACTAAGTTGTTCGTCAACAGGAAATTGGAATGAGCCTTGAACAGGTCGCCTCTGCTGCAAAGGAAGCCTCAATACCGTTGGCAGCGGCCAAAACGGTAGATAAGGACAGGGCCCTAGCCATGATCGCCAAGGCCCTTCAGGAGAACGGAGGGAACGTGGTTGCGGCCAATGAACAGGATCTCCAAGAGGCCAGGCGAAACAACCTGGCCGGTCCTTTACTAAAGCGCCTGAGGTTCGACCAAGCCAAGATCGCCGAGGCCTGTCAAGGGATCGAAAGCCTTATTCAACTTGAAGACCCGATAGGCAAGACTCTCTACGCCATGGAATTGGACGAGGGGCTGGAGCTTTACAGGATCACATGCCCTATCGGCGTGGTTGGGATTGTCTTTGAATCCAGGCCCGACGCCCTGGTCCAGATCTCGACCCTATGCCTAAAGAGCGGCAACGCGGTCCTGCTCAAGGGAGGCAGCGAGGCTGGCCGGACCAATCGTATCTTGACCGGTATCATCGCGCAGGCCACGGCTGAGGCAGGTATTCCAGACGGCTGGATACAACTCCTGGAGACACGTCAGCAGGTCACGGAGATGCTGGCGCTGGATCGGTACATTGACCTGATCATCCCCAGGGGATCGAACGCCTTTGTCAGGCATATCATGGATAACACACGCATCCCGGTGCTTGGACACGCGGAGGGGATCTGCCACGTGTACGTGGATGGCCCTGCAGACCTGGACAAGGCCCTCCGGATCGTCGTCGACTCGAAGTGCCAATATGTGGCCGTGTGCAATGCGGCCGAGACGCTGCTGGTCGATGAGCGGATCGCCCGTGCATTTCTGCCGAAGGTCAAAGACGCACTTGGACGACGGTCCGTGGAAATCCGCGGCTGCGACAAGACCAGGGCCGTCATTGACTGCAAACCGGCGATCGAGGCGGACTGGTCCACCGAGTATCTCGACTACATCCTCTCGATCAAGGTTGTAAACGGGGTGGACGAGGCCGTTGGACATATCAACCGATACGGCTCCCATCACACCGACTCCATCGTCACCAAGGATAGGGCCGCGGCCGCCAGGTTCCTGGAACGTGTGGATTCGGCCGATGTCTTCTGGAACTGCAGCACGCGGTTCAGTGACGGTTTCCGCTACGGCCTTGGCGCGGAGGTCGGCATCAGCACCAACAAGATCCACGCCCGAGGCCCTGTCGGTCTGGAGGGACTGGTCATCTACAAGTGGAAGCTACTGGGAGACGGCCACGTGGTGGCCGATTACAGCGGGACTTCGGCCAGGCAGTTTAGGCACGTTCGGCTGGACAGGGACTGCCCGCTCTGACGACCCGCAGATCCCGGAGAAAGGCCATCTATGCGAGACTTCAGCAAGGCCAAACGCATCGTCATCAAGGTGGGCACCAATACCCTGACCAAGTCCGGCGGCATCGATGGGGCGTATGTTCGCGATATGGCCAGGCAGGTTGTTCATCTGGTCAAGGCCGGCAAGCACGTGGTGATAGTGACCTCCGGCGCGATCGGCATGGGCGCGATGCAGTTGAGCCTGACCGGCCCGGTCAGGGACACCGAGCTTCGCCAGGCCTGCGCGGCAGTAGGGCAGCCGTTGCTGATGGCCGAGTACAGGAAGGCCTTTGGACGGCACCTAGTCCAGGTTGGGCAGGTCCTGCTGACCGCCGACGTGCTGGATCATCGCCAGACCTACCTGAACCTCCGCCATGCAATCGAGACTTTGCTGGGGCTGGGTGTGGTGCCCATCCTCAATGAAAACGACTGCGTCAGCACCGAGGAGATCGGCTCTGCCTTTGGCGACAACGACCGGCTCAGCGCACTAGTGGCCAGCAAGATCGACGCGGACCTGCTGGTCATCCTCAGCGACATCGACGGCCTGTATGACAAGAATCCCAAGGAGTATCCCGATGCCAAGTGCATCCCCACGGTCTTTGAAATCACAGATGCCATAGTCCGTGCGGCAGGCGGCAAGGGCAGCCAGTACTCTACCGGCGGCATGAAGACCAAGATCGCCGCTGCCCGGATCGCAGCAGATGCCGGATGCCGCGTGGTTCTGGCCCACGGTCGTGAAAGGGACGTGGTGTGCAGGATCATCGAAGGCGAGCCGATCGGCACGATCTTCCTGCCAAAGCGGCGCCTGAGCAACCGCGCCCGCTGGATCCTCAACAGCCAGCCCGCGGGCGTCATCCGCGTGGACGATGGCGCAATGCGAGCGATCTGCAACCACAAGAGCCTCCTGCCGAGCGGTATCACCTCTGTAGAGGGCACCTTTGAGGCCGGATCGGTTGTCATGATCAACGACCGGGCCAAGGCTGTAACCAACCTCAGCAGCTCGCAACTGGCGACCCTGGCCGGCAAACACAGTACCGAGATCAAGCGCCTCCTGGGTCCCGATCACCGCGACGTGGTGGCGATCCCGGAGGATGTCGTCATCATGGAGTGACCTCATTCCTCCGAACGGCAGACTGCGCCATGGACAAGGCGAGCATGGATACGGACAAAGACATGAAGACCACGTTTGTCACCCTTCTGACGATCTGGGTCGGTTTGGTTGGGGGCTGCGACTGGAACGGCGAAGCGCCCGATGGATCCGGCACCATCGACTGCACCCAGGTACAGGTCTCGCCCCAGGTGGCAGGCCGCCTGCTGAGGCTTCAGCCCCAGGAAGGCGACGCCCTCAAGAAGGGCGACCTGGTGGCGGAAATCGACCCTGCCGACTACGCACTCAGGCGGGATGAGGCAGTTGCAGGTCAGGCCCAGGCCCAGGCCCAATTGGATCTGATTCTGGCCGGGGCGCGCGACGAGGACATCCGGCGGGCCCGCTCACAGGTGGATGAGGCCAAGGCCGCAGCGGCCGCAGCGGCCGCAGACCTGAAGCGGATCAGGGAGGTCTTTGCCAAACAGAGCGTCACGCCCAAACAGATGGACGACGCCCAGGCCATGGCGGACCGCACAGCGGCGGCCCTGGCCGCTGCCGAGCAGAACCTCGCCAAGCTCCTGGCCGGGAGCCGCAAGGAGGAGATCCGCCTGGCCCAGGCCCAGGTCGAGCTGGCCAAGGTCAGGCTCGCGCAGGCGGAGAAGGCCATGGCCGATTGCACGGTCTTGGCGCCCATGGACGGCGTCGTGACTACACGCAGCCGCGAAGAAGGAGAGATGGTCGGCGTCGGCTCGGCCCTGGTTACGCTATCCAGGTTGGACGAGGTGTGGCTGTCGATCTACGTGCCTGAGACCCACCTGCAGCGAGTGAAGTTCGGCCAGCGGGCGAGGGTGCGGATCGACGGCACAGCCCAACGTTTCGAGGGCGTAGTGACCTTCATCTCGCCTGAGGCCGAGTTTACGCCCAAGAATGTACAGACGCCCGATGAGCGGGCCAAGCTTGTGTATCGCGTCAAGATCACCCTGAAGAATCCCAACGGCGTGTTCAAGCCCGGCATGCCGGCGGATGGTTTCCTGGATGCATCCCAATGAGCCTGTCTTCAGCCACCACTGCCGTGGTCACCCGAGGTCTGGCGAGGTCGTTCGGCCTCGTGTCGGCGGTGACGAGCCTCGACTTGACTGTAAACCGGGGCGAGATGTTCGGCCTGGTCGGGCCGGACGGCGCAGGCAAGAGCACGGCCATCCGGCTGTTGTGCGGTATCCTCAGACCCACCGGCGGAGAAGGCCACGTCTTGGGTCTGGACCTGAACCGCCAGGCGGAACAACTCAAGTCCAGGATCGGGTATCTCTCGCAGAACTTCACGCTGTACGGCGACCTCACTGTGGATGAGAACATCGAGTTCTTCGCGGAACTCCACGGTGTGCAGGACTTCCAACGCCGGCGCGATGAGCTGCTGGAGTTCACCCGGCTGGCGCCCTTTCGCACACGCCTGGCCCAGGCCCTGTCCGGCGGGATGAAAAAGAAGCTGGCCCTGGCCTGCACCCTGGTCCACACGCCTGAGCTGATCTTCCTGGATGAGCCATCCACAGGCGTAGATCCCGTGTCCCGCGGCGAATTCTGGAACATCCTCAGCGGCATCCTCGAACAAGGCGTGACCGTCCTCATGACCACGCCCTACCTGGACGAGGCGGAGCGATGTCATCGCATCAGCCTTATGCACCGAGGAAGGGTCTTCATGACCGGTAAGCCGGACGAGGTGAAGGCCGCTTTGCCAGGTAAGGTCTACCACATAGCCTGCCAGATGCCGAACGCCGCGTATCAGTCGCTGCGGGCCAGGTGGCCCTCCACGCACTTGGTCTTGTTCGGCGACCGCATCCATTTCTGGACCCCGCTCGGCCGGCAGGATGTCCTGGCCTGCATGGACTGGCTGGACCGCGCAGCACTGGGCCCGGCCACCTTCACGGAGGTCGAGCCTTCTCTGGAAGACGCCTTTGTGGCCCTGGTCGTCTCGGGCCGGACCCAGGAGGGTCACTAATGAGATCTATCCCAGTACGGGCCATGAATCCGTGCTCGCTCCTCAGAACACTTCGGGCGGCGGGTCTGCTCCTGGCGATCCAGACCATAGCCGGGGGCCGTGCCTACGGGCAGGCAGGCCAGGCAGTGCCGGTAGCGCCGCACCAGGTGGTCGTCGACTCCATGGCCCACAGCCTGCGCCTGAAGATGTTGGATCGCGAGGTGGATGCAGCGGGGGCCCGAAGTGCCCAGGCCGGTGCCCAGGGCCTGCCGCTGGTAACCGCTAATGCCCAGGCAATGCACTACACCGGCTTGGATGACTCCAGCTTGAGTCCATTCCTGATCATTCCCTTCATCGAAGATCGGTATAGCGCAGGAGTCACCCTCATGCAGCCCCTGTACACGGGCGGCCGCATCACCAGCCAGAAGCAGTCCGCGGACTACCATGAGGGCGCAGCTCGGCATGAACGGCGCAGCGCAGAGGCTGATCTGATCTTACAGGCCTTGACTGCCTACTGGAATTGGTCCAAGGCCTTTTACTCGGTCGAGTCCTTGAAGGCTGCGGTGGGCCGCATGGAGGCCCACGCACGTGACATGAGGAACCTCCAGCAGGCGGGTCTCGCCACGGATAACGACGCCCTGGCCACGGAGGTGATGTTGGACCAGACCAGGCTTAGACTCGAAGAGGCCATGCGCAGAGTCGAGGTGGCCGCAGCTCGAATCACCTTCCTGACCGGAATGACCCTTGGCGCAGACCGCCTGCCACAGAAGGCCGTGTCGCAGTTGAGCACGGAAGTGCCTTCGGAGGCCGCCTTGCTGGAGGTGGCGCAGAACAATCGGGCGGAGCGTTCCGCCCGTGTCATGGAGGCTAAGGCCGCGGCATCGCAGGTCCGGGCCGTGCGAGCCGACTACAGCCCGCAGGTGTCGCTGATCGCCCGGTATGAGCAGGCCAGGCCCAATCTCCTGGACATCCCGCCACGTGACACATGGCAGGACGACGCCTTCATTGGCATCTCGCTCTCGTGGAGCCTTTTCGATTGGGGCCTGCGAAGGGCCAAGGTGGCGGAGGCATCTGCTCGCAGGGCCCAGGCCCGTCTGCAGGTGGAACAGGCTGAAGAACAGATCTCGCTCGAGGTCAGGGAGGCCCGCATCAACCTGGAGGACGCATGCGAACGGATCACCGTGGCCGATCGTGTCGAGCAGATCGCCAGGAAGAATCTTACAGCTGCCACGGACCTCTGGCAGAACGGCCTGGCCCGCCATTCCGACGTGCTGGATGCGCATCAGCAACTGACCGCCGCCCAGTACGAGGTCATTGCAGCCGGGGCCGACGCGGAGCTGGCGCGGGCGGCACTGGACCACGCCGTCGGACTTCTAAAGATATCTCCACCGTATGCCGACAAAAATTGACTCCAAGACGATGGTGATCGAGGTCAAGGAGTTGACTAAGGTCTTCGGCCATTTCACTGCCGTGGACCATGTGACCTTCAGTGTGAGCAAGGGCGAGATCTTCGGATTCTTAGGTCCCAACGGCGCAGGCAAGTCCACCACGATCCGGATGCTGTGCGGTCTTCTCTCTTCTACCTCAGGCACGGCTACCGTGAGCGGCTTCGACATCAACCGACAGCCGGAGTTGGTACGCGAGACCATCGGCTATATGTCGCAGCGATTCAGTCTCTATCGCGACCTGACCGTGGCGGAGAACATCGCTTTTTTCGGCGGCGTCTACGGCCTGGAGGGCCAGCGCCTGCAGGAAAGGACGCAGGCCGTGGTCCGCATGGCGGGCCTGGAAGACCTTGAGGATCAATTGACCGGGACGCTCTCAGGGGCTCTGCAACAGCGCCTGGCCCTCGGCTGTGCGATCCTGCACGAACCGCCCATCCTGTTCCTGGATGAACCCACCAGTGGAGTGGACCCGATCTCCCGCCGTATGTTCTGGGACCTGATCCAGGATCTGGCGGCCGTCGGTGTAACGGTCTTGATCACGACCCACTTTCTAGACGAGGCCGAGTTCTGCCAACGGCTCGGATTTATCAGTGCCGGCAGGCTAGTGGCCCTGGACACACCGGCTGCCATAAAACGCCAGGCCGTAACCGAGGACCTCTTTGAAGTCACGATGCCTGGCCTGCGCAACGCACGCGAGAGGGTCGAAGGTCTCGATGGAATGGTGGCCACCTCCTACTTCGGTCCCCGCCTGCATGTGTTTTGCAGGCCCGGCGCGTACGACTCCGCCCGTTTGGAGCGGACCTTGGTGGCCCGCGGTCTGGAGGTCCATTCGGTAGAGCCGGTCCCCGTGCGCCTGGAGGACTGCTTCATCCGACTGGTCCAAAGGCAGACGAAGGGAACAATCCCATGAGGCGATTCCTGGCCATCTTCAAGAAGGAGTTCAGGCAGATCAGGCGGGATCCCCTGTCCCTGGGGCTGCTGGTCTTTGTCCCTGCCTTCATGCTGGTACTTTATGGCTACGCCCTGTCGTTCGACGTCAAACACATCCCCATGGCCGTGCTGGACGAAGACCGCACGCCGGAAAGCCGCGACCTGCTCGACAGCCTGTTCCAGAATCCCTATTTCGACCGCAAGCGGACCCTCTCTTGCCGGGAGGATGCGGATGCAGTGCTCGATCGCGGCCAGGTCCGCGCCGTGCTCATCGTGCCGATGGGCTATGCCGAGACGCTTTATCGCGGCCAGACCGCCTCTGTCCAGGCCTTGGTGGACGGCGCGGACGCCACCTCCGCGAGTACAACCGTCGGTTACCTGGACGCCCTGGCCGAGCGGATGACGCGGAAGGTCCGCCTGGAGGCCCTCACGCGGGCGGGCGTCACGCCCCGTTTGCCGATGGTGATCCCGGAGCCGCGTATCTGGTTCAACCCGGAGATGGAGAGCTCGCATTTCCTGGTGCCAGGGCTGATCGCCCTGGTGTTGATGCTCTCTGCAGTGATCGCCACTTCGCTTTCAATTGTGCGGGAAAAGGAGCGGGAGACCATCGAGCAGATCCGGGTCTCGCCGGTCAGGCCGCACGAACTGATCCTGGGCAAGACCCTCCCTTACGTGATCATCTGCGTGGCCACCATGGGGATGATCCTCATGCTGGGTTATCTCCTCTTCGGTATCGTCATCAAAGGCTCCTACTTGTTGTTGGCCGTGGCCACGTTGCTGTTTCTGTTTGCAGCCCTCGGCATGGGTATGCTCATCTCCTCGATCACCAACTCCCAGCAGGTGGCCTTCCAGATCGCCATCATCGTGACGCTGCTGCCCTCGATCATCCTCTCGGGTCTCATCTTTCCCATCCACAACATGCCCCTGCCGATCCGGCTGTTGACGCTGATCGTGACACCACGGTACTTCGTGACCATCCTGCGAGGCATCATCCTCAAGGACGCCCCATTCATGGCCTTGTGGCCCTCATTTATTGCATTGCTCGCCTTGGGTCTGCTCTACTATCTGCTCGCGGCACGCTACACTCGGAAGGTGGTGTGAACGAACTATGGCCAACTTCCAAGCCCAGCCTGGACGCAATCCCGCCTTGAAGCGGATGCACTGCCTATTGGTCAAGGACCTGGCCCAATTGCGGCGAGACCCTCGGCTGTTTGGCCTGCTCTTGCTGGCACCGATCATCGAGCTGTTGATCCTCGGATACGCGGCCAACACGGACGTGCGTGAGATCGCAATGGCCGTACGCGACAGTGACCACACCTTTCACAGCCGTGAATTGGTCCGCTCACTGAGTTCCTCAGGCTACTTCAAGACCCGAACCCTGACTGGCCCACAGTCCAACGACAGCAGACTGCTGGTCTCCGGCCAGGCCGGCCTAGTCCTGGTAATCCCGTCCGGGTTCGGCCGCACACTCCTTCGGGGCCAGACCGCGTCGGTTCAGGTCTTGGTGGATGGCGCGGACAGCAATTTCTCGGTCCAGGGCATCGGTTATGTTCAGAAGGCCGCGCGTCTGTTCTCCGAGGGCCTGGTCCGCGTGGCACTGGTGTCGTATGGGTCTCTGGGCCAGATGGCCCTGCCTGCGGTGGCGGTGAAGACCCGCGTCTGGTACAACCCGGACCTGACGTCACGGTACTACATGGTGCCAGCCATCATGGCCCAACTGCTCTTGGTCACTACCATGCTCGTGACGAGCATGGCCTTGGTCAAGGAGCGGGAGGAAGGCACGCTCGAACAACTCATCGTGACGCCCTTGCGCCCTGCCGAGATGATCGCCGGCAAGCTGCTGCCCTTTGTGGCGATCGGTTTCGCGGAACTGACGCTGATCCTCCCGCTGATGCTGTTGATCTTCCACGTACCGTTCCGAGGCAGTTTCTTGTTGCTTTATACCCTGTCCGGCCTGTTCCTGTTGACCACCCTGGGCCTCGGCCTGTTCATTTCCACACTGGTCAAGACCCAGCAGCAGGCCATGATGGTGGCCGCCTTCTTTGTGATGCTGCCCTTTGTGATGCTCTCCGGATTCGCCTTCCCTATAGAAAACATGCCCCGCGCGATCCAGGCAGTGTCCCACCTGATCCCCTTGACGTACTACCTGATAATCATCCGCGGCATCTTCCTCAAGGGGGCGGGCTGGGCAGAACTCTGGCCCCAGGCCCTGGTCCTATTCGTCTGGGGCGCTGCCATCCTGACCTTGGCGGTCGTGAAGTTCCACAAGCGGCTGGATTAATTCTGTTTCGGCAGGTCGAAATCCACACCACCTGGCCACACTTGTGGGCAAAGCGGGGGACCGGATCGCCGTTGTTTTTCTGTTGAATTATAGAAATAGAAAGGTATTTTGGTCTAAGGCACATAAAGGGGACCAATATGCTTATGGAGCAAACCATGAAAAGCCGGAAACTGTCAAGGCGAACCTTCTTGCGAGACGTCACTCGGACGACCGTGGGGGCTGTGACTATGCCTTACGTGATCGCATCAACGGCATTAGGTGCTACGACGGCCCCGCCTGCGAGCGAACGAGTCACGCTGGGGCACATCGGGGTAGGCGGTCAAGGATCAGGCCTCCTAACCGGCTTCCTGGGTGTTGAGGGATGTCAGAGTATTGCCGTATGCGATGCGTTCAAGGATCGTCGGGAGCAGAAGGCCGGACAGATCGACGCTCACTATGCCGGCCTGAAAGGCAGGGGCGAATACAGAGGCTGTGCGACGTACGAGGATTTTCGAGAATTGCTTTCGCGAGAGGACATCGATGCCGTGATCATTGCTACGCCTGACCACTGGCATGTCCCCATTGCCTCCGCCGCGGCGCGCTGCGGGAAAGACCTGTACGTGGAAAAACCCCTCGGTCTCAGCATCGAGCAGGACAAGGCCCTGCGATCAATGATCCTGCGGTATGGGACTATCTTCCAATATGGCACCCAGCAGCGTTCCTTCAACACACATTGTGCCTTCGCGTGCGAGCTGGTCCGAAACGGCTATCTCGGCCAGATCAAGGAAATCCACGTCAGTGCACCCGCCGGCAGTACCGGGGGGTCCACGAAGCCCATCCCTGTTCCGGATGGTTTCAATTATGATTTGTGGCTCGGCCCTGCGCCGATTAGTCCCTATACAGCGGATCGCTGCACGAATTCGGGATCCTATCATGTGTACGACAATTCATTGGGATTCATCGCGGGTTGGGGTGCCCATCCCCTCGACATCATGCACTGGGGTTACCCTCAGATTCCCGTGGAATATGAAGGAACGGGAGTCATTCCAACCCAGGGTCTGTTCAATACGATAACAAACTGGGACATCAGGGGACGTTTTGCCAGTGGTGTTAAGTTTACATTCAAGGATGGCCCGGACAAGACCACCTTTGTCGGAGAAAGTGGCTGGGTAGCAGCCTCTCGTGCCGGCATTGACGCCCATCCCAAGACCTTGCTCACGGCCCGGATCAAACCCGGTGAAATCCACCTCTTGCAGGCGGACAATCACTATCGTAATTTCATTGATGCCGTCAAAACTCGCCGTCCACCCGCCAGTCCCATTGGCAGTGCGGTGCAATCGGACTTTGTCAGTCATCTCTGCGATATTGCCGTGCGCACGGGCCGAAAAATCCAATGGGATCAGGCCAGCGAACAGATTGTGGGTGACCCAGCCGCTTCCCGCATGGCAATCCGTCCCATGAGAAGTCCCTGGTCCCTCTAGGATCGTCTGGCAATTGACAAGTATCAGGCCATCGGCCATAATGCAGACTGATCGCCGAAGTGGCGGAACTGGCAGACGCGCAGGATTCAAAATCCTGTCCTGGCAACAGGGTGAGGGTTCGACTCCCTCCTTCGGCAATTATTTTGGGCGTTATGATTATTTAGCTACGAATGGGG
>Ga0315287_10005911_pt1 | contig 12099 bp, 9 predicted proteins | sample YL17G11_0_MG_FD_205037 | JGI IMG/M metagenome (GOLD analysis project Ga0315287, IMG submission 205037) | Sediment microbial communities from Yellowstone Lake, YNP, Wyoming, USA - YL17G11_0 | ecosystem: Environmental > Aquatic > Freshwater > Lake > Sediment | place: USA: Wyoming | collected...
GGCGCGCCGGCCCCGGCCGTCGGCACAACGGCTCCAGCAGCAAGTGGCGGGCCCGCCGCGCCGGCGGCACCGTCAAGCCAGTTGCCAGCCCTGCCGACAGGGCCGGCCCAGCCGGCGGCGAACGCGGCGGCTGTTCCAGCGGCACCGGGCGCCGTTGCGGCGACCACAGCCGACGCCCAGGCGCCGCGCGTGCGTGTTCTGACAGACGTGCTCGACATGGACCTGAGCCTGCAGGGCGGCACGCTCGACCGGGCCGACCTGGTCAAGTATCCGCAGAGCAAGACGAAGGACAGTCCGCCGGTGCGCCTGCTTTCAACAGCGGACGCGAACTACCAGGTGGTGCGCAGCGGCCTGCGCACCACGAAAGGCCGCGCGGAGCCCACGCATCTCGCGACGTTCACTTCCGCCGCGCAGGAATACCGGCTTGCGCCGGGAGCGCAGGAACTGCGCGTGCCGCTCACGTGGACTGACGGCCAGGGGCTGACCGTCACCAAGACGTACGTCTTCAAGCCCGGCCGCTACGAAGTCGATGTCGTGTACGACGTCAACAATGCGTCGCCGTCGAACTGGGAAGCGGCTTCGTACGTGCAGTTCGCGCGGCACGTCTACTCGCAGAAACGCTCGATGTTCGACGTCGAGAGCTACGCGTATCGCGGTCCGGCGATCTACGACGGCAAGAAGTACCGCAAGCTCGACGTCACTGACGAGGACGACGCAAAGCTCGCCGAGACGTTTGCGGGCGGCTGGATCGCCGAAATGCAGCATCACTTCGTCACGGCGGGCGTGCCGCCGGTGGCGGAGACCTTCGATTACACGATGGGGGTCGACGGCGCCCACTCCGTGCTCGGTTTCCGCGGACCGCTCAAGACCGTGCCTGCGGGCATGACGGGACAGTTCAGCGAGAAGCTGTTCGTGGGTCCCAAGCTGCAGGAGCAGCTCAAGACCGTGGGTCCGAAGCTCGAGCTGACCGCGGACTACGGCAAGCTCACGATCCTGGCCCAGCCGCTCTTCTGGCTGCTCCAGCAGGTGCACAGGTTCGTCGGCAACTGGGGCTGGTCGATCATCATCGTCACGATCCTGCTCAAGCTGCTGTTCTACAAGCTGACGGAAACGAGCGGCAGGTCGATGGCGAAGATGCGCACCATCTCGCCGCGCATCAAGAGCATCCAGGAGCGCTACAAGGACGATCGCGAGCAGCTCGCGAAGCAGATGATGGAGGTCTACAAGCGCGAGAAGATCAACCCGGTGGCCGGCTGCCTGCCGATCGTCGTGCAGATCCCGGTGTTCCTCGCTTTCTACTGGGTGCTGCTCGAGAGCGTCGAGATGCGCCAGGCGCCCTGGATGCTCTGGATCCAGGACCTCTCGTCGAAAGACCCGTTCTTCATCCTGCCGATCATCATGGGCGCGGCGATGTTCGGTCAGTTCAAGCTGAACCCGGCGCCACCGGACCCGATGCAGGCGAAAGTCTTCGCCTTCATGCCGCTGATCATGACGGTGATGATGGCGTGGTTCCCGGCGGGCCTGCTGCTCTACTGGACCACGAACACGCTGCTCTCGATCGCACAGCAGTGGAACATCAACCGCGTGGTCGAGCGCGAGTCGAAGAAGGCGCATTAGCCGCCCCGGCTTGATCCAATGACAGCCTCGCCGCCAGGGCACGCGACGATCGCCGCGATCGCTACGCCTGCCGGCAGGGGCGGCATCGGCATCGTCCGCGTTTCAGGCCCAGGCTGCCGCGACATAGGCGAGGGATTGCTCGGCGGCCTGCCGCCGGCACGTATGGCGTCGTTGCGGGCGTTCCTCGGGCAGGATGGCGAGGCGATCGACGAGGGCATCGCGCTCTACTTTCCGGCGCCGCACTCCCTCACTGGCGAGGATGTCCTCGAACTGCAGGGCCACGGTGGACCCGTCGTGCTCGACCTCCTGCTGAGGCGCGTCCTTGCACTCGGGGCTTGCCAGGCCGAACCGGGGGAATTTACACAACGGGCGTTCCTGAACGACAAGCTCGACCTCGCGCAGGCGGAAGCGATCGCCGACCTCATCGACAGCGGCTCCGCGCAGGCGGCGCGAGCAGCCCTCAGATCGCTGCGAGGTGAGTTCTCGACGCAGGTGCATGAGCTGACGGAGGCGTTGCTCAGGCTCCGCATGTGGGTCGAAGCCGCGATCGACTTCCCGGAGGAGGAGATCGACTTTCTCGCCGACCGGGTGCTCGGCGAGCGTATGGCGGACATCCGTGGACGGTTCACCGAACTCGGTGAAGCCGCGCGCCAGGGAGCGCTGCTGCGCGACGGGCTCACGCTCGTGATCGCAGGGAGGCCGAATGCCGGCAAGTCGAGCCTGCTGAATCGCCTCGCCGGCTACGACGCCGCGATCGTCACGCCAATTCCCGGCACGACCCGCGACGTGCTTCGCGAACGCATCGAGATCGATGGGTTGCCGCTGCACATCCTCGATACCGCGGGGTTGAGGGAGTCGCCGGATGAAGTCGAGGCTGAGGGAATCCGTCGTGCGCATCGCGAGATAGAGCGAGCGGATCGTGTGCTTTTCGTCGTCGATGCGGCGGACCCGGCAGCGGTTGGCGCGATCGATGCCGACCTCGCGGCGCTGCCAACGTCTGCCCCGCGCACGGTCGTGATGAACAAGATCGATCGCGCAGCCGTTGCGGCGCGCCTCGAGCCTGACTCGGTTGAAACGGCCGCACGCGCAACCCTCTGGCTGAGCGCGACGACGGGCGATGGCCTCGACCTGCTGCGCGTCCACCTGAAGGACTGCGTGGGTTTCCATCCAACGGGCGCCGGGGCGCTGTCCGCGAGGGCGCGGCATCTCGACGCGCTGCGGAGGGCGAGGGCACACGTCGACGAAGCGCACCGGCTGCTCGTGGAGCGGCACGCAGGCGAACTGGTTGCCGAGGAACTGACCGAGGCCCAACGGGCGCTCGGCGATATCACCGGCGACGTGTCGAGTGACGACCTGCTCGGGCAAATTTTCGGCAGCTTCTGCATCGGCAAGTAACTCACTGCGATAGACGCGCCGGCCGCCGGCAAGTAGGCTCTTCTCCCCCCAATTTCCGACAGCCAGCGCCGGCCAGGCGCGGCGGTACGCAAATGAAACAGCTCTCCGGCTCCGATGCGATGTTCCTGCAGTTCGAGCAGCGCAACAACTTCATGCACGTCGCGTCGTTGGCGATCTACGACCCGTCGACGGCGCCCGGCGGTGGCGTGCGATTCAAGGACATCCTGAAGTTCTTCGCCTCGCGGCTGGAGCAGTTCCCGCAGTTCCGCCGCAGGCTCGTCAAGGTGCCCCTGTCGCTGGACCGGCCGTACTGGATCGAGGACCCGAGCTTCGACGTGGAGTTCCACGTGCGCCACATCGCGCTGCCGTACCCCGGCGACTGGCGCCAGCTCTGCATCCAGGTCGCGCGCATCCACTCGCGTCCGCTCGATCGCAGCAAGCCGCTGTGGGAGGCGTACGTCATCGAGGGGCTGCACGACATACCCGGCGCACCGAAGGGCAGCTTCGCGCTCTACACGAAGATGCACCATGCGATCATCGACGGGGAATCGGGCACCGAGCTGCTGAAGGCGCTGCACTCGATCACGCCCGAACCGATCGATTTCGGCGACGAGGCGGACCAGCAGCAGTTCCACGCCGACCGTGAGCCCACGGCGATCGAGCTCTATTCGCGCGCCCTCGTCCACAACGTCGAGCGCATGCCGGGCCTGGCGAGATTCTCGCTGGACACGGCCCGCCGGTTTGCCGGACTCGGGGCCGGTGCGGTGGGCAAGCTGGCGGGCGAGGGCCTGTTCACGATGGCGCGGCTGCGCAGCCTTGCGTCCGGGGATCTCGGTTCGTTGCTGACCAGGATGCCGCCGCAGACGCGGTTCAGCGCCGACGTCTCGGCCCACCGCGTGTTCGAGGCCGTTGGATTGCCGCTCGCGGAGTTCAAGCAGGTTCGCGGGCACGTCACCGACGTCACGATTAACGATATGTTCCTCTGCATCGTGGGCGGCGCGTTGCGGCGCTACCTCAAGAGCAAACGGGAACTGCCGGAAGGCTCGATGGCAGCCATGGTGCCGATGACGCTGCGCGGCGCGGAAAAGGGCGGCGACGTCGGCAACCAGGTCGGCTTCACGGTCATGTCGGTGTGCACGGACATCGAGGACCCGGTCGATCGGTTGCGCGCGATACGCGACGGCGCCGCGACCTCGAAGCGCGTGACCGATGCGATCGGCAAGGAGCTCGCGCGCGACCTGCTCGAAGTGGTGCCGAACCTGATCTCGGAAACGATCAGCCGTTACGTCCGGCCGCCGCGCATCGGGCTCACCGTGTCGAACGTGCGCGGCCCGGACGTGCCGCTCTACATGGCCGGCGCGCGGTTGGTGAACTACTCCCCGATCAGCATCGCCGCCGATGGCATGGGGCTCAACGTCACGGGCTTCAGCTACGCCGGCACGATGTGGATCTGCGCTGTGTCGTGCCGCGAGATGCTGCCCGACCCCGCTTTCTTCGCGAAATGCCTCAGGGACAGCTTCGAGGATCTCAAGGCCGCCGCGGCCCGGATCACGACGGTCGAGCACCCGAAGCCGGTTGCTCGACTGCCGGGTCCGGCGATGAAGGCAAAGAAGCGCAAGGCTGCGAAGAAGAAGAGTTTCGCAAGGACACGCGCCGGCCGCAGGGCGGCCTAGCCGCCGCTCGCGCCCGCAATGGGAGCAGGACGCACCCGCGATTTGCTGCCAGCCGGCGAGCGTGCGGCGCTGGAGGCCTTGTTCGGCGACCCGGTCGACGACGTCGAGATCGTCGAGCGCTCCTGGTATGCCCGCCTGCACCTCGGCGCCGTGGCGACGACCCGCCGCAACCGCATCCTGCTGCGCGGCACGATCGCCGACTTCCGGGCGGATCGGGCGCTGCTGCTGCACGAATATTTCCACGTGCTGCGTCAGTGGAACCGTGGCCGCATGAGCCTGCGCGGCTACCTCGCAGAATGGCTGCGCAGCGGCTACTGGCGCAATCGCTACGAGCGGCAGGCCCGGCGTTTCGTCCACCTGCGGCTCGCCGCCTTCGAGCGTCTGCTCGCCGGCTGAACCCGTACAATGAGCGCCCACAACGGGTGCGCCCATGCGATTCGCGGAAAACTTTGACGTCATCGTGGTTGGCGGCGGTCACGCCGGCACCGAGGCTGCGCTCGCCGCCGCCCGGATGGGATGCCGCACGCTTCTCGTTACCCAGAGCATCGAGTCGCTGGGGCAGATGAGCTGCAATCCCGCCGTGGGCGGTATCGGCAAGGGCCACCTGGTCCGAGAAATAGACGCCCTCGGCGGCGCCATGGCCCGTGCAACGGATCGCGCCGGCATCCATTTCCGGACGCTCAACGCGAGCAAGGGGCCGGCGGTTCGAGCCACGCGTGCCCAGGCCGACCGCCAGCTCTACAAGCGCGCGGTCCGCAGCCTGCTCGAGAATCAGCCGAACCTGAGCCTGTACCAGCAGGAGGTATCCGACCTGCTGCTGGACGGCGGGCGCGTCACCGGCGTGGTCACGCAGGTCGGCATCGAATTTTCCGCGCGCGCTGTCGTGCTCACGGTCGGCACTTTCCTTGGCGGACGCATCCACGTTGGTCTCGACCAGTACGCGGGCGGTCGCGCGGGGGATCCGCCTTCGAACCGCCTCGCAGAAAAGCTGCGCGCGTTGCCGTTCCGTGTCGGCAGGCTCAAGACCGGCACGCCGCCGCGCATCGACGGCCGCAGCATCGACTACACGGGCCTCGAGGTGCAGCACGGCGACGAGCCGCGCCCCGTGTTCTCGTTCCTCGGCCGTCGCGACCAGCATCCGCGACAGGTGCCGTGCCACATCACGGCGACGAACGGGCGCACCCACGAAATCATCCGCGCGGGTACCGACCGTTCACCGATGTTCACCGGTGTGATCGAAGGCGTGGGCCCACGCTACTGCCCGTCGGTCGAGGACAAAGTCGTGCGATTCGCCGACCGGGCCTCGCACCAGATCTTCATCGAGCCCGAGGGTCTCGACACGCACGAGGTCTACCCGAACGGCATCTCGACCAGCCTTCCGTTCGACGTGCAGTACGCCTTCGTCCGCAGCATCCGCGGCTTCGAGCAGGCGCACATCACGCGGCCCGGCTATGCCATCGAATACGACTTCTTCGATCCGCGGGACTTGAAGCCCACGCTCGAGACGCGGCACGTGCCGGGACTCTACTTCGCCGGCCAGATCAACGGCACGACAGGGTACGAGGAGGCCGGCGCACAGGGCATCGTCGCGGGCATCAATGCGGCGCTCGACGTCCGCGGCCGGGAGCCGTGGTGGCCGCGGCGCAGCGAGGCGTACATCGGCGTGCTGATCGACGATCTGATCACGCGCGGCGCGCCGGAACCCTACCGGATGTTCACGAGTCGCGCCGAGTATCGGCTGAGCCTGCGCGAGGACAACGCGGACCTCCGGCTCACGACGGTCGGCCGCGAGCTCGGCCTCGTGGACGACGAGCGCTGGCAGCTCTTCGAGCGCAAGCGCACGGCGGTGGATGCGGAGCGCGCGCGGCTCGAATCGACCTGGGTACGACCCGGCACCGACCAGGCCGCTCGCGCGGAGTCGCGTTTCGGGGCGCTTACTCGTGAGCAGCGGGCGTTCGACCTGCTGCGTCGGCCTGAGGTTTCCTACGATGCGCTTGCGCAAGTCGTCGGCCATGGCGCGGGTGACTGGCGCGACGACGAGCGTCTCGCGGCCCAGGTCCCGCTGCAGGTCGACGTGCAGGCGAAATACACCGGCTACATCGATCGCCAGCGCGACGAAATCGAGCGGCAGCGCAGGAACGAGGACGCGCGACTTCCCGACGATCTCGACTATGCAGACGTGCCTGGCCTGTCGAACGAGGTTCGCCAGCGCCTCGTCGAGCACCGTCCGGCGACGCTGGGGATCGCGGCGCGCATCCCGGGCGTGACGCCGGCAGCGGTATCGCTGCTGCTCATCCATCTGAAGCGGCGCGATCTCGCGTCGGGAAACCGTCTCCGCTCGCAGCGCGGAGCCTGAGGCTATCGACAGCATGACGACCGCAGCCATCCGCACGTTCGATCGTGCATCGCGTGCCGCGTGGGCGACGATCGCCGCGCTGGCTCTGGCTTCCTGCGGTGGAGGCGCGGACAAGAGCTCCCAGCCGGGCGCCGCTGGACCGGCGACCAAGGCAGACACCACGACGCTCAAGCGTGGCAACGGGCCGGAGCCCGACACGCTCGATCCGCAACGCGCCCGTACGGACGGCGCGTTCAACATCCTGCGGGACGTCTTCGAGGGCCTGACCGCCGTGGGACCGGACGGCAAGCCCGTGCCGGCCGCAGCGACTTCCTGGACCGTTGCACCCGAAGGCCTCGAGTACACGTTTCATCTGCGCGACGGCCTGCGATGGTCGAACGGCGATCGCCTGGTCGCGGGCGACTACGTCACGGGCATGCGGCGACTCGTGGATCCTGCGACGGCGTCACCGTATGCGCAGATCCTCGAGCCCGTGGTCAACGCGGCCGAGATTACGCGCGGCCAGAAGGCTCCCTCCGAACTCGGGGTCACCGCGCCCGACGATCGCACGATCATGATCCGGCTGCGCAATCCGGCGCCGTACCTGCTCGGCCTGCTGGCGCAGCCGGGCACTTTCCCGGTGCATGGGCCGTCGCTCGCCGCCAACGGTGCGGAGTTCGCGCGCCCTGGAAAGATGATTTCGAACGGCGCGTTCGTGCTCGAGGACTGGGTGCTCGGTTCGCACGTGGTGATCCGGCGCAACAGAAATTACTGGAATGACGCGGCGACCCGGCTCGAGAGCGTGCACTTCGTCCACCACGCCGATGTGGGCACCGAGTTCCGCCAGTACCGCGCCGGAGAGCTCGACATCACGTACGTCGTGCCCCAGCAGCAGTTCACCTGGATCAAGCAGAACATGCCGAGCGAGCTGCACATTTCGCCGCAGCTGTCGGTCTACTACTACGGCTTCAACCTCACGCGCCCGCCGTTCAAGGATCAGCCCGGCCTGCGCAGGGCGCTGTCGCTGGTGATCGACCGCGACAAGCTGACATCCGCCGTCACCGGCCTCGGTGAGGCCCCTGCCTACGGCTGGGTTCCGGACGGGACCGCGGACTACACGTCCCAGAAGTTCGACTTTGCGGCGCGCCCGTATGCGCAGCGGCTGGCAGAGGCGCGCGAGCTGTACCGCAAGGCCGGTTACTCCGCCGACAAACCGCTCGAAGTCGAGATCCGCTACAACACGGGGGAGGTGCACAACCGCCTCGCCGTGGCGGTCGCTGCGATGTGGAAGGAGGCGCTAGGCGTCAAGACGACGCTTTATGCGGAGGAGTTCCGCGCGCTGCTGCAGAGCGTGCAGGCCCGCACCGACACGCAGGTCTTCCGCTCGAGCTGGGTGGGCGACTTCAACGACGCGTACACATTCCTGCAGCTGCTGCAGACGGGCTTCGGCATCAACCTGACCGGGTACTCCAATCCGCGCTACGACGCGCTGCTCGCCGAGGCCACGCGGCAGCCCGATCCGGTCAGGCGCCGGGCGCTGCTCGAGGAGTCCGAGCGGGTCATGCTGGCGGACACGCCGGTCCTGCCGCTTTACTTCTACGTGAACAAGCATCTGGTGAAGCCGTACGTCCAGGGCTGGCACGATAACGTGATGAACGTGCAGTACAGCAAGGAGCTGGGGCTAGGGTCGGGCACATGAGCGGCGCGTCACAGAACAGCCCCGCCTCCACGCGCCGAAGTTGAGGTCGACCGGCTCCCGCAGGCAGGATGTCGACACCCCGTAACCCGGCCCCCTTCCACAATGTTCTGGTTTGCACTATTCGCAGCGACGGTGTTCGGCCTGTACTTCTGGCGCGAGCACCGCATCCAGCAGCAGGACCTGCAGAGCGCGAGGGCCCCGCACCGCGTCGGCGAGCGCTACATCGGGCAGGTCCTGACGTTGAGCGACGGCATCAGCGAAGGCGAGGGGCGGGTCAAGCTTGGCAACCGTCGCTGGAACCTCCGCGGGCCGAACGTCCCGGCCGGGAGCCGCGTGCGGGTGACCGGCGTGGACGGCAGCATCCTGATCGTCGATCGCCTGCCCGGCTGACGGGCCGGAATCCGGCGGGCGCGAGGCGCCGAACCGTCAGGTAAGGGCGCCGCCTGCGCCGCCTCGGCTCAGCCTATGACCCAGTTCTTCGACTTCCCGGTCACCGGTATCATGGGCGAACACGACCTGCTCGGTCCACTGCGCGGCAGGGTCGTGCTGGCGGTCAACGTCGCCAGCCGCTGCGGATACACGCCGCAGTACACGGGGCTCGAAAGACTTCACGGGGAACTCGAGGGCGAAGGCTTTGCGGTCATCGGCTTTCCCTGCAACCAGTTTGGCGCTCAAGAGCCGGGCACCGAGCTCGAGATCCGCGAGTTCTGCTCGACCCGCTACGACGTGACCTTCCCGCTCGCCGCAAAGGTCGAGGTCAATGGCTCCGGCAGGCATCCTCTTTACGAGTGGCTCACTTCGCCCGGTAACGGCCATCCGGGCGACATCCAGTGGAACTTCGAGAAGTTCCTGATCGGCCGGGATGGCCGAGTGATTGGCCGCTACCCGTCCGGGACGAAACCGGAGGACAACGGTCTGAGGACGGACATCGCCGACGCGTTGTAGCCGAGGGCTCACCGCAGGACAGGCGTCAGGATCGCCAATGTGTTCCTGTAGCAGCATTTAATAGTCACGCTATCAATAAAAGTTCAATAGCCTAATAATTAACTGTGAATTGATAGTTTATATGGCTTGCGATGACTACCAGGTAACGACGAGATCGTACTCTGCGGTCACGCTCGCATTGAACTTCATCTCACCCGCCGCATAGCTGCCCTCAGGCGCCGGCGGCGCGGCGGCGGCGTCGGCCATCACCAACTTCGAGCGATACATAGGCATGACCGGTGGCGCGCCTGAGGCGTTCATTGTGCGCACCGCCCCCAGCCCGACTCCGGCTGCCTGCGCCAGCGTCTCGGCGTTCAGCCGCGCGTCCTGCACGGCCAGCGTCATCGCCTGGCGTTCGAGCTGCTTGCGCTGCGTCGAATCGAGCGCCGGGTCGCTGACCTGGTTCACCCCGGCGCTGACGGCCCGTTCGATGAGGGGGCCGAGCTGCTCGAGGTCCCGCAGCTCGACCTGAACCTGGCGGCTGACGATGTAGCCGAGCAGCACCTGCTTGCGGTTGCGCTCGTCCCAGCTGTAATCCGGCTGGACCTGGACGCGGGTCGCGTTCACGTACTTGGGGTCGACCTTGAGGTCCTTGCAGAGTGCGAGCACCCGGTCCACGGTCGTCGCGACCTCCTTGCGTGCCTCGGCCATGGTCGGCCGGCGGGCCTGCACACCGAGGGTCACGTGGGCCAGGTCGGGCTCTGCCGAGACCTCGCCCTGTCCCGACACGCTGACCGTCCGCGGAAACGGCTCGTCCGCAAGGGCGGTCGCGACGGGCAGCGTGGCGCCGGCCAGCAGGCCAGCCAGCAAAGTGGTTCGAATCGACATGGTTGGCTCCTCGTACATGGCACCGGGCCGCAAGCCCACGAAGTCTATGACAGCCCGGCGAGGCTTAGGTGCGGGCCGCCATTCGACTCACGAAACGCTTTTGATTAACATGCCCGCCCTTCGGCCTTGGGGAGGCCGATCGCCGCACGGAGTGTGACATGACCTCGAGATCGGCCTGGCTCGCCTTGGGCCTGACCATCGTGACGCTCGGCGTGCCGGGCGTTGCTGCGGCCGCCGACGCGGCACGCGGCGCCAAGCTCGGCTACACCTGCCAGGGTTGCCACGGCATCCCGAACTACCAGAACTCGTTCCCGATCTTCCACGTGCCCAAGCTCGGCGGGCAGCACACTGCCTACATGGTCGTGGCACTCAAGGGATACGCGAGCAAGGATCGGCCGCACCCGACGATGCACGCCCAGGCGTCGACCCTGTCGGAACAGGACATGCAGGACATTTCCGCCTATCTGAGCGGCCAGGAACTCAAGGCGACCGGGCGCGCGGTCGGCACGGCACCCAAGGCCGGCCAGACCTGCGTCGCCTGCCATGGCAACGACGGCATCGGCATCCTGCCTGAGTATCCGAACCTCGCCGGGCAGCACGCCGACTACATCAAGCACTCGTTGAAGGCCTACCGGGCCGGGCAGCGCAAGAACGCGGTGATGGCCGGCATGGCCGCGGCCCTTACGGACAAGGACATCGCCGAACTCGCGGACTATTACTCGAGCCAGCGACCCGGTCTCTGTTCGACGGACGAGACGTCGAAGAAGGGCAAGTGCGCGGGGCCCTGAAGCTTCCAGGCTGAGGCCAGGCGTCTAACGGAGGCCGGGATTGCCCGGCCTTCTTGTTTTCGGGTCGGTGAAAACGCAGGCTTAGCGGTTCGAAGAGTCGACCACGCGGCCGCCCTAATGCCTCCTATTCCGGTTCGAGCTGAAGCCAATGCAGGTACCGGGCCGAAAGCCGTCCCGGTAGGCGATGGCGTGTACCTGATCGATACCCACTACGTCCGCCCGGGCCTGGCCGCGAGTCACCTTGTCGTGGACGAAGGTCGGGCCGCTTTCGTGGATACGGGCGCCGCCCCGGCGGCCCCGCTGCTGCTCGCGGCACTGGACGAACTCGGCATCGCGCGCGAGCAGGTCGATTACCTGTTCCTCACGCACGTGCACCTCGACCACGCGGGTGGCGCCGGCCAGCTGATCGAGGCGCTGCCGAACGCCAGGGCTGTCCTGCATCCCCGTGGCGCACCGCACATGATCGATCCGACGAAGCTGATCGCGGGATCGATCCAGGTGTACGGCGAGGCGCTGTTCCACCAGCTCTACGGGCAGCTCGTGCCGATCCCGGCCGAACGCATCGTCGTTACCGAGGACGGGACGCGCATCAGGCTCGGCGGCCGGACGTTCGAATTCATCGACGCGCCCGGACACGCCAGGCATCACCACTGCCCGATCGACCTCGATCACCGCGAGATCTACAGCGGCGACAACTTCGGCATCTGCTATCGCGAGTTCGATACGGCAGCGGGTCCGTTCATGCTGCCGACCACGACGCCGGTGCAGTTCGACCCGGAT
>Ga0315287_10005913_pt1 | contig 12098 bp, 10 predicted proteins | sample YL17G11_0_MG_FD_205037 | JGI IMG/M metagenome (GOLD analysis project Ga0315287, IMG submission 205037) | Sediment microbial communities from Yellowstone Lake, YNP, Wyoming, USA - YL17G11_0 | ecosystem: Environmental > Aquatic > Freshwater > Lake > Sediment | place: USA: Wyoming | collected...
CGGCGCGGTGACGTCTGGCCTAACCGGTGCCACCCTGGAGACGCTGCTCGCCTTCGCCCGCAACCTCGGCCTCGCCTTCCAGGTTGGGGACGATCTCCTCGACGCCAGCGGAAGCCCCGCGGAGGTGGGCAAGACGCTGCACCGCGACGCCACCCTCGGTCGCACGACGTTCGTCTCGGTGTTCGGGGTCGATGGAGCACGGGCGCTGCGCGACGAGTTGCTCGACGCGGCGCGTGCCGCCCTCGCGCCGCTCGGGGCGAAATCCACACTGTTCGTCGAACTGATTGAGGTCGTCCGTGTCCGGACCTCCTGACGAGGCGCTGCGCCGGGCTCGGGTGCATCTCTCCGACCGGGGCTACCTCCGCCCCGCGTTGCCCGCCGCGCCGCGGCCGGCGTGGCGGACGGTGCTGCGGCGACTGGCCACGGCGGCGAGCATCGCCGCGGCGTGTGCCCTGACTGCGGTGAGCGCGGCGGGTGCGCCACTCCGCCTGCTCGCCCCGCTGGCGTTGGCCCTGTTTCCGGCGTGTGCGGTTGTCGCGCTTCTCGCCGCCGCGAGTGGGCGCGCGGCAGCCCGTCTCGGCCTCCGCGTCGGGATGGCGCCGGGCCACGTCGCGACGATCCTCGCGGCGCTCGCCGGCGTCGCCCTGGTCGGCACCATCGGGGCCGCCGCGGGTCAGGGCGCGCTCGGGCTCGCCCCCGCGCTACCAGGGCTGCTGGCGGGCGCCGCCCTCGCCGTCGTCGTGGTCCGCAGCGCCCGCCGCGCGCTGCTTGCGGACCTCGCCTACCGCACGCCCGTGGTTGTGGCGCGCTGGTGGTCGGAGCTGGCGGTGACGGCGGCCGTGCTCGCCGTCGGGGCCACGCTGGTGCTGGCACAACGGCAGACGGACAAGGCTCCGCTCGAGGTCGAGGGCGCTGTCTTCCCGCCGGCGCAGGGTCGGATTGCCGTCGTGGCGGTCGACGGTCTCGCCCGCGCGGACCTCGAGGCGGCGCCGCTGCTCCTCCCCGGAATCGGTCTGGAGCGCGTGGCATTGTGGGGATGGGCCCCGCTGAAGGCGCCGCGGACGGAACTGCCGGCGGTGTTCTGGACCACGGTCGCCTGTGGCGTGCCACCCGCGACCCACGGCGTCGTGGAGATCGAGGACATGCGGCTGTTCGGCTGCGAGGAGGGCGTGCCCCTGCCGGCGCCGTTGCGTCTCGCGGTGCTGCCGCTCTGGAGACCCCTCGGGGCGGCGCGGCTCCTGGCGCGGCCGGCCCTGACACGACGCTCGGCGACGTTCTGGGAGATGGCGTCGCGAGCTGGCTGCCCGGTGACGGTCGGCGGCTGGTGGGGGAGCTGGCCGGTCCGGCAGGTGCTGGGCGAGATCGCCAGCGAGCGGGCGTGGCTGGGCGGGGCGGTCGGAGCGGACGCGGTCACGCCCGGCCTCGTGACCGTGGTGCGGGAAGGCTGGCAGCGCCCCGACGGGGCCAGCGTGGCCAGCGGTCGCCTGGCGACGGCGCTGGTGGAGCGCGCAATGGCCGCCTCGGCGCCGCACGTTCTCGCACTGGCGTTGCCCGGCCTCGACCTCGAACGTCGCGGCCAGCCCGGCGCGCCTCCAATCGATGCAGCGAGCCGTGCCCTCCCTCACCTGCGTCGCCTGGCGCTCCTCCTCGACAGCCTCGAGCGCGCAGGCTACTCGGTGTGGCTCGTCGCGGCGCCGTGGGGTGCGGGGAGGGCCTTCGTGGCGTCGTCGGTGGCGCCGAGCGGCGTCACGCCGCCGGTCGACGTCCTGGCTCTCGCCGGCACCTGGCTCGACCAGCTCGGGCTTCCGCTGCCGCTGGGTGCCCCACCGCCGTGTCGGGAGCTGTCGAGAGCCGGCTCCCCCTCGGCTCCAGCCGCGACGTACGGGCCGCCGCCGCCTGTCGTCGCGGCCCCCGCGGAGCCGGGCCAGGCGGTGCAGCGCGAGCTGCTGCGCAACCTCGGCTATCTGCAGTGACGGCTGCTAGGATGTCGGCCATGGACGTCATGACCGCTCTTGTCGCAGACGACAGCCGGGTCTTCCGTATCCTGGTCGGCGAGGTTCTCAAGGAACGGGGTGTGGTCGTGAGCGAAGCGGGCAACGGCAAGGAAGCGCTCGACAAAGCGGTCAGTGGACGACCGCGGCTCCTGGTCCTCGATGCGCTGATGCCAGGACTTTCGGGCTTCGACGTTGTCAAGCAACTCCGCGAGCAGACCCCCGACTACCGGCCGGTCATCTTCATGGTCACCGGGGTGTACAAGAGCCGGCGCTGGGCGAGCGAGGCCCGACACGTCTACGAGGTCGACGAGTACCTGGAAAAGCCGCTCGAGCCCGAGATTCTCCTCGCGGCGCTGGATCGTCACTTCGGGGACACAAGCCCCCGGCCCGACTAGGACTCGTCCTCGCGCTGCATCCGCTTGAGGGCGGCGTCCATCGCGGAGAGGACCTGCTCGATGTCCTTGACCGCATGAGCGTGTGAGAGGAACGCCGGGGCGGGCGAGCGGCTCGGCAGAAGCACTCCCCCCTCGCGCAACGCCCGGGCAAAGCGGCTCCAGCTCTCCTGATCGACGCGCGCGAAGGTGCTGCCGTCCGAAACCGGTGTGCGCGCGAAGGCGAGGGAGAAGATCGAGCCGACCCGGGCACAGCGCAGAGGCCGCCCCGAGCGCTCGGCGAGGGCGTCGATTCCACCCTGGAGCTGCTGCCCACGCTCCTCGAGGCGTTGGTGGACAGCATCGTTGCGCAGCACCGAGAGCGTGGCCGTCGCGGCGAGCACGCCGAGGGGCGGGGGCGGGGGCGCAAGGTCGTCGCCGGGGGAGATCTTGAGCGCCCGCCGCCAGGCCACCGCCGCCACCGGCGAGATGCCTCCCCCCAGGCTGCCGCCGAAGATGGCGACGTCCGGCTCCACGCCGAACACCTCCATCGCGCCGCCGCGGGCAAGGCGGAACCCGGTCAGGGTCTCGTCGAGGACGAGCAACGCGCCGGCGCTCCGGGTCCTCTCCTGAATGGTGCGGAGAAACTCCGGTGGGGGGTGGACGACGCCAAACTGAGCGGCGATGGGGTCGAGCACGACGGCGGCGGTGTCGACCCCGACCTCGGCGAGGACGGTGAGGAAGCTCTCGGTGTCGCCCCAGGGGACGACGCGGATGAGGCGTGCCGAATCGGCGGTGATGCCGGCGACCAGGGGCTGCGAGATGCCGAGCGGGCCGGCCGCCGCCACGTGGAGCGCCTCCACCGCCCCGCGGCGGTTGCCGTCGAAGACGACGATGCGCTGCCGGCCGGTGGAGCGGCGGCACCAGCGTAGGGCGAGCTCCCACGCCTGGTTCTCGCACGAGGTGACGACCCACGGGGAGAGCTCGGGAAGGACCTCTTCGAGCAGCTCGACGAGCTCGATCTCGCCGGTACCGTGGAAGCCGGTCCCCAGGCCGAGACTGGTGCCACGGCGAACGGCGTCGAGGACGTACTGGTTACCGTAGCCGAGCAGGTTCGTGCCACCGCCGCCGAAGAGATCGATGTAGGCGACGTTGTCGGCATCGAAAACGCGACAGCCCTGGGCCTTGGCGAGGAGGATCGTATCCTCCGCGCGCCGTGCGGCCAGCGGCGCGATTCGCCGGGCCTGTGCCAGGAGCTCTTCGTTGCGTTGACCCATGTCTCGTCCCGGCGGACCGGGGGAGGGCAGTGTACCTGCCCGCCCGGAACCCCTCAACTCCGCTCGTCCTCCACGTCATCCGATTCGCCATGAAAGAAGGTCTCAGCGCACGACGGAGAGCAGAAATTGCGGCCGTAGGCGGCGGTCGCGCACTTCTGGCACGTCGTCGTGCCGCACATCGGACAGACGGCAAGAAACCAACTTGGCGTCTGCTGGCCGCAGCGCGAGCACTGCGAACTCAAGGCTTCGGGCACTGGCCTGAGTATCGTCCCTCGGGGGGGTGCCACGCAAGCGACTTGACCCCCGGTGGCCTGCGACTAGAATGCCGGCGCTGGACGTGCCGGCGTAGCTCAGAGGCAGAGCAGGGGTCTCATAAGCCCCGTGTCAGTGGTTCAAGTCCACTCGCCGGCACCATGACAACCGTCACGCCCCTCGCCGCGCACTCGCCAATGCCCCGCCAGCCACTCACCGCCGAGAGATTCGCCTCCGCCTTCCGGCGTCACTTCCCGGACGCGGTCGGGAAGCGGGTGTTGGTGGCGCTGTCGGGAGGCTCGGACTCGGCCGCGCTTCTCGGCCTCCTTCACGCCGTCGCCGCGAGCCTCAGCCTCGAGCTCGTCGTTGCCCACATTCACCACCATGCGCGCGGCGTGGAGGCCGACGGGGACGCGCTGTTCTGCGCCGCCAGGGCACGGCAGCTGGGGGTGCCGTTCGAGCTCGCCCATCTGCGCCCTCGCCGCCCGCATGGGTGCTCACCCGAAGCCTGGTGGCGCGACGCCCGCTACCGGGCCCTCGAGCGGCTGCGGCAACGCACGGGCTGCGCGGTGGTGGCGACCGGCCACACCGCCGACGACCAGGCCGAGACGGTGCTGCTCAAGCTCCTGCGCGGGGCCGGGCCGCGCGGCGTGGCAGGGGTCCGTCGCCGCAACGCCGGCGTGATCCGCCCCCTCCTCGACACCCGGCGCGCCGATCTGCGCGACTGGCTCGCGGCCGGCCATCTCGCCTTCCGTGAGGACAGCAGCAACGCCTCGGTGGAACGCCCGCGGGGGCGCCTCCGACACGACCTCCTGCCGCGTCTGGTCGGGGCATTCCCTGGCGCCGTCGACCATCTCGCCGCTTTCGCCATGGCGCTCGCTGACGACGACGAGTTTCTGGCCGGCGAGCTCGCCGCTCGGGCAACGTGGCCGGCCCCGGGGCGGTCCGTCCCCCGGACGGACGTGGCACAGCTACCGCGCGCATTGCGGGTTCGCTGGGTGCTGGCGCTGGCCTCGCTGCTCCCGCTCGGCGAGCCCCCTTCGCGGGAGCAGTTGGAGCAGATCGAGAGCCTCCTCGTCGGCGGGCGCCCGGCGGCCGTCGACCTTGGTCGGCGCTGGGTGCTGCGTCGCCGCGGCAGCCGGCTCGTCCTCTCCCCCCCGCCCTGCGAGGCGTTCGGGCCCATGCCGGCGGGCGTGCCGTCTCGTGTCGAGCTCCCGGGCGGGTTCGTGGCGACGCTCGGGCGCGGTGGTCGCGCATGGCACACGGCGCGCCTTGCCGGGCTCGCCGGGCGAGCCGACCTGGTCTGGCGCTCCCCCCGCCCGGGGGAGAGGTTTGCCGGCGCGACCCGCCCGCTGGCGGGCCTACTGGCGGCTCGCGCGGTTCCGGCGGAGTGGCGGCGCGCGTGGCCGCTTCTCCTCGCCGGTGATACGATTGTTTGGGCTCCTGCGCTGGGCGTCGCGCCGGGTTGGGAAGCACGGCCGGGAGAGGGCGTCACCGCGGGGCTGGAGGAGCCATGGCAGGGCCTCGGGAAGTCTATTCGCGCGAGGTGATCGCCGCCCGCGTCACGGAGCTCGGCGGCAGGATCTCGTCCGACTACGCCGGCAAGGAGCTGGTATTGGTGGGCATCCTCAAGGGATCGACGGTGTTCCTCGCCGATCTCCTGCGCACCCTCTCCGGTTCGGTGCGCTTCGAGCTCGTCAACGTGACGAGGCACGGTGAGCCCAACGGCGAGGTCATCGAGCTCGCCTATGCGACCCGCGTCCACCTCGAGGGCGCGGACGCGCTGATCATCAAGGACATCTGCCACTCCGGAGTGACAGAGCACTACCTCCTCACCCACCTCTCGCAGCAACGCCCCGCCAGCCTCGAGGTCGCCGCGTTGGTGGACAAGCCGCAGCTGCGCCGCGTCAACCTCGAGCCGCGCTACGTTGCTTTCAACCAGGTCCCGGAGGGGCGGCTGGTCGGCTACGGCATGGAGTTCGACGGTCGGTGGGGGAATCTCCCCGGGCTGTGCCTGCTTGAGGGTGAGTGAGCCGCGAGGGCGCATCGCGCCCATCTGCACGGAGACAACGTGAGTCAGAACGTCCGCAACGCCCTGCTGTTCGTCGTCATCCTCGTCTCGGTCGTGCTGCTGTGGAACTGGATCACCACGACGCGCGCCGGCACCCAGGAGATCCCATTCTCGGAGTTACTCGATCGTGTCGAGAAGGGTGAGATCGCCGAGGTCCTCATCCGCGGGGAGGAGATCCTCGCCCGCGCGACCAAGGCCGAGCCGGCCAAGACGCTGACGACACAGCGCTTCGACTACGTGACCTATTCCCCGGGATACGACGACCTGGTGGGGACACTGCGCACCAAGGGCGTGACGATCAAGGCCGAGCAGCCCTCGCAGGGTTCGATCTGGACGGCGCTGATCTCGTGGCTGCCGTTCGTCGTCCTGATCGGGCTCTGGTACGTGTTCTACCGACAGATGCAGACGGGTGGCAACAAGGCGATGGCGTTCGGCAAGTCCCGCGCCCGCCTGCTCACCCCGCAGCAGAAGAAGGCGACGTTCAAGGACGTCGCCGGGGTCGACGAGGCCAAGGAGGAGCTCACCGAGATTATCGAGTTCCTCCGCGATCCGCAGAAGTTCGCCAAGCTCGGCGGCAAGATCCCCAAGGGCGTGCTGCTCATGGGCCCGCCGGGGACCGGCAAGACCCTGCTCGCCCGCGCGGTTGCGGGGGAGGCCGAGGTGCCGTTCTTCTCCATCTCGGGCTCCGACTTCGTCGAGATGTTCGTCGGCGTCGGCGCCTCCCGCGTGCGCGACCTCTTCGAGCAGGGCAAGAAGAGCGCTCCCTGCATCATCTTCATCGATGAGATCGACGCGGTCGGCCGCCACCGCGGGGCGGGTCTCGGCGGCGGGCACGACGAGCGCGAGCAGACCCTCAACGCGCTCCTGGTCGAGATGGATGGCTTCGAGACCAACGAGGGCGTGATCCTGATCGCCGCCACCAACCGACCCGACGTGCTCGACCCCGCCCTGCTGCGTCCCGGCCGCTTCGACCGCCGCATCGTGGTCAGCCGTCCCGACCTCAACGGGCGGCTCGAGATCCTCAAGGTGCACACGGTCAGGATCACCCTCGCCGACGACGTCGATCTCTCGGTCCTGGCGCGCTCTTCGCCGGGTTTTTCCGGCGCGGATATCGCCAACCTCGTTAACGAGGCCGCCCTGCGCGCGGCTCGCTTCGACAAGAAGTCGGTCGAGATGGTCGACTTCGAGTTCGCCAAGGACAAGGTCATGATGGGCGCCGAGCGCCGCTCGCTGGCGCTGTCCGAGGAGGAGAAGCGCGTCGTGGCCTACCACGAGGCCGGGCACGCGCTGGTGGCGGCGGTGTTGCCCAACGCCGATCCACTCCACAAGGTCACCATCATCCCGCGCGGAATGGCTCTCGGCCTTACCCAGCAGCTTCCGGAGGAGGACCGCTATCTCCACGCCATGAACTACCTCCAGGACGAGCTCGTCGTACTCATGGGGGGACGTCTCGCCGAGCTGACGGTGTTCGGGCCGGAGAGGATCACCACCGGCGCCGGCAACGACCTCGAGCGGGCCACCGAGCTGGCGCGCAAGATGGTGTGCGAGTGGGGCATGTCGCAGATGGGACCGCTTACCTTCGGCAAGCGCGAGGAGGCGATCTTCCTCGGCAAGGAGTTTGCGCGCCACCAGGACTACTCGGAGGCCACCGCGGTCGAAATCGACAACGAGATCAGGCGCCTCGTCGATCATGCCTACAGGCGTGCCGACGAGATTCTCGCCTCCCACCGCGCTGCGCTCGATCGGATCGCCGGGGCGCTGCTGGAGCGTGAGGTCCTCGAGGGTGAGGAGGTCTACAACATGGTCTCGGAGCACATCGGCGTCCCGGTGGAGAAGCTCAAGGGGCCGGGCCGCCTCCCTCCCGCCCCGGAGTCGCTGTAGCTGCCACGGCACCGGCCAGTCGTGGGAAGGCCGGTGCGGTCGGTCTTCGCGGTCCTCTCGTGGAGTAATCGATGAGGATCACTGCCCGGCTCGTGGCCAGTCGGGAGGTAGAATCACCCGATGATCCTGCTGCGGGTTCTCCACACGCTCTTCGCCCTGCTCGTCGCGACGGTCGATACCGTCATCGCGGGCTCTATCGGCGCCGTCGTCGGCCGGGTTCCGCCCCAAGGGGACTGGACGCGGACCTGCGCTCGGGTCTGGGCCCGTGTGGCCCTCTGGGCGGCGATGGTGCGGCTCGAGGTCGAGGGCGTCGAGCGCGTGCCAGCCGACACGCCCGTGGTGTTCATGGCCAACCACGAGTCCTGGCTGGACATCCCGATGCTGCTGGTGGCGATCCCCGGCCAGGTGCGCTTCCTGGCCAAGAAGTCGCTGTTCTCCGTGCCGTTCCTCGGCTGGGCGATATCGGCGATGGGGTTCATCCCCGTCGACCGCAAGAACCGCCGTACGGCGGTGAAGTCCTTCGAGGAGGCTGCCGCCCGCATCAAGGCGGGCCGATCGGTGTTGGTCTTCCCCGAAGAAACGCGCACCCGGGACGGACAGCTGTTGCCCTTCCAGCGCGGCGGCTTCCTCATCGCCATGAAGGCCGACCTCCCCATCGTCCCGGTGGGTCTCGACGGGCCGCGCCGGCTGTTGCCCAAGTACAGCTACCTGCTCCGCCCGGGACGAGTCACGGTGCGTTTCGGGGAACCGGTCCCGACGGTGGGGCGCAGCGTCACGGCGAAGGCCGAGCTGATCGACGAGGTGCGCGCAATGGTCGACCGCTTGCGGGGTGGCGGTCCACCCGCACCCCAGCCTGGTGACGCGGGCGTCGTCACGGCCGCGGACGGCTCATGATCGGCGAGGACAAGGTCTGGGACGCGCTGCGCACGGTGATGGATCCGGAGATCCCCTTCTCGGTCGTGGATCTCGGGCTCGTCTACGGCGTCGAGGTGCTCCCCGACGACCGGGTGCGCGTCCAGCTCACCCTGACGACACGGGGGTGCCCGCTCGTGCACCGCATCACGGAGGACGCCAAGGCGGCCATCCAACGCCTGGCGGGTCCGTGCGACGTGACGGTGGAGATTGTCTGGGATCCGCCGTGGAACCCCGGGATGGCCTCGGAAGAGGTCCAACGCCGCTTCGGTTGGGGACTCTAGGGACACCGAGCCGCCCCCGGACCACGCTCGCAGGTGGATCCGGGATCGGGACTCCCGTCGTTGGGCGGTAACGGGGAGGCGTGATGGATGTGACGCAGGAGCAGGTCCGCGAGGCGCTCAGGCAGGTCAGGTTCCCGGGCCTGACCCGCGACATCGTCTCGTTCGGCTTCGTCAGGGGGATTGCCGTCGAGCACGGAGCGGTGACCGTCGCGCTCGCCCTCACGACCGCGAACCCCGAGGCGGGCAAGGAGATCGAGCGCGAGGCCCGGCGCGTGCTCGAGGCGCTACCCGGCGTGCGCGAGGTCCGCCTCGATGCCACGGTGGACGCGCCGCAGGCGGTCCCGCCGCGGCCGCAGCTCCTCCCGGGTGTGCGCTTCAAGGTCGCGGTGGCCTCCGGCAAAGGCGGCGTGGGCAAGTCCACGGTGGCGGCCAACCTCGCCGTCGCCTTACGGCGCGCCGGTCACCGCGTCGGTCTGCTCGACGCCGACATCTACGGGCCGTCGCAGCAAATGATGATGGGATGCCAGGAGCGCCCGCGCGTCAACGAGGCGGAGAAGATCCTCCCGGTCGATGGTCACGGCGTCGCGGTGATGTCGCTCGGCTTCCTCATGGAGCCGGACACGCCGGTGATCTGGCGCGGGCCGATGGTGATGAAGGCGTTGCAGCAGTTCCTCGAGGACGTCGAGTGGGGTGAGCTCGACTTCCTCGTCGTCGATCTTCCTCCCGGCACCGGTGACGCCCAGCTGACCATCACGCAGCTCATCCCCCTCGACGGCGCGGTCATCGTCACCACCCCCCAGGACGTCGCCCTCATCGACGCGCGCAAGGGCCTGGCCATGTTCCAGAAGGTCAACGTGCCGGTGCTCGGCATCATCGAGAACATGGCCACCTTCGTCTGCCCGCACTGCGGCAAGGAGAGCGCCATCTTCAAGCGCGGCGGGGGCAAGCGCACCGCACAGGGGCTCGACGTGCCCTTCCTCGGCGAGGTGCCCATCGATCCGGCCGTGGTCGTGGGGGGTGACGCTGGCACGCCGATCGTCGTGGGGGAGCCGTCCTCGGCCGCTGCTCGTGCCTTCGTGGCTCTCGCCGACGAAGTGGTGCGGCAGGTGCGCCGGCCGTGAGGCGCCCTGACGTGGTGTCGGTGTCGTGACCGGGCCAGCGTCGCCGACGCGCGTGCTGCTCGTCACCACGATAGGGGCGTTCCTCGCCCCGTTCATGTCCTCAGCCCTCAACGTCGCGGTTCCGGTGATCAGCCGGGAGTTTGGCGCCGATGCGTCGCTCGCCGGCTGGGTGGTGACGAGCTTCATCGTCGCCTCGGCGGTGTTCCTGCTGCCAATGGGGCGGCTCGCCGATTTGGTCGGGCGCGAGATTATCTTCCTCGCCGGGGTTGGGCTCTTCGCGGCCGCCTCGCTGGCCGCCGCCGCGGCTCAGGGTCTTGGCGTCCTGATCGCGGTGCGGGCGGTGCAGGGTGCCGGCGCGGCCATGCTCTTCGCCACCGCCGTCGCGCTGCTCATGGCGGCGTACCCGGCCGCCGAGCGCGGACGGGTCCTGGGCCTCAACGTGGCGAGCGTCTACATCGGCCTGTCGACCGGCCCGGTGGTCGGCGGTCTGCTCGTCCAGTACGTCGGCTGGCGCGCGATCTTCCTCGTCTCGGGCGCCCTCGCCGTCCTCTTCGCGCTCCTCCCCGCGGTCGCCCTGGCGCGTGTCCGCCCGGCGACGGTGGGCGGGCGCTTCGACTGGCCGGGCAGCGCGCTCTGGGCCGGAGCCGTAGTGGCGGGAATGGCGGGTCTCTCGGGCACAGGCGGAGCAGGTGTCGCGACGGCGCTGGGGGCCGCGGCACTCGTCCTCGGAGCAGGGTTCGTCGCCGTCGAGTCGCGCGTCCGCTCGCCGCTCGTCGAACCGCGTCTGTTCTCTGCCAACCGCGCTTTTGCCCTCTCCGCGCTGGCGGCGCTGCTTCACTACGGCGCCACCTTTGCGGTCTCCTACCTGCTCGCGCTCGAGCTTCAGGTCGTGCTCGGCTACCAGCCGCGCACGGCGGGGCTGATCCTGCTCGCGCAGCCGGTGCTCATGGCTACGCTCTCACCTCTCGCCGGCCGGCTCTCCGACCGGGCCGAGGCTCGCCTCGTGGCCTCGTTGGGCATGGCGGTGACCACCGCGGGGATCGCCGTGCTGGCCCTGGCCGGGGGCAACCTCGCCGCCGTCCTCGCCGGTCTCGCCGTCGTCGGTATCGGCTTCGCGCTGTTCTCTTCGCCGAACACCAACGCCGTGATGAGCGCGGTGGACCGCCAGCAACTCGGGGTCGCGGCCGCGGTCCTCGGCGCGATGCGCCTGCTCGGCCAGGCCTCGAGCATGGGGATCGTCACGCTCGTCCTCGGCGCCCGACTCGGCGGTGCCGAACTGGCGGACAGCGAGCCGGCCCTAGTCGCCGCCGCGGCGCGGAGTGTCTTCCTCGTCTTCGTCGCCCTCTCGGCGCTCGCCGTCGTCGCCTCGCTGGCCGGGCGGAGCGGGAGGAGACTGGCCGACAGCGATCCGGTCGGCTAGTGCGCCACCGAGTTCGCGGCCTCGGGCTTGCCGCCCGCGGCGATGATCGCCCTGAGGCGGGCCGCGACGACGTCGGGCTTGCCGAAGGGGAGCAGCTCGCCGTTGGCGAAATACGACGGGGTCGCGAGCACTCCGAGGCGGTGCCCGAGCTCCATCTGGCGCAGGACGTTGTCCACGGCGGCGTCCTTCATGTAGCAGGCACGGAACGCCGCCTCGTCGAGGGTGCGCTGGAGGAGAAAGCCGAACACCGCGTCGTCGACGGTCTCGACGGTGAGCGAGTCCTGGAGGCGGTACATCTCGTCCTTGAGGTTGACGAGCTCGCCCGGCGCCCCGGCGGCGACGCAGCTGCCAGCGACGGCGGCACGGAACGCCCACGGGTGGTTGCGCACGAGGGGAAAGTTGACCATGCCATGGCGCAGCTTCTCGCCCGGTTGGGCAAAGACCGGCTTGTAGTCGGCCCAGGCCCGCTTGCACCCCGGACACTGGTAGTCGGAGAACTCGACCAGCTTCACGAC
>Ga0315287_10005915_pt1 | contig 12096 bp, 7 predicted proteins | sample YL17G11_0_MG_FD_205037 | JGI IMG/M metagenome (GOLD analysis project Ga0315287, IMG submission 205037) | Sediment microbial communities from Yellowstone Lake, YNP, Wyoming, USA - YL17G11_0 | ecosystem: Environmental > Aquatic > Freshwater > Lake > Sediment | place: USA: Wyoming | collected...
GAGTCCGGGCGCAAACGCCACGTCGGCGACGGGGCCGATGACCGTTGGCCCGATCGGGGGCACCTGGGCGATTGGACGACTTGATGGCGCTCCGGCCCGCGGCGTGGACGCGCTGGGGGGGGCGGCTCCGCGCTGCGGACCGCGTGCGCTCAGGTTGGCGATCACCGCGAGCGCGACCACCGCCACGCTCAACGTCCATCCGGAATACCGCGTCGCTCGCATTGACTCCTCCCGACGAGAACTGTCGTTTCGATCGCCTCGGACCGAGACGCCGCCAGGACCGCAGGCCGGGCTGGAGCCCGGCGATCCCAGGTCGGACCGTCATCCCGCCATACTCGCCCACCTGGCCTGCTGACTCCCCGAACCCCTAATCCCTATCCAGCCCCGCCCTGCTCCGCCGCGATACGGCCCGCCTGTTCCGCGCACGCCTGACACAATCTTGCTCCGACGCGGAGCATGAACGCCTCATCCTCCGAGACCGGCGCGCCGCACCAGGCGCAGGAGTCCGTTGGAACCGATTCGGCCGGGAGGTCCGCCACCAGGGCTGACGTCAGAAAGTGGAACTCGCCTTCGAGCACGCCCGCCAACCGGCCCGCATCGGCACCCGCGGGATCGCTGATGAAGGCTCGCGCCCTTTCGAGGTTGGCGACATCAAAGACGAAAAAGACGGTGTTGGGATCTTCGATGTCGCGCCAGAGATTGGTGAGCGAAAGGCCAGCCGCGAGGTGCGCTGGCGCATGCGCGTCGAACACGGCCTTCCAGGCGGAGAAGTCGGCAACGCGGTTTCGACAGAACAGCGCGGTCATGGCTTGTTCCCGGATCGTGAAGAAATGGGGCCGGACCTGTTTTCCGGAGGGCCGGAGGAAAACAGGTCCGACCCCATTTCTCAACTGGCGCCAGTGTAGCGTAGACGAGCTCTTTCATGGATCCACGGGTCGCGCGATACGCCGCTACGCACGATAGGCTTGGCTCCCATCGCGTTGTTTCCCATACGGTTCCGGAGCATAATGGCGTCGACAAACCAGGCGGATCGGAGGCTATTTGGTGACCTGCCCGTACTGCGGTCAATCGGCGTCCGTCGCCGGTGAACGTTGCGTTGCCTGCGGGCGCACCGTTTCCGCGGATCCGACCGTCGCAAGCAACGAGGTCGCGCGCGCGTCCTTTGGCTCGGACGACGAAACGAACCTGACTTCCGCCCCGACGAGACCGGCCTCGCCACGCGGTCCGGCGAGAACGCCAATCACGGGAACACTGGCCCCCGGGTCGCCGTTCGGAGCCCGCTATCGAATCCTCAGCGTTCTCGGCGCCGGCGGGATGGGCATCGTCTACAAGGCGTGGGACGAGGAACTGAGCCTGCCCGTGGCGCTCAAGGTGATCCGCCGCGAGATCATGGCGGATCCGGTTGTCGCGCACAAGGTTGAGCTCCGCTTCAAGCGAGAACTGGTGCTCGCCCGCCAGGTGACCCACCACAACGTCGTCCGCATCCATGACATCGGTGAGGTCGGCGGGACGAAGTACATCACGATGTCGTTCATGGACGGGCAGGATCTCGCCACAATTCTGGCGAAGCGGGGACCTCAGCCGGTCTCGTCGGCGCTCCACATCGCACGGCAGGTCGCGGCCGGCCTGCAGGCCGCTCACAAGGCCGGTGTCATCCATCGCGACCTGAAGCCTTCGAACGTCATGGTCGAAGGCGACACCGCGGTCATCATGGACTTCGGCATCGCCCGGTCCGAGGTGCAGGCTGGATCGACCAGAAAGGGCGTAGAGTTCGGTCTCACCATGGAGGGTTCCGTCCTGGGCACGGTCCAGTACATGGCGCCCGAGCAGGCGAGAGGAGAGAAGGTCGACCACAGGGTAGACATCTACGCGTTCGGAATGATCATCCGCGAGATGCTGACCGGGTCCCGGAGGTCGGTTACCCAGGCCAGCCTGCTGCAGGAGTTGACCGGACGCATGCGCGAGTCCCCGCCGCCCATGCGCAGCATCGATTCGACCATTCCGGAACCCGTCGATCGCATCGTCACTCGCTGCCTGCAGCCCGACCCGGCCGCGCGGTATCAGTCCGTTGACGACCTCCTCGCCGATTTGGGCGCCGTCGACGCGGAAGGCCGCTCTCTTCCGAAGTTGCGCGCGCTGGCCCCGGGGTGGGTGGCAGCGGGTGCCGTTGTCGTGGTCGCCCTCCTGGCAGGAACATGGTGGCTGGGCCGCACCCGGCAGGAGCCCGCGCAGCCCCCGGCTGTCTCGGTCCTGGTCGCGGACTTCGAGAACACTGCGAAGGACGCCGCTTTCACCGGCTCGGTTGAAGAAGCCATATCGTTCGGCATCGAGGGCGCGTCGTTCGTCAACACCTACAAGCGGGACGATGCCCGGAAGCTCGCCGAGCAACTCAAGCTCGGCAACCGGCTCGACGAGAACACGGCTCGCCTCATCGCGATGCGCGTAGGCATCAACGTCGTCCTCGCCGGCGTGATTGAGCCGAAGGCATCGGGCTACACGGTGTCGGTCAAGGCCGTCGATCCCTCGAACGGAAGAACCCTGGGAACCGCGAAGGAGACGGCGGGGAACAAAGGCGACGTGCTCAAGGCCATCGCCCTGGTTGCGACGGATATCCGCGGGGTGCTCGGCGACACGACGTCCCAGAGCGCAAAGCAGGCTGCGGCAGAAACGGTGACCGCCGGATCGCTCGAGGCGCTCAGCGACTACTCGCATGCGCAGGATCTCCTCTACAACAGCAAGGACGAGGAGGCGATCGTCTACTACAAGCAGGCCATCGAGAAGGACCCGAACTTCGGTCGCGCCTACTCGGGACTGGCCATCTGCGCGCAGAACCTCGGCCGGCGGGAGGAGGCCCTCGAAGCCTGGAACAAGGCGGTGTCGCTCGTCGGCCGGATGACTGAGCGTGAGAAGTACCGGACGCTCGGCAACTACTACATTGCCGTCCCTCACAATTACGAGAAGGCCATCGAGAACCTCTCGACGCTGGTGAAACTGTACCCCTACGACCGCGGGGGCCATGTCAACATTGCCATTTCGTACTTCTACCTCCGGAACTTCGACAAGGCGCTCGAGCACGGCCGCCGCTCCGTCGAGATCGCGCCCAAGGACGTCATGAACCGCGCGAACTACGCGCTCTACGCGATGTACGCGGGCGATTTTGCCACGGCCGCGGCCCAGGCGACGGCCGTTATCAGGCAGGATCAGAAGGTCTATCGCATGTACCTGCCCATCGCGATGGCCGCGCTGGCCAACTCGGACTTCGACGCCGCGACGGCGGCCTACGACGCCATGGCGCGCAGCGGAGGTCCTGGAGCGTCGCTCGCCAACCTGGGGCTGGCGGACCTGGCGCTGTACCAGGGGCGGTTTGCCGACGCGGAGCGGTTGTTGACGGACGGAATCAAGATCGATGAGCAGCGGCGGAGCACCGGCGGGATGGCCTCCAAGTACACTGCCCTGGCGGAAGCGTACCTGGGTGAAGGAAAGCTGAACCTTGCGACGAGCACTGCCGAGCGTGCACTGGAGCTGCTCGGGCAGACGTCAGCCGCGGTGCCAGCCGCCAGGGTCCTGATGCTGGCCGGCAAGCCCGAAAGAGTCAGGGCTCTTGCGGCCGACCTGGCCAAGGATCTTCAGCCCGAGTTCCGCGCGTACGCCAAGCTGCTCGAAGGGGAACTCGCCGTGCACGAACGGCAACTCGTCGCCGCGTCCGAGGCCTTCGTCGCGGCACAGAAACTCGCCGACTTGTGGTGGGCGCGCCTTGGCCTTGGCATCGCCTACGTGGAGGCGGGGCATCCCGCCGAGGCGCTGGGCGAGCTTCAGGGGTGCGAGAAGCGGCGCGGCGAGGCCACCGCCATTCTCCTCGACGATGTGCCTTCGATCCGCTATCTGGCTCCCGCCTCCTACTGGCTGGGACGCGCACAGGAGGGATCAGGGCAGCTTGCCGGCGCCCGAGCGAGCTACGAAGCGTACATCAGGCTGCGGTCGGCGGCCTCCAGCGATCCGCTGGCCGGCGACGCGCGGCAGCGACTCGCGTCGCTGCCGCGGTAGGGTTTCTGTCCGGCCTCGCTCGGCGCCTCCCGGCGTCGCCGATCAACGGATGATCGGAGCGGTGGAGAGCACCCGCGTCGGCGTGGCGGGGACTGCCCCTAACGTTCCAGCGTTGCCTGACCCTGACGAGTCCAGAGCTGTAAACCCCTGAGCTTCGTCGAACTGCCAGTAGCCCACGAGGCCCGGTGTGCCGGAAGGAATGACCTTGTTGTAGTTAGCCGCGATCTCAGCCGCCGAGCGAGCGTAGTTCCAGACGCGAACTTCGTCGAGTACGCCCCTCAGGTTCAGATCCGGCGGACTCGTGAACGTCGCCCGCCCAAGAAGCAGCGCCTGGACATTCTGAACTGCGACTGTCCACCCCGGCCCCGAGCCCAAAATGCGAGCTCCGTTCACGTATACGTCAGAGGTTCCCGTTGTGGCGTCAAACGTGGCGGCCACGTGTGTCCACACGCCAAAGCTAATCGGCCCGTCCGGGTACACCGAGCAACAGGAGAAATTGCCGGTCGGAATGGCGTGCACATAGCTCACATTCGCGCCGGTTGTGCTGTTCTTGAGCACGCCGAGTGTGTAGTTTCCGTAGTTGGCACCCTTGGAAAGCAGTGGTGCTTCCGTGAAGTTCGGATCGTCGATCTTGACCCAGGCCTCGGCTGTGACGCTGCTGAGATTGAGAGACGTCTGGTAGGGAACGTTCACGAAATCATCCACGCCGTCAAACTGCAGCGCTCCTCCGCCCGGATTCGGCGTCACGACGACGGCAGCCACGACGAGTGAGCTGCAATCCGCGGCGATCGGGCTTGTCAGCGAAAGTGTCGTGGTCCCCTGGTTCACGAAGCTACTGATATCGAAATCCTTGATGTCCCACAGTCCGCTCGGCGGGTTGGGCGGCTGGTTGGGAGGCACTGAGTCGCCCTGGAAGATCAGCCCCTCCGGCACCAGTATCTGGCCGTTCAACACCAGCTCGCCGTCATTTGTAGGCGTCCCCCCCTGGTCAGTAGTGACCTGCCCTCCCGCGACGTGCAACTGCAGGCTGGCGGTGCTTCCGACCGGGAAGTTGACAGGTGTCATCGTCATCTCCCAGCCTGTGGCGTCGAACTCGCTCGCCATGTTGCTATCAGTTCCGTCGAACAAGTACACGTTCTTGTTGTTCGACGGATTCCCGTCGTCGTAGAAGACGAGCAGCGAGATGCCCTGGGTTACGGCGTCGATGGCGCCGCCAGTCTCCTTGCGGAAGCCGGCCAGCGAATAGTTGGTCTGCGTGGACGACACATACCCCGTGACGTCGACGCGATAGGCCTGGCAGTTGATGAAGTTCGCTCCTGCCGGCGGCCCCCAGCAGTCCGGCTGCGAGAAGCCGATGTTCGTGCCGGTGACGGAGTGATCGTCGAACACCACGCTGGCATTGATGGCCGGATTGGTCGAGATCGTCGGACCCTGCCAGTAGAGTAGCGCCTTCGTCACTGTCGCCGTGATTGGGATACCGGCAATCGTCAGCGTCCCGCTCCCTGATCCCCAAGTGCCTCCGACGCCAGCCGACGCGAAGTCGGTATCCGTGATGGCAAAGCTGGCGCCGGTCACCCTGATCGTCAGAGGCATGGTAGCCGTCTGCCCCACGTCGTCCTGAACCTGCACGACCAACGTGTGGTTCTTCCCGGAGCTCACGGGCGCACCCGAGATCTGTCCCGTGGGTGCATCTATCGAAAGGCCCGCCGGAAGCCGTCCACTGAGAATGCTCCAAGTGTACGGAGCGGTTCCTCCAGTCGCAGCGACTGTCGCGTTGTATCCTGTCCACACGGTAGCGCCGGCAAGCGACGTGGTTGTGATAGTCAACGCCGCCGGCGGTTGAGCGGAAGTGACAGTGAGAGACGCTCCCGCGAAATTGTTGAACTCGTTCCTTTCTCCCACCATGTTCCCGTAATCGACCAATGGCCCGACCGTGTACGAGCCGGGCAGAAGGCCTGACAACGTTGACCCGAAGTTGGGCGAAGTCTCGACCCACGAGCCACCAGCCGCGATCGCGGGGATCGGTCTTTCCGGGCCCAACGAGATCAGGGGACTTCCTGCCTGGGGCACCGCCACCATCATGTACGTCGTCGGTCCGGCATCCGCATCACCAACATTCGCGATGGTGAAGCCTGAAATCCGGAACCGACCCGGTGTGCCTACCGATGGAGGAACCACGGTGGGGGCCCCGAGCAGGGCCAGATCCGGACCGGTGACAACGTCGATTGGCGGCGTCACCGCTCCATCGATATTGTTGCCGGCCTCGATCTTCGTCGTCATGCTCATCAGACCGCCGGCGAGGGAGTTGGACGCGCAGGGCGCCGTGTCGGTCGACGGCAATGAGCCGTCACAGCTCTTCGGAACAGCCTCGCCCGTCGTCGAGGGCGTCTCAGGCGTGAAGGTTCGCGTCGTTCCGTCCGGGAGCGTGAGCGTATCGCACCCGACCACTCGGTCGCAGTGGAAGAACCGGAACGTGACGTGCACTTCGTCTGGCTCCGGCTGGCCCACGAGCGTTCCGTCCGGGCTGATGTCGCTCGCGATGGAGGAGACTGCCTGCGCCACGGCGCTCGCGATGGCAGTCGCGACGTACGTCGCCGCCGCGCTCGGACCAGCGGCGGGCGAACTCTGTGGCGATAGGGCGAACGTGTTGTTGCCCTGCGTGGGATTCCCCTGCGTGGGATTGCCTTGAGTGGGGTTGCCCTGCGTCGGGTTCCCCTGAGTGGGATTGCCCTGCGTCGGGTTCCCCTGCGTAGGACTGAGCTGGGAGACCGACGACGCGGTGATCGTCGAGATCACCTCGTCGTCGATGCGCTCGGTTGGGGCACAATTCGGGCCCAACGTTGGCACCTTGTGCCTTCGCGTGATGATCATCTGGACCAGATGACTCGCGTCCACGTCGGTCGGAATCGACGCGAACGCGCTGTAGCCGGAAATCGTGTTCGCGGGGTCCGTGCCGCTGGTGGCGGTCACGACGTAACGATAATCCGTGTATTCGCCGAACCCGGCGTTCCCCTGCGTGGGGTTGCCCTGGGTCGGATTGCCCTGCGTGGGATTGCCTTGGGTCGGGTTCCCCTGCGTGGGATTTCCCTGGGTCGGGTTCCCCTGCGTGGGATTCCCGTGAGTGCTCACGTAGGGGCCTGCGATCGACGGGCCGTGCAGTTCCTTGGTTGCGATGTCGGTGCCCACCAGCGGTACCGGGTTGTTCGGGTTCGGGTTCAGCCGGACAATGGCGGCGAGCGTTTCCCCGGTTGACGTCTTCTCGTAGACGTTGATCCTGAACGGCGCCGGAACCGTCGCGTCCGTGATTTTACCGAATGCCGTGAAGGTCAGGCTCGAGTACGGCAGGAGCGTTCTGTAGGCCGTGCACGCCGGGAACGTGGCATTGAGGCAGCTGGGATTCGACTGCTGGTTTCCGATCACGTTGACATCGTGAAACTGATCGAACGAGGCGTTTCCGGCGCGTTCGTCGAGGCTGAACTTCACCGTCCGGAAGTCACTGCTGTGGTTGCGCACCGTGACCACCCAGGTGCGCTGCTTGTTGCCCCCGGTGAACGTGAACGGCGGCTTGAAGCTTTGATGGACGAACGCCTCGATCGGTGGACCGACGTACGCGGCGTAGTTGTTCGAGTTCCTGATGCCCGCATTGCACGACGGTGGCAAACCGCTGCTCGGATCCACGTACTTGTAGTCCCACCAGTCGCCGGAGAGGACTCCCCCCGGGAACAGCGCCTCCCGGTTGTCGCCCCCCCAGATGCTCAGGAAACGAACGCCGGGCACCTCGCCAGGCCTGGCGAAGTGAGGCGGCGACTCCCAGATGAACTTCTCCATAGGCACCAGGTCGTCGTGGTCGCCTTTGAACGGCACCGTTCCGCCCTTGTACTGCAGCAGGTAGGGACGATTGTAGGCCTTCGAGCCGGGGCTGTTGCCAACGTCCTTAAGGCCGTTCGTCGTGGCATCGATCGCATAGCGCGAAATCTGGGTCGTGCTGATCAGCGCGCCAGTGGTCGGCTTGATCTGCGCCACGCGAGCATCCATCTGCGTGTTGATCCCGCTGTGGTACCCGGTGCTGCCGAGGAACTTGGCTGTTCCCGGGTTCGCTCGGCCTTCACTGTAGAGGAGCATGAGCTTTCCAGCATTGTGGGCGAGCACAGGCTGAATCTGTGGTCCAGACGGGCGCGAGAGCCACTTGTCAGCGTTCTGGTCTGGGCACCCTCCGCTCGGAGACGATCGATCCAGGCCGGCCGCCTGGCTGAGAACGGCCTTCGTCTCGCAGCGGCTGCTCATGTCGATGGCTTTGCGCAACGACCAGGTCTTGCCCGTGTCGCTGGAACTCGTATAGACGATCTTCGGCTGCTTCAGGGGTTGGGCCGTGCACTTGCTGCCAGAGAGTGGCAATCCCGTGCCCGGGTCTACTCTCTCCGTCCAGACCACGTGAAGCTTGCCGGTCGAATCGACCTGAACCGAAGCAAAGGTCATCGCCCGCGCCGTGTAATCGCTCGGGTTGGTCGATTCGATCGTCCCCACCGTCGGCTGGTCGTAGGTGCAAAGGGTGCTGGGGTTGCTCCGGTTGGTGATCGGCGCCGGTGAGGTCCAGGTGGTGCCGTAGTCGATCGATTTGGCGAAGACGAACTGGTCCGGCTGAAAGGTCCGGAACACCGCATACAGCGTGCCGCCGCCCGTTGTCGGCGGCGTCCCCTGCCGCGGATCGATCGCGATCACGACACGCTGGGTCATGTTGTACGTACCACTGATCTTCACCGGTTTCGAGTACGTCATGCCGCAATCGGAGGACCGCGAGAAGTAAATGAAGCTGTTGCCCACGGGCGCGCCCGAAAAACGGGTGTAGGTCATGTACACGTTGCCGCATTCCGCCAAGCCGCGCGGGGCGTCGGTGACGATGGACGGCAGGTCGGCGAAGAGCCCCGTGGAGGTGGCAGAGCCCAGCTCGATCACGCGCGAGAATCCGTCGTCCCATCGGATCGGGTGAGTGCTCTCGTCGTTGTACGCGGTGAGCCGGAACGCGCCGATCATGCTTCTGCCGCCGCGGTTGAAGAACAAACCGGCCCCGTAGAAGTGCACGCCGTCTGTGGCCAGCGAGCCGTCACTCCCTGCGGCCAGGCCGTACCAGGGCTGGCGTAGACCGAGAGGCGAGGTATCCTGTGGGAAACCTGGCACCAGGCCGTTCAGAAAGTTCCGGCCGTTCGATGTGCGGTACAGACCCAGCCAGGCGTCCGGCGCCGCGACCAGCCGCGTGTTCGGGCCGAACAGATCGCGCAGCGTGGCTTCGCCAAACCCCGTCTGCGAATCGGCTGTCATGTCGACGGTCCGGTAGTCGTTGGCGATGCCCAGGCACAACTGTGTGTTGTTGCTGGCGCACACGATCTTCGGTTCGACCTGGCGCTGCAGGTACTTGTCGCCAACGTACTGGTCGACTGTGCCGGGATTGACGTTGAAGTTCTGGCCCGTGGCGATCTGCTGGGCAGCCGCCGACGTCTCCAGACCGAATGAGAACAAGGTCAGCATCAGGAGAGTCGAGCAGACAAGCTTCATGAGAACCTCCACCGAATGGCAGACAGCCAGGAAGGGACGCATCAACGCAAACACCGCACGGCAGCATCGGCTGCCCGCCGCCGTCCCAGATCCTGTCGCCGACGGACCCGCCGCCTGCATCAACGGAAAAGACCCGCTAACCGCCGAGAAGATCTTCCGCCGTATCGAGCCGGGTTTCGACCGCCTGTACGCCAATACCGTGACTGCAAAACTCCGTTCACGAATGCGTCGCGGCCCGATGTCCTCAATGAATGGCGCCAAGGCGAATCGCCTCTCCAACCTTGTTCGGGCGCACTAAGGGCTTAATGAGGAAATGCAAGTTTGCATCCGAGCAATGATCGCTAGATATTCCCCTGATTCTCTTGTTTGCGTTCAGGAAGTCCTCGCCGGGGCAGCCTTTTGTCTGGCTTGGCGCAGGGAAGCGTGCCACTTGCATTGGCGTCTAGTAACTCGCAGATTCCGATCATGCTTATGCCAATCATGCGAACGCCGCGCTCATGACATCCTCCCCTGCCCTGCGGCATAATGCGACCGTCGCTCGCGGGCTTGAGCGCCACCCAGCCGAGGAGAGTATTGATGGACCAGCAACTTGCCACGTTTATCGACCATGCCCGAGCCAAGGGGATGGATCATGCGACCATTCGGATGCTCCTGTTGTCGGCGGGGTGGAAGGAGAAGGACATCGCCCGGGCGATGACGGCCCAGGCGCTCGACCTTCCTGTGCCGACGCCGCCCGACGTCGGCGGCGCGCGCGAGACCTTCCTGCACCTGTTGACGGCTGCCGCGCTCTACACGGCGGTCAGTTACGCGCTGACGCTCATCTTCAGCTACATCGACCTCACGTTGCCGGATCTGGCGACCACGCCGTACGCGCAACTGCAGTCGGAGGCCGATCGGGAAGTGATCCCCGTGGCCATGGCCGCGGTGTTCGTGGCGTTCCCGCTCTTGATGTGGCTGTCGTCGACGCTTGTCCGCGAGATGAAGGCCACGCCCGACAAGGCGCGCAGCCAGGTCCGGCGCTGGCTGACCTACCTCACGCTGTTCCTGGCGGCCGGCATGATGGTCGTCGACGTGATTACGCTAGTCGCGTACCTGTTGCAGGGAGAACTCTCCACCAGGTTCCTGCTCAAAGTCGCGGCCGTCCTGGTCGTCGGCGGCGCGGGCTTCATGTACTACTTTACGTCGCTCAAGATGTCGCCTGAGCAGATGCAGAAGACCTCGTTCCACCGGTGGTTCGGTTGGAGCACGTCGGTCATCGTGGCGGCGAGCCTTATTGGCGGGCTGTTCCTCGTGGGATCACCGGCGACCGAACGGCTCAGGCGGTTCGACGCCCAGCGGGCCGAAGACATCAAGATCATCTCCGAAGAAGTGTTCAATGTGTCGGTCGGACCGGCCTGGCGCACCCCTGCCACGCCTCTTGCGATCAAGCAACCACTGCCGCGATCTCTCGACGAGGTGCTGGCCAGGGCCCGTCAACGACGGCCGCGTATCATCGACCCGAAAACGAGAGCGGCCTACGAGTATCAGGTGCTCGGGGAATCCACGTTCCGGGTGTGCGCGACCTTCGAACAGGTGCGCGACGAAGCCGGTGATGTGGCCTGGAATCACCCGGCTGGGCGCCACTGCTTCGACTTTGACGCGCTGAACCCGCGCCGGTGAAGACGTGGGGGCTGACCCCGTGTCCGATCAGGACAGCAGGGCACGGAGCGCCCGGAGGCCTTCGGCGAGCAGGTCCGGGGGATCCGACGTTGCGAACGCCGCCTCGGCCGCGGCCCGTTCCTTGGCCAGCGTCAGGGGCAGCATCGGGTCCACGTGGCTCTTCGCCTCGGCCGTCGCCTTCAGTTGCGCCACCGCCTTCTGCATCTGGTCGGGATCGAGGATGGCAACCGGCGTGCGGCAGAACTCACAGATGCCGCGGTCGAGATCGACCGGCGCGCCGCAGTTGGCGCAGTTCACTTGCTTGATCCGACGCCGCAACTCGCTCACCTCGTCAGCGTTCAGCACGCGCACGAAACTCTTGGCCCGCAGAAACTGGTAGTACGTCAGGATGCGGCCATGCCCGGCCCGACACCGGAAGTAGGTGAAGCGCGTCGCGCGCTGCAGGTCGTGGGTGTCCTCGAGCGGCGTCGCGCAGCGCGGGCACCGCAGAGTGGCCGCCAGCGCAGTGCGCGGGGCATGCTGCTCGGTGGCAATGGCCGCCAGCAATTCGAGCGTCGAGCGCGGCGCCAGTTGCAGCAATTCCTGATCGTCGAACCAGATCACCTGGCACGCGTGGCAGATGTCGAGATCGATCAACCGGCCATACAGTCGATCGAACGACCGGCGGGTCATCACCGCGTGACAGTTCGGGCAGTTCATAGAAATCGGTCCGAGTTCTACGGGCTCTGTCTGACAAACCTGACGCCCCGGATCCTGCCGGCGTCAACACTGAGGCTGGTGACGCGGCCGCCGACCTCCCGCTCGAAGCGGAGCGTCGACCCGCCGCCGCGGAACTCGTCGCGC
>Ga0315287_10005916_pt1 | contig 12096 bp, 16 predicted proteins | sample YL17G11_0_MG_FD_205037 | JGI IMG/M metagenome (GOLD analysis project Ga0315287, IMG submission 205037) | Sediment microbial communities from Yellowstone Lake, YNP, Wyoming, USA - YL17G11_0 | ecosystem: Environmental > Aquatic > Freshwater > Lake > Sediment | place: USA: Wyoming | collected...
CTCGAAGCTGCGTTCGGGATGCGAGAACTTCACCAGCTCCACCTTGTCGAACTGGTGCTGGCGGATGAGGCCGCGGATGTCCTTGCCATAGGCTCCGGCCTCCCTCCTGAAACACGGCGTGAACGCGGTGAGCTTGATTGGCAGGAGCTTCTCCTCCAGCACCTCTCCGGCATGGAGGTTGGTGAGCGGGACCTCCGCTGTCGGTATGAGCCAGAGGTCGTCCTGGGTCTTGTAGAGCTCCTCGCGGAACTTGGGCAGCTGCCCGGTGCCTGACATTGTTTTCGTGTTCACCAGGTAGGGCGGCGCGATTTCCCTGTAGCCGCGGGAGGTGTGCACCGAAAGCATGAAGTTTATGAGTGCGCGCTCGAGCTTGGCGAGCGGACCCGAGAGGACCGCGAAACGGTGCTCGGCCATCCTGACCCCGCGCTCGAAGTCGATGAGCCCGCTTTTCTCCCCCAGGGTGTGGTGGTCGAGCACTTCGCCCGCGTGCTTCGACGGCTTGCCCCAGGAACGGACCACCGGATTGCCAGCCGCATCCTTCCCCACCGGAACTGACTTGTCCGGGATGTTCGGAATCAGCAGGACCTCCTCCTTCATCTGGTCCTCGATGGCGGTTGTTTCCACGGAAATCTGCTTCACGCGCGCGGAGATTTCCCCGGCACGCTTCACTTCCGAATCGGTGTTCTCGCCCTTCTTCTTGCGCTCGTTGATGGCGAGGCTGAGCTTGTTGCGCTCCGCGCGGAGCAGCTCCTCCTCCTTCTTTATGGAGCGCCACTGGGTGTCGAGCTGGATTATCTTCTCCAGAAGAGAGTACGTGCCCGCGTCCGCGTGCCTGCGGCCGAGCGCGTCCCTGACGGTTTGCGGATTTTCCCTGATGAGCCTTAGGTCTAGCATTGGAATCACTACTTCAGGAGCGCCTGGAGCTTTGCGACGGCTTCCTCGAGCTTCCCCTGGTTGTTGAAGATTATGACCGCGGGCGAACCCATGAACGCCGAGTAGGATGCGAGGTACGCCTTGTTCATCTCGTCGTGCAGCGCGATGTCGTCCACGTCCCTGGCACGGGTGGGGTCGTTCTGCCTTCTTGCGACGATGACCTTCACGTCCGCGGTGACGTATACGAACGCGTCCACCTTCCAGAGCTTCAGGAAGCGGAAGGGCAGGCCGGGGTAATAGCCGGACGGGGTGGAGATGGAACAATGGGTGTCGAGTATGGTCTTGTCGGGCATCCTCGCCAGCTCCTCGGCAACGAGCTTCTGCGCCAGCTTCTGCTTCTCTATGGGCAGCTTGCGCATATCGTCACGGTCCTTTATGCCGAACTCCTTCTTCTCGATTTCCAGCATGAGGTCGCCGTAATTCACTATCTTGTAATCGCTCTTCGTGCCGTTGAGCACGCTTGTTTTCCCGGCTCCCGGAACCCCCATCACGATAATCATGCCAAAACCTCCCTTTGATTCACGCCATCTTGCCGAAAAGCGAGCCGTGGTTGGCCGATGCCACGGTCACATCCACGAATGCGCCGAGCGGGCCTTTGAAGCCCTTCACCACCACCTGATGGTAGTTGATGTCCCGGCCGGTGAAATCCCTCTGCCTTTCGGTCACCAGGACACGGCATGCCCTTCCGACATACAGCTTCTTCCTTTCCATGCTAGTCTTTTTTACCTCTTCGCTTGCCACCGTGCTGCGCCTTTTCACCTCGCCATTGGCGAGCTGGGACAGCTCCATGGCCTTGGTGCCCGGACGGGGGCTGAATTTCGAGACATTGGTTATGTCCGGCCGGACGGTTTCGAGGAGCTCCAGCGTTTTGGCGAAATCCGCGCGGGTTTCGGTCGGATAGCCGACGATTATGTCCGTGGCGATGGTGGCATCCGGCATCGCCTTCCGCACCGCACGGACGATGTCGATGAAATCCTTCACGCTGTGGTCGCGGTTCATCTCCCTGCACACCTTCTCGCTTCCGGTCTGCACCGGGATGTGGAGGAACCTGTAGAACCTCGGCCCTTGCAGGATTTCAACGAGTTCGGGCAGCATGCGCTTCGCATGGTTCGGGTTTATCATGCCGACGCGGACGAAGAATTTTTTCTCTCCAAAATCAGATTCGGCGATGAGCCTGAGCAGGGAGACGAGAGTCGTCTTTATGTCGAGGCCGTAGGCTCCCGAGTCCATGCTGGTGAGCTGTATCTCCTTCGCCCCGTTTTCAACGGCCGTGCCAATCCATTTCAGTATGGTCTTGGGCGTGTAGCTCCTCAGATAGGGGCGCGCGAGCTTGGTCTGGCAGAAATGGCATTGTGAGGTGCAGCCGTCGTTTATCGGTATGCGCATGATTGGCGCCGTGAGAAGTTTCGGCAGCGCGTCCTTCGCCTCGTTGGCATTATAGGAGGTTGCCCTTCCGGCGAGCGCATCGTCCACCGCGTCGGAGATGTGCCGGAGCGAGGATGTGCCGACAAGCGGGGCTGCGGGGGCGTATTTGCGGATTTTTGCCGCATTCGCAGTAAGGCATCCCGCAATGACGAACGCCTTCCCCTCCTTGCGGAGGGTGCGCATCCGCTCGAAAATCCGATTCTCGGTTGCACCCTTCACGGTGCAGCTGTTGATGACGACCACGTCGCTCTTTTTCCAGTCTTCGACCAGCGAGTGGCGCTCCTTCAAGATGGCCATGATGATGTCGCTGTCAGCCTGGTTGAGGGTGCAGCCATAGGTTTCAACGCATACTTTGGCCATAAGAACATCGCCTCTGGGAATCACGAAACGAAAAACCTGAAAAAACGAAGCCGCATTATCCGCCGAGCATCTTGTTGAAGCTCGGGTACATCTCGAACGCCTGCATCTGCTCCAGCTGCTCGTACATCTTGTGCAGTATGCCGACCGTAAGGAGTATGCCCGTCCCGGTGCCCAATGCGCCGGTGAGGTCCGCAAGCCCGGCCAGGAGGCCGACCGCGGCCGAGCCCATGACCGTGAGCGGGAAGATGTGCTTGTTGAGTATCGTCTCGAGCATCCTGGGGTCGCGCCTGAAGCCCGGAATCTGCAGGCCGGAATTGGAAAGCTGCTCCGCGACGTTCTTCGCGTCCATGTTCGCGGTCTCCACCCAGAACAGGCCGAACATTATCGCCACGAGGCAGAGGAATATGATGTATGTGATTGCATGGACCCATTCGGGGATGCCCAGGAATGGTGTCGATGTTGAGAAGAACGCCCAATGCGTCACTGTATCCCTGCCCGCATAGATGGGGGTGAGAAGATACAGGATGCCGTCGTTCAGGCGTCCGGAGGTATCAACGTAGCCGATTAGCGGCAGTATGCCGTCCCTGTCGAACGAGTACTGCTGGGAATCCAGGAGTGCCTGGAAACTCTGCACGGGTGCGCCTTGATCCCAGTATTGCCCTGCAAGCGCGCCTCCGGCGAAAAGCTGGAGGTTGGTGATGAGCGCGACACCGAATATGACTGGTATGTTGGACACATAGAAGAACTTCAGCGGCAGCTTCGGCACCATGCCGCGCATCCGCTCGAAGGCGATGGGTATCTCGACCTTCACCGACTCCGCATAGACCACCGCGAGGAATACGAGGATTGTGAACCCGAACGGCGCTAGCGCCAGCAAGCCGGTGGGAAGCGCTTCCGCTCCTCCGTCGGCCATTAAGCTTATGAATCCGCCAGGTCCGAACACCAGCCCTATCACTCCGGTGAAAACCGCGTATGACACGCCCGCGGCGATGAAGAGGCTGATGCCGCTTCCGATGCCGTATTTGGTTGTGAGCTCGTCCAGGAATAGCACCAGCACGGAGCCCAGGGCTATTTGGAACACGACCAGTGCCACGACCATGCTCGGGTCAAGGCCTGCGACCGCTGCGATGGGCACTATTTTCGCGAATGCGACATAGACCAGGGCCTCCACAAATGCCAGGGTTATCGCCAGTATCTTCTGCACCTCGAGGAACTTGGCCCTCTCAATCTTGTCCTTCAGGTTGAGCTTGATCAGGCCCGCACCAACGAAGAGCTGCAGGAATATGCTGGACAGGACGATGGGGCCGATACCGGTTGTCAGAAGGCTGCCGAGCTTGGATGCGGTTATCGTCTGGAGGAAGTCCGTGCCCCCGGTGAGGCGCGGGACGCCGAAGACCGATGTCTCCAGCATCATGAAGTACAGCACCAGCACCACGCCGGTCCAGATGAGCTTTTCCTTGGTGCTCAGCGGCTGCGCTGGTGGCTTTATCGAAGGAAGGTAACCCGCTATCGAGTGGAGGATATCTATGACGCCCATTGAACAGACCTCTCGCATCTTCTTTTCAAAGCACGTGTGAACTACCCGCACCCATAGATGCAGGCTTCCTGCTTCAACGAAGACGCTTGCCTTTTTGGCAGAGGCTTCTTCTCAGACAGGCTTGACTTCCCGGCGTTCCGCCGGTAGCTCATTTGAGCGTGTTTTTTTGTTTAGTTGCAACCAGCACTTTAAGCCTCCCTAATGTTCGACGCCTCGAACATTGGGCACATGGAAGCAACGCTTCCATGTCGTGTTGCATACTCGCTTTTTCAGGAGCGATTTATATACTTTTCTAGACTTCATTTCCGCATGAATTCCCAGCCCTGAAGTATTTAAAAATCTGCCCCCGCCGGCTTCGGCAGGTTCAGGATGATTTTGCCGGAGCCGCAGGGGATTTTCCGTGGGCCTCGGCCGCCGACTTTCCATGGGATTCCGGTTTCGCGTGGGTTCCTGGTTTTGCTTCCGGCTTCGCCCCGGATTTCTGGGCCGCCTGAGTGGGGTGGGGTTTTGGCTTCCCGGTTTCGAGTTTTGATATCGCCCCGCCCGCCGCGCCCAGCTTCTTTTCCACGTTCTTGCTCCATGAGTGCGCCCTGATGACCAGCGGCACTGTGACCGAACCGGTTCCGAGGACCTTGCCCTCGAAGTCCAGGTGGTACTTGCCGTCCTTCTTCTCGAGCTTCTCCGCAAGCGCCCTCTGGCTGATGTCGAAGAGGTTCACGACATCGTAGGTCTTCTTCGTGTGCACGGGCCTGGCGAAGCCGAACTTGCCGAAATAGTCGGGGATGTACTTCATCGCCCAGCTCCATTTGTGCTTGTCTATGCCCGCCATGCCGCGGCCGCCGCGGTTCCCGCTTCCTCTCCTGTTTTTGCAATTGCCACGGCCGTGTGACCTGTGGCCCAGGTATCCTTTTTTCTGACCTTCCTTGCGTTTAGCCATGAGCATCACCTTATAGCATTCTCTTCAGGAGCGAGTCCATCTCCGTTCTTTTGCCAAGCTCGCCCGCCGGATATGCGGCCTTGGTATCGCCGTATCCCTTGGACGGGGGCCTCAGCCTGAAGACCGGGTTGGCGTAGTCGATGGTCTTCTTGCCACCGAAAATCTCCTTCGCCGCCTTCTTTATCTCGTCCTCCTTGAAGACAGTGCGCAGACGGTTCTTTCCCTTCGTGCCACGCTTCGTGAGAAGGCCGAGAATGGTTTCCTCGGCCACCGGGCCGAATGCGACGTAGTCCTTGACCACGTTCAGCATGCCTTTGTTCTGCGGAGTGTCCTCCATAAGAACGCAGCGGTTGGGCCTCTCCAGCCGGAGCATCTCCAGCGTCCGCTTTATCTTGGGGTTGAGTTTCCTCCGCCCCCTTATCCTTAGCACTGCGAATTTCATAATCAACACCCTATTCCGCCCTAGGCTTCAGCAGGTTGAGGTTGTCCAGGGCCTTCATGGTCGCCGAGGCCATGTTGTAGATGTTCTTTCCCCCGGTCGTCGAACTCCAGACGTCCTTCACTCCAGCTATGCCGAGCACTTTCCTGACCACATCGTTGCCCGCAAGGCCCAGGCCGCGCGGGGCCGGCCTTATGGTGACGATGGTGCTGCCCTCCTTCCCCACTGTCTTCGAGGGGATGGAGTGCGTGACCGAACATTTGCATTCCCAGCTGCCGCAGCCGGATTTTATCGCGATCATGTGCTTCTTCGCGTTCCTGATGGCGTAGTCCATGGCTGGCTTGAGCTCGTCGCTCTTGCCGACGCCCAGGCCCACGTGGCCCTTCCTGTCTCCTATGACCGTGACCACGCGGAACTTCGTCCTTTTTCCGGAGTCGGTGACGCGCTGGGTGGTCTTTATCAGCAGCGTCTCGGATTCCATGTCCGGCAGGAGCGCGTCGATTATCTCGGCCTCAAGCACGGGCTTTCCGAGGTTTATCAGGTCCTCGAGCGTGGTTATCTCGCCGCCTTTGACCTTCGCGCCCATGGCGGTCCGGGGCTTCCAGGATTCCCTGTCGATGGTTCTTATTTTTTCAGCCATAAGTATCACCCGATCTTGCCCTTCACCTCATTGAAGGCGCTCTTGTATTTGTCCGGCGGGTTCGCCAGCTTCTCTTCGGGAACCTTCTCCTTGTTGAAATTCGCGGAGAGGCCGGAGTCCGCTGCGCCCTTGAGCGCTGCGAACAGTATCGAACCCTTGGATGGAATGTACATGCCGATGTCCAGTACGAACTCCTTCACGCCCTTCTTCTGGGCGAGCTTCCCGGCCATGAGGCCGGCGAGGTAGGCGGTCCACACGTTGCGCTTGGAAGGCCAGTTGTACTGCTTGGACAGGTGCGCGCCGCTCACCGTGAGCAGCGTCCTGTCGCCCTCGGGGCTGAAGTCCACGAACTGCACCAACACGCCGTAGTTGCTCTTGCGGACGACCATCCTGGTCTTGCCGCTCTTGATGAGCGCGAGGCGCTTGACGAAATTGGTCCTGCCTTCCCGTCTCCTTCTGAAGTAAACATGGTAGTTTGGGCCGGTTGCTCTTGTCATTTGCGTTCACCCTTTTTGTCGTTGTGAGTATTTGCCGCCTGGGCCGCTGGCGCGGCGGGCTTGTCCTTGCCGCCTTCGGCGGACTTGGTCCACGGAGCTGGCGTGTGCGGGCCATGCGGTGGGGCGAACTTCGGCATCTCCAGGTCCTTGGCGACCAGGCCACCCTCCTTCAGGAACATGAACATTGCCCTCTTGTTCCTGAAAATCCCGCTTTTCAGCTTCCGATATATCACTTTCTTCTGGGCTTTCGGAAGCGCGCCTGATTCCAGGAGCAGTCCGAGGAATCTCCGCTGGGCACGGATCTTCTCCATCCATACGCCCTTCGAATCGAGCACGGTTCCCTTGCGGTGGCCGTGGCCCCGCCTTCCCTTCTTGGCGGTGCTCGCCCTTCCCTGGGGCGGGAGCTTGATGATGGAGCCCTTTGCTATGAGGCCCTTCACGTCCGCGCGGGTAAGCGCACCCTCCACGTCCTTGATGTCGCCGGGCTTTATCCTTATCTTGTTCTCACCGACGTGCATTATGTCCGCGGCGAGCCTTCTTACGGTATTAATGGCCATGTCAAAACACCCTCACTTCCTCCCTGGCGCGCCGATCGGCTTCGCAACCGGGGCCGCCTGCTTCGCAGGGGGGGCTTTCGGCTTCTGGACCGACGCTTTCTTTCCGGCAGGCACAAACTTCGGCTGTTCTCCGGCCGCCTTTGAAGCGTTGACCACCCTGAGCTCGAGCGCTTTCGCCCTCTCTTCCACGACCGCGCGCTTCCTGGCGCCGACCGTGGATGATATGCGAACCACCACGTCCTTGAGGCCTTCGAGGCCGGCCGGGTTGAACACGAGGACCTCTCTCATCCCGCTGGGATGGAGGTCGCGGAGCTCCGGCGCGTTCCTGTATCCTATCTTTGGGGATGCGCCGGCCCATTGGAACTTCATGCGCTTCTTGTTGTGCGTGCCCCTGGGCTTCCTCCACCTGCTTTTCACGGACTTGAAGAAACCGAAATTGAGGACGTTAAAGTTTGGTTTTTTCTTTTTCTCCATTGACATCACCCTTCAGCCTCGACATCGTACATGCCGTCCTGGAAGACACGGCCGTCCTTATCCTTTATGCGCATGGCGATGCGCATGTTCGCTATGGTCTGGCCCACGGCTTCCTTGTCCGGCCCTGAAATGGTCACGCTCTGACCCTTGGCCTGGACCTTCGTGCTACCCACGAGCACGGTCCGCCTCGGCTCCTTCTCGCCGAGGAAATTCTTTATGGTTATGTCGCTCCCCTTGATATCGACGGTGATGGGGAAGTGCGCGTATATCAGCTTGAAGTTCCGCAAGTATCCCTTGGCCACGCCGTGCATCATGTTCTGCACCATGGACTCGAGGGTGCCTTTCAGCGCCTTGTCCGCGGTGGTGACCTCGACGGCGCTGCCGTTCACGGACACCTTCGCCTGCGGCGGGAGCGCCTTCTGCACCTCGCCCTGGGAACCTTTGGCGATGAGCCGGTTGCCATCCACCCTTATCGTAACGCCTTGTGGTATTTCCATGGATAGCACCTCAGTAAATATACGCCAGGAGCCTTCCTCCCACGCGCTTCTTCTCAGCGTCAGCGTTGGTCATGATGCCATCGGGCGTGGACACTATCAGAAGCCCCACCCCGAACCCGGGGATGAATTCCTGCTCCTTCTTCGACCAGTCCGTCCTCTTCACCGGCATCCTGGGCTTTATGACTCCGCAGTCGTTTATCCTGCCGTCGAGTTCGACCTCGAAGAGCCCGCCCTTTCCATTGTCCACCTTCTTGAAGTCCTTCAGGTATTTGTGGTGCTTAAGCACCCCGAGTACCTCGGCTATGAGCTTGGTGGCCTTAACACTGCACACGTTCTGCCCCACGGTCTCGTGGGTCTTTATCGTGTTCAAAGCATCTGCAAGGTGATCAGTCATCCCATCAACCTCCATACTTCCGGAAACCGATATACTCGGCCATCTCCCTGAAGCACCGCCTGCAAACTCCCAGGCCGTACTTCCGTATGAGCGCCCGTGAGTTGCCGCAGTTGCGGCACACGCGCTTCCCTTTTCCGCGATATTTCTCCTCAGTGGTGAGCTTCATAATAATCACTCCACTTTCACTCCGAAGGAACTCTTCATGAACTCGACGGCCTCTTCCTTGGATATGCGGTGGCCCTTGCCAATCGAAGCAGACCTGAGCTTCCGCAGTGAAATGCGCCTTCCGGGCCTCGATAGGGAGACGCAGACGTCGAAACCGAACATTGCTATTGCCGGGTCGTACTTCGCGCCCGGGAAGTCGATGTATTCGTGGACGCCGAACGCCAAGTTGCCCTGCTTGTCGAAGTTGCTTTCCTTCAGCGCCTTCCTTTTCGCGATGAGCGCCTTCTCGATGAAGGATTTCGCATCATCGCCGCGGAGCGTGACCTTGGTACCTATGGGCAGCCCGGCCCTGAGCTTGAAGACCGGGTCCCTCCTCTTGGCCTGGGTCTCCACAGGGGTCTTGCCGCCGCTGAGCCTTTCGAGCAGCGTCTTTGCCTGGTCGAGCTTCTCGCCCGGGGCTCCGACGCCGATGTTCACGGTCACTTTTTCGATGAATATTTCGCGCATCTTGTTCATGGCTTCACCCTGCCTTGTTCTTGAAGGCTTCGTCCACCACGAACAGGTATTTCGCCACCGTGATGAACTCGTCCTTGTCGTTCTGCACTAGGGCTTCGTTCGGCTTGCCCCCCTTCCTCTCGATTATATCCTTGAGCGTGACCACGATTCCGGCGTGCTTTCCCTCGACGATGAGGCAGCGGCAGCCCTTGTCCCTCTTGAGGTGTGCGCCCATCTTCGCTCCGGGGAGCGAGAGGACGACGCTATCGCCCACGCGCACGTGGTTGTCCCCGAGCACGTTCCTGCCGTCGTGGAATGTGAGGTTGAGCTTGCCCCCGCGGACGGTGTGCTTGTTCACCACGCGCACTATCTTGGAGCCCGCCTCCTCCTTGCTTATCTCCACCGGCATGAGCCTGCCCTTCTTGTCTATGAATATGCGGTACTGTTTTTCTGCGATGGGCATTGAAACAACGTCCATGAGGCCGACTGGGAACCGCTCGTCCGTGCGAACCTTCCCGTCCACCATCACGCGCCTCGCCGAAAGGATGCGTTTTGCCTCCCTTGCGGTCTCCACAGTCTTCAGCACGTCCCTGAGCAATACTGAAAGCGGGACCGCGTGCTTCTTCGGGTGCGGGCCCGGCGCGGTGGTGATCAGCCATTTGCGCGCCTTCTTGTCGTGCAGCGGCATCGCCTTCGGGGATGCCAGCCTTTTCATGTGCTTTGTTCCGCCTCTTTTAGCCATACAAACATCACCTTATGGTATTGGATTTCTGCTCGTGCGGTTTCGCATCGTGCTTGTGCCCGTGCTCGTGCGCCTCGCCCTTGTGTTTTTGTTCACTTGGCTCGCTTCGCTCGCCGTGAACTTCCCCGGCCTTCGCTTCCGCAGCCTTCGGGGCCTCTGCGGCCTTCGCTTCCGCAGCCTTCTTCACTTCCTTCTTCTTGAAGGCCTCATCGGAGAATATCTCCTTCCTCTCCTTGGTCGCCTCCAATGCGAGAAGCAGGAGGTTGGATGCTTCGAGCGGGAGCGGCTTTTCCTTGCCGCGGGCGGTCTTGGTCGAGATGCCCTCGAGGAAAACCTTCCGGTTGACTGTGCTCACGCGGCTCACCTTGGCCTCCTTGTCCCGGTGCGGCCCGCGCATCACGCGCACGGTGTCGCCCTCGCGGACGAGGATTGCCCTCTTCTTGACCTTGAGCTTGCCCCGAAGGTCCTTGGAAAGGTGGACGTGCAGCCGCGATTTCTTCCTGTGGAGCTTTTCCGTGTAATATATCTTCCTTTCAGTGTCGGATTTCATCTACACAACCCCTGCGGAGATGGCTGCCACCTTCGGGAACCGCTCTGCGATCTCCCTGGCGACAACTCCCTTGATTTCCGTTCCAACCGGCAGCATGTCGTCGTTGACCAGCACTGCCGCGTTGTCCTCGAACATTATCCGCATGCCGTTCGCCCTGCGGAACTCCTTTTTCTGCCTGACTATGAGCGCCTTCACGATCTTCTTGACCATGTCCGGCTTGCCCTTCCTCACGGACGCGATGACCACGTCGCCCACGCCGAGCTGCGGGGGCCTGCTGCGCGTCCCCTTGTAATGCGCCGCACTGAACACATAGATCATCTTGGCGCCGCTGTTGTCGGTGCACGGCATCACTGTGGCAGTGGTCAGCGTCTTCGTTATCGTGCTTGTTAGTCCTTTCATTGCTTATCACCCGAGATGTTCACCACGGTCCACGCCTTGGTCTTGCTGAGCTTCCTTGTCTCCGCAAGCTCCACCGCGTCGCCGACCTTCGCCGCAAGGCATGAGGGATTGTGCGCCGCTATGCGCGAATTCCCCCTCGCCCATTTGCGGTATTTCGAGAGGTACTGCGTCTTGGAACGTTCCACTATCACCGTGTTCTTGCCCTTGGCGCTGATTACAGTGCCGATGAGGTATTCGCCCCTTACCTTCACGCCGCCATGGCGGAAACATTTCTTGTCGTCGCATTTCTCTGCTGCCATTGAACATCACCATCTATGCCGCCTGCTGGTTCTCCAGTGGAGCGACAATTTTAACCCAACGGACAAATCTGCACGCCTTGCGGCGCCGGTATTTGCCCGCCTGCGGCCTTAATGTTAGGCCGTCTAGAGTGATATAATACGGGTAAGCCTATTTTAGATACAAAACTTTATAAATGATTAGACGGAGCGAAAGATGCGCCCCGTCGGAGAAAAAAGAAAGAAAATCACTTCTTTGCGCAGGCGGCCGCCAGCGTGCCGTTGTCCGCCACGCTGAGGATTTTCCAGTCCTTCACCATCTGGCCAGCTGCGACGCATTTCTTGCAGTCGGTGGTGATGGTGATGCTGTTGTCGTCCACGTCGGTGAAGATGGTGTCCGGATAGCCGAGCTCATCGCCCACCGCGGTGACATAGTCGCCCGTCGGTGAGAGCACGGTCATCTCCTCAATGCAGCTTTGCTTCACGCCGAGCGCAGGGGCCTTGTCGCAGTGCTTGTTCACGTACTTCCAGGCCTTCCGGTAGTCCTGTATCTTCTGCTTGTTGCTCGTCTCGGTGGCAGCCTTGTTGAAGCTGGCGATCGCCTTCTCCTTGTCCTTGGTGTTGCCCGCTTCTGCGATGGCCGTCTGGGCAAGCTTCATGTCCGCGTCGACTATCATGCCGATGGCAGCGGATACCTGTGCCCGTATGGCCGGGTCCGTGACCTTCTCCAGGTGGTAGACCGCCTTCTTCTCCTCGTCAAACGCCTTGTAGCCGTGCTTG
>Ga0315287_10005917_pt1 | contig 12094 bp, 11 predicted proteins | sample YL17G11_0_MG_FD_205037 | JGI IMG/M metagenome (GOLD analysis project Ga0315287, IMG submission 205037) | Sediment microbial communities from Yellowstone Lake, YNP, Wyoming, USA - YL17G11_0 | ecosystem: Environmental > Aquatic > Freshwater > Lake > Sediment | place: USA: Wyoming | collected...
TCGAGGTCATGAGCCGGGTGCCCATGGGCTCCAGCCTCGGCGAGGGCATCGGCAAGGCGATCCCCAAGTCGTACTTCGAGAAGTACGAGTGGACGAGCCAGTTCGAGGGCGCCGAGCGCATCGCCCAAAAGTGGAGCATCAGCCGGGACGAGACCGACGCCTTCGGCCTCCTCTCCCAGCAGCGGGCGGCCCAGGCCTGGGCCGAGGGGCGCTTCGGCACCCAGATCGTGGCCGTGGACGCCCCGGACCTCGGCGAGGACGGCAAGCCGACCGGCAGCACCCACCGGGTCGACAAGGACGAGGGCCTGCGGGAGACCACCCTCGAAGGGCTGAGCCAACTCAAGGCCGTGGCCGGCGAAGACGGGGTGCACACCGCCGGTACCTCGTCACAGATCTCCGACGGCGCCGCCGCCGTGCTCGTCACCACTCGTGAGAAGGCCGAGGCCCTGGGCCTCACCCCCCGGGCCCGGATCGTCGACACCTGCCTGGTCGGCAGCGACCCCGTCCTGATGCTCACCGGCCCCATCGACGCCACCCATCACCTCCTCGAGCGCAACTCGATGCAGATGAGCGACATCGACCTGGTCGAGATCAACGAGGCCTTCGCCTCGGTGGTTCTGGCCTGGCAGAAGGAGGTCGGCGCGGACATGGCCACGGTCAACCCCAACGGTGGGGCCATCGCCTTGGGTCACCCCCTCGGGGGCACCGGCGCCATCCTCACCACCAAGGCCCTCCACGAGATGGAGCGGACCGACCTCAACACCGCCCTGGTCACCATGTGTTGCGGCGGCGGCCTCGCCACCGGCACCCTCCTCGAGCGCATCTGATCCGACCTCGAGGCACGGACCTGCGGATTCCGCAAGGCCGTGCCTCGAGGACTGCCGCTTCCCCCAACTGCACACGTCAACTGAGGGAGGCGCGCCGTGCGGCGAGCCCTTGTCCTGTTCCTGCTCTTCCCCCTGGCCTGCACGCGCACCAGCGCGGCGCCCGCTGAACCCGGGGCGGCGACCGTGGTCCACGTGGTCGACGGGGACACCGTCGTGGTCGACCTCGCCGGGCGGCAGGAGACCCTGCGCCTCATCGGCATCGACACCCCGGAGACCGTCGATCCCGATCAGCCGCCCGAATGCTTCGGCGCGGAGGCCAGTGCCCACACCAAGGAGCTGCTGCCCGAGGGCACTGCGGTGCGCCTGACCCGCGACGTCGAGGCCCGGGACCGCTATGACCGCTTCCTCGTCTACATCGAGCGAGCCGAGGACGGCCTCTTCGTCAACCTCGACCTGGTGGCCGGCGGCTGGGCCGACGACTACCCCTTCCCGCCGAACGTGGCCCACGAACGGGACTTCGCCCTCGCCGTGGCCCAGGCCCGCGCCGAAGGCCGGGGCCTGTGGGGCACCTGCGGCAATGCCGACACCCCCGCCGGCTGACGCGGACCCCGGGATTGTTGTGCATTCTCAGCAATGTTGCACACAGTGCAAGATTCGGTAGGATGGGCGGGTGACCGAGACCGCCGGGCGGCGCGAGCGCAAGAAGGCCCAGACCCGCCGGACCCTCACCGCCGCTGCCATCCACCTGTCCATCGAGCGGGGCAGCCCCGACCGCGTCACCGTCGAGGAGATCTCCGAGGCAGCCGACGTCTCGCCCCGCACCTTCTTCAACTACTTCTCCTCAAAGGAGGACGCCATCCTCGGCGTCGACCCCGAGCGGCGGGCCGAGTTGCGGGCCGAGCTCGAGCTGCGGCCGGCGGAGGAACCCCCGATCGAGGCACTGCGGGCCGCCCTCCTGGCCTCCGCCGAGGGCATCGACGAGAACGCCGAGCTCTGGGCCCAGCGGCTGCAGCTCGTGCGGGAGCACCCCTCGCTCTCCCCCGGTTACGTCGCCAGCTTCGCCGACTTCGAGCGGGGCCTGGTCGAGGCCATGGCCACCCGCCTGCAGCTCGACCCCGATGCCGACCTCTACCCGGCGGTCGTGGTGGCCGCCGCCCTCACCGTCATGCGGGTGACGGTGAAGCACTGGCAGGCCACTGCCGCCCAGACCCCACTGACCGAGCTGCTCGACCTGGCCTTCGACCAGTTGGCCGACGGCCTGGCCCTCCCGCCGACCTCCTGACCCGACCGGACTCCCGTGCCGACCCCCACCGTGGCCGCAGCCGTGACCACCACGAGCCCCCTGACCCACCGCCAGATCATGGTGATCTTCAGCGGCCTCATGCTGGGCATGCTCCTGGCCGCCCTCGACCAGACCATCGTGGCCACGGCCCTGCCCACCATCGTGGGCGACCTCGGCGGCCTCGACCACCTCTCGTGGGTCGTCACCTCCTACCTCCTGGCCGCCACCGTCTCGACACCCATCTGGGGCAAGCTCGGCGACCTCCTGGGCCGCAAGCCCATGTTCCAACTGGCGATCGTGGTCTTCCTGATCGGCAGCATGCTGTCCGGCCTCTCCACCTCGATGGGCCAGCTCATCGTCTTCCGCTTCATCCAGGGCCTCGGTGGCGGTGCCCTCATCGTCCTGGCCCAGGCGATCATCGCCGACGTGGTCAGCCCCCGCGAACGGGGCCGCTACCAGGGGTACTTCGGCGCCCTGTTCGCCGCCTCCAGCGTGGCCGGGCCTCTGCTCGGCGGGTTCTTCACCGACCACCTGTCCTGGCGGTGGATCTTCTACATCAACCTCCCCCTCGGGATCCTCGCCCTCGTCGTGACCAGCGCCGTGCTCCCTGCGTCCGTCGCCCGGGCAAAGGTCCTCATCGACTACCTGGGGGCCGGGCTGCTGGCTGCGGCCGTCAGCTGCGTCGTCCTGGTGACCACCTGGGGCGGGGCCGAGCACGCGTGGTCCTCGCCCACGATCCTCGGGCTCGGCGCCACGGCGCTGCTCCTGATCGGGGCCTTCGTCCTGGTCGAGCAGCGGGTCGAGGAGCCCATCCTTCCTCTCCGCCTCTTCCGCGGCCCGATCTTCAGCGTGAGCAGCAGCGTGGCCTTCGTCATCGGCGTGGCCATGTTCGGCTGCATCAGCTTCCTGCCCCTGTTCCTCCAGGTGGCGGGCGGCGCCTCGGCCACCAACTCCGGCCTCCTGCTGGTGCCCTTCATGCTGGGCATGCTGAGCGCCTCGATCTTCGCCGGCCAGGTCGTCACCCGAACCGGGAGATACCGGATCCTGCCCATCACCGGCACCGCCGTCGCCGCCGTCGGCTTGGCGCTCCTGTCGACCATGGACGCCGACACGCCTCGGCTGCAGTCAGGGGCCTACATGACGGTTCTCGGCATCGGCCTCGGGCTGAGCATGCAGGTACTCATCGTGGCCACCCAGAACTCGGTCGACGTGAGCGACCTCGGCGTCGCCACGTCGTCGGTCAACTTCTTCCGCTCCGTCGGCGGCGCCGTCGGCGTCGCCCTGTTCGGCGCCCTCTTCAACACCCGGCTGGCCGCCGAGCTCGCCGGCGGTGGCGGTGCCCTCCAGGGCCCGATCACCCCGCAGGCCATCGACGCCCTCCCGGCGGCGGAGAGAACGGCCTTCATCGGCGCCTTCGCCACGGCGTTGACCGACGTGTTCCTCATCGCCGTGCCGGTGATGCTGACCGCCTTCGCCCTGGCCTGGTTCCTGCGGGAGATCCCGTTGCGGTCCGCCTCCGGCCAGGCCCGGGCGCTGGCACAGGAGGAACAGGCCGCCGAGGCCGCCGTGGCCCTGGCCGGCTAGGCCGGCCTCATCCCGCGGGCTCGGTCTCGCCCTGGTCGAGGCGGAACGGCGGATACTCGTCCCGTAGCAGCAGGACATAGGCCAGCACCCGGAAGACCCACCGGTTCAGGCCCACGATCAGGTCGAACAGGCCCCGGGCGTAGCGGCCGGTGAACAGCAGGCCGATCCCGGCGATGACGATCAACACGCCGAGCAGGCTCGGCGCGCCCGCGGCCTCCGCACTGTCGCTCGCGGCCGTGGCGCCGCCGCTCACCAGGATCCCCACGATGATCAGGTGGGGGATGGCCAACAGCCACGACTTCACCCAGACCAGGCCCCGGGAGAGGTGCTCCGGGTAGTCGACCTCGACGGTGGCCCGGTCGTCGGGCTGAGGATCGAGGGAGAAGGGCGGGTAGCGGTCCGTGCCGAGCGCGGCGTAGGAGTAGAAGCCGACCCGCCACGTCCACCGCAGCACCCCGACCGTGTAGTCGAACAGGGAGCGGGGGTAGCGACCGGTGAAGACGATCGCGAACCAGGCGATCACGCTGACCACCCACACCCCGATCCAGAGGACGGCCAGCACGATCAGGTGCGGGATCAACAGCAGCCACTTGACCAGCCACAGGCCCCGGCTCAGTCCCTCGTCGAGATGACCGGTGACGCGGACGGGGTAGCCCGAGGTCGATTCCTCCCCCGACACGGGCACGGGGGGGAGCGTGGCGCTGTGCCGAGAGAGCCCGACGGCGCCGAAGACCAGCAGCAGGGCGCCGCCCACGACGCCGACGAACCCACCGATGAGCAGGCCCAGGCCCAGCGGCAGCAGCCAGTCGACCTTGGCGGCGACGGCCGCGTCGACGCTGACCCCGGCCGAGCCGTCGGCGTTCATCACCACCACGACCCAGTCACCGCTCTCCAGGTCCCAGACCAGGGGCTCGCCATCGGTGCCCTGGGCCACCCAGAAGTCCTGGTCGCCGGGGGGGTCGGCCCGGTCGGCCCCGTCGCGGAACTGGTACTCGACCCGGAAGGGGTGCACCTCGACGTCCTCGATCCGCGCCTGGGCCACGCCGTCCAGGTACGTGGCCACGTCGCCGGCAGGGCCGACGCCGACGAACGCCGGCGACTCCCCCACCCCTTCGACATCGAGGCGCACGGTGGCCAGGTCGCCGGCGTCGAACCACCGGGTGTCCCCGGGTGAGACCCCGAGGTCCAGCTCGTCGGAGGTGATGACCGGCGTGGCCGTGTCCAGGCGCTCGCTGGAGGTCGAGAAGTAGCCGTCGCCGTCCCGCTGGGTGGCATGGGCCCAGGCCAGGGCCGCTCCGGCCAGCACGACCGTGCCGGCGACCAACACGATGAGGGACCCGGCGACGATCATCAGGATCTGCCCGACCGGCGTGTGGGATGCGGGCGGCGCCGCGGGAGCGGCGGGGGTCTCGGTCATCGGCCCATGTTCGCGGCTGGAGCGATGCCGTGCACCGGCCAAAGGTCCCGATCGGCTGCCCGCCGGTAGCTTGGTCGGGTGACCACGCTGGCCGAGCGTCTTGGCTATGCCGCCGACGCCCGACTGCTCATCCTCAACTGCGACGACCTCGGGTCGGCCCACGCCGCCAACCTGGCGATCTACGAGGCGCTCCGGGACGGCGTGGCCACCAGCGCCTCGCTGATGGTCCCCTGCCCCTGGGCCCGGGACGCCGCCCACCGGTACCTGGGCGAGGACGTCGGGGTCCACCTGACACTGAACGCGGAGTGGGACATCTACCGCTGGGGCCCCATCACCCAGGCCCCGTCGCTGCTCGACGGCGACGGGGGCTTCCCCCGCACCCTCGAGGACCTGTGGGACCACGGCGACATCGACGAGGTCCGTCGGGAGTGCCGGGCCCAGGTGGAACGGGCCATCCTCTGGGGCTTCGACGTCAGCCACCTCGACAGCCACATGGGGGGCCTGCAGCTCAAGGCCGAGTTCTTCGACGTCTACCTGGAGCTGGCCATCGACTTCGGCCTACCGCTTCGGCTGTCGGGCGCCTCGACCGAGCACCTGATCGGCTTCCCGTTCCGCGAGCTGGCCTCGGCCGAGGGGGTGGTCTTCCCCGACCACTTCGTCTACGTGCAGGGCGTGGGCAGCCGGGCCTCGCTGGAGCAGGCGTTGTTCGACCTGGCCCCGGGCGTCACCGAGGTCTACCTCCACCCCGCCGTCGACTCCGCCGAGCTGCGGGCCTCGTTCCCCGATGCCGCGGCCCGTATCGACGACCACGACCTGGTCACCCGGGACACCGGCATCCGGGCGATGATCGAACGCTCGGGCGTCCAACTCATCGGCTTCCGCGAGCTGCGCGACCTCCAGCGGACGGGCTGACCCCCCTGGCCTACCTGAGGCCGGCGAAGAGGTCGGACTCGGGCAGCTCGGACTCGACCCGGCTGCGGGCCAGGATGTAGTCGTCGAACGGGTGCACCGTACGGGACACGTGCCGGGGCAGGCCGAACCAGAACGGTGACGTGGGGTCGACCTGGGTCTCGTGCGCCAGCAGCGCGTCGAGGCGGACGTCGTACCAATCGGCGATGTCGATGCTGGTGGTGATCTGGTCGTCCTGGCTGGGGCGCTTGAACCAGTCCTCGCCGAAGGGCGAATCGATGCCCAACTCCTCGAACTTGTCGTGGGTGGCCTGGATGCGGGCCCGGGACCAGACCACGTAATAGAGCTTCTGCGGGGCGAACGGGTCGCCCAGGTCGGGGTAGGCGGTCGGGTCGCCGGCGACATCGAAGGCGGGGAGGCTGATGTCGTGGACCCGAAGGTGGTCCGGGTGCGGATAGCCCCGCTGGTCCTCGCCGTAGGTGATGATCACCTGGGGTTGCTCCCGACGAATGACCTCGACGAGCAGCCCGACCGCCTCCGACAGCGGGGCGTTGGCGAAGTTGTCGGGATGGGCGTTGTGGTCGCTGTCGGGCATGCCGGAGTCCCGGTAACCCATCAGGACGACCTCGTCGTAGCCGATGATGTCCGCGGCCCGCGCCAGCTCCTCGTGGCGGACCTCGTGGATGCGGTCCCGCACCTCGGGCCGGTCCATCGCCGGGTTGAGGATGTCGCCCGCCTCACCGCCGGTGCAGGTGACGAGGACGGTGCGCACCCCCTCGTCGTGGTACTTGGCCACCGTCGGGGCGCCTTTGGAGGCCTCGTCGTCGGGGTGGGCATGGACGGTCAGCAGGCAGAGATCGGCCATCGGCCAGGAACGTACCGCTGAGCCGGCGTGACGCCACCGACGGGCCCTTCCGCGCCGGGGCGGCGGCCCCGGTCAGCCCACCCGGTCGAGGGGGAGGAGCGCGTGCTCGCCGGTCTCCTCGTCGAGGGTGAACCGCCAGCCGAGGCGCTCGGCGATGAGGGCGCGGCCTTCGTCGGGGCCGCTGACGATGAGGGTGTCGCCGGCCTGCAGCTGGACGTACCGCCGGGGTTGGTAGCGGTAGCGGCCGTCACGCTGGATGGCCAGGATCTGGAAGCCGGGCTCGATGTGCAGCTCCAGCTCGCTCAGCTTGGCCCCGTCGGCGTCGGAACCGGGAGCCACGGGGATCCGCAGCACCACCTCGTCGCTCTCGCCCAGGGCCAAGCCGAGGATGGGGTGGATCTCCTCGTCGTGCTCGATGAGCCAGACCATCTGCTGGGCCTGGTCGCCGATGTCCTCAGTGGCCTGGGACAGGGCCAGCAGCCCCCGCAGCGGCGACGGGTCGATGTCGGCCGCTCCGGCCCGCAGGACCCAGACCTCGAGGCGATCCTTCATCTCGTCCAGCCGGTCCTCGAGGTGACGGACCTCCAGGGCCAGGCTGCGGTCCCCCAGGACCAGGGCCGAGTAGGCCAGGCCGACGGCGGCCTCGGAGATGTTCTTCATCTCGACCAGGGTGTCCACGGCCCGGTCCAGGTCGGTGAGCACGGCGCCGTCGGGCACCAGCGCCGGCGCCCAGGCCGACGCGCCGGCCAGCTCCCGAAGTCGGGTTATTCCGGCGGGCGAGCCCTCGCAGAAGAGGACGTCGCCCGGTTGGACGACCTGATCACCCCGGATGTCGTCGATGATCCACTCTCGCCCCCGGCGTATGGCCATGATCCTCATGCCGGTGGCCACCGGCAGCTCCAGGGCGGCCAGTGGCCGGTGGGCCATGTGCGAACCCTCCCGCACGAGGACCCGGTGGGCCACCTCCTCGGCCTCGGACAGGTCGGCCACCAGCTCCCGGGGGATCCCGAGGCGGTGGGTCACGATGCGGGCGATGCCGGCGGCGGCGTTGGCGATGCGCTCGATGGCGCTGATCACCTGCAGCACCGAGGCCATGGCGTCGGCCTCCCGCGGGTTGCGCACGGCCAGGATGCAGACCGCCCGCATGTCGTGGACCAGGTCGTTCATCTGGTCCTCGAGCTCGTCCACCTCTTCGGCCATGTCGGGGTCACCGAAGTAGACCGAGGCGTACGCCAGGTCGAGCATCAGCTCGGACGCGTCCTTGGCCTCGGTGAGCATCGAGCGCAGGTTGCGGGGTTTGTCTTCCATCAGGTGTTCCTGCCCAGCGTATTCATGCGACTCCTAGGAGGGCGACGGCGATGATGAACGAGAGTGAGCCGGCCAGGTCGATCGACGCGGTCACCAACGGGATCCCGACGTTGTCGGGGTCGATGCCGACCCGGTACGAGACGATGGCGCCGTAGTAGGCGACCAGGGCCGAGCAGGTCGTGGCCAGCAGCCCACCCACCAGGGCCACGCCGACCATGGCCAGGGGCCCCGGGCTGCGCAGGTCGGCGAGGACCGAGATGAGATCGGCCACGACCGAGGCCAGGGCGAAGATGGGCACGGCCAGGAGGTAGACGTCGAGGATGTCCCGGCGGGCGGCCCCGGTGGGGAAGGTCGACGGCTCGATGGTGCCCAGGTGGAGGCGACTGGCCAAGCGGTTGGACAGGATCCCACCCAGGGACCCGGCGCTGGCCAGGAACGCGGGCACGAGGGCGAGCAGGGCCGGGTACTCGGCCAGTGAGTCCAGCCGCCCCTCGAGGACGAGGCCGGCGACCAGGCTGAGGCTGCCGGCGACCATCACCACGGCGAGGGACTCGCGCAGGATCTGGACCAGGTCCGCCAGCCGTGACCTCAGCGCCAACACCAAGCTGACCACGGCACCGACAACGGCCACGACCGAGACCACGGCGACGACGACCCAGACGTCGAGGAGCAGCGTGGCCAGATAGAGCGTCGGCAGGGTGATGAGGTCCCCGGTCGCGGTGACCAGGGGGGCCATCACGTTGTCCGGGTCCCAGCGATAGCCGGCGGAGGCGGCGGCCAGGACCACGGTGAAGACGACCAGGACCAGCGACGACACGGTGGCCCCCAGGAACGAGATCACGAGCAGGTCGGGGATGGAGATCGTGTCCTCGATCCCGAAGCCGACGGCGAAGGCCTTGGTCATCACCGCCAGCGCCGCCGCCGTCACCAGGGTCAGGACCCCGGCGGCGAGCACGTTCTGGCCGAGGACGGTCTCGGTCCGCAGATGCACCGAGAACGTGCCGGTGTGGATCGCGGTGCCCAGGCGGCTGCCCATGGCCCCGAAGATGGTCCCCCGCAGGCCGATGGCGGCCGGGACCAGGACCAGCAGGCCGGGCAGCCGTTCGAGGGTCGAGGTGATCGATCCCAGCGTGAGCCCGGCGACCAGGCTGGCGACCAGGCCGAGGGTGAGCGCGCCGAGGCCTTGGACGACGCCGGCCGGGTCGGGGCCCAGCAGGGCGCTCAGACGCGCCCGGAGACGATCTCGGGTGAGGGGCATGGTGAACCGGGTCCGTTCGACCCACGGTCCAGTGTGGTGGACGGGGCGGCGGCGACCCGTGAGGGTCGGGCCGGGGGCTCAACCGGCCGCCGTCCCCCGCGGGGTCCGCATCTCGTCCTCGAAGGCCTGGACCTCGGGCCCGGCGTGGGCTGGGAGCAGGACGCCGGCCGGGCGTGGCCGGCGTCCTGCTCGGCGTCCCATTCGTCGACGAAGCGCCCGGACGTGATGTCGTGGACCAGCTCGCGCGTCGCCTGGGCCCGGCCAGGCGGAATACTGCCCCCGTGTTGCTCCCCTTTCGTGCCGCGACCTGGCTCGCGGGCGCGGTACTCACCGTCTCGCTGCTGGCCGCCTGTGGGCCCGACGACGGGCGGCACCTGGCCGACCCGGACCCCGACCTGACCGCCGTGCCGGTACCGACCACGGCCCCGGTCCCGGTCATCGACACCGACGCCCCCCTGCAGGGCGTGGGCCCCGGCGGACTGACCCTGTCCAGTCCCGACTTCGCCCCCGGGGCGACGCTGCCCGAGGAGTCGGCCTGTGCCGGTGACGTCTCCCCCGCCCTGACCTGGACGGATCCGCCCCGTCGGGTGACCGAGCTGGCCCTCGTCGTCCAGGACATCGACGCCGACGGCGTGGCCCAGTGGGTCGTCACCGGGATCTCGCCGGGCCGGACCCGGGCCCCGCAGGGCCGACCGCCGACCGGAGCCGAGGTGGGGCTCAACAGCGCGGGCGTGGCCGCCTGGTCCGGCCCCTGCCCCCAGGACGCCTTCGCCCACCGCATCGTGTTCACCCTCTACGCCCTGGACCAGCCGTTGCCGGTCACCGCCGGCGACGCCACCTCGGTGGTCAGCGCCGTGCAGTCCGCTTCGTACGGCTCGGCCAGCCTCCTCGCCCGCGCCGCCCCCGGCGTCACCGAAGACAACTGACCCTCGTTCTGGCACCGGATTCCGGCGCCCGGACGACGGAATCCGGTGCCAGAACGACTACCAGTCGACCGTGAACCCGACCTCGCCGGTGGGCTCCTGCACCTCGGTGGTGACGGCGTCGACCCGGGCCCGGGGCGGGCCTTCGGCGGCCCAGGCCAGGAAGGCCTCGACCGCGGCCTCGTCGCCCTCGGCCTCGAGGAGAACGGTGCCGTCGGGCTGGTTCACGGCCGACCCGGCCACCCGCAGGCGCTCGGCCTCCTGGCGGGCCGAGTCGCGGTACCAGACGCCCTGCACCCGACCGGACACCACGGCCCGGCGGCGCACCGTCACAGGACAAGGGCGAGCTGGCGGGACTGGGCCAGGAGACGGCCCGACCGGTCCCAGATCTCGCCGTCCTCCTCGAGGAAGCCCTCGGCGGCCAGGCGCGTGCGGAACCGCACCAGCATCCAGCCGTCGTCGTCGGGCAGCCGGGCCTGGAGAAGGTGCACGGTCAGGTCCACGGTGGGAACACCCAGTCGCTGGGTGGTGACGCCGAACACGGGCGGCACCCAGGCGTCGGCGGCCTGGACCAGGACGTGGGCGTCGGTGGGCTCGGGGTCGAGCAACCGCAGCCAACCACCGGTGACGGCCTCGTCGCCCCCGCTGAACGGCTCGGGACCGAGGGCGAGCCGGGTGTCGAACTGGTCCCGCAGCGGGATGGGGAAGGGCGGCCGGGCCAGTGGCGGGCAGTGGTCCGGCCCGGCCACGTCCGGCATCGGGGCTTCATCGAGGCGGTAGCCCTCCCGGGACACCCCGGCGGACACCAGCGCCAACGCCAGCGGGCGGCCGTCCTGGATCAATCGGGCCGACACCGCGCTCATGATGCGGCCGGTGCGCTCGACGGTGACCGCGACCTCGACCGGCCCGTCCTCGGGCGGGCGCAGGAAGTGCACGGTCACCGAGCGGGGCGTCCGCGGCGGATCGTCCAGCTCGGTGGTCACCGCCCGTAGCAGGAGGGCGGCCACGTAACCGCCGTTCGGGCGCTCCACCCGCCAGCGAGGGTCGATCACCGCCTGGTAGCGACCGTCGCCGAGCGCGGTGACCGCCGTGTCGAGGGCGAAGCGTGAGGGCACGGGGGGAAGGTAGCGGCGGCCCGGGGCCCGCGATCGCTCAGAGGGCACGGGCTGCGACCGAAGGAGACCCGTGGTGGTGTGGCTCATGTTGGTCGGCTTCGTGGCCTTCGGCGTCATGACGACCGTCGCGTTCAAGCGCAAGGCCGACCGCAACCTGGAACTGCAGAAGCTGGCTGCGGCCAACGGCTTCGCCTACACCGATGCCGACTACTTCGGCTCCACCCAGGTGCCCTTCCAGATCTTCCGCCTCGGCAACCGGTCGATGGTCGAGAACATGATGGTCGGCCGGTCCGCCGACGACGCCCCCGTGCGCCTCTTCGACCTGACGACCTGGGACGAGAAGCAGACCGACGAGGGGACCCAGGAGAGCAGCTACCGGTTCCTGACCTGCTGCCTGACCGAGACGGACCATTCGTTCCCGCATCTGGTCGTCCAGCCCGACACCGTGGCCACCCGCCTGCTCGAGAAGGTGGGGATGTCGTCGATCGACCTGGAGTCCGAGGCGTTCAACCGGCGCTTCATGGTCACCTCCGAGGACGAGCGCTTCGCCCGGATGTTCCTCGATCCGCAGATGATGGAGCTGCTGCTGTCGACCGACGGCCAGTT
>Ga0315287_10005918_pt1 | contig 12093 bp, 11 predicted proteins | sample YL17G11_0_MG_FD_205037 | JGI IMG/M metagenome (GOLD analysis project Ga0315287, IMG submission 205037) | Sediment microbial communities from Yellowstone Lake, YNP, Wyoming, USA - YL17G11_0 | ecosystem: Environmental > Aquatic > Freshwater > Lake > Sediment | place: USA: Wyoming | collected...
TGACCACGATCGGACGCAGGCCGTGCGCGAACGCCTTCTGCGTGACGAAGCGCGTCTGCGGCATCGGACCGTCGACGGCATCGACCAGCAGCAGCACGGAGTCGACCATCGACAGCACGCGCTCCACTTCGCCACCGAAGTCGGCGTGTCCCGGGGTGTCGACGATGTTGATGCGGTACTCGTTCCACTTGATGGCCGTGTTCTTGGCCAGGATGGTGATGCCGCGCTCTTTTTCGAGCACGTTCGAGTCCATGACGCGTTCGGGTACGACCGTACGGGCGTCGAACGTGCCGGATTGCTTCAGGAGCTGGTCGACCAGCGTGGTCTTGCCGTGGTCGACATGCGCGATGATCGCGATGTTGCGGAGGTTCTGCGTGGGGTTCGAAGACACTTGGTGCGCCAGGGGCCCGGAAGGGCCCTAAAAAGGGCGCGAAGTATAGCGGATTAAGCCCTCGCTTGCTGCACTGCAGGAAATCCGGCGCCCGCGCCCGCTTCAGCGGGCGCGGTCAACAGGGTTACTTCGGTTCCTGTGCCGGAGTCGACTGCACCGCCTGGCCCGCCGAGTCCTTGGGAGGGCTTGCTTTCTGTGCAGAAGGCGGGTCGCCGATCACGACGGGAATTGCGAAGGCGCGCGTCTCTGTCTGTACTTTCGTCGAGACCTTGGCGATCACGCCGATGTAGTACAGGCCCGGGTTGTCGCCCGTGACGAGCACCTTGCTCGAATACGACTGCCCGGGTTCGACCGGCGAAAACGTTGCCGTCTTCTCGCCGACGATCGTGAGACCGGACGCTTCGGTGACTTCCGTCTCGAGCTTGTCGGCCGGCAATCGCGTATTGAAGGTCATTTCGACCTCGAACGGCTGGCCCAATGCGGGTTTCGCGAGCACGTCATACTTCATGTCGACCGGCGCTGTGGTCTTGCCGTCCACGACCGCCGAAGCGAGGCGCTCGTGCTTTTCGTCCGCGTTGGCGGGTGGGGCGGCCGGAGCGGTCTTGTCGGCCTTGGCCTTCTCGGTGCTGGCGACAGCCGCCTCGTTGTCATTGCCGCCGCCACAGGCCGTCACCAGCGCGCCGGCCAGCAAAGCGGCAGCGGCCGTGAGGGCCAAACGTCGGAAACCGGTGGTCCGGACATCGTCATTCAACGTCATGCGCATGCCAACCTCTGGATTCCCTGGGGCTGCGTCAGCCCGTGACCGATACATTGAAACATGTGTCGCCGCGCGGCGGCGGTGCCGATTCTGACGGATCGATGTGGCTCCACTCGTAGACCTCGATCACGTATTCGCCCGGCCCGAGCGTCCGCGTGAGCGTCTCGTCACCGTTCGCTGAAGTATCCGCGTTGCCGAGGAAGCCGCTGTTGTACAGCACGATATCCGGATCGGAGTCTGGGGAAAACGGGGCTGTCGACCCGGTCGACGTGTATTGAGCCCGGATCGTGACCGAACGCGCGGCTGCCAGCGTGAATCGCAGGAACAACCTGTTGCCGATCTTGTTGTAAGTCCCGGCAGCGGCCGTGCCACAGACGGACTTCGGCCCGCCGTTCAGCGTGAGCTCCGTGTAGATCGGCAGTGCCTGCGGCACCAAACCGCCGTTCGTCTCATTCGTGCCCCACTCGTCCGTCACGTTGATGCTCTGCGACGTGACCAGCGTGTCGATGCCCGCGGTCGGCGCACCCGTTCGTCCCTTCAGATAGGCGACGAAAGGGTAGACGCTGGTCAGCGCCGGGCCGCTGCGGAGCCGGCCCGTGAGCGCCTCGTACAGCGGCTTGTAGCCCAGCGCTACGGCATCCGAGCCATCTGTCGCCGCGTCGTACAGGTCCCAGGTGATGGAAGAAATCGAGGCTTCGTTGTACCAACCCGCCGGCGACGCTGCGTTGCTCTCCATGCTGAAGGCGAAACGCCGACCCTGCTGCGAACCGAGCGAGTCGCTATAGAACGGGTCGTTCAGCACCATCGCCGAGAACGCGTTGGCAAAGCCTTCGCTGAAGGCAAGCCGCAGGTCGAGCCGTTCATTCGGCGAATGCGTGCCGCCCGGCGTATCGGCGCGGCTGATCGTGTCTTCGAGGAAATGGTGGAACTCGTGCACCAGCACATGCTGGTCGTATTCGTCCGTGTCGACGTTTTCGTCGCCGAGCACATAGATGCCCGCCGCGGGTCCGCCGGTCGATGCGGTGGTATACAGCGTGGATTCGATCTGGCCCAGCGTCACGTCGCCCGAAGACGAATTGTTCTTCGGGCTCCAGTAGACATCGAGTCCCGGCAGATCGAGCGTCGGGTTGCCATTGTCGACGACGAAACCCGCCGCCGCGAGCAGCGTATCGAGGATCGCAAACGGGGCCGCGGCGCGGATGCCAGTGTAGCCCGTGCCGCCCCAGCCTGAACTCGCGAGCAGGTCCTTGGCCTGGTTCGTCGTCCCCGAGTTGAAGACCGCACTGTCGAGCACGTACAGCGCGTTGCCATTGGTGTTGTTGAGCACACGGATGTTGCGTGCTGGAGTCGTCGTCTTGCGTGACTGCGCCTGCACGCGCACGAACACGCTGGTGTTCGCGGGCGCCGTGAGCGCGTAGTTGCCATTGCTGTCGGTCGTGGTCGTCGCAAGCGTGCCGCCGCCCGACTGGATCAGCTCGACGACCGCTTCGCGTATCGGCTGTGCCGAGGTGTTGGCGTAGCTCAGCCCGAGGTTCGCGTTGCTCGAAAATGGCACGCGCTCATAAGTGGCCTTGCCGCTGACCGTGACGCTGACGGTGCCGCCGCCACCGCTCCCACCGCCGCTGCTACCACCGCCGCCGCCGCCGCAGGCGACGAGGAAAGCCGGCATGAGCGCCAGCATTGCGATGCGCCAGAGCCAGCGCAGGCTCTGGGACCTGGTACCTGTCGGAAACTCATCAGCACGTAGGATCACGAAGGCACCGGGCAGGTCTGTGTAGACGGGGTCCGCAAGAATACCACGTGCCCCCCGCAGCGCACTCGGCACCACGCGGACCGGTGTGGTCGCAACGAACCTAGTTGCGCGTCAGGCCCGGCTCGCCCTGCAGCCGGTATTCCCAGCCCAACTGATTGCGGACGATCGTCTCGAGGTCGTCGAACCGCGGCGCCCACCCCAGCACCTCTCGGATTCTTTCGGCACGCGCAACGAGGGACGGCGGATCACCGGCTCGGCGCGGGCTCTCGACGACGGGCAGCGACCGGCCGCCGTTGATGCGCTCCACCATCTTCACGACCTCGCGCACGCTGTAGCCATGGCCGTACCCGCAGTTGAGCGTGGTCGACGCGCCGCCACTGTCCAGGTAATCGATTGCGCTCAGGTGCGCCGAGGCGAGGTCCTCGACGTGGATGTAGTCGCGCACTCCGGTACCGTCCGGCGTCGGATAGTCGGTGCCGAAGATCGACAGCGAGGGTCGTACGCCGGCGGCCACCTGGCACGCCACCTTGACCAGCAGCGTCGCCGTCGGCGCGCTGTGACCGATGCGCCCGCCCGGGTCGCTGCCTGCAACGTTGAAATAGCGCAGCACCACGTAACGCAGTTTCGAGGATGCCGCAGCGAGGTCGCGCAGCATCCACTCGCTCATGAGCTTCGACGTGCCGTACGGATTGATCGGCGCAGTCGGTGAGTGTTCGCTGGCGAGACCCTCGGCGGGAATTCCGTAGACCGCGGCCGTCGATGAGAACACGAAGCGGCGCACGCCCGCCTTGTCGCATTGTTCGAGCAGGTTGCGCGTCGCGCAGGTGTTGTTGCGGTAGTACTTGAGCGGGTCGGACACCGACTCCGGCACGATCGTGTGTGCTGCGAAGTGCAGCACCGTGTCGATGGCATGGTCCTGCAGGACTCGCGCCACGAGCTCGCGATCGCTGGTGTCGCCGACGATCAGCGGCGTGCCAAGCACGGCGCTGCGGTAACCCGTCGAGAGGTTGTCGAGGACCACGACGCGCTCGCCACGCTCGACGAGCTGGCGGACGGTGTGACTGCCGATGTAGCCGGCGCCGCCGGTGACGAGAATGGACGCAGATGACACGTGATGACCTTGCTTGTTGACTCAATAACGTGGGAGACGGGACCGGCTCAACCGCGCAACCGTTCGGCGACCAGCCGCGCAAGATAATGCGCGAAGGGCTCGCTCAGGCTTGCGTGCTTCAAAGCGTACTCGACCGTCGCTTCCAGGTAGCCCAGCTTGGAGCCGCAATCGTAGCGCTTGCCCTCGAAAGCATAAGCATAGACCGGCTCTTCGGCCATCAGCGCCGCGATGCCGTCCGTCAGCTGGATTTCGCCTCCGGCGCCTCGACCGATAGCTGCGAGCTTGCTGAAAATGGCCGGCGTGAGCGCATAGCGGCCGACGACCGCCAACGTCGACGGCGCAGCGTCGGGTTGCGGTTTCTCGACGATCGTTTCGACGACCGACAGGCGTTCGCTGAGCCGGCGCGACTTGACGATGCCGTACTTGTCGGTTTCCGTCGGCAGCACGGCCTGGACACCAAGCACGCTGACTTTGTACTGGCGGTACACGCGACCCATCTGCTGCAAGCAGGGGACGTCTGCGTCGATCAGGTCGTCCGCGAGATGCACGTAGAACGGTTCGTCGCCTACGGCAGGTCGAGCGCAAAGAACGGCATGCCCGAGGCCGAGGGGTGCTGGCTGGCGAATGTAGATGCAACTGGCGCGCGCCGGCACGATTTCCCTGACAGCGTTCAGCAGTTCGGTCTTGCCCTGCGCCTGCAGCTCGGCCTCGAGCTCGTGGTCGGCGTCGAAATGATCTTCGATGGCACGCTTGGAATAGCCGGTCACGAACACCAGCTTTTCGACGCCAGCTGCGAGCGCTTCCTCGACGGCATACTGGATCAGCGGCTTGTCGACGATCGGCAGCATCTCCTTGGGGCTTGCCTTCGTCGCCGGGAGAAAGCGGGTTCCGCGTCCTGCCACGGGAAATACGGCGGTTCGAATGTCGGCCATCGGGGTGCTGGTTCGGATTGTGGAGAAGGCCATTCTGCGCAGGCGGCATTGCCCGTTCTGTGCGCAAGCTCGCAAAGTGCCCGGCTACGAAAACGGTTCTTCCATGGCCGAGACCTGCTCCCGCAGGTTCAGCACGTGCTGCTCCCAGTACTTCGGCTCCAGGAACCAGGGGAATGCGCGTGGGAAAGCCGGGTCGTCCCAGCGGCGGGCCAGCCATCCAGCGTAATGCATGATGCGCAGGGTGCGCAGGGGCTCGATCAGCATGATCTCATGCTGATCGAAGTCGGCAAACTCCTGGTAGCCCGCGACGATGTCGTCAAGCTGGGCGCGCATTTCTTCCGGCCGCCCCGAAAGCAGCATCCACAGATCCTGCACCGCGGGCCCGGTCATGCAATCGTCGAGGTCGACGAAATGCGGGCCTTTCTCTGTCCACAGAACGTTGCCCGGGTGGCAGTCACCGTGCAGGCGCAGCGTGCGCAGCGGCATCGCCTCCTCGAAGCGTTGCTCGACGAGGCTCAACACGTCCTGGGCCAAAGACTCATAGGCGGCCTCGAGGTGCGACGGGATCCACCCCGAGTCGAGCAGGTAATCGGCCGTGTCCTGCCCCAGCACGCGCCAGTCCAGGCGCGGTCGATGGCGAAACGGGCGCGTGCGGCCTATCGCGTGGATACGCGCCAGGAAGCGGCCCATCCACTGACGGTCGTCCTGGGTGCCGAGTTCGGGCCAGCGCCCGCCGGCCCGGGGATACACGGCGTAGCGGAAACCTTCGTGCTTGAAGAGACTGCGTCCAGCGTGGACGTCCGGCGCGATGACCGGGATCTCCGCGCGCGCGAGTTCGAGCGCGAATTCATGCTCCTCGAGGATCGCCGCGTCAGGCCAGCGCTCGGGGCGATAAAACTTCACGACGACCGGAGTGCTGTCCTCCCGGCCGACCTGGTAGACCCGGTTCTCGTAACTATTGAGCGCCAGGATGCGACCGTCGCAGCGATGGCCGAGCGCCTCGACCGCGCTGACGACGACATCGGGGGTCAGCGCGGAATACGGGTGCGGACCATTCATTGCTTCGATTGTACGGGGTCACGTACCCTTCCCGGCACTTCGCCATGGCACGCTTCTCCTTCCGCCCCCGCTCCCTTACCGGCCTGATCCTGCTCGGGTTCGTGATCGTTGCCTTGCCAGCCCTGCTCGGCACCATCAGCGCCGCGATCGAAATGCGCAATCTGTCGGCCGCGAGCGAACGCCTCGTGGTCAATGGCGTGGCCGCCACGCAGTACACGCAGGCCCTCGTGCGACAGGTCTCGTCGCTCGAACGGACGGCGCGGCTCTACCAGATCATTCCGCGCCCTGCCCTGCTCGATACCTTCCGGCAGAACCGCGACCTGCTCAGGAAGACGCTGGACAATTTCTCGGCGCTGCCGGGCGGCAACGACGAGCGTGCAACAGTCATCGACAGCATGCGCGGCACGGTCGATCTCATCTCGCGTGCCATCGATTCGCAATCATCCGCGCGCATCTCGCGCACGCTGCGCGAATTCACGGCGCTGGCACGCGATGCCGGGCAGCTCTCGAACCTGGCAAGCGCGCAGACTGACCGGGAACTGAAACAACTCCAGGCCGAGACCGAAAAGGTGCGGCGTCGGCTGTACTGGCAGTCGCTCGCGTTGGTCCCGATTACCGTCGGCCTGATCGTGATGTTCGCGCTGGTCCTGGCACGACCGATCCGCCAGATCGACGCGGTCATCAGTTCGATCGGGCACGGGCAGCTGAGCGAACCCGTCAAGGTACAGGGGCCTTCAGACCTGCAGGCACTCGGCCGGCAGCTCGAGTGGCTCCGGGTACGGTTGCAGGACATCGCCGAGGAGCGCAACCGATTCCTGCGCCACATGTCGCACGAGTTGAAGACGCCGCTCGCCAACATCCGCGAAGGCACCGAGTTGTTGATGGAGGGCGCGGTCGGCTCGCTCAGTGGTGAGCAGCGAGAAGTGGCCAGTATCCTGCGCGACAACAGCCTGCGGCTGCAGCGCCTGATCGAGAACCTGCTGTCCTACAGCGAGTGGCAGGCGAAGCGCAGCGATCTGGAAGTGGCCGAGATTCGCCTGTTGCCGCTCGTGAAGTCCGCGATCGAGACCTACCAGTTGCCGCTCAACGCGCACAGCCTGCGACTCGACCTGCAGGTGCAGGACCTCACGCTGGCCGCGGACCGCGAAAAGCTGAAGCTGATTCTCGACAACCTGATCTCGAACGCCGTGAAGTTCACTCCAGACGGCGGCACCATCACGTTGCGCGCGGCGTATGACGGTGCAGGCAACAACCTCGTGCTGGACGTGGCCGATACCGGGCCCGGGATTCCGCTGGAAGAGCGTCCGCGGATCTTCGAAGCGTTCTACCAGGGCGCCACGCCTCAAGGTGGACTCGTTCGAGGCACGGGTATAGGACTGTCCGTGGTGCAGGAATTCGTGCTCGCGCATGGCGGCAGCATCGAGATTGTCGACGGTGAGTTTCCAGGTGCTCACTTCCGCGTGCGGTTACCTCTTGCACCATCGCCTGACGAAGGTGGGAGAAGGTTGGGGTGAGGGTCTGGCTCCTTGTCCAGCCTTGGCGGGAGACGGTTGAGGTGACGGCTCCGGCCGTCAACCGCTCGCCGGATGCGGTGCGATATCCGTCATTGCGAAATCGCGTCCTGCGAACAACAGCGGCTCGCCTGTTACGTACGCAAGCGCATACGAGAAGCAGTCCCCGAAATTCAACGCCGCGGGGTGACGTCCCTTGCCGAAGCGCTGCCATGCATCGCGCGCCACGTATGCCTGCTCGACGTCGACCGCTTCCAACTGAATTCCTGCGCGGGACACCAGTTGCTCGAGGTCACGCAAGCCTTCGGCTGCCCGCCTGGACGAAACAACGATGGAACACTCGGTCAACGAGGCGACAGATAGGAGCCGAACCGGGTCTGCATCGATGGCTTCGATGAAGGCGTGCCGCCGGGACTCGCTGAAAAGAATGGCCAGCAGAGCCGATGAATCGAGCACCATCAGCGAGGCAACCCGTGTTCGTCGTAACCGATGATCGAGTCCGCCGCGCGCGCGTCGAGTTCCGGCAGCGACGTGCAGTGATCGGCGATCCGGTTTATCTCGTCTACGAGACTGCGGCGTCGGCGCTGATGTCTAACCCGCTCCAGTCTCTCGAGCAACGCGCGCCGGACAGCTTCGGTCTTGGTTTCGCCCGTGGCCTCCGCGAGCGCAGCGGCCAGCTCTTCGGTCTCTCGATTACGGATATTCAGGGCCATGGTTTCACCCTGTGTAGCAAAGTTGCTGGATTGTATCATTACTAGAGTCCCATGCCCGGCCGTTCCTGATTCGGACTATCATTTCGCGCTTGCACCCCGCAGGTACATCCATAATCCCGCCGCTTTGCCACGAAATGACCTTCATCCTGCAACCCACTGTCCGTAAAGCGCTTTTGGCCGTTGCCGCGATTGCCCTGGCCGCCTGCGCGGGCCTGCAACCTGCCAGCAAGCCGGGAGTGCCCGGCCAGACCGTCACAGCGTCCACGCCGAAACCGGCAGGCGCCGCTTATTATTTCGAAGTGCTCGACCTCATGGCGCCCGGCGATGCCGTTCGCCAGTCGACCGAGTTGGCTTCGACGCTGACCCAGGCGCAACAGAACCCGACCTCATCGAATCGCCTGCGCTATGCGATTGCGCTCGGTGCGGCGGGTCACGTGTCGAGCAATCCGGTCGAGGCCCGACGGCTGATCACCGACTTGCTCGCAGGCCAGAACGACCTGGCGCCGCAGGAACTCTCGCTCGCCAACGCGTTCCTGCGCGAATTCGACGCGCGGGTTGCGCTGTATGCCGACCTGGCGCGACAGCGTGAGGAATCGGAGCGCCAGTTGAAGTCGAACGACGCGGATGGCGACCGCCGCTACAGCGCGCTCAATGCCGAGACGCAGCGCTTGAAGAAAGCGTTGGCAGAGGCCGAGCGCAAGCTCGAGGCCGTCGCGGAAATGGAGCGTACCCTCACTCCGGAAGGCCAGTAAGGACCTGACCTTGGCCATGTCGCGGACCAGCAAACGCACGCCAAAGATCCTCGTCGTCGACGACGATCCTGGACTGTTGCGCCTGCTCACGATCCGGTTGCGTTCGCAGAAATACGAAGTCGAACCCGCGGAGAATGCCGCCAAGGCGCTCTCCGTCATCGCACGCTTCCGGCCCGACCTCGTCATCACCGACCTGCGCATGGCCGAAATGGACGGCATCGCGCTGCTGCGTGAACTGCAGCGTCGCTGGCCCGGCCTCAACGTCATCATGCTCACGGCTCACGGCACGATTCCCGATGCGGTGAAGGCCACGCAGTCGGGCGCCTTTGCGTTCCTGACCAAGCCGGTCGAGAAAGAGCAGTTGCTCGAGGAAGTGCGGCGCGCGCTCAAGACCTCGGGGTTCGCGGACACGGCGGAGGAATGGCGGACGGAGTTCGCCACCCGCAGCCCCCTGGTCGAGGACCGACTGGCCAAGGCCCACCTGGTCGCGGGGACGGATTCGTCGGTCTTGATTACAGGCGAACCCGGCACCGGCAAGGAACTGCTGGCACGGGCGATTCATTGGGCCAGCGGTCGCCGCGAGGGGACCTTCGTCTCCGTTGACTGCAGCTCTCTGGACGGCGGCGCCGAGCACCTGGCGGCCTGCGAACAGGAACTGGCTCGAGCCGCACAGGAAGCCACAGGAGGGACGATCTTCCTGCGCAGCGTCGACGACCTCGCCCTGAACCTCCAGACGCGCCTCGCAAGCCTGCTGCGCGGTCCGCGGGACGTGAGGGTGCTGGCGACCAGCGATCGCCGCCCGGACGAACTGGCGGCCGACGGGCGTTACTCCACCGAACTGCTGGAACGGGTAAGCGCCGTCCATATCGACCTGCCGCCGCTCAGCCGGCGCCGGGAGGACGTGCCGCTGCTGGCCGCGCAATGTCTCGAAGATCTGGCCGCCGAAACCGGGCAGACCAAGCGCACGCTTTCGCCGGAAGCCATGGAAGCCCTGGCGAGCGCCAAGTGGCCGGGCAACGTCCGGCAGCTGCGGATGGTCGTGCGGCAGGTCGCGTCGTTGGGCGCTGGACCAGTGATCACGGTCGAGCAGGTGCAGGAGGCGCAGGGTCAGGCCACGCAGCTGCCGAGCTTCGACCAGGCTCGTGATGAGTTCACTCGGAACTATCTCGTGCAACTTCTTCAAATTACTCAGGGAAATGTCAGCCAGGCTGCACGGATGGCGAAGCGGAATCGCACGGACTTCTACAAGCTGCTGACCAAGCACGAACTGAAACCGGAAGAGTTCAAGGACTAGCTTCCCCGCCTCTCCCGCGCAGGGCCAGTGACGCCAATTGGCGACATTTTTTCGGCCTATTTTTCACTGTTGTTGACCATAATCTCCCGCGCCGAGAACGGCGACCGGCTTCCCAGCCGCGTCCCGCGCAGAGACCTTCCAGAACCCTGCCCGGCACCCCGTAGCGAACTCAATGACCGCCCTGCAGCGGCGGTCCGCGCTCGCCCTTCGTTTCATGCAAATCACTGCCGAGGTTCATCTTGCCGATCAGCCTAACCAAGGCGGCCGGGCACCCTGCTCGTTCTGCCGTCGCCTGCCTTGTCTGTTTCACAAGCATCACGTTGACCGCTTGCGGCGGCGGATCGCGCTTTCCATCTGCCATAGATCGCGCGGATGCCAGTCCATCCATCTCTGGAAGTGGCGCTAACGACGCGCCGATCATCAGCGGTAAGCCGCTGCCGACTGCAGTCGTGAACATTCCCTACCTCTTCCGACCGGATGTGCATGACCCCGACGGCGACGTGCTCGTCTTCGAGGTCGCCCAGAAGCCCTCGTGGGCCACCTTCAATCCAGCGACGGGAGAACTCTCGGGAACACCGCCCGCCGGCGCCGGCGGCACGTACACCGACATCGCCATCTTCGTCAGCGACGGCGCACTCAAGACCGCGCTGCCGCCATTCACGATCAAGGTGACGGAATCATCCGTGACCGGGTCGACGTCGTCCGCATCGCTGTCCTGGTCCGCACCGACGCAGAACGAGGACGGTTCGCCACTCACCGACCTGGCGGGCTATCGCGTCCACTACGGGACGTCGGCCAGCAACCTGAGCATGCGGGTCGACGTCGGCAACCCGGCCATGACCAGCGTGGTGGTCCAGAACCTGGCGCAGGGAACCTGGTATTTCGCGATCAGCGCGTACACGCACCAGGGCGCGGAAAGTTCCAGGAGCAACGTCGTCTCGAAGGTCATCGGCTGACCGCAGCGCCGCAGTGGTTCGAAACGCGAACCACTGCACGTTTCGCGGCCCTGCGGTTGCAGCGCGGACTCAGCCGAACGACACTCGCACCTCGGTTAGTAAACGGCAAACCCGTCGCAAGACGGGGACGCAAAGCCTCCGGTCCACGGCTGCAAAGCACAGGGATAGCGGGGTTGCCAGACTGACGACTGAGCGTCGCGCGCGGAGCACCGCGCGGTCACGCGAGTCGCCGCTGCCAGCCCTACCGCATTCCCACCGCTCCATCCGTCGGGCCACCAACCTGCTCGGTGGAGTTGTGGAATGTTGATCATCGCTGCCAGAACACGCGCACTCGCGCTCTCGTTCCTGATCTCGTTGTCGCTGACTGCTTGCTTTGACGGCGACAACAAGCACAACGGGAACTTGACCGCCGCCGGTCCCGCTGCGGCGCCGACCACACCGCCGACCACACCGCCGACGACTCCGCCGACGACTCCGCCGATCAGTGCGCCGAACCAGGCGCCGACGATTTCCGGTCAGCCGTTGACCTCGGCCAAGACCAACCAGCCTTACGCATTCCAGCCGACCGCCACCGACCCGGATGGCGACAAGGTCACGTTCAGTGTCTCCAACAAGCCCGCCTGGGCTTCTTTCGACACAGCGACCGGCAATCTCGCCGGCACGCCGTCCAGTTCATCGACTGGCACGTTCAGCGGCATCACGATCGTCGCGTCCGACGGCAAGAGCAGCAGCCAACTCGGACCGTTCGACATTACCGTGGCATCGACGGCCGCGACCGGCTCAGCGACACTGAGCTGGCAACCCCCGACCGAGAACACCGACGGGTCGCCGCTCACCAACCTGGCGGGTTACGTGATCCGCTAC
>Ga0315287_10005919_pt1 | contig 12093 bp, 6 predicted proteins | sample YL17G11_0_MG_FD_205037 | JGI IMG/M metagenome (GOLD analysis project Ga0315287, IMG submission 205037) | Sediment microbial communities from Yellowstone Lake, YNP, Wyoming, USA - YL17G11_0 | ecosystem: Environmental > Aquatic > Freshwater > Lake > Sediment | place: USA: Wyoming | collected...
CTACCTCAGCGTCCGCTCTGCGCCGGTCCCCCGTGGACCATGCCCGCCCGCTGCGCTACGCTCCGGGCCGAGCGAGGCGCGCCCCATGTCCCCATTCACATCCACCCGCCGTGATTTCCTGCTGAGAACCTGCGCGGCCTGCGGGGCTCTGCTGGCGGGGAGCACCTTGCTCTCCGCGTCACCCGGGTGCTTTCCGCTCCCCCTCGAGCCCGCCTGCGCGGCGGGCGACCCGCTCGCCGAACTCGTCCGCGCCGCGCCGCGGGCGCGCTACTGGGTCTCCTCCGCCACCGCGGGCGGGGCCGCGTGCGCCGCCTGCCACCCGGCGGGCTCGCTCGCTGCGGGCACGGAGGCCGCACACCGGCGCACGCTCATCCGCTGCACGCTCTGCGCGCGAAACTGCACGCTGGCCGAGGGCGAGCGTGGCATGTGCCACGCGCGCATCCACGTGAACGGTGAGCTGCGCAGCCTGGTCTACGGGCGCCCCATGGCCATCCACGTGGATCCGATCGAGAAGAAGCCGTTCTTCCATTTCCTGCCGGGCGCCGCCGCATACTCGCTGGCGACCAGCGGTTGTCCGCTGCGCTGCAAGTTCTGCCAGAACTGGGGGATATCCCAGGCCCGCCCCGAGGACTATGCTCGCTCACCGCTGCCCCCCGCGAATATCGCGCGCGCCGCGGTCGAGCGGAGGGCACCGGTCATCGCCTTCACCTACAACGAGCCGACGGTCTTCACCGAGTACCTGACCGACGTCGCGCGGGCTGGCCGACCGCTCGGCCGGCGCTCGGTGCTGATTTCGTGCGGCTACATGAACGAGGCGCCACTGGCCGAGCTGTGCGGGGTGCTCGATGCCATCAAGGTGGATCTCAAGGGGTTCAGCGAGGACTTCTACCGCGACGTCTGCGGGGCGGAGTTGAAGCCCGTGCTGCGCAGCATCCGGCAGGTGGCGAAGAGCCGCGTGCACCTCGAGATCGTGAACCTCGTCGTGCCCACGCTCAACGACTCGCCCCGGATGCTGACCGAACTCGCGAAGTGGGTCGTGGGCGAGGTCGGGCCCGACGTGCCCGTCCACTTCACGCGCTTCCATCCCGACTACCAGCTGCCCAACCTCCCGGACACGCCCGTGGCCACGCTCGAGCGCGCGCGGGAGATCGGCCTGCAGCAGGGCCTGCATTTCGCGTATGTTGGCAACCTGCCGGGGCACCCGGGGAACCACACCTACTGTCCGAAGTGTGGCAGGGCGGTGATCGAGCGCGATGGACTGTTCGTGACCGGCATGCACCTGAAGGACGGACACTGCGAGTATTGCGCCCGCGCGATCCCGGGCGTGTGGAGCTGACGCGATGAGACAGCCGGTACGCCCGCCCGCGGTGGCGGGCTCGTTCTACCCGCAGGAGCCGCGGCGCCTCGCGGCCGAGCTGAAGACCCTGCTCGAACAGGCGCTGCCGCCGCTCGGCGCGCGCCCCATCGCGCTCGTGGTCCCGCACGCGGGGCTCGCCTTCTCGGGGCTGATCGCCGCCGACGCCTGGCGGCAGACCCAGGGCCACCGCTACGATCTCGTGGTCCTGCTCGGGACGAACCACACCGCCGGCTTCTTCACCGGCATCTCGGTCTTCCTCGGCAGCGGCTTCCGCACGCCGCTCGGCGTCGTGCAGGTGGACGAGCACGCCGGCTCCATCCTGCTCGCCGCCGACCACGACTGCTCCTCGGACCCGTCACCGCACGAGCGCGAGCACTCGATCGAGGTGCAGTTGCCGTTCGTACAGACCCTGATGCCCGGCGTGCCCATCCTGCCCGTCATCGTCAGCGACGAGGACCCGCACCTGTGCGCCCGCCTGGGCGTGGCGCTGGCGAACGTGCTTGCCGGCCGCCGCGCGCTGATCGTGGCGAGCAGCGACCTCTCGCACTTCCCGTCCTACGAGGACGCCGCCGCCGCGGATCGGGCGGTGCTGACCGCGATGGCCCGGCTGGACCCGGACGGCCTGCACGAGGCCATCGCCCACGAGCAGGGCGCCCGGCGCCGCGGGCTCGACACCTGTGCCTGCGGCCTGGCGCCGGTGCTCGCGGCGCTGGCGGCCGCGCGCACACTCGGCGCCACGCGCGGCACGGTGCTCTCGCACGCCAGCAGCGGCGACACGCCGCCGGGCGATCGCGCGCGCGTCGTGGGCTACGGTGCCGTCCTGTTCACCGCGGGCGAGCCCGGCACCGACCTGGCCGCGCTCGACGAACCCGCGCACGTGCTGCATCCCGCACCCCGGAGCCGACGATGACGTGCCCTCCGTTCCACCGGCGCGTGAAGCGCCCGGGCGCCTGGAACATGTCGCTGGTCCTGCTCGCCGCGGCGGTCGTCTTCAACAGCGCGACCTGCTCCTCCCCCGTGGCCACCACACCGAAGGCGGCCGTGCGCCCGCCCGCGGTCGCGGGGCAGTTCTACCCGCAGGATGCCGCGAAGCTCGAGGCCGCGGTGAAGGCGTTCCTCTCTGACGCCGTGCCGGCGCGGGGCGAGCACCCCATCGCGCTGGTCCTGCCTCACGCGGGCTACGTCTACTCGGGACAGATCGCAGCCGACGGCTGGCGCCAGGCGGCGGGGCAGGCTTACGACCTCGTGGTCCTCCTCGGCACCAACCACACGACGCCGGGTTTCTCGGGCGTCTCCGTCTACCCGGGCGCGGGCTTCCGCACACCGCTGGGCGTGGCGGAGGTGGACACCGCAACCGTGTCCGCACTGCTGGCCAGGGGCGGGGCCATCCGTGCGGACACGCGCGTCCATGAGCGCGAACACTCGATCGAGGTGCAGGTGCCGTTCGCGCAGGTCGTGCTGCCAGGTGTCAAGATCCTGCCCGTGATCGTCGGCACCGAGGATCCGCTGCTCCTGGCACGCTTCGTCCAGGCGCTGGCGCGCGTGCTCGCCGGCCGCCACGCCCTGATCGTAGCGAGCAGCGACCTGTCGCACTATCCGGACGACGAAGGTAGTATCGCCGCGGACCGCGCCGTGCTCGATGCCATGGCGCGGATGGACGCGGCGGGAATGCAGCAGGTCGCGGCGGCGCAACTGCGGGCCGGCCACCGCGGCCTCGAGACCTGTGCCTGCGGAGAAGGGGCGATCATGGTGGCGATGGAGGCGGCGCGGGCGCTGGGCGCCCGCCGCGGCATCGTGCTGTCGCGGGCGAACAGCAGCGACGTGCCGGTGGGCGATCCCGCGCGCGTCGTGGGCTACGGCGCGGTGATGTTCGTCCCGGGCCGCGGCGAGACGGAGACCGCGGCGCTCGACCTGCCGGCCGCGGCGGCGGCGGACGCGGCGCTCGGTCCTGACGACCAGAAGGCGCTGTTGCGGCTGGCGCGCCGCACGCTCGAGCGCTGGTTCGCGACCGGCACGGTGCCGCTGCCGCGCGGCTTCTCCCCCGCCGCGCGGCGCAAGCAGGGCGCGTTCGTGACCCTCTATGCGCGCGGCGAACTGCGCGGCTGCATCGGTCACATGGCCGAGGACCGGCCGCTCCCGCAGAACGTCGGGGCCATGGCGCTCGCGGCCGCGACCGAGGATCCGCGCTTCCCGCCGCTCAAGGCTGCGGAGCTCGAGGACATCGAGATCGAGATCTCGGTGCTCACCCCGCTCGAGCGCGTCGCCGGCCCCGAAGCGGTCGTCGTCGGCCGCGACGGAGTCCAGATCCGCAAGGACGGCCGCACGGCGGTGTTCCTGCCGCAGGTGGCGATCGAACAGGGCTGGGACCGCGACGCGCTACTGGAGAACCTCTGCCTCAAGGCGGGACTCACGAAGGACGCGTGGAAGAGTGGCGCCGAGTTCTGGACCTTCCGCAGCAGCCATTTCCGGGAATCGCAGCTCCGGTGAGTCGCGGCCGCGCGCGGCGGCCGCGCCGGTTGGAGCGCCTGTGCCGGCCGGTGCGCGGGACTCGGCCCGGGCGATCCATGAATCGTCCGGCTCAGGCATGAGATTTCAGCTCTTCGCCGTCGGCGCGATCGCGCTGCTCGGGCAGGTCGTCCTGCTGCGCGAGTGCGAGGTCGCGTTCTTCGGCAGCGAGCTGGTGCTCGTGCTGGGGCTGGGCGCCTGGCTGCTCGGCAGCGCCGCCGGCGCCGCTCCGGGCCGGGGGGCGCAGCCGCCCGGCGGGCGCGCGGTGCGGTGGCTCTTCGTCGCGCTCGGGCTTCTGCTGCCGCTCGCGGTCGTGTTCGCGCGCGGTGTGCGCATCCTCTTCGGTGGCGTGCCCGGCGCCTACCTGCCGTTCGGGCTGCAACTGCTCACCCTGGCGCTCTGCCTGGTGCCCGTCTCGCTCCTGCTCGGCCTGCTCTTCCAGTGGACGGCCCGGCGCTTCATCGCGACCGGCCGCTCGCCTGCGTCCGCCTATGCCCTCGAGAGCGCGGGCGGCCTGCTCGGTGGCCTGCTCGCCACGCTCCTGCCCGCTGCGGGCCTGCAGAATCTGGGCGCCGTGCTGCTCTGCGGGGTCGCAGCCATCGCCGCCACCTGGCCCGGTTCGCGCGCGAGCGGGGCACCCGCCGGGCACCCGCCGAAGGCGGGTCGCGGGTCGCAGGTCGCGGGTCGCGGGTCGCTGGTCGCCGGTCGCCGGTCGGCCGCCGCCGCGGGCCTCTTCCTCGCGCTCGCCCTGCTGATCGCGACGCCCGCGCTCGACCGGGGCATGACGCGCTGGAACCATCCGGACCTGCTCGCCACGCGCGACACACCCTACGGCCGCGTCACCGTGACCGGCATGCTCGGCCAGATCGTGGTGTTCGAGAACGACGCGCTCGCCTACGAGAGCCAGGGCACCGCGGCCGAGGAGTTCGTCCAGCTCGCCGCCATCCAGCGCGACACGGTGAACCGGGTGCTGGTCCTGGCGGGAGCAGCGCAGGGGCTGGTCGCCGAGTTGCTCCGCCGCCACCCCGCGCGCGTGGATGACGTCGAGCTGGACGCGAGGCTTCTGGCACTCGTCGAGCCGCAGTTGCCGGACCCGCAGCGGCTGGCCCTCGCCGACCCGCGCGTGCACCTCGCGTTCGCCGATCCGCGCCGCTTCCTCGACCGCGCACCGGCCTATGACCTCATCCTGATCGGCCTGCCCGAGCCCGAGTCGGGGCGCACGAACCGCTTCTACACGCGCGAGTTCTTCGCCGCCTGCGCCGCACACCTCGCGCCGGGCGGGGTGCTGGCGCTGCGCCTGAGGAGCGCCGAGAACCTCTGGACGCCCGTGCTCGCCCGGCGCACGGCGAGCATCCACCGGGCGCTGCGCGAGGTCTTCCCCGCGACCGCGGTGCTCCCGGGGACCACGAACCTCCTGTTCGCGTCGCGCGCGCCGCTCGAGCGCGACCCCGCGGTGCTGGGCGGGCGCCTGCGCGCACTCGATCCCGGCACGCGCCTCGTCACCCCGGCCTACGTGCGCTACCTCTACGCCAACGACCGCTTCGCGGAGATCGCGCGGCGGCTGGCGGACACGCCCGCGCTCGCCAATCGTGACGCCCGGCCCATCTGCTACCAGACCACGATGATGCTCTGGCTGGCGCGCTTCTTCCCTTCGCTGGCGCGCCTCGACCTGCCGGAAGCCGACGCCCGGACGATGGCCCGCACACCCGGGGTGTGGGCCGCGGCCGCGGCGCTCGGACTCGCGTTCCTGCTCGCGCGGCGGCGCGCCGCTCTGCGTCGCGTGCTGCTCGCCGCGGCCGCGGGCTGCGCGGGCATGCTGCTCGAGTCGGCGCTCCTGCTCGACTACCAGACGCGTTCGGGGGTGCTCTACCAGGATCTCGGCGTGCTGCTCATGGCCTTCATGGGCGGGCTCGCGCTGGGCGCCTGGGCGCTGGAGCGCCTGGTGCGCCGGATCGGCTGCGGGCGCCTCGCCGGCGCGCTCACGTTCGCCACGCTCGCGGTCCTCGGGCTCGCCTGCGCAGCACTGCTCCGCGCGGGCGCCGGCGGCGGGCTCGCGGGGAGCGCGGCGATGCTCTTCGCCTGCGGCTTCCTGGTCGCCGCCGCGTTCGCCTTTGCCGTGCTCCACGGCGCCCCGGACGGCGGCGCGGTCATCGGCCCCGTCTACGCCGCCGACCTGCTCGGCGGTTGCGCCGGCTCGCTGGTCGCGGGCCTGGTCGCGATCCCGATGCTCGGTCTGCCTGCGACCGCGGCGCTCGCAGCGGCGCTCGCCCTGGTGGCACTCCTGGCCATCTGAGTAGCGCCTCCGGCTGCGGTCTCCGCCACTCCGACCGGTTGCCGGGCACCTCCATGCGGATGCTATGCTGCGGACCGGCGCAGCCTGGTCGGGGCGTCATCGTCGTACACGCTCACCCGGGATCCGACCCACGCGTCCAGGAGACCCTGATGGCCGAAGACACTGCGAAGTTCCCCAATGTGTTCTGGAGCGCCAACGTCACCGAGTTGTTCGAGCGCGCTGCGTATTACTCGATGGCCAGCTTCGTGGTCATCTATCTCGGCCAGCTCGGACTCGGGGAGTACTGGCCCTCGAACCTGAACAGCGTGCTGTGGACCATCGTCTATTTCCTGCCGATCCTCTCCGGCACCGTCGCCGACCAGGTCGGTTTCCGCCGCTCGCTGCTGGCGGCCTTCGTGCTGCTCGCCGCCGGGTACACGCTGATGGGCGCCCCGGTGTGGTTCGGCGGCGCGGCTCTTTCCCCGGTCATCCACCAGGAGTTCACGGCCTCGCCCGGCCTGATCGCCACGGTCCTCGCCGCCATCCTGCTGATCGGCCTGGGCGGCTCGGTGATCAAGCCCTGCATCTCCGGGACCATGCAGAAGAGCGCCGGCGCGCGCGTCACGCTCGGATTCGCCATCTTCTACATGATCATCAACATCGGCTCGCTGGTCGGGCGCGGCGTGGCGTTCGTGGTGCGCACCGGCTCGAGCCTGCCGACCACCCTGGCCGTGGTCGGCATCTGCGCCCTGGTCGCCGGCGCCCTCATCCTGCTGGTCTATCGCTCGGTCGAGTCCACGAAGCCGGGGAACCGCGCGTGGACGGCGCTGCCGTTCGCCGGCCTGATCATCGGCGGCGGGCTGGTCATCGCCTGGCTGATCCGCAACGCCCCCGCGGGGGTCCGCTCGGGCGCGGGCCTGTCGTACATCTTCGCAGTGGCGGCCGCAGCCTCGATCGTGGCGTTCTTCGTGGTGTTCTTCTTCTACCGCGAGCCGGAGGTCGCTGCCGGGACGCCGGCGAAGCCGCGGCGCTCGATGGGGCGCGTCCTGCTCGACATGGTGCTGGTGCTCCGCAACGGGCGCTTCAGCATGTTCCTGATCGTGATGAGCGGCTTCTGGTTCCTCTATACCCAGGTCTACAACGTGCTGCCGCTCTATGCGAAGCGGGTGGTCGAGACCAGCCCGGCCATGGACCTCTACACGGCGGCCAATCCCTTCGTCATCGTCGCCTTCCAGCTGCTGGTCACCGCGCTCTTCGGCAAGGTCCGCGCGATCCGCTCGATGGTCATCGGCACGGTGATCATCGGCCTGTCCATGGCGATCAACCTGTTCCCGATCTACTCCGCCGGGGGTGTGCGCCTGCTCGCGGCCAACTGGCTGCCGATCGGCTCGGTGTTCCTGATCCTCACCGTGGCCATGATCGCGTTCGGCGAGTTGTTCACCTCGGCGCGCATGTACGAGTACATCGGGGCGCTCTCGCCCAAGGGCCAGGAGGGACTGTTCCTCGGCTATGCCAGCCTGCCGGTGGCCGTGGGTTCGCTGACCGGCGGCCCGGTGGGCGCCCTCATCTTCAACGAGATCATGGCCAGGGACGCGACCGTGCGGCCCGACGGACTGCTCGAACTGGTCCCCCGGAACAACGCCACGGGGTGGATCATCCTGATGGCGATCGGCTTCGCCTCGGCGCTGGCCATGTGGCTGTTCAACCGCTGGCTCGAGCAGCACCCCGAGCCCGTTGCGGCTGCTGCAGTCCAAGCGTAGCGTTCGGACACCGGAAGCAGGACGGGGCACCGCGGGCCCCGGAGGTCACCCTCCGGAGCCCGCGCCTTGCACCTTGCGACCGTCGCGCTCAGCGCCCGCTACACCCCCGCCAGCTTCGCCGCCCGCTCCTCGGGGCTCCGGTCGCGCATCGCCAGCGCGCCGGTGAAACACTTCTGCGCGCACAGGCTGCAGCCGATGCACTTCGAGGCGTCGAAGCGGGGCAGCCGGTCGGCGTCCAGGCTCACGGCCAGGTAACCGCAGCGCGTGCAGTTGCCGCACGAGACGCACAGCTCCTTCGTCAGCGTGGGGATGCGCAGAGTGGGCGACAGCGCCATGAAGTCGACGACCGGGTTTGGCAGCGCGCGGCCGATCAACTCCTCGACCGAGCCGATGCCGCGCGCCTGCATCAGGTGCGAGAGCCCCGAGTGCAGCTCGCCCACGATGCCGACGCCGTACTTCATCGCCACCGTGCAGAACTGAACGGTGCGCGCGCCCAGCGCCAGGAAGTGCGCGGCCGAGCGGTAGTCCATCGGCCCGCCGTTGCCCGAGACGGTCACGCCCAGGTGCCCGACCGAGGCCAGCGACAGGTTCGAGATCGGCGCGACCCCGGCGCCGCTCATGCCGACCACGATGCCCTCGTCCCACTCCTGCTTCTTCCCGGGCCGGAAGAACAGCGTCGGGAAGGAGTTCGCGAGCGTGACGCCCGCCTTCTTGTCCGGGTACTTGTCCAGCACCTGCTTCGCCGCCCGCAGGATGACCTCGATCGAGGTCACCGCCCCCGTGAGCTTGAAGAGCTTGGGCACCTGCGGGTCGCTGGTCTCCATGATCCAGTCCACGACCTTGGCGGTCAGGTTGGCCGACTGCGAGACGATCGCGCCCTCGGTGCCGTCGCCACCCTGCGGACAGGAGAGGCTGAACTCGACCACCATGGCGCCGGCGCGTTCGAGCTTGCGGCTGTTGGCCTGCCAGACCACCCTGTCCTCGGTGTCGTGGCCCGAGACCGGGCCGCCGGTCGAGGCGCCGATCAGGCGATCCGGGTACTCCTTCACCAGGATCTCGATCTCGCGGCAGACCCGGTCGAGCGTGTGGTCCGAGACGTTGTCGGCGTTGCCGTAGGTCTCGGCGTCGAAGGCATGCATGTAGTCGGCCGGGATGTGGATGTCCAGTCCGTCGAAGGCGGTCTTCATGATGCCGCCGGCCCAGCCCGAGTCGAGCGCCTTCTTCATCGGCTCGTAGCCGTCGGTCGGCGGTGCGGCCGAGAGCAGGAAGGGCGAGAGGATCTTGCGCCCGAAGAAGTCGGTCTCGAGCGACACCGGCACGTCGGCGTAGCCGGGGACGCGCACGCGGCCCTTGGTCGGCTGGTCGATCTTCGGTGCGGGCTGCTGGCGGATCCAGGCGTCCATCTGGAGCGCGGCGTTCTTGCCCGAGCCCGAGGCCTCGACCACGGTCGAGGGGCCCCACGCGCCATCGCCCGCCATGAACACGCCGGCGCGGCCGTCGCTCTTGAGCCCGGCGCGGTTGCCGATGGCGACGATGACCTGCGTGATCCCCGGCAGCATCTGCTCGGTGCCGGCGACCGGGGCCATCTTCGACGGCTGGAACTTCTCGCCCATGGCGAGCGCCACGCGCTGGACGCGCACGCCACTCACCTTGCCGCCCGTGGCGAGCACGGCCATGACGCGGGTGCGGCCCACGAGGTTCACCGGATGATCGAGCAACTCCTGGCGCTCCTTGGGCGTGAGCGGCAACTCGCTCCACTGCTCCAGCGTGATCATCTCGACGCCGCTGGCGCCACGCCCGAGTGCAGTGGTGGCGCAGTCGCAGGCGATCGCACCGCCGCCGATCACGGCGACCCGGCCGGTCGATGGCCAGCGCCCGGGATCCGCGAGGTACGCATTCCCGGACACCGCCAGCGCCTCACCCTCGATGCCCAGCGTGATGGGCTCGTGCAGCCCGCCGGCCAGCAGCACCGCGGCATAGCCCTGCGCGAGCAGCGCGCCAGGGTCGTCCACCGGGTGATTCGCGTGCAGATGCACGCGCGAGTGCTCGAGCAGCCAGGCGATGTCGGTGTCGAGCACGCCCGGGTCCATGCGGTGCGCCGGGATGTAGCGGACCGCGCCGCCGGGCTTCGCCTGCCGGTCGAGCAGGTCCACGTCATAACCCATCTGCGCCAGCACCGGCGCCGCCGCGAGCCCCGCAGCGCCCGAGCCCACGATGGCTACCTTCTTCCCATTGGCGGGCGTCATCTCGAGCTTCGGCATCACGCCGAGCGCCTTCGCGCGCGCCACGATGGCCGCCTGCACGTAGGGGATCTCGATAGAGTGGTCGAAGAGCTTGCGCGAACAGGCCGCCTGGCAGTGCGTGTCGGGGCAGACCGCACCGCACACCCCGCCCAGCGGGTTCTTGGTCATGATCAGCGCCGCCGAGCGCGCCAGGTCCGCGGGCGTGCCGCCCTTCGCCGCCATGATGAAGTCAGCCGGCGAACAGTCGGCCGGGCAGGCTTCGGTGCAGGGCTTCTCCTCGCAGTAGACGCAGCGCGCGATCTCGCAGGCCAGCTGGGCGTCGGTCAGGAACAGGTCCGGGTGCTTCACGGTGGATTCTCCCTCTGGGGGTCAGCCGGGCGGCCCGCCCTGCCACCGGGGAACCCACGCGAAGTGTGGGTCCGAGACGTGGGTCGAGCAGCGCGCGGGGCGCGGTTCGTTCCACTTCATTGCGCCGGCGGCCAGGCGCGACGCGCCTGAAGTGACGGGACGTCGTCGGGGGGAGTCTACGCAATCCGCGACGCAGGGGCGAACCGCGCCCCTGCCCACGCGGATAGCAGTCACCAAATCCAGCGAACCTAGCGGAGGCCAGACCGCGGCAAGTTGCTGGCCACCCGACAGGGCGGCAGGGTCCATGGAAGCAGCAGGTCATGGCTGCAACCAGGATCATCCCGACCAGGACGATCGGCTCTGTCCGCTTCAGCAGCGTTGGCCACGAGCGATCGCGGTCCCACTCCCACCTAGTGAAGCGTCGCGACCCTCGCCGAGACCGCGCGTCCGGCCTGCGACAGCCGTACGAGGTAGATCCCCGCGGGCAGCGAGCGGCCCTCCCCCAGCACGACCGTCTGCCGCTCCACGGACGATGTCCCGAGGTCGCGCGCCAGCACGCGCCGCCCTGCCACGTCGAACACCTCCAACTTCGCCGGGTCCGTGCCCACAAGCACCAGGCTCACAGCGAACCTTCCCGCGGCAGGATTCGGCCGGATCCCCTCGATCGAGAGCCGCCCCCGCCCCGCGGGAACCGGAAACTCCACCGCCACGCCCGCCGCCGCGGTCCGCAGGTCGGCCTCCACCGCCTGCCCCAGCAGCCGCCGCCACGGCCCGTGCGCGGGCTGACGCGGAGGCGTGATGCCCAGCTTCAGCGCCCCGTACGGAGCATGGAGCACGCGCGCCCGCCAGTGATAGAGCGTGCCCGATTCGAGCCCGGTAATCGTCCGGTCGAAGGCCAGGCCCTGTGCCGTCGCCGTCACGTCCAGCCACGACGGCGAGAAGTAGTGGCTGCTCCCCGGAGAACCAAACGCAACCCCCGCCGGGCAGTACTCCACCTCCAGCTTGGCCAGGCCCCGGCCCGAAGGATCGGTCGCACGCATCGCCAGTCGGAAGCTGCCGTCCATGTACGATTCGCCCCACGGCTGCACCGGGAGCCCGCTGCCGTCGTCGCGGATCTGGCGGGCCAGGACCCGACGGCCGGGTGTGCCCCCGCCCCCCAGGTACACGAAAGCCGCCCCCTCGTTCGCCGCCGCCGCGTCGTAGCTGCTAGCCCCGACGATCACGTCGGCAAAGCCGTCGCCGTTCACGTCCCCCGCCCCCGCCACACTGCTGCCCAGAAGCGCGCCCACCTGATTCGATTGCAGCGTAGCGGCCGCGGTCCCCGGGTCCCCGCTCGCCACTCCCGTCGCGCCCCCCAGGAACACGAACGCCGCTCCCTCGTCCGTCTCCCCCGCGTCGTAGACATAGGCCCCGACGATCACGTCGGCGTAGCCGTCCCCGTTCACGTCCCCCGCCCCCGCCACGGGCAGGCCCAGCTGCGCCCCCGCCTGATTCGATTGCAGCATCGTCGCCGCCGTCGCCGGGTTCCCGCTCGCCACTCCCGTGGCACTCCCGAGGAACACGAACGCCGCACCCTCGTCCGTCTCCCCCGCGTCGTAGAAGATCGCC
>Ga0315287_10005920_pt1 | contig 12093 bp, 8 predicted proteins | sample YL17G11_0_MG_FD_205037 | JGI IMG/M metagenome (GOLD analysis project Ga0315287, IMG submission 205037) | Sediment microbial communities from Yellowstone Lake, YNP, Wyoming, USA - YL17G11_0 | ecosystem: Environmental > Aquatic > Freshwater > Lake > Sediment | place: USA: Wyoming | collected...
ATTCTTCCCTCCTTTCGTAACAGAAAATATGGTACCCACTTAAGGGGTAACCCTGCAAATAAGATCCCTTTGGCCGCTATCACCTCCCCTGTTATTATTATTTTGTATCAAGCCTTATTTCCACGTACTACCTATAATACATTACTATAGAGCATCAGCATATAGAATGACAACTATATTTCAACTTTCAGCTACTACGGGAATAGAACAGGAAAAACAGCAAAAGGAACACAACTGGAAAAAACTGTAAGAAAGTAATAACATGAATAAGGGATTGCATCATGGAGTGTCAAGAAAAATCTTTCGGTTCTAATGTTTTTTTTTCAAGTCTATCTGCTCAACTTGTTAAAGGAAGATGTCAGGTTTTTGATAAACTTGGGAGTGATGTCAATTCCGGCCTTATGGGCTGCGCCGATCACTGCTCCCACAGCAGGTGCAGCCTTGGGCGGCATGACCTGGATGCCCTTGATCGCCTTTTGAATGCCCTTTTTCAGGGCGCGGAAATAGGAAGGGTTGTTTTCCACCACGCCCCCCACCAGGATCACCCTGGGCAATCCCCTGGACTTGATCCCCTTCACCACAGTCTGCACAGCCAATACCAGCTCTTCCACCTCTTCATTTAAAATCCGTCTGGCAGTTTTATCGCCTTTGTCGGCAGCCTGAATCACAAAAGGCGCCACAGAGGCAATATCAGTTTTGATCGTTCCCTCCTTGTTCTTCTGCGTTGCCCACAGGATCAGCTCATTGGGATGCTTAAGCCCGATTTGTTTCAGGGCTGCCTTTTCAAACGAGACCGGCCTCAAGCGGCCGTCAAAAGCCATGAGAATGGAGCGCAGGGCTTTATGCCCGATGCGGAATCCGCTGCCTTCATCTGCAAACCAGTGGCCATAGCCTCCTGCCCTTTTCGCCGCGCCGTCATCGCCGATCCCATAAACGATCGAGCCGGTTCCCGCGATCACGATCACGCCCCTGGGTTCCAAAGCGCCGCCCATCAGTCCCACAGCCATGTCGCCGAAAAGATCGGTCTTATCATAAATGCCGACCTTCTTCAGCATGGGATTCAGGATCTCATAATCGCTGGGCCGTCCGCAGCCGGAAAAGCCCAGACAACAGGCCTTGAGCTGGCCCAGGTCTCCGCCCACGAGTCGATCGAGGATCTCGCGAAGGTTCTTCTCCACCTCTTCGATGCCCACGGCATGATAGCTGGCCGGTCCTGACCTGTGCTGTTTGACCACGGTCCCATCCAGCGCAGCCAGCACCCCCAGCATCTTCGTTCCCCCGCCGTCCACACCGAGTAAATATTTCATACGCCACCTCCTTATAGAATATAATGTGTTATCTCATTTTCCATATCGTGCCTTGGGGATGATCCTCGAGGAGGATGCCCAGATCGGAAAGCCGGTCCCGGATCTCATCCGCAATCTTGTAAGCCTTCTCCCGCCTTGCGAGTTCGCGCGCATCCAAAAGGATCTGGATCAACCGGCCGGTCATTTCATCCACAGAGGCTGCGACTTTCCTGCCCAGGCCAGGATCCAAACCCAAAATATTGAGCATTTCCTGAAGGGAAAAACGATACATGCGGATCGCTGAGAGAGAAGGAGATCTTTTCTCATCGCCCGGGTTCAGACCGCCGAGGATCTTCCGGGTTTCATGAATCTCCGACACGATGTCATGAAGAACGCCCAAGGCTCCGGCTGTATTGAAATCATCATCCATGGCATCCTCAAATCTGCGGCGGAACAGGATGGATTTATTCTTCGCATCTTCGGATGCCTCCTCCCCGGAGACGGTCGTTCCCTCCAATTCCAGGAGTTTGTCCGCAGTTTCCAGGGTATTGAGGATGCGGCGCGCGGAGCTTTGCGCCGAAGCCATGTTTTCCTCGCTGAAATCCAGGGGATGGCGATAATGCGCTGACAGGAGGAAGAATTTCACGGTGAGGGGATCAAACCGATCGAGGACCTGGTTGATGGTGAAGAAATTTCCGAGGGATTTGGACATCTTCTCGCTGTTGATATTCAGGAATCCATTATGGAGCCAATACTTTACAAAGGGTTTCCCAGTGGCTGCCTCGCTCTGGGCGCGTTCATTTTCATGGTGAGGGAAAATGAGGTCCGATCCCCCGGAATGAATGTCAATAGATTCATCGAGCCAGGACATGGCCATGGCGGAACATTCAATATGCCATCCGGGGCGTCCCTTGCCCCAGGGGCTGTCCCAGGAAGGTTCTCCCGGTTTGGATGCCTTCCACAGGGCAAAATCCAGGGGGTCTTTTTTCCTCTCATCCTTCTCCACCCTGGCGCCTTCCAGGAGCTGATCAATATCTTTTCCCGAAAGCTCGCCATACCCGGGGAAGCTGCGCACGCTAAAATACACATCGCCTTCGATCTGATATGCATGGCCCTTTTGGATGAGGGTTGCGATCAGCCGCTGCATTTGAGGGATGGTTTCCGTGGCTTTGGGATGGAGATCCGCCGGCCGGATACCGAGGATGCGGCACTGGTCAAAGAACGCCTTTGTATATTTCTCCGCCACTTCCGCGGGGCTTACCCCCTCCTCGCCTGCGCGCCGGATGATTTTATCGTCAATATCCGTCAGGTTCTGGATAAAACGCACCTGATATCCCCGGTACTCCAGATATCGGCGGATCGTATCTGCCATAACGAAATTCCTGGCATTACCGATGTGAAAATAATCGTAAACCGTGGGGCCGCAATTATACATGAGGACCTGGGGAGGGTGAAGAGGCTTGAATTCCTCCTTCATTCTTGTGAGGGTGTTATAGATTTTCACAGGATAAAATCCCCCAATCGTTCAATCGCGCCAATAAACAATCGGAAACAAAATCTTAACCACAAGCGTGTCTCAGTCAAGTGCATTCTGCAACACGGGGGTTTATAGGGCAACTTAATATATATCTGCCCGCGAATCACGCTAATTAACGCGAATAGGAGAGAAAAAAAATATTCATGATTCTTATTCGCGTAGATTCGCGTCAATTCGCGGGCAAATTCTCTCTTCTTCTCTCCTTTGAATATGATAGAATTCAGACATGTACCCGTTTTTTATTTAACCCTTTCCGGCCAAGTTTTATACGGCACAAGGCGATAGATCAGATGGGTTTCATCTTCATATACCCTGAGGGATTTCTGATACTCCCGTTGATTTTCCCAGAATGTCCTGTTCTCCAGAAACTGGATCACCCATTGATAGTTACCGGGATTGGGATATAACCATTTATGAATCGTGATATACTTCACTCGAGCCTGGAACATGGCTCTTGACAATCGACGCGCATAACCCGGCCATTGGTTCGGGGGAATCCGGGATAACATTTTTTCAATGTAAAAAGGATCCTCATGCTCCCCAATAAGGGGAATCCACATACGCCCCCCAAAACCATGAATGGCGCGCTTATGGTGAAGGGAGGTAAAATACATGTGACATTGCAGTCCTGTCTGCATGGGGCAGTCAAGCACAGCCACATCCTCCGGATCGTTTCTCATCACGGAATAGTAAGGGCAATGACGGGGATCGGACGAGGGATAGGGGAACAGGGTCAATTCCCAAAGGTGGATACTTGCGAACAGAAGCGCCAGATAGAAGAGCAGACGGGGACCGGACATTTGGAACAGGGGTTTCCTTCTGAGAAAGGCGAACAGACCCATGACCCCATAACCCGCGCTGATTCCGAAACAGAGCTGGGTCACAAGAATCAGACGGGAGGGGTTCCGGAGGGTATTCACGATCGGGAGAATCATAACCAACCGGAAAGGACCGGGGAGAAGAGCCTTTCCCTCCGGCATGATCCTGATGTCAGGACCCATGCTCAACAACAGGAAAACCGCGCCCGGGACAAGCCACCGGAGCGCCTTGCGGGGATACCGGAACAATCCATAAAGCGTCAGGCCCAGGACCAAAAATCCCATAAACGGCTCCTGCTGGGGATAGAGATCGAATTTCTGAATGAAAGGTTGGGAAAGGACGGAATACAGGGGATGAGACTGTTTCCAGGGTAGAAAGAAATCAATGAGGGAAAAACGGAAAACCCGGATATCATTCTCATAAGAATACCCCTTTGCCCATTCGGGATGAGCGGCAAAAGTGATCATATTGGGCACCAACTGGGGCAGATTCAGAACAATGCACACAAGGACAGCATACAGAAAAGTCTTGATATGAAGAGCGGTGAGCCGCTTGCGGAACGCCATAGCCAGAAGAAGAAGGAGAGTCCATAAGGAAAGAAAAACAATATTCTGGATAAAACACGCCACTGACAAGGCGGAGGAAAGCCCCAATCGCCAGAGATGTTTTTGGCCGGGCCGGGGATCTCGCATCCACTCCTGCGACCAAAAGATATATAACATGAATCCTTCCATGGAAAGGATATTCAAATGCGTAATATTTTGATTCAGGGAACCTCCTATACACAGGAAAATTCCCGTTAAATAAGCAAGGACCCGGAGGCGAAAAAGACGACGGCCAATATAATACCCCACCACACCATTGGCAGCCACAGTGAACAGGGTGATGATATTGCCGACCGCAAGAGGATACCAATATCCCCCCGCCAATCCGCCGAGGAATTCCTTCAGGAAACAAGTGGATTGGAGAGACAAGTCCATGCCCTGGGGCCAAAAAACAATATCGCAAAAAAAGGGATTCTGGTGCTTCACAAACAAGGCATACGGATACCACCACATCCGCCAGCCATATTCAGGGCCTTCCATGATGTTTGGGCCTAAATACCGATGGAAAATATGGAACGATCCGGGCGCAAGATGAAGCACGGCCAATCCAAGAAAAAAGACAGCGCTCCATGCAATTTCACGAAAAGATATTCGTCTCCATACCGTCATGGCTATGAACGTGCACTCGCCTTGTTTCTCAGTCAAGCGAATTCTCCCCCGACGGGATTGCGGGGCTTTCCATCAGGCAATTTTATCAGGCCAGGGACAAAGGTTCTCCAGCACGCAATGGGGGCAATCGGGCGAGCGGGCCTTGCAGGTGTTCCGTCCGTGAAAAATCAGCTCATGGGAAAAGGGGGTCCAGCGATCCGGGGGAAGAAGAGGCATCAGATCCTGTTCAATCCTGTCAGGATCGGTATTTTTTGTGAGACCCAGTCTTTCCGCCACGCGCCGGACATGGGTATCCACGACAATGCCGGGAACGCCGAATGCCTCCCCCAGCACCAGGTTGGCTGTTTTCCTCCCCACTCCGGGAAGATCCAGCATCTGTTCCAGGGTCTCGGGAATCCTGCCGTTGAATTTTTCCAGGAGCGCCGCGCAACAGGCTTGAATGCTGCGCGCCTTGCTATGAAAGAATCCTGTCGGGCGAATATCCTTCTCAATCTCCTCCCGGGCAGCCCTGACATAATCCCCGGGACTTTTGTATTTTTTAAAAAGATTCTTTGTAACACGGTTGACGCGTTCATCCGTGCATTGGGCGGAAAGGATCGTTGCCACGAGGAGTTCGAGAGGTGTTGAGAAATGAAGGGCGGTTCTGGGATGGGGGTAGAGTTTTTTCAGGCGCGCGTCAATGTCCCGCGCCCGAACCTCTTGTGTGTTTTTGGACTTCATGACAGCTCCCCTTGCATGCGAAAAACCACCAACTGGAATTTATCATTTTGACAGGAAAGGCACGCTCGATGTATCAATACTCCCTGACAGTAATGAAGGAAGAATTATTCCTTAATGACAAAAAGTCAACAATTTATCGAATCATTGAAGAGAGTTCTGGAGCGGCAGCCTGAGCTCGGCGCGGGACGGATTGTGCTCTGCTGCGTTTCCGGAGGGGCGGATTCCGTGGCTCTTTTTTACGGGCTTGTGCGGCTCGCTCCGTGCCTGGGGTATCGGCTGGCGGTTCTTCATGTCCATCACGGTGTACGGGGAGAAGACGCTGATCTGGATGAATCCTTTGTCCGGAATTTATGCGGAGAACAGGGAGTGCCTTTTTACCTGAAAAGGCTCCCCTTTCAAAAGGGAGAGAAGGTCTCCGAGGAGAATCTCCGCCTCGGCCGCCTCAGTGCCATTTGCGATTGCGTGCGGGAGATCGGCGCCTCAGCCGCGTTTCTCGCGCATCACCGCGACGATCTTGCCGAGACCTTTCTCCTGCGCCTCTTTCAGGGAAGCGGACTCCGGGGACTGGGAGCGTTCGGCGAACAATCCCAATTTGAAGGAGTGCGCCTCGTTCGTCCCCTGAAAAATGTCCCGCGGGATCTCCTCATCCGCTTTCTCAAGGAGAATCGCATTGCCTGGAGGGAAGATCAGACCAACAGGGACACCCGATTCCTCCGCAACAGGATTCGCCATGAGATCATTCCCTTTCTTGAGAAGAATATCAATCCGCAGATAAAAAGCGTTCTTGCCCGGAGTGCGGATCATTTCTGGAGGCTCTATGCCTATATCCAAAAAGAGTGCGAGGATCTCCTGGAACAATACGTGGAAACCCATTGCGATCCGGCGCTCCCCCCGGCACAATGGGTATCGCTTGACCGCATCCTCCCCCTTCCGGATCTTCTCCTCACCGAATTTTTCCGGTTCTGGATCATGCGGCTGACGAACGAGTTCATCCCGCCCCGGTTTCATACGCCGGAGACGCTTCTCCATCTTGCGCGCGAGGGGCGGAGCGGTTCCCTGTTCCGGCTGTGCGGGGGAATTGCGGCGTTCAAGGATCTGGACAGGATGACGCTCACCAGGACGCCCCTTTCCCGCCGGGCTTCAAAGAACGAACTTCTTTTGAAACTAACGCCTTTGTTACTTTCCATTCAGAACCGGCGCTTCGATTCCCCCTTTTTGAAAAATAAGGATGCCCGGATTCAAATCTCCCGAAAGGATCTTCCCCGGGGGAAAGGGAAAAAGGTTTTGAAATGCGAATTGCTTCATTTCCTCCTCAAGAGAAAGAAGAGGCAGGGGATAAAAAAGAAAGGGCATCTTGTGTTTTCCTTAAAGGAAGTGAAATTCCCTCTTATGATCCGAACAAGAAAACCGGGCGATGAGATTATCGCCGGGGGGCAAAAAAAATCCCTGAAAAAGTGGTTTGGAGAGAACCGAATCCCCGCGCCTTTGCGGGATCATCTGGCGATCGTTCAGGACGCACGCGGAACGATCCTCTCGATCGGGGACAGGATTCTCAATCCGGACAGAGATAAAAGCGGGCCGTTTCTCGAAATCGGGTGGGAATTCCCTTCTGGAAAGGACTTATGAATCCCGTCATTTTCGCCTGCTTAAATGGATCAGGAGAATGGTGATATCAGCGGGATTCACGCCGGAAATGCGGGAGGCCTGTCCGAGGGTGCGGGGACGTCTTTCATTCAGCTTCTCCGCCGCCTCCCTGGTCAGTCCGTGAAGGCTGGCATAGTCCAGGTCTTCCGGCAGGAGGGTTTGCTCCATTTTCCTGGTGCGCTCCACCTCCTCGGTTTGTTTCTGAATATATCCCTCATACTTGACCGCGATCTCCGCCTGTTCCATCGCCCGGGGATCGGCAAGATCTCCTCCCAGTCCCAGCGCCTCGAGATGTTTATAATTCATATTGGGTCTCGAAAGGAACTGGGCAAGGGTAATGCCCTTGTCAACAGGGCCCAGATCGTGTTCCTCCAGATAAGCCTGATCAATTTTCGAGGTTTTCACCTTTTCCTTTTTCAGCCGCCTTACTTCCATGTGAATGGAATCTCTGTATTTAAGGAATGCCTCGTAGATCTGATCATTTAGAGTGCCGATGCGTCGGGCGTGGTCCATGAGCCTGAGGTCTGCATTATCCTGGCGGAGGAGCAGGCGATATTCCGCGCGGGATGTAAACATCCGGTAAGGCTCGCTCGTGCCCTTATTCACCAGATCATCAATCAGGACCCCGATATAGGCTTCATCCCTGCGGAGGATCAGTGGTTCCATGCCTCTGATTTTCAGGACGGCATTGATGCCTGCGAGAAGGCCCTGACTCGCAGCCTCTTCATAACCAGATGTGCCGCTTAACTGGCCTGCATGATAGAGTCCCGGAACCGTGCGCATCTCCTGTGTGGGCGTGAGCTGGGCAGGGGGGGCATAGGTATATTCAATCCCATATGCGGGCCGGGTAATGCGGGCATGCTCAAGCCCCGGAATGGTGTGAATAAAGCGGATTTGAACATCTTCGGGAAGCGTGGTGAAAAGTCCATTCGGGTAGATTTCCCGGCAGTTCCTCCCTTCAGGTTCGAGAAAGATCTGGTGGCGCTCCCGATCCGGGAAGCGGAGCACCTTGGTCTCAATGTCCGGACAATAGCGCGGAGGCGGAGCCTGGATCTTGCCGGCATATACCGGAGACTGGTGAAGATTCTCCCGTACGATCTTATGGGTTTCCGGATTAGTATAGGTGATATAACAGGGGATCTGGTCGCGTGCGATGAACGGGGTGGAGAAGGAGAACGGCGCAGGCGGATTATCGCCGGCTTGAACTTCAAGCTGAGAGAAATCAATGGATTTATTATCCAGTCGGGGAGGCGTATCGGTCATAAAACGCCCCAGGCTGATGCCGAGGGATGCCAGGCTTTTGGAAAGCTCGTTTGAGGGCGGCTCTCCCGCGCGTCCTGCGGGAAAACTTCTGAGCCCGATGTGAACAATCCCGTCGAGAAAGGTTCCAGTGGTCAGGATAACAGCCCGGGAACAGAATCTGGTCCCGCAATCCAGAAGCACACCGCATACTCCGGAATCGTCGTGTAAAAGGGCATCCACCATTCCCTGGCGCAGATCCAGATGCGGGGTGTTATCGAGGGCGGATTTCAGCCAAAGAGAATACTCCTGCCTGTCCGCCTGGGCGCGTGGAGACCTGACAGCCGGTCCCTTGCTGGTATTGAGCATCCGGAACTGAATGCCTGTGGCATCGATAGCCCTTGCCATCAAACCTCCCAGGCTGTCGATCTCCCGGACCAGATGTCCCTTGGCGAGTCCCCCTATTGCGGGATTGCAGGACATGCGGGCAATGGCATCCAGATGGCTTGTCACAAGGAGGGTCCGGGCGCCCATCCGCGCTGCAATGTAACCGGCCTCACATCCGGCATGTCCGCCTCCCACAACAATGACATCATACTGCATGATTCTCCGGTTCCTGATCCTCCTCCCTGGGGAAGAGGCGATGGATTCTTTCGATGGACAGGGCTTTACCCGACCCCGGATCAATGGAAATCAGGACGCCATTCAACATCAGATCTCCGGTGGAAAGCTTATGCCTTACCGGGAGACGGGTCAACATGCCTTCGATGACCAACTCGCGCCTTACGCCAATGACGCCGTTATGAGATCCGGTCATACCAGCATCAGTGATATAGGCCGTGCCTTTAGGAAGGATTTTTTCGTCGGCTGTGGGAACATGGGTGTGGGTGCCGATGACTGCGGACACGGATCCATCCAGGAACCAGCCCATGGCGATTTTTTCGCTGGTTGCCTCGGCATGAAAATCGACAAGGATGATAAAGGTCTGAAGGCGCATCCGCTCGACAATCCCCTTCACCTTTTGAAAGGGACAATCAATGGGCGACATGAAGATCCGTCCCTGGAGACTGATCACGCCCACCGGATATCCAAGTTTGGACTTGAACACGCCAAATCCGCGGCCGGGGATACCGGGGACCTCGGGATAATTGGCCGGGCGGAGGAGCCGCCCTTCTTCCTCAATAAAGGAGTAACTATCGCGATTAGCCCATGTATGATTTCCCCCTGTTAAAACATTTACTCCTCCCTTGAAGAGATCATCAGCGACTTCCCTGGTGACGCCCTTCCCGCCGGCCATATTCTCCCCATTGGCAATGACAAAGTCGATTTTTCGTTCTTCGGATAAACCTGGCAGGACCATGTTTAAAATCTCCCGCCCGGGTTTTCCCACGATATCGCCAAGAAATAAAATGTTCAATTTTCCACTTCCTCAATGAATACAAATTGTCCCCTTCCTCAATCACCTCTGGGGACATGGCCGGATGATTGAGAGGGTGGGGAGATCGAAGAAACCGACTCGGAGGAAGGAAAACCTTATTCCTCACCCTCCGTCGTCTTTTCCATGCTGCTGATCTTGATTGGCATGACGAGATACAGAGTCTCCTGATGCCCCTGCTCGTGGAAGATCACCGGCTGATGAGGTTCTTTGATATGCATGGTCAGGATGTCGGTTTCAATAACATGAAGAACCTCGAGCAGATACTTGTAATTGAAAGCCAGCTTAAATTCCTCCCCTGTATATTCCACAGGGAAGCTGCCCTGGAAGGAGCCGAGATCGAATGTCATGGCGGAGAGTTCCACCTCGCCCGGAGCAAAGCGGAAGATGATGGAATTATTCTGTGTTTCCGAAATGATGGATGCGCGCTTGATGGCTGTAATAAAGGCGTTTTTATCAATGGTGATAATGCGGGTGAAATCGCGGGGGATCACCATTTCATAATTCGGGAAATCCCCTTCGATCTTATTGGTTTTGAACTCCGTATCGCCAAAGCGGAAGAAGACCTGGCGCTCCCCGATGCCCACGGTGACCAGACCTTCATCCCCCATCAATTTATGGACTTCGGCAATGACTTTTTGAGGAATAATGGCGCCGCCTTCCTCCGCGCCCTGCAGTTGGGACGCAACTGTTTCGATGTAACCGAGTTTTTTCCCATCCGTTGCCACCATGCGTATATGGGCGGGATTTTCCCGGTCTCCGATCTCCAGAGGCTCCAGGACGTTTTTATTCACCATGAGGTAGGCGCCGAGGAGAACCTTTCGGGGATCTTTGGTCGGGATGGCAAAAAGGGTTTTATCAATCATCCGCTTGAGGATCTTGCGGTCCAGGTCAAAGGATATGATGGGATCGAAATCACCCCAAACCGGGAAATCCGCAGGCGACATGGTCTGGAGACGATACTCATTCCGATCCGCCTCCACGTGGATATTGTCATCCTCATCGAGCCAGATCCGGATATCAGTTTCGGGAAGTTCCCGGACGAGGGTGGCGAAAGGAGCGGCCGGAACAGTGAATTCGCCCTCCTGATCGATCTGAGCCTTGATGGTGCAGCGCACCGAGGATTCCATATCACAGGCGAAAAAGGTCGCTTCTTTATCCCTGGCGCGCACAAGGATATTGCCTAAAATGGGGAGGCTCGTCTGCGGGGGGACCAGACTGTAAACCACGCGCGTGGCGTAAATCAGATCATCCTTTGTAAATTTGATTTTCATTACTTGTTCTCCTGAAAAAATTGCCTGATTATTGATATACTATTCTTTGGGTTGCAAGAATTTTCTTTATATTTACAACAAGAGGGAAATTTTTACGTCAATTGATTTTTCCTTGACAAACATCGCCTGTATGAGGGAGGATTTGTTGTGTTGTTTGAGACAAGGAAAAACAGTTTAACCCCTGCTATGTTGGTGGGGGGGTAATCATTATTGAGCCAACACCCAACTTGAGGGAGTCCAACGATTCTTCCGTAGCTAGAATGTCCCGCCTTCCTGGGCGACCAGAAGAAGCCGGGAACTCTAAAAGCGGTTGTGAGGATGCCCACTTGAACTTTGGGACTCATTATGAACCTTCCACACGGCAATGCGGGGGTTAATTTTTTGAACATCACCGCTGGAGGAACATGGGCGGGAAGGAATAAGGATGAACAGGGAAAGAAAGACCCGCCGGCCTTGGGGGATTGCCATTGATGATCTCACCAGAGAGGACTTTATCCACACAATCCTTTCCTGGGCCCGAGGGAAAAATCCTCCCCGCCTTGTGACATACCTGAACGCCCATTGCATCAATATCTATTTTGCAGACGCGGAATATGCCCGCATCATAAATCAGGCGGATCTCGTGTATGCGGACGGCCAGGCTGTCATCTGGGCTTCCCGTGTTCTGAAAGAGCCTCTTCCCGAAAGGATCAGTGCGGCGGACTTCTTTCCCCAATTCTGCGAGCTGTGTGCAAAGGAACATCTCTCCCTTTATCTTCTCGGGTCCTCCGCCGGCGTGGCGGAAAAGGCGGCGGAGAATCTCAGAGAGGCCCTCCCCTCTTTGCGGATTGCAGGCGCGAGGCACGGTTATATCGCTGCGGTAGAAATCCCCCAGCTGGTTTCGGAGATCCGGGAGGCGAAACCGGACATTCTCCTCGTGGGGATG
>Ga0315287_10005921_pt1 | contig 12092 bp, 10 predicted proteins | sample YL17G11_0_MG_FD_205037 | JGI IMG/M metagenome (GOLD analysis project Ga0315287, IMG submission 205037) | Sediment microbial communities from Yellowstone Lake, YNP, Wyoming, USA - YL17G11_0 | ecosystem: Environmental > Aquatic > Freshwater > Lake > Sediment | place: USA: Wyoming | collected...
CATTCCCTGCTCCAGCGCCGCGAACGTACTGCGCTGGATGGTGGGCCCGTCGGCCAGCGGATCGCTGAAGGGCACGCCCACCTCGATGATGTCGGCCAGGCCGTCGGCTACCTGCAGCGCCTCGCGACTCACCTCATAGGTGGGGAACCCGGCGGTAAGGTAGGTGACGAGGCCGGGCCGGCGGGCCTTGCGCAGCCGGGCCCATGCGGCCGCGATCAGGGCATCAGACAAAGTAGTTCCCGACCGTGAGGCCATAGCGCGTCGGGTTGGTCACCTTCACGATCGACCGCACGAAGTGTCCCGGTCCGTCCTGGTCCGCAAGGTTGACCAGCGTGCCCGGTGCCGGCACGGCGCCACCGTTCACGTCGATGGCGATCCGCACCAGCGGGCGGTTGAGCAGGGTCGCGTCGGGATTGGGCGCGTACACGATGGCCACCTCGAGGGTGTCGAGGATGACGCACGTCCCGACCGGATAGATGCCGATGAGGTTGATGAGCGCCTTCACCAGGATCAGGTCGTACCCGCGCCTGGGGTTCTCCCACATCTCGCGCAGCACCTGGTCCGGCTCGATCGGGATCGTCTGGTAGCTGCGCCGCGTCGTCGCGGCGTCGAATCCGTCGGCCACCGCGACGATGCGTGAATAGAAGCCGAGCTGCCGGGGGCGGATCGGGCGCGGATACCCTGTCAGGTCGGTCTTCATGTGGTGCTCGTGGGCCACGAGGATCGCCCGGTAGGGGATCTCATCGTACCCGCGCAAGCCGAAGAGCGTGAGCCCACCGAGCCACGGATGGGCCTGCATGGCCCGCCACTCGTTCTCATCGAGGCTCGTGGTCTTGTTGAGGATTTCGTGCGACACACGCGCCTTGCCCAGGTCGTGCATCAGCGCCGTCATGCCGAGGTCGTACAGTTGCAGGCGGCTCAGGCTGAGCTTCTTGCCCAGCGCCACGGAGAAGATGCAGACGTTCACCGAATGAGTGAACGTGTACTCGTCGTAGTCGCGGATGGTGGTGAGCCCGACGATCGAGGTCTCGTTGTTGAGCACCTGGTCCACGATCATCTGCACCGCGCGCTTCACCTTCTTGGCGCCGCTGGCGCGGCCCATCCGGATGCTGGTGATCACCTCGCGCGTCACCGCCACGCCCTGGGCGTATGTGCGCTTGGCGACTTCCTTCTGCCGCTCCTGGTCCTCGAGGTTCTCCTCGCTGGGCTGGGCCGGCTCGATCTCGAGGTGCGTGACCCCTGCCCCGTCGAGCCGGCTGCGCACCTCCTCGTACACCCCCTCGACGCCCGACCGCGCCTGCATGCTCAGCAGCATGCTGAGGAACGCCTGCCACTCCCGTCGCTCGACGCCGGGATGCACCCGCACTACGCCGATCTCGTAGGCGCGGAACTGCGCCAGGATCTGGCTGAACGAGGCATAGTTGTCGAGCTCCAGGCGAAGACGCGTCTGGTTGATGAAGATGAAGTCGCCAGCGAGGCGGATCTCCACCTCGCTCTCGGTGCGCAGGATGCTGACGGCGGTGGCCTGCAGGTCGTCGAGGGCCTTCTGCACCGTGGCATTCTCGACGGGATAGAGCTTGAGGCTTCGGAGCGCCGCGTACAGGTCGAGCAAGAGCCCGCGCCCCGCCGTGCGCAGCGCGCCATCCTGCGTGGGTGGCTCCCCCTGGCGCGGGTTCGGCAGGCCCAGGCTCATGCGGGCTGGCCCCGGAGCGCACGGCTCACCGCCTGCCGCACGACGAGATCCCTGTCGTCCACCACCTTCTGCAGCACCGCCCGCGCCTCGGGTGTGCGAATCCGGCCCAGGGCCACGGCGGCGCAGGCGCGGGTTTCCGGTCCCGCCTTGTAGCCCAGGAGCCCGCGAGTCAGCAGCATGCTCTGCAGCGTCGAAATGGCCGTGGGCCCTGCGATCGCGCCATACGCCTCGAAGAACGCCATCTTCTCGGTGAGATCGAGGTCGCGATCGGACTTGCCCAGAATGACGGGCTCGATCCGCTTGAGCGCGTTGCGAATGCCCCGGGCGCCCATCGCGCGCACGGCCGCCAGTCGCACGGCGCGGTCATCGTCGTCGATCGCGAGCTCCATGGCGGTGAGCGCGCCGGGTGACGCCACCTCGGCGAGCGCCTGCACCGACGCGAGGCGCACGGCGGGATCGGGCGAGCGCACCGTCTCGCCCAGCCCCGGCACCGCGCCCTGCAGCTTGAGCCGGCCGCACATCTCGACGACTTCCTTGACGGCCGCGCTGTCGGGGTCGCGCAGCAGCTTGAGCACCTCCGCCGGGGAGCTCGAGGCAATGCGGTCGGCCGCCTGCTCCAGCAGCTGCCGCACGTGGGCATTGCTGAGCGTCGGCAGCCAGGTGACGATGGCACCGAGTGCCGTGGGATGGAGCTCGCGAAGCACCTCGGTGACGTCCTCATCGCCGGCGAGGGCCGCCGACCCGTCGAGCGACACCATCAGCTGGCGCACGATCTCGGGCTCGCTCAGCTTCGCCTCGAACGCGAGCATCCGGTCGCGCAGTTCCGTGGACAGGTGCGGCGCCTTCTGCACCAGGGAGCGTACGTCGCGCATGATCGACGCGACGGCGCGAAACTCACCGGCATTGAGGAGGTTGGGGAGCAGCGTCTCGAGCACCCCGATGATCTCATCCCGGATCGCCCGCTCCGACTCCGTCTCGAAGATGTCGTAGAGCGCGGCGAACGCACTGGCGCGCGCGTCACGGCTGTACTCCTGGCGGAGCTGCTCCGCGACGATGGCGATCTCGTTCTCGTCCAGGAAGTAGAGCGTGGAGTCGAAGTCCTCGAGGTCGACGACCCCGGCCTGCTTGGGCGGCGCCTCCTCGCGCACCTGCTGCTGCACCTGCGCCGCCGAGGCGGCGGTGTCGCCGCCCATGGCGCCCGCCGCCTCTGGCACGACTTCATCCCCGAAGCCTTCCACGAACCGGTAGGTGATGTGGTTGAACTCCTGCTCCCATAGCAGCGTCAGCAGGTCATCGCTCGCGTCCTGCTGCATGAACCGCGCACGATTCACCACCTCGAGGAACCGGACGATCTCCTCTTCCTCGACACCCTTCGACAGGGTCAGCAACCGCATGCCGTCCTTGTACAGCGTCCAGGCCAGGCTCTCGTTCTTGGTGAGCTGGTGGTAGACCACCTGCTCCTCCCAGATGAAGTCCGTCTCCGCCACCTGCAGCACGAGGTCGTCGAGCACCGGCCAGATCGGGGTGAAGCCGCTCCGCACGTTCTGGCTGGCGCGCTGGTACATCGGGTTGTTGGGGAGGTACATCTGGAAGGCGCGGAGCGCCTTCACCAGGCTCTGGATGAGCTCGGAGACCTGTGAGGCCGGCAGGATCATCTCGTCCGGGCCGGCGGTCACGCCTTCTCCCTGAGGATCGACGCGACGTGCGCGACGTCCTTGTCCCCGCGCCCGCTGAGACAGACGAGCACCGAGGCGTCCGGCGCCCGCTGCCCGCGCTGCCGCAGCAGCCATGCGAACGCGTGGGCGGTCTCCAGCGCGGGAATGATTCCCTCGAGCCGGCAGACCGCCTGGAACGCCGCGAGCGCCTCGGCGTCGTCGGCCGTCTCGTATCGCACCCGTCCGCTGTCGCGCAGCCAGCTGTGCTCTGGCCCCACGCCGGGATAGTCGAGCCCGGCGGACACCGAGTGCGCCGGCGAGACCTGGCCGTCGGCATCCTGCAGCAGGTAGCTCAGGCTCCCGTGCAGCACACCAGGCCGGCCGGCAGTGAGCGTGGCGCTATGGCGCTGGCCGTCCAGTCCTTCGCCGGCCGCCTCCACCCCGACAAGCTCGACCACCGCGTCGTCGAGGAAGCCCGTAAAGATGCCCATCGCGTTGGAGCCGCCGCCGACGCAGGCCACCACCGTGCGGGGCAGGCCGCCGGTGCGCGCCAGCATCTGGGCACGGGCCTCCCGTCCGATGACGGCCTGGAAGTCACGCACCATGCGCGGATAGGGATCGGGACCAACGACCGATCCGATGATGTAATGGGTGCCGGGCACGTTGGTGACCCAGTCGCGCAGCGCCTCGTTGGTGGCATCCTTGAGCGTCCGCGTGCCGGACTCGACCGGCACGACGGTGGCCCCGAGGAGTTGCATGCGGTACACGTTGAGCGCCTGGCGGGAGACATCCTCCGCGCCCATGTAGATGACGCACTCGAGGCCGAAACAGGCGCAGACGGTCGCGGTCGCCACGCCGTGCTGGCCCGCGCCTGTCTCGGCGATGATGCGGCGCTTGCCCATCCGGAGGGCGAGCAGCGCCTGCCCGATCGTGTTGTTGATCTTGTGCGCGCCGGTGTGGTTGAGGTCCTCGCGCTTGAGCCACACCGGCGACCCGACATGCTGCGACAGGCGGGGAGCGGGAGTCAGCGCCGACGGGCGACCCGCGATGTCGGCGAGGTATCGCTCGTACTCCGCCCAGAAGGAGGCATCCTGCCGGGCCGCGTCGTAGAGCTCCGCCAGGTCGTCCAGCGCAGCCACGAGCGTCTCGGGCACGTATCGGCCGCCGTATGGGCCGAAGCGTCCCTCGATGGCGCGCCCTGGCGTCACGCTAGCCGTCACGAGCTACCTCCAGAAACCGGGCGAGGCGGTCGGCATCCTTGAGACCGGGGGCTGATTCCACACCTGAACTTACATCAACGATGTCGGGACATACGAGGGCAATCGCGCGAGCGAGCGTGTCCGGGCGGAGCCCACCCGCCAGCGCCATGCGCGCCCGTCCGACCCGTGCTCGCGCCGACCGGGCGAGCGACAGGTCCAGTGCCACCCCGGTGCCCCCCACCGCACCAGGCACCCTCGGCTCGATGACGACGACGTCCGCGCCTGCCGCCTGCTCCGGCAGCCGCTCAAGGTCGTCGGGGCCGGCGATGTGCTGTACCGTCCAGGCCGGCAGCCGCTCCCGCTGAAGGCGGATCCGCGCCGCCGTGTCGTAGGCGCCATGCAGTTGCACGGCACTCAGTCCTGCGGCGTCCCGGAGGCGGAGGATTTCGTCCACCGCATGCGAGACAAACACCCCGACCACGGGCACACCGCCTCCCGCCTTCACGATGTCGCGGGCCAGGGCCGGACCGACCTGCCGCGTGCTCTCGGCGAAGACGACCCCGAGATACGAGGCGCCGAGCCGGGCGGCGAGCGCCGCATCACCGGGTCGGGTCAGCCCGCAGATCTTGGCTTCAACGCCCAACGCGTCTGACTCCGGCAAACTGGCGCGCCAGCCCTTCAGGCTCGTCCGCGGCGCTGAGCGCCGTTCCGATCAGCACGGCATCGGCCCCGGCCGCCGCCGCGAGCGATACGTCCGTCACGGACGCCATGCCGCTCTCGGCGACGGCGACGATGCCGCGCGGCACCATCGCAAAGAGTTGCCACGCCGCATGCACGTCAATCCGGAAGGTATCGAGGTCCCGGCTGTTGATACCGACGATCTCGGCCCCCGCGGCGAGCGCGGATGCGATCTCGGCCGCGCTGTGCGCCTCGACCAGGGCCGCGAGCCCGGCGCCAGCCGCGAACCGGCGCAACGACACGAGCCGCGCCGGTGTCAGCACCCGGACGATGAGCAGCACCGCCGATGCGCCGGCCACGCGGGCCTCGAGCACCTGCTCCTCGGACAGGATGAAATCCTTGCGCAGGACCGGCACGCCCACCCGCGCGGCCACCGAGCGGAGGTCATCCAGTGAACCGCCGAAATGGGGACCGTCCGTCAAGACCGAGATGGCGGCGGCACCACCGTCGGCATAGTGCGCTGCCCTCAATGCCGGATCCACGTCCTCCCGGATGCTGCCAGCCGAGGGCGACCGGCGCTTCACTTCGGCGATCAGCGAGATTGCGGAGCCATGGAGCGCGTCGTGAAATGAGGGCCCCGCAGCCCGGTCCCCGGCCAGCCGCTCGAGCTCGCGCCGCCGTGCCTTCAGGGCCGGCAGGGTGCTCTCGGTAGCGGCGAGGATCTGTTGCAGGGAAACCGGCATCTTGCCCTTCGGCTGATATTCGGGTAATGTAATTCGGCCTCTGTTCGGTCAGCTAACAGCCGGAGCGTGTCGCGTGACCCTTACGAAACGCCAGAACGAGATCCTCGCCTACCTGCGGGCGCACATTGCTGAACATGGCTATGCGCCGAGCTTCGAGGAAATCGCCGAGCAGTTCACGTTCGCATCTCTGGCCACGGTGCATGAGCATCTCACCAACCTGGAGCGGAAAGGTTACATCCGGCGCCAGTACAATGAGAGTCGCTCCATCGAGGTGCTGCCGCCGAGAGGCACCGCCAAGGCCACGGAGATCCCGCTGCTCGGCAAGGTGGCCGCCGGCCTGCCCATCGAGTCGCTCATGCACGACGAAACGATCGCCGTGCCCGATGAAATCCTGCCCCGTCGCGGACCCAACTATGCGCTCAAGGTCACCGGCAACTCGATGGTCGACGAGCACATTATCGATGGCGACTACGTCGTCGTCCATGGCCGGGATGCCGCCGAGAACGGCGAGATGGTCATCGCGCTCATCAACGGCTCCGAGGCCACGGTGAAGAAGTTCTATCGCGAAACCGGCGGGTGGATCCGCCTTCAGCCGGCCAACACCACCATGACGCCCGTGCGGTACCAGGAGCGCGACGTGCTGATCCAGGGCGTCGTGGTCGGGATCATCCGAAAATACTGACCTGCGTGAGCGGTGAACGGTGAGTGGTGAACGGGCGCTCCTGTTTACCGTTCACCCTTCACCGTTCACGCAGTTCCTTCAGCGTTCGTCGCCTCCCGCAGTTTCTGCAGCGCGTCCATCCCCTTTCCCGCGTCCAGCGCCTCCGTGGCACGGGCCAGCGATTCCTCGAACGACCACCCTCGCCCCGCCACGTAGAGAGCTGCCGCTGCGTTGAGGCGCAGTGCTTCACGGGCACCGCCACGGCTGGTGCCGTCCAGCACCGCCTCGATCCGCGCGGCATTCTCCGCCGGCTCCCCCCCGGCAAGGTCATCCATGCTGCCGGCCGCGATACCGAGCGCCGCGGGTTCGATCAGCCATTCGGCGACGCGACCGTCTCGAACCTCCCACACCAGGCTCCGTCCGAGGGGTGAGATCTCGTCCATCCCTTCCGCCCCATGCACCACGAGCGCGTGGCGGGCCCTGAGCAACACGAGCGCCTGGGCCAGCACGGGTGCCCGCGCGCGGTCGGACACGCCCAGTACCTGGCGGGTGACGCCAGCCGGGTTTGCCAGCGGCCCGAGGAGGTTCATGATCGTGGTGACGCCCAGCTCACGTCGCACCGGCGCCGAGTGACGCATCGCCGGATGAAAGGTCGGCGCGAAGAGGAAGACGATCCGCGCGGCGTCGAGCACGCGTGACACCTGCTCGGGCGGCGTCGGCACTGATACGCCCAGTGCCTCGAGCACGTCGGCGGAGCCCGATCGGCTGGTGAAGCTCCGGTTCCCGTGCTTCGCCACCCGCACGCCCGCCCCGGCCGCGATGAAGGCGGCGCCGGTGGAGATGTTGAAGGTGCCCACCAGGCCACCACCCGTGCCGCAGGTGTCAACGAGGCCGTCGGTTTCGTCAAGTGAAACCGACGTCATGGCGCGCCGGAGGGCCCGGGCGGCGCCGGCTACTTCCTCAGCGGTTTCCCCCTTGTCTCGCAGCCCCATCAGCAGCTCGGCGATCTGGGACGGCGTTGCCCCACCCCGCATCACGACATCGAACGCCGCGCCCGCCGCGTCGCCGGTGAGCGACTGGCCGACCGCGAGGCGGTCCAGCGCATGGAAGATCGGTGATGAACTGGCGTCGGGCACCGGGCGACCGGGGTAGCGGAAGAAGGCCGGGAAAGCGTAGGGGGTGGCGCGGGCTTTTGTCAATCAAGACAAAGAGTTGCGACGCTTGTTCCGGGCGGCGGCGGCGGCTAGATTCCGCGGGTCATGAGTCGGTCCTTCCTCGCGCTGATCCACTTCGACGGCACCGAGTTCCTCGGGTGGCAGCGACAGGCAACGGGCCGGACTGTGCAGGGCGAAATTGAACGAGTCCTGGCGCGCCTCGCGGACCGTCACGTCGCTGCCCATGGTGCGGGCCGCACCGACGCGGGCGTGCATGCGCTGGGTCTGGCGGTCAGCTTCGCAATGCCTGAATCATGGACGCCCGACACGCTCCGCCGGGCCCTCAATGCCCTTCTCCCCCGCGACATCTGGGTCGCCGCGCTTTCCGAGATGCGCGCTGGCTTCCACGCGCGCAAGCACGCGGAGGGACGTCGCTACCGTTATGACATCGGCTGCGATGACGCCGCCAGCAGCCCGTTCCGCCGCAAGTACGAGTGGGCGCTCCGTCGGGTCCTCGAGCCTTCATTGCTCGAGCAGGCAGCGGCCGCCATTACGGGCGAGCATGACTTCCGGGCCTTTTCCGCCCGCACCGAACCCAAGCCGCACTACGATTGCCGCATCCGCGAGGCGCGCTGGGAGCGGCGCCCGCACGGCCACGGGTGGCACTTTCACGTCGAGGCCGACCGTTTCCTGCAGCACATGGTCCGCATGCTGGTCGGCACCATGACCGACATCGCCCTCGGGCGCCGGCCACCCAACGACATGCCGCGCCTGCTGGCCCGCCGGGACAACAGCGAGACGAGCCCGCCGGCGCCACCGCAGGGCCTCTACTTCGTCCGGGCCGCCTATCCCGAGGAGTTCTTCCGTGTGGATGTGCCGGTGGCCGGAGCCGCGTCCGCATGACCACCTCCCGCATCGCCGTCGTCGCGCTGGCCCTCGCCGCCTGTGGCCGGGCAGATGGCACGACCGACCGGCTGTCGCTGGCGACCTTTGGTGCGCTGCAGGCCAGGCCCCGGGCCCAGGAGCCCATCGAGCAGTCGCGCCGCACCGCCATCGTCACGTCGGCCGCGAAAGTGTCGCCATCTGTAGTATCTGTGGGCGTGCAGGGACGGCGGCGGGTGCAGCAGTCGCCCTTCGACATGTTCTTTGCCCCGGAAGGCAACGAGCAACAGGTGCAGAGCTTCGGCACCGGGTTCGTGGTGCGCGCCGACGGCGTGATCCTCACGAACCAGCACGTGGTGGAGGGCGCCGACCAGATCACGGTGACGTTGTCCGACGGCACCGATGTCGCCGCTTCGCTCGTGGGCGAGGATGCGACCACCGACATCGCCGTGCTCAAGGTGCCGCGGACGGGCCTCTATGTCGCGCCGCTCGGCACCAGCGAAGATCTCATGATCGGCGAATGGGTCGTGGCCCTCGGCAATCCCTATCGCTTCCTCCTGAGCAACGTGGAACCCACGGTGACGGCGGGCGTCGTGAGCGCCGTAGGCCGGAACATCCTGCCGACCGGCGAGCAGCCGGGCCTCTACCTGGACATGATCCAGACCGATGCCGCCATCAACCCCGGCAATTCCGGCGGCCCGCTCGCCAATGCCCTGGGCCAGGTGGTGGGCGTCAACGCGTCCATCTTCTCGAGCAGTGGCGGCTCGATCGGGCTGGGCTTCGCCATCCCGATCGAGCGGGCCATGCGCGTCACCGAAGAAATCCTGCGCCGGGGCGAGATGCATCGCGCCTGGACCGGCATCGAGGTGGCTGGCGCCAGGCAGATGCAACTCACCCGCTCGCCCGACGGGCTGCGTATCGAGGCGGTCGCGACCGGCAGCCCCGCCGCCGTGGCCGGCCTCAAGTCGGGTGACATCCTCGTACTGGCGAACGGGCAGAAGATGCGCACCTGGCTCGACTGGGAAGCGGTCAAGCTCGATGTCGCCGTGGGCGACACCGTGCTGGTCGAGGTGAAGAGTGGCGCGAGCCCGGCAGTGCGGCGCCGCATCCGGACCGGCGAGTTGCCGAGCGTCACGGCCGAAAAGGTGCCGGCGCTGCAGGACATACAGCTGGTGACGGTGACACCGGCCATCCGCGCGGAACGCCACATCTCCGCCGAGCAGGGCGCCCTCATTTTCAGCATTTCCCCCGACGCGGCGCGCCTTACCGGCCTCCAGAGCGGGGACGTCATCCTCGCGATCAACAACGCCCGCGTCGAGGATGCGGCCGCGGTCGGGACCACCATCGAGCGACTGCGGCCGGCGCGCGGCTTCCGCGTCTTCTTCGAGCGCGATCGCCGCATCCGCTTCACCGACCTCTCCTTCTCCTCATGACTGACGACCGCTACCGCTCGCCGCTGGGCACCCGCTATGCCTCCGCCGAAATGCAGACGCTGTGGGGTGATCGTCACCGGGTGTCGCTCTGGCGCCGCCTCTGGCTGGCGCTGGCCGAGTCGCAGCGCGACCTCGGCCTCGCGATCCCCGAGCAGGCGATCGCCGCCATGCGCGCGCATCTCGACGATGCCGACCTCGAGGTGGCCGCGAAGTACGCGCGGCGGTTCCGCCACGACGTCATGGCGCACGTGCATGCCTTCGGCGACCAGGCGGCGGCGGCCCGCCCGTTCATTCATCTCGGCGCCACCAGCGCGTTCGTCACCGACAACGCCGACCTTGTGGTCATGCGCGAGGGCCTGCGGCTCGTGCTCGGTCGCCTCATCGCACTGCTCACTGAACTCGACACCTTCGCCATCCGCTGCGCCACCGTCCCCTGCCTGGCGTATACCCACTTCCAGCCCGCCCAGCTGACCACGGTGGGCAAGCGCGCCACCCTCTGGATGCAGGACCTGGCGCTCGACGTGGAGGAGACCTGCCACCGCCTCGAGACGCTTCGTTTTCACGGCTGCAAGGGCACGACCGGAACGCAGGCGTCCTTCCTGGAGCTGTTCAGTGGCGATCACCAGAAGGTGCGCGAGCTCGACAGCCGCATCGCCGCGCTCATGGGATTCGGCGAGACCTTCGCCGTGTCGGGCCAGACCTACCCGCGGAAGGTCGATGCGCAGGTGCTCGATGTCCTGAGCGGGATCGCGCAGTCCACCGCCAAGATGGGATCGGACCTGCGTCTCCTGCAGCACGAGGGCGAGCTCCTCGAGCCGTTCGAGTCGGAGCAGATCGGCTCCAGCGCCATGGCCTACAAGCGGAACCCGATGCGCGCCGAGCGCATCTGCAGCCTCGCGCGGTTCGTCATCTCGCTCCAGGCCAATGGCGCGCACACCGCGGCCAACCAGTGGCTCGAGCGCACGCTCGACGACAGCGCCAACCGCCGGCTCACCCTCCCCGAGGCGTTCCTGGCCACGGACGCGATCCTCGTGCTGGCTACCAATGTTGCCGCCGGCCTCGAGGTGCGCGAAGCGGTGGTGCGGAAGCACGTCGACGAGCAGATGCCCTTCATGGCCACGGAGCGCTGGCTCATGCTGGGCGTGGGCCAGGGCGGCGACCGGCAGGAACTGCACGAGGTGATCCGCAAGCACAGCCTCGCCGTGGCGGACGCCGTGAGCGGCGGCGCGCCGAATGACCTGCTGGACCGCCTCGGCAAGGACGCCGCATTCTCCCGCGTGCCGTCCGAGTCGCTCCGGGCCGAGCTCGAGCCCCATCGCTATACCGGCCGTTCCGTGCAGCAGGTCCAGGAATTCACCCGCGACTATCTGCCACCGTTGCTGACGCGTGCCCGTGCGCTCGCCGCGGAAGCTGGAAGTGCCGAGGTGCGGGTTTGACCGCCGCACTCCATGTTTCCGCCCTGCCCCTGCCGCTCGTGCGCCGCGGCAAGGTGCGCGAGGTCTACGATGCCGGCCCGGATGCCCTGCTGCTCGTGGCCAGTGACCGCGTCAGCGCCTTCGACGTCGTCATGAACGAGGCGGTCCCGCTCAAGGGCGCCGTCCTCACCCAGCTGTCGGCATTCTGGTTCCGCCGCCTGGAACGGGCCGCGCCGTCGCACTTCATCACGGCGTGCAAGGACGAGATCGTCGCCCGGCTGCCCGTGCTGGCGAACTACCGAGACCAGCTGGCCGGCCGGGCCATGCTGGTGCGCCGCACCGAACCGGTGCCGTTCGAGTGCGTGGTGCGCGGCTATCTCAGTGGCTCGGCGTGGCAGGAGTACCGCACGCACGGGACGCTGGCCGGGGAGGCGCTGCCGAAGGGATTGCTCGAGAGCTCGCGCCTCGACCCGGCGCTTTTCTCGCCCGCCACCAAGGCGGAATCGGGACACGACATCAACGTGCCGTACGCTGCCGTGGAACAAGCCCTCGGGGAGGACGTGGCGCGGCGACAAAAGC
>Ga0315287_10005922_pt1 | contig 12092 bp, 7 predicted proteins | sample YL17G11_0_MG_FD_205037 | JGI IMG/M metagenome (GOLD analysis project Ga0315287, IMG submission 205037) | Sediment microbial communities from Yellowstone Lake, YNP, Wyoming, USA - YL17G11_0 | ecosystem: Environmental > Aquatic > Freshwater > Lake > Sediment | place: USA: Wyoming | collected...
TGGCCGATTATCTGGGGATTGACAATCCCGATCGTCTGCGTCGCGCCGTGCAGGCCATTACCAGCGTCACGGCCGATCAACGGACGGGCGAAATCTACGTCGGCGTCGAAACCAAGTATCCAGAATTGTCTCAGGCGGTCGTCGGGAATTACCTTGCCCGGCTGGAGGATTTCAATCTCTACAAACGCCGCTCCCAGGCGCGGGATAACGAGCGCTACCTGGCCCGCCAGGTGGAAGCCGTCAAGGGCGAACTGCAGGCCGCCGAAGACAGCCTCGAAGCGTTCCAGATGACCAACCTCGATTGGGCCGGCTCCGGGAGTCCCGAAATCCTCAAGGAACTTGGCCGTTGGCAGCGGGAGGTCGACGCCAAATCGGCGACGTATACGATGCTGGTCAGAGAACACGAAATGGCCAAACTGGATGCTCAAAAGGACGTCCCGATTGTCCGGCTTCTGGACGCACCATCGCTGCCGACCATGAAATCCGGTCCCTTTCGGCGGACGATCATCATTCTGTCGGGCATGGTCTCATTCTTCCTGGCCGTTTTCACTCTGATTGTCTGGCATCTGGTTCATCAGGTACAGACCGGTCCGCAAAAGGACGACTACGATGCCCTGCGTCGGGATATCACGCAAGCCTTTCCGCGCGCCGGCAAGCTGGCGAACAGAATTAAGACTTCAATCGCCACAAAGATCCCGGTTTAGCGACGGAACTCGCCACCATATTAGATTCAATCGTACTATGTTGTCACAGGGCCGAGGTCTCAGGCCCAGACCGCTTCGCCCACCCTTCGGGTGGTTTACCGGTTTGCAGCCATTGTCCGTCTACGCAGGTCCGCAGGCATCGGGAACCTGTGCTGGCGATAGAATCGCGTCGGCAGGAGCGAGAAGCCCCTGCCGCACGAACTCCGTTGAAGACAGGGACAACGACCGTATACCGGCAACAGGAGTGAAGCCAACCTCTGCTACCGATCTTTCCACTCATACGCAAAACAGATGGATGGTTCAGGGCCGCCATTGAATATATAATTGACTATATAGACGGCGTCTGCGAGACTAACATCAGCGTCGCAGTCGGCGTCGCCCGTCAGAAAGTCCGGTTGCGGGTAAGGCCCACCTTTGAACATGAAGCTGATGATATAAACGGCGTCGGCGATGTTGACACTCCCGCTGTTATCGGCATCACCGCGAGCGATTGACAACATGGCTCGGTAGGCATCCACACTACCGTAGCCATATTCGATCTGGGGAGGGGTGATCGGGCCCCATGGAAAAAGCGTGTTGGCAGAGTTTCGTAGAATATAATAGACCTCTCCCGAAGTAAGCGTAGGACGTCTGGCCAAGAGCAGGGCCGCCACCCCCGACGCTACTGGGCAGGCTGCAGATGTTCCCCCGAAATGGCAATCGTAGTCGACGTCGTTTTCCTCAGCGCTCGGGCATTTCCACCCCCACAAAACCGGCAAGTTGGGGTTCACTCCGAGATCACCCATCTGGTCCAATGACCACACATCTCCACGATAATCCGTATCTCCGCTAAACGCAACAACATCAAGATCCGGCCCGTAACAGCTGTAATCCCAGCGATACCCGAAAAAATCGATTGCCCCCACGGAAAAACAGAACGGTAGCCGCGCGGGATAATCGACCTTCTCAGGCCATGTCTGGGCGCAATTGCCTGCTGCGAATATCACGGGACACCCGAGTCCATTGCGCCCATGCGCGTACGCATTCCACAAGGCGACGTCCAATGTAGGGCTATCATAATAGGGAAAAAAGTAACCCCAGCTGTTTGAAATGACGTCGGCGCCGTTTTGCCACGCGTACGTCACCGCCTCCGCGTTGCGAATTGCCGTCAAACCGACTCCACTATCATCATATTTCCTAACCGGCAGTATCCATACATGTGGATCGAGTGATATGATGCCACTTGACGATTGCAGCCCGGCCATGCTATCGGTCGAATGGGAGGCGCCAATAATGCCGGCGCATGCCATACCATGACCTTGGTGAGAAGCGGGTCTCGGATCATTATCATAGTAGGCGAAATCGTAACCGGGGAGGATTCTATCAGCCGGTAAATCCTCGTGGCTGTCGATCCCATCATCGAGTACGGCCACAACGATGGGATCATCCAAGCCCGCAAAATCCCATACGTTGACGCCTTCGGGCCAACCGATGACGGGCTTAATCTGCCATTGATAGGGATGGTAATAATCGTAGAACCTATAGTAGCAGGGTTTGGAGCGGACGCCGAATTCGGGATGGGCGAATTGGACTTCCTGCAGTTCATGGTAGGTATTCGCCAATGCCAAGACGCGAGAGCCGGAGCTATCGGTGTTTCTCAATAGATAAACGCCAGGCATCCCGTATAGTTCATGATCGACGACAACCTTGAAAGAAGCGTTTACGCTGTCGATTTGGGCCGGCGAAAGCGAAGTGTCGAAGGCCGCGCAAAAAGTTTCACCGACCACCATCGGTGAATCTATACCGGGAAACAGATAGTATGGCTCCACGAGATAAACGCCGTTCATAGAATCCAGCGAATCAAGGAAGTCGTTGTAATTGTCGCCAGTGGAAAGCGAATAGGCGGTGAATCCATCGATCATATGGTCATCGCTGAGTTCCGACTCGATCCGGGCAATCGACTCGATCGCCGCCTTATAATAGGCCAGCGAATCTGATTCGACAAATTTGATTGCGACCTTGAACGAATCGATGGTAAGCGGAATCGGACCGTCGGAACCATAGTAGAATTGTGCCGCGGCATGCGGACCGGCAAGGAGAACGATGAACGCCAAGAGAAAAAGCCCTTTTGTAAACATAACGCACCCCCATAGGTTTTGGGTTTAAGGAGAAGATTGACAGGTTAGGTTGGTAAGCCACCTGTCATAGCCGAGAAGAATGTAATTCGCAAAGCTGAAGTCCTCTAACGCGAAATCAAGAAGCTCGCACGCTACCGGCGCACTCAAGCAAACGAGATGCTTGCCGTCAGGCGTGACGCACAAGCCGCCCACCGGCACATATAACGACCCCTCCTGGCCCAAACCGGACGTGCTTACATGGAAGGTAATCCGGTTGACTTTGGTGTCGAAAATAGTGAAATACGGCGGCGGCGGAGCGCTGATCTCGCTTCCCCGTTGGGAAAAGATCACGTACCGGCCGTCCGGGGTGATCTCGATGTCCCCAAATCCAGGTCTAAGCAGAGATCTGAAGGTGGTCGAGTCGGCCAATAGGTCATAGACTTCGAACCAGAATACATCATTATGCACACAGAGGAGTAAATACCACTTGGTGTTGTCGTGGTTTGGAACCACCAGAAACGGACTTCCGTCAGCGAAGGACACGCGCCTTTCCTGAAATCCATTCGCTATATCCAGTTCCACTGCATATGGCCCGGCGCTGTCGCGCCCCGCACAGACGAATATCCCGCCATCGGGCGTAAACCGGCCCGCATAGTGATCGTTAGTGTCCTTATAGGCCACCGAAAAGTCAGCGAGGTCCACGATGTAGAAATCACGCTCCATGACGGCCAGATACTTGCCGTCCGGCGAGGCAATTAGTCCCCCGCCCGGTGTCGGCGTTGGGTGTTCGGCGACGACGGTATATGAATCCAGACCAATCTCCACGATATACCCCGGTGGGGCCAGATACATAGTCTTCCCGTCGGGGGAGATCGCCATGCCCGCCTCCGATGAGTTGTAAGGCAATGTAAATGAGTCGATTACCCCGGTGGTAGGGTGGTAGGCATAGTAGGTGTTGTACCATTGGGCGTCGGTAAAATAGACCCGGTAATCGACGTCGTTGTGCGATGGTCTGACCGGATTATCGTCATCGCAACACGATATAAACAAGGTCATCAAGCAAATGCATACGCAGATAAGCACGGCAAGCTTCTGAGTGATAGTCTGCATGCTACACCTCCGAGGTGCTAAACACGGTTTTTACTCAGTGCCCGGCAGGTTTTGATGCCTGTCCGACCCATAAGGGCAGACCAAAGGCTGTCGCCTGCGTCTACGATGTCCGTCGCTGGAAGTCCGCCCCCGTGCGAATTTAACCCCTTCGCGTCAGCATTATATATTATGTGTCCCAGTATGTCAAGCATAAAATGCGTTCTTTTGTAGTGTTTTTTCGTCACCATTCAGTTTGTGCTCGGCCAACCCAGACGAACTCCCGGGCCACCTGCTGGCAACTGCGGCGGAGTCATAGCTCATCTGATGCGATGGCAGCATCAGAGCTTTTGCACACACCGGAAATCTTTTCCAGCTGCATCGGAAAAAAGGCGCGGGGGCCGAGTCCGGCTCGAATAGCGATCCGAGTCAACCGTCGTATCGCATTGCACGACAACATATTGCGGCGTCCCCGAATTCCCCGGCATTGGCACCTCGGTTGCTAAAACCATCTATGGAAAAGCTAAACGAGACTGACTGTCTAAAGGAGTTGAAATGCGAGCCATCATTACAGGAATCACCGGCCAAGACGGATCATATCTGGCCGAATTCCTGCTGTCGCGCGGGTACGAGGTTCACGGCGCCGTGCGTGCGGCGTCATATCCTCGATATGAACGGATACAACCCATCCTCCACCGGGTCCGCCTGCACCAAGCGGATCTTCTCGATCAGATATCCCTCATTCATCTGATCGAAGAGGTCAGGCCGGATGAAATCTACAATCTGGCCGGACCGTCGTCGCCGTCGTGGGGATGGGCCCAGCCGGTCCTATGCAGCGATATCATTGCCCTGGGGACGATCCGGCTGTTGGAAGCCGTGCGTATCGTCGATCCCAATATCCGTTTGTTTCACGCCTCGTCGTGCGACATGTACGGGCGTGCGGTCGAATCGCCGCAGACGGAACGGACGGCGTTTCTCCCCACCACTCCCTTCGGGGCCGCCAAACTGAATGCCCATTGGGCGGCGGCCGCCTATCGCGACAAATACGGCATGAAGATTTCCTGCGGCATTTTGTTCGACCATGAATCGCCGCGCCGGGGAATGGCCTTTCCCACGCGCCAAATCACGCATGCGGCGGCCCGGGTTAAACTCGGATTGCAAAGCACGGTCGTTCTGGATACGCTCAATACCCGCCGGGATCGGGGTTTTGCCGGCGATTTTGTCCGCGCCTTCTGGATGATGCTTCAGCATCCGGCCCCGGATGATTACGTCATCGCCACCGGCCGTCCCCAGTGTCTGGAGGACGTCTGCCGGTATGCGTTTGAAGCCGTCAATCTTGACTGGCGGGATTTTGTCCGCATCAAGACCGTCGGCGCCGGTTCAAGCGGCGGCCCTGTCGTTCAGGGCGACGCCTCGCACGCCCGGCGCAAACTGCTCTGGGAGCCGGAAGTGGCGTTTCCCGATCTGATTCAGATGATGGTGGACGCCGACGTCGAGCAGTATTCACCGAAAAACCGGCCCGTCGCCGACATACTCGTTGACGAACAGGTGAGGGATCACCAATCATGAGCGCCATTAATGGCAGCCGCAATGATCTGAAATGGCGGCGAACGAATCGACCGTTGTCCACGGCGCGCCCGATCCGGGTGGTCGAAGGCGCCTGCGATCCAGACTCGCCGCAGGCAACGGCGGCGGACAAACTGGTCCGCGCCTGCCATGAAAACGTCCGTTTCCTGAATCGCCACTTGGCGCCGTTCGACCAATACCTTGATCTGCCGCCCCTTATTGACAACGTTTTGTATCTGGCCTATACGGTTCGCGTCAAGGCCGGCGCGCCATTCAAAGCGGCCGATCTGAGGCGATGGCTGTCCGGCGCGCAGATCGATACCGCGCTGACGTTCAGATTCACTGCCGATCGGTGCGACACCGCCGGTGACGGCGGTGCCGATTCGGACTCGTTCTGTATCGCCTGTCATCAGTATCTCACGATTCTTGATCTGGAGCAGACGGTCGAGGCCTTTGAATCTTTTTTCGCTTCGATAAACGCCGACAATAGGGAACTCACATCCGTGATCGTCAACCTATGGGGATTGTTCCATGCTTCGTGATCGACAAAACGTCTGGCGTCGCTTGAATTTGTTGGGCGACCTTATTCTCACCCATACCGCTCTATTGGCGATGATTCTGATCTTCAGCCCGGAACACGGCGCCTATGCCACCGGGCTGCTGTTTATCATCACCTCGATGGTCTGGGTGGTGTTCTTGTATGGGCCGTCCGGTTCGTACTTCTACCGTCTCAAGTCCATGCCCAGAGTCTTCAAGGAACTCTACTGGAGCCTGGCCAAGGCGTTTGCAGTTTTTATCGCCGCCGTGTTTTTCTTCGGCATCGACATGCCCTCGCACGTCGTGGCCGCATTTTTTGCGGCCGATGCCGTCCTGTTGACCGTATCGCGGTTGACGCTGGTCATGGTTCTGAATATTTATCGCATCCGGGGACGGTCCAACCGCAACGTTATCATCATCGGCAGCGGCCCCAAAGCCAAGCGGATCGCGGACCGCATCCTCGAAAACAAGAACTGGGGCATTCGCATTCTGGGCTTTCTCGACTATCATCGCAGCGGACTGTGGCGTTACCGGGACATTCCCCTTATGGGCCATCCCGACGGCCTGGCCGACGTCATCCTCGGCAGGCAGGTGGACTATCTGGTCGTTGCCGTCGACGAGGCCGACCTGAATCTCACCGGTCACGCCTTTGCCGTGGCCGAGGAGATGGGGATCACCGTCTGTCTGCTGTCGGACGTGTACTTTCATCCGATTTCAAAAGCGACCTCGACGACGTTTTTGGACTTTCCCGCGGTCGTGTATTCATCGGCGCCCGATGATCGGATTCATCTGAGTATGAAAAAGGTCATCGACTGGTTCGGCGCTATGGCCGGCGTTGCCCTGTCCCTGCCGCTTGCCATAACCGCGGCCGCAGCCATCAAACTCGAAGACGGCGGCCCGGTTTTCTTCCGGCAGACGCGCTCCGGCCGAAACGGCAAACCGTTCACGATGCTCAAGTTTCGCACCATGGTCCCCAAGGCCGACCAGCTTAAGGAATCGTTGACCGGCAAAAACGAAATGTCCGGGCCGGTTTTCAAGATCAGAAACGACCCGCGCGTGACGAAAGTCGGCGCTTTCCTGCGGAAAACGTCGATCGATGAATTGCCCCAGCTCATCAACGTCCTCAAAGGCGACATGTCCCTGGTCGGGCCGCGTCCCCCTCTGCCCGATGAGGTCGCCCAATATGACCGCTGGCAGCGGCGCAAACTATCCGTGAAACCCGGACTAACCTGTCTGTGGCAGGTCAACGGACGCAACCAAATCGATTTTGAAGACTGGATGAAACTCGATTTGGAATACATCGACAACTGGTCGCTCTGGCTGGACACCAAGATCCTCATGAAGACGGTGCCGGCGGTCTTCAAACGGGAGGGGGCGTCATGATGACAACCGACCGGCTGCGACGGCGAAGAGAGAAAACGGGATGACCTTGCGCATCGTTGGATATATCGTCGGACTGTGCCTTCTCTTGTTTCCCTCAGCCATGTTGGCCGATACCTTCTATCCCCTTGGTCATCGTATCTTTGACCTCGAATATGACCTGCTATTTCACCACGGCGTCGCCCGGCAGGATATGGCCTGCCTGTCGCCGGTAGGACCATATCCGTTCGACGTCATGACGACGGCAATCTCAGCGGACCGGATGCCCCTGCGCGCCCTGTTTGATGCTGCCCCTGATCGGGAATTCCAGGGCGTGGACGGGACGAACCCGTCGGATCGGTTGCGGCTGCTGGCCGTCGGCGCGCAACGGTTTCGGGGCATAAGAGACCATCGGCCCGATAATCTCCCGTTTGTCATGGGCGGCGCGGTGTATCACCCCGGCCGTTACTTCGGCGCGCTGGTGTTTTTCAGTTTGGATCGAGCCAAGGCGGTCGATCCCTATTATACCGGCAAGAGGTATCGTGGTCTCGCCGGCGACGTCGAAACCGCCGCCCTAACGTTCAGAAAAGACAAAGTGGCGGTGACCCTCGGGCGCCAGCGGGTGTTCTGGGGACCCCGGCGGGTGAACCTGCTCATCTCGGAAACTTCCGAACCGTTTGATCTCCTGTCGGCGTCATACCGGGCGGGGCGGTTCGCCTTCAGTTTTCTGTTCGCCCGGTTGGATCAAAGCCGGCCGGACGGGACGGATTCCCTCCGGTTTCCCGATCTCACCTTCAACGATAACCGCTACCTGGTCGGTCATCGTCTCGACGTAACCATCCATCGCCGTTTTCGCCTGGGGCTTTTCGAGACGGTTCTTTTCGGCGGCGAGGGGCGTCCTCCGGAACTGTACTACCTGAACCCACTCCAGTTTTTTCACGCGGCGCAGCTCAACGAGAACGAAGACGACAACACCATTCTCGGATTTGATTTCACCCTGCTTCCGGGAAAGGGCCTTTCATCCTACGGACAGGTGATCGTGGACGACGTTCAGATTGACGACAAGTCTCCCGGTGACAAGGAGCCGGCCGAGTATGGTTTTCTTCTCGGCTTATGCAAAGCCGGGCGCATCAAGTCGGCGGTTCCCGATATCACGCTTGAATACGCGCGTCTCACCAATCGAACCTATCATCAGCGTGATCCCCGCAACCGGTACCTGTATCGCAACCGCCTGATCGGCCACCCGCTCGGACCGGACGCTGACTCGCTGTCGATTGCCGTTCGGTTTTGGCCGGATGAATCGTTTTTTGCCGAAGCCGAGTTCGCGTATCGGCGCAAGGGCGAAGGCTCCATCTATCGACCGTGGGATGAACCGTGGCTCTTTTCGACCGGCGAGTTCGATGAGCCGTTCCCGACCGGCGTTATCGAAAAAACCGCCCTGACCGCCGTTCGCCTCAATGGCTATCTGCCGTTTACGCGCTACCTCCGAAATCATCTTTTTGTTTCATTCGAGGCCGGCTGGGGCGAAATCCATAACTACCGCAATATTCAGGGTCAGGTGGCCACCACCGCCTGGTTCAACGTCGGGGTCAATTGGCTCGGCTTGACGGACGCGTCGGTCGACTGACCGACGTTCACGCGCAACTATCGTGATCGCGCTGCGTACCAATGCATGGGGGCAGACTGTTGCCAAATGGGCAACGACGAATTAGGTTGGCATCCAGTTTAACGATCTTGGGCGCGAGGAGACAGCGATGCGCGTTATTATCGTCGGCGGCACCCGGTTTATCGGACCGGCGGTTGTCAGGCAGTTGCTCCTGCAGGGTCACGAGGTGACTGTTTTCCATCGCGGACAAAGCAATGACGAACGGACCAAGGACGCCCGTCACATTCTCGGCGACCGAAAAGACATGCCGCGTTTCCGAAACGATTTCGCCCGCCTTCGACCCGACGTTGCGCTCGACATGCGCGCCATGAATGCGGCCGAGGCGACGTTGTTTACCGAGACGTTTCGCGATATCGTCGGGCGGGTGGTAGTGATCAGCAGTATTGACGTCTACCTGGCTTATGGACGGCTGTGGAACCGCGAACCGGGGCCGATTGAACCGACGCCATTGACCGAAACCTCGCCGCTGCGCCAGACCGACCAGCCGCTCGGCAAGGAATTCGACAAGATATCCGTCGAGCGCATCGTCACCACCTGCCCCGAATTCGCCGCGACCATCCTCCGTCTGCCGATGGTTTATGGCCCCGGCGACCGTATGCATCGGCTGTTTGAGTACCTCAAGCGAATGGATGACCGCCGGCCGGTAATTCTTCTGGATGACATGCATGCCCGGTGGCGATGGATCCGGGGATACGTAGACAACGTCGCGGCGGCGATATGCCTGTCGCTGGCCGACCGTCGGGCGGCCGGAAAAACCTACAACGTGGGTGAACAACCGGCCCTGACCGAGGCTGAATGGGTGCAAAACATCGCCCGATGCGCGGGTTGGCCGGGAGAGATTGTGGACATGCCCAAACGTTTTTTGCCCGAACACCTGCGTGCCGAGTACAATTTCGAACAGCATCTGGACGCCGACACCGGCCGCATTCGCGCCGAGCTGGGGTATCAGGAGCCGATTTCACGCGAGGAGGCGCTGATACGAACCGTGGAATGGGAACGCGCCCACCCGCCGGAAGAGATCGAGCCCAACGATTTCAACTACGGCGCCGAGGATGCCGCCTATCAGGAATATCAGGAACACCGAAGTTGATGTCGAACCCGCGCAATTTGGGAGAAAAACCGCGCTCGATGAAGACCGTCCCGTCGCTATGGTACCTACAGGTAAAGCTTCAGCCCGATCAATGGCAAAATGCCCACTTGAGGGAGTACATCCTGCCGCCGTTCGAGTTCATTCCAGTAATACTCGTGCACATTCTTCCGGTTGTACACGTTCCAAACGGCAAGGTAGAGAATCAGATGAGAACCGGAAATCTTGAACCGACGCTCGACCTGCACGTTCAGTACGTGGTAATCCGGATAACGTTCCTCATTGATACGATTGAAATCGCGAATGTCCTCGTTGAAACGGCGTGACATCGTGATGTTCAGAGGAGTATAGGGCGTACCACCCGCGAAGATCCAGCGAAGATTGAAATCCCAAGCGTCTTTCCTTTGATATCCTCCTTCTATACCCACGACAACGCGATTATCGCAGATGCGGTCCCGCCAGGTGTCATCCATGGCCAGGTATCGTGATCGGGACCAGGAACCGCTGATGATTCCATAGAATCCCCGTACCAGCCGTTTCTGGAAAATCACGTCCACGCCGTAGGTGTGCGCCTTGCCCTCGGCGACCAGATTGTCGAAATCACCGAAATACTCGCTTTGGGTCATCTCGTCGATGATAAACAGGGACGAATAGCTGGGACTGACCGGAAATTTGCGGTAGTCTTTCACATAACCTTCCACCGAGAGATCGGTATGTTCGACCAAACGATATTTGATTCCCAGGATATAGTGGCGCGCGACCGGGTCGTTCAACCGTCGATTGGCTTCCCGATAGGCAAGAATGAACAGCGGCAGGTTTTGGTAGTACAAGCCGACGGCTGCATTGACGGTGGTGTTTCGCGTCGGCCGCACTGAAATCAGAAATCGCGGCGACAAGTGGGAATGGCGGTTGTAATCACAATGGTCGTAGCGCGTGCCGAAGACTGCCTCGACTCCGGACACGGGACGCAGGCTAATTTCGCAGAACCCTCCGAGCTTCGCTGATCGGACAGTCTCGATCAGGGTGGTTGCCGGAAGAACGCCGCCAAGATGATCGAAGAGCCGATCATTATCAATATTAAAGGCGGCATGACCGTATTTGCCTTCCACGCCGAACCGCAAATCCGAAAGATCGGAAAGTCGAGTGAAAGTGACCGTGCGGAACTGATAAGTCCGCTCCCTACTGGCAGTAGAGATGTACTCCCGGTCGTTGTCAGTATCGAAAAAGCGGTGGTCAAGCTTGGTCTCCAATACGGCCAGCGATGTATTCAATTCCGCGGTTTCACCCCATTGATGGCGCCAAACCGCGCCGACGGCGTACTCATGCCCCCCGTACAAATAATAGACAGGACTCCCATGCTTGATAGCTTGTTCTTTATCCAGACGGGCGCGGTCCTTGCCGCCCACTCCGAGAACCGATACCCGATCTCCCCGCGAAACATCATAGAGTATTTTACCCTGATAATCGCTGAATCGCGTCGCTATGCCCAACTCAATCAAATCGGCGAGGACGTCGATAAACCAATGACGCGTAGAAAAAAACCAAGAACCGCGGTGGCCCGCAGGGCCTTCGGCCGCGGCGCCCAGTCCAATCGGGCTGGCATCCACGCGGGCATCGAATTCCCCGCGGTTGCCCTCTCTAAACGTCAGAGAAGTTATTGAAGACAGTCTGTCGCCGTACGCAGCGGGGAAACCGCCGGCGGAGAAGTTCACTTCTCGGAGAAACTCGACGTCGAGCAGTCCAATGGTTCCGCCGGTCGACCCGCAAGACGGAAAGTGATTGATATTGGGGATTTCAATATCATCCAGATAAAAGCCGTTTTCAATAGGTGTTCCGCCCCTCACGGCAAGGCCGTTGAACAGATCAGTAACCTTGGCGACGCCTGGGTGGATCGAGACGATTCGACTGATATCGCCGGCCGGTCCCGCGGATTGTGTCAACTCCTCGGATGAAAACTCCAGCGCGCCGGGAGCTATCGGAACCGGCGCGGC
>Ga0315287_10005923_pt1 | contig 12088 bp, 8 predicted proteins | sample YL17G11_0_MG_FD_205037 | JGI IMG/M metagenome (GOLD analysis project Ga0315287, IMG submission 205037) | Sediment microbial communities from Yellowstone Lake, YNP, Wyoming, USA - YL17G11_0 | ecosystem: Environmental > Aquatic > Freshwater > Lake > Sediment | place: USA: Wyoming | collected...
TGGGTCTCTGCCCGTGACAAGGTGGGGAAGGAGAGGAACTCACGTGAGACTGGCCACGTCTCGAGACTCTTCTCGATCGCAGCTTTTGAGCGGCTTCTTCCTCTTCCGTCCGATTCTGCGCAGACCTTGAGCCCGCATCTTCGCCGGCGCGGGATGGGTGCGAAGAACAAGACGTGCCAAGGACGGAACGTATGAAGCTTGCGATGCGAAGGTACGAGAGGGAAGACGACTTCTGGGAAATTCGGCAGTTCCTGCGGGACGTGTACCTACGGAACGGGCGGACCGAGCACTCGTGGCAGACGGCGCGCTGGATGTCCGCGACGGAGCCCGGCGACAGCGCCGCTGCCAGCCCCGCCTTGCGGGAACAGGCACGCAGAGCGAACTGGGCGCAGGAGGCTGGTTCTACTTCACCCCTCCGGCCATCTCCTTGGCCCACGCGCTGACCCTGCGTGCCAATGCGTCCGGATTCCCGAGTTCGGACTGCAGGACGGCAAGCTCGCCGAGCGCCTTGGATCCCGGCGCGAGCTCGCGGATCGAGTCGAACGTCTTCTTCTCGCCGTTCGACCCCATCGTGCAGAAGAGGGCCATGGGCTTCTGCCCCAAATCGACGGTCGCGAGGTAGCTTCGTACGGCGGGCGCGAGGTTCCATCCCCAGACAGGCGAACCGACGAAGACCAGGTCGTAGTCGCCCGGCCTCTTCTTCGGCGCCTCGATCCGGCTCTTCTCGCGCATCATCCCGCCGCGGCCGGCGCGGAGGAACCCAAAGACTCCCGTTCGCTTCACTCCGACCTCGACGATTTCTTCGGTCTCCGCGCCGAGGCCCTTTGCGATCTCCTCCGCGACGCGACGCGTGTTGCCCGACTTCGAGTAGTAGACGACGAGCGTTTTCATCGCCACCTCCAGAGCAAGAAGGCTACGTGCGCCCGGCCGCGCTGTCAAAGCGCAGCGGCACCGTCGGCTTCGTTCCGTCCGTTGGCTGAGCCGTTGGCTCAGCTGGAACCTGTGCTGGAACCTGCGCCGTTGGCTCAGCTGGAAGCTGAGCTGGAGGCTGTGCCGTAGGCTGCGCCGGAAGCCGAGCTTCGAGCCACGAGGGGACGAAGCGCCACGCCGAGCGCAACTCCCTGCGCAGCGACTCCGCTGCAGGTTCGATGCGTTCGAGCCTCTTCCAGAACGCCGGTGAGTGATCCATTCGCGTCGTGTGGCAGAGCTCGTGCAGGAGCACGTAGCGGACCAGGTGCCGCGGCAGGAAGAGGAGCCCGGCGTTGAGCGAGAGCCTCGGCTTGGCCGTTCCGGCGCGGTGAGAGCAACTCCCCCATCTCGTCTTCTGCCAGCGGATTGTCACCGCCCCGTGGCGGAACCGGTGTGTAGACGCCTCGCGGTCGACCCACGGCCCAAGCTCAGCCCTCGCCTTGTCGGCCAGCCAGCGCTTAAGAATCGATCGCCAGCGAGCAGCCTCACCGAGCGGCCCCGAAATGGACAGACGGCAACCAGGTCGCTCGCGGAGCGAGATCCGAGACGCGTCGGTGGACATTGCGTTGACGACCCACGTTTCCCCCAGCGCTGTCAGCTCGATCTTCTCCGGCAGGCGATCGTGCGACCATGGGTCGAGGAGCGCGCGCTGCGCCGCGACCTCGCGTTCCGCTCGCTCGATCCAGCGCGCCTTCTCCTCGAGCAGAGTCGGGATCGCATCTCGGTCAAACCCGGCGGGTACCACGACCTCGAGGCCTCCGCGGATCGAGAGTCGCAGGTGAACGTGCCGGGTGCGGCGGCTCTCGCGCACGACGTGGGGCGGCAAGGGACGAAGATCGGTGCTCACGCTCCGATTGTGTCGACAGAGCGGACGCTCCGCAATGAGCGCGCGTCGGGCGGCGCTATGCGCCCCGCTCAGCCCTCGCGCGTTCGTAGAGAGCGATGGCCACCGCCGTCGGCAGGCTGAGTGAGTCGACGGCCTCCGTCTGAGGGATGGCCACGCTCGTTCCGAGGTTGTGGAAGCTTGGGGGCAGCCCGCTCGATTCGTTTCCGAAGACGAGGGCGCAGGGCGAATCGAAGCGGACGCGATCGATCGCGCAGCGCCCGTCGGTCATGAATGCGTAGCTGGGCTGGGTAAAGCGTTGACGGTATTCGTCGAACGAGTCGAAGTACTCAAACGAAAGCCGGAATACGGCGCCCATCGAGGCGCGGATCGCTTTCGGATCGAACGCATCGACGGCCGGGCGGACGAGCGCGAGGTCGCGAATGCCGAAGCCGACCATCGTCCGCGCGATCGCCCCCAGGTTGCCCATGTCGGCCGGCTCGATGAGGACCACGTGGTCGGCGCTTGCTTCGAGACTCATCGCGTACTTGCGGAAGATGCCGATTGAGAGGTGGCTCGCGCGCGGCGAGATCCTCTCCATCGTCCGATCATCGACCCCAACTAGGATCCCGCGCTCGGCGCAGGTGGCGCGGATCTTGACCACGCCCTCGTTCGGCTCGCCACGGCTCGACAGGAGCACGCACTCGACGGCATCGGGTCTCGCGTCGAGCAGCTCGAGCGTGGCGAACACGCCCTCGGCGTACGAGGCATCGGACTCCTTCTGATATCGCTTCAGGTGGCTCGTCATCGGGATCGCCTGGTTCGACCCATTGTAGCGCGGGACTGTGGCCAGGCCGCCCATCTCGCACCGGTGCGCCCGATTCTCAACGGTGGCGAAGCGGGGACGAGGAGGGCCACCGATCCGTGGCATCTTGACCTGGTTGGCCACAGCGTACGAGATTGCCTCTCCCCGTCGCCAGGGCGCCGGTGCGTTTCGCCCGAGCCGACCATCCGGCGTACAGTGTGCCCAGCTTGCGATGGGTGGCGCGGGAACGGGGCAGTGCTCTGGGTGAGCGGTTGGAGCTTGCTCGTGCCCAGTGCCGGCGGAGTCGCTCCGGGAGGAAGGCATGGTGCAGCGGTTGTGTGTGCTCTTTGTGCTCGTTTTGTTTGCAGGCTTCGAATTGCGCGGGCAAGTCTGCTCGATGCAATCCTATCCCGTCTCTCCAGAGACCGGCAATGGAGCTCGGGCCGTGATTCTTCAGACGATCGAAGCGGCGAGGCTCTCCCTGGACATTGCCCTGTCGAGCTTCACGGACGTCCAGCTCGGCGACGCCGTCGTTCGGGCGTTCCGTCGCGGCCTTTCGGTCCGAGTCATCCTTCCAACAGCGAGACAGAGCGAAACCGGCAGCCAACACGAGAAACTAGTCACGGCCGAAGTGCCGGTGGAATTCGCGCCGGCATCCGCTCTGTTCAGTCACCACTTCGCGGTTGTCGACGGCGCAATCGTCATTACGGGATCCTACGAGTGGGCAGACCTCACAAACCCAGCGAATTATGGTAGTGTCACCCTGATCCGCTGCCCATCCAGCACCGCCAGCCGCTCAACCGTGGACGAGTTCGCCGGGGAATTCGCTCGGCTGTGGGAACTCTTCCGGGGTGAACAGGCCACGATCGGGGCGAGTGAAACGTCTTCTGCCGTTGTGGGAGTCACGATCCAGGAGGTCGATCGTGCGGGCCAATGCATTCAACTGCTCAACCTCTCAAGCACCGTCGTGGACATCGGGGGCTGGGCGATCAGCGACTTCGAGGGCCGGTACGTGTTTCCGCAGGACACCGAGCTTGCGCCTGGGGACCCGTATCGCGTGTGCATCGATACGTTCAACCCGATGCACGACACGCTCGGCCTCTACCTGGATCCGGCCGACGACGAGATTTTCCTCGTGACTCCCGAGGGAAGCATCGTCGATGAGGTTGTGTGGTAGCCCCGGCGAGGATGGGAGAGCCCAGTGCGTGACGCGACGCAGTCGGGCCCACGGGTTACGGGTTCCGCCTGCTGCGGCAGCTTGACAGGAGGGTGACAAGAGAGTATGGTGCTTGTGTAGTGTAGTTGTCAGGATATGTAGTGGGTGTGGCGTCACTGAAACGGCAAAGCCGCTGAGAAGCGGTGACGCAAAGCCACGGGACCTTCGGGTCGGCCGGGTTGCCAGTGTGCCGGGGGGGGGGTGCCGGTTGCGTGGCTTGTTGTGTGGTGTTGCGTCGTGTTGATGGGTCGTCCGCTGGAGCGGATGGCCTGTTTTGTTTTGAGGAGGAGGATGGGGGCTCGGGAGCGCGAGACGGCCTGAGCTGAGAGAGAAAGCAAAGGGAGCGCCACGATTCGCCTAGTTGTCCCGTCCCCACGGAACCGCTCTGCTACTCGAGCACTCCCCTTTTCTTGCTCAGGCTCTGGTATAGCGCACCCGCGGGTCGGATCGAGGGGCATCGGTGGTGACGAGCACGGACAAGTGTCCGACGGTGGAGGTGTGCGTGGCTAGGGCGAGAAGGCTATCTGCTAGGTGGGTGTGCGGCAGGGGGCTCGCGAGAAGAGAGAAGCTCCTGCGGAGGGGACATATTGGGGTTCTCTTGCTTGCGGCCGTGAGTGTCGTCGCGGTGGGCATGACCGCGTTTGGCCAGTTGTCAGGCCAGTTCGGCCTCGACCTCGTCGCGCGACGCATTCCCACTACGCTGACGGGCGAGATTGCACTTGACACCCCGAGCGAGTTCGCCATGCTCGAGTTTGGGATCGCGGCCAATCTCGATCTCAAGGTCGATTGCGGCTTCGCCGACCTCGTCTTGGATGCCGCCACCAACATGGCTGGACCCGAGCACGCCGTCGTGATCGCAGACGTCCACTTCGCACCGATGGCCCTCTTCGGCGCAGTCGCCGAGAACCTCCATCTCATCGGTGAGATGTGGTTTGCGGTGCCGTTCGAGGCCGTCACCGACGTGAACAACCTTCCGAATTCCGCCGTGATCCCTCCCGGCGATCCCCTCTTCGTGACAGCGCGGTTCGCGACATCCTTTGAGATCGCCGGTTTCAACGCGAAGTGCCTATTCATGCTGCAGGACATCAACTTCCCGAACCCAGGTTCATCCTTCGCCCCGCTCTTCTACCGAGCAGGCGATCAGGACTTCGGCGTCGGAAGCATCTTGACCACCTCCTGGAGTTCGCCGCTCGGATCCTCCGTGAGCCTCACGTTGGGATTCAATGCGAGTCAGGCCGCCACACTCATCAAGGGCTACTCGGCCTCTGGACGTGTGGATTCCGGGGAGTGCACTGCGGATTGGGGCAACTACTTCCTGAACGGGTCGATCGGCGGGATCCGTCTGTGTGATGTGCCCATGGGCGGTATGGCCCTGACCGATGCCCAATTCGGCATTGCTTTCAGCGTCTCGACCACCCAGACACTCTCTGGAACGCTCGACTTCTCAGCGAAGGTTGCCGGAGTAGGCGTCGGCGCGTCGATGACGCTGTTCAAAGGCCTCCATACGTTCAGCGGACTTAATCTTTCGGGTTCGTTCGGCTGTTTCCAGTACGGCGTGCTCCTCGACGAGTTCAAGTTGGCCTCCCTGTCCGCGGGGTCCAATGTCCCCTTCGGTTTGGGAGCGCTGAAGGGCACGTTCGGCGTCAGCGCGACGGGCTTGGAACGTGGGTTGACGGGGCTGTCGGCGCGATTGACGGTCATCCAGGGTCTCTTCTCGGCCGGAACGAGCGTCGCGTTCGCGCAGCGAGGAGCCGACTTCGGGTTCGCCAGCCTGGGAACTCAGTTGGCGTTCCGAATACCGCCCGGGACGATTTCCGTCCAGGCAACGTTCGGCCGCTACGGAATGACGCGGGCCTCGCTCAGCATGGGCGTCGCTTTCTAGGGGAGGGATGCTATGAGGAGAACACGAATGAATAGAAGGGGTCCCAGCAGCTCAGCAATGGCGCGATGTGTTCGCATTCGATCCTCTAAAGCGTTGGCCTGGGTTTTTGCCCTGGTACTGTTTGTCTCGATCGGGATCTTGGGATACGCGGATGCGACGACGACCCTTGTCAACTGCGTGCCTGCTTCCGTCCTGGTCAACGACCCGACTACCGTTGGGGTTACAGTCACACACACACCCGGTGCGCCCAATCCAACGGGTGATGTCGCATTGACCAGCCCAGGCGGGAATTTCCTCGATTCCTCCCCAACGTTGGCGGGGCCGACGCCAGAAACGGGAGTGTCGACGTGCTCGACGACCTACACACCCACATCAGCTGCTGCTGACACAGAGACGCGCACGATGGCAGCAAGCTACCCGGGAGGTGGTGGATGCGACCCCAGTAGCGGCAGCTTCAGCGTGACGGTCAACAAGCGACCGTGCAACGTCACCGCAGTTCTCTCCAAGAGCAGTGCTTTCGCTGGTGAAACCGTCACGATCACGGTGACCGTGAGCGACGCGAGTTCCGGAGCCCCGGCTAACGTACCGTCGGGGACGGTGACCTTTGCGTCCTCGAATTCCGGCAACTTCTCCGCAGCCTCCGGGACGCTGGTCGGCGGGACGTGCACGGTGAACTACACGCCGACCGATCCGTGCGCGATGAGCCACAACATCACGGCAGCGTACGCCGGGAGCGGCGTCCACCTCGCCGCGAACGGATCGGCCTCTCTCAGCATCAAGAAGCGCCAGACGCAGATCGATATGGCCTTGTCCGGAAGCGGTCCGTACACGATCACGGCCACAGTGAAAGACACGTCGGACGGCACGAAGGTCACGCCGCAGGGGACGGTTGAGTGGGCCTATCAGGGCGGAACGCCCGCGACCGGGCACGTGAGCCCTGCGTCGTCCACGCTGGATGGGAGCGGAAACGCGACGACGACCTACATCGTCGACGACGCGAACGCCTTCCTGCACGCCGTAACGGCGACCTTCACGCCCTCCGGGTGTGTGCACGCAGGAAGCGCCAACTACGTGACGATTCAGAAGACGCCGCCGACTGGCTTCTGTTGGGATGCAGGGTTAGCGATCCTCATCATCAACAACGTCGTCTTCGCCCTCAACCTGGCGAGTGACATCGTCGGCGTCATCCCGGACTTCGACTTCGGCGACCCGATCGCGTTCAGCCTCAAGGCTGTGGCGTACGGGCTTTCGTTCGACCTCGAGTACGACGGCATCCCTGCCATCATGGAGGGAATCATGGGTCTGAGTGCCGTCAGCGGTGATACAGACAATGACGGCCTCGGCGACGGGGAAGAACTGGACCTTGCCAACGGCCAGTACTCGTCGGACTTGCTCCCGTGCTCGTGCCCGAACCCGAAGTTCGCCGACAGCGACGGTGACGGTCTTCTGGACGGCGATGAGCTCTACCTTTATCAGACCCAGATGTGTGAAGCCGACACCGACGGAGATGGGATGTCGGACGGCCAGGAAGTCGCCACCTGGAACTACACCGACGCACGGGACCATGCGAACCCACTCGAAGCCGACACCGACGGCGACGGACTGCCCGACGCTCTGGAGATCAACGAAGGTTGCGGCGGAGGCACCGACGGCTACGTCAACGGAGCGGACTCAGACGGCGATGGGCTGCGCGATAGCCTCGACACCGCGGGCGATCTTGTCAACGCCTCCGGGAACGAGGGCGAGCTGGGAGCCGACGCATCCGATTCCATCTGCGACCCGGACTCAGACGGCGACGGCCTGCTTGACGGGCAGGAGGCCGGCCTGGGGACGAGTGGCCTTGACTGGGATAGCGACAACGACGGCCTCTCCGACTACGAAGAAGTCAACGTCTACGGGACCGACCCCAACAACCCGGACACAGACGGGGACGGCGCCGACGGCAATGTCGCGGCGCGCGACGCGGGACACTCGCCCGTGCTGGCCGGCTATGCCGGCCCCGACACGATCCAGTGCCTCTCCGACTGCGAGGAGGTCTTGAGCGGGACGACTCATCCGCCGTTCGGCAACCCGCTTGACCAGACCGACCCGCTAGAGGTTGACACGGACGGCGACGGGCTCTCCGATGCCGACGAGTTCAAAGTGGGCTGTACGAACGGGACTGCGCCCTATTCCGCGCCGTACGATGCCACGAAGGACGGGTACGCGAACTGCTTCGACTCCGACGGTGACGGGCTGCGGGACGGACTGGACGTGGTCGCGCTAGGAAACCTCCCTGCCGCCACGACAAGCAAGTACGGTGGCACGCCAGGCCGCACGCCGTACACCATGGTCATGGCCGGGAGCGGCGACATGGAGGAGCTCGTCGCCGATGGTCTGAACAGCATGGCGGACTCCGACTCTGACGGCGATGGGCTGATGGACGGCCTCGAACGCATGATGGGACTGGACCCCCTTGACTGGGACAGCGACAACGACGGTCGCAGCGATGGGGATGAGGTCCTCGGCATGGGGCCGATCCCGACCGACCCGACCGACCCGGACACAGACGATGACGGCCTTCTCGACTCGGCCGAGCTGTTCGGCGCTAACCCCACCAACCCGGTGATGGCCGATACGGACGGCGACGGCCTGTGCGACGGAGGCGCGAACACGCCGTCCGGGACGGGAACGAACCCGCTTTGCCGCTGCTCGGTGGGCAGCCCTGGCGGGATCGCCGATCACCCCAACCCCAACGGCTACGGCGAGGACAAGGACGGGGACGGATCCTGGGACGGTGCCCTTGGGCAGCTCTGGGTGAGCGGTGCCCCGGGAACGCCGGAGACCAATCCCAACCAGCATGACACGGATGGAGACGGAATTGGGGACGGAGTGGAGGTGCTCAGCTTTTCCACCTCCCGCCAGAGTTGGATCCCCTCCACCGACCTCTTCGGCCGAGCGATCACGGTGACATATCCCGCCCCCGGCAGCCTTCAGCCGCTGATCATGGACACGGACGGCGACGGGCTCGACGATGGGTACGAGGACCAGAATCACGACGGGAACTTCGACTTCCTCCGAAGCGACTTCGACCATGACGCGTCGCCTCTCCTTGGCGCACCCACTCCAAATCCCGCGGAGACAAACCCCTGCGATCCGGACACGGATCACGACGGCCTCAGCGACTACAACGAGCGGTACCAACCCAACCCGAGCGGTCTCTACCCGTTCAATCCGACGAATCCGCTTGACCACGACACGGACAACGACTGGCTGCTCGATGGGTTCGAGGTGTACTACTCGTGCGTCAAGCTTACGTACACGACGCTTGACAATGACGGCGATGGCTTGATCGACGAGGATCCAATCGACGGGCTGGATAACGACGGCGATGGTCTCTTCGATGAAGACCCGATCGACTTCACGATCCGTTTCGTGCCGGTCCTTGACCCGACAAACCGGGACTCCGATTCGGACGGGTTCATCGACGGGTTGGACGACGATCCGTGCAACTCCGAGCTGATCCCGTTCCTCTACCCAATCCAGGGCGAGCCCGTGGACAGCGACGGCGATCGCTTCTCGGACATCGACGAGCTGGCGGCTGGGACGAATCCCAACGATCCCGAGGATTATCCCGCCGCCTTCTGTCAGGTTGACCTCGACTTCGATGGAGTGATCGATGACCGGATCTGGCTTGAGCAGCACACCACGGCCTGTTGCGGGGCGGCAAGCGGGGCCAACGCGATCGTGATCGACCTCGACAACAACGTCTTGATCGATTTGCGCCTCGCGGTGGTTGCGCGCAACGTGACCCGCGGGGACTTCGATGGCGATGGCCGTGAGGATGACGTGCGCTACGTCATCGAGTACCTCCTCAGCAACTACCGGGCGGTCCAGTCGAAGATTGTCGCCACGATCAGCGACTTCGACGGCGACCTCGTGATCGATGGGGTGGTCGTGGAGCGGAAGTAGTCGCCGATCCACCCCAATGGTCGAGTGATGCCATGGGCGCCAGGAACGCCTGGCGCCCTCTCTCTTGGGCGTCCAACCCCATCGTCCAGGGTGTCCAGTTTCACCATTGTGGTGACGGCGACTCACCGCGGAGACCGCAGAGGACGCAGAGAGAGACAGCCGCTGAGCGACATACGAGGAACTCACGACGGAACCTATGAAGGTCGCCCGATCGCGCCAAGACACAAGACCTGCGCCTTCATCGGCTCCACATCCTTCTCCCCATGACTCTGCGCGCTCTGCGGTCGGCACAGCCTGTCGACAGCAAGTCACCGCAGAGCGCGCAGAGGTCGCAGAGAAAGCAGACTTACTGACCAGTACTCCGACGCCTCACGATGAACCCTGAAACGAAGCCCGATAGCGCTAGAACACAAGACCTGCGCCTTCATCGGCTCCACATCCTTCTCCCCATGACTCTGCGCGCTCTGCGGTAGAGACCGCTTGCCGTTCGCAGCGTGGGACCGCGGAGACCGCAGAGGACGCAGAGAGAGCCGGGCCACTGAACGACATACCAGGCCTCATCACTTCCCCCGAAACGAAGCCCGATAGCGCTAGAACACAAGACCTGCGCCTTCATCGGCTCCACATCCTTCTCCCCATGACTCTGCGCGCTCTGCGGTAGAGACCGCTTGCCGTTCGCAGCGTGGGACCGCAGAGGACGCAAAGACCAGGGTCACAGGACAACACTCCAAGGCCTCATGATGAGACCCGGAACGACGCCCGAGGACTCTCAAAGACGGGGGGTTCCCTTCCCTCCGCGCGCTCTGCGCTGAGCAGCGTGTTTTCGTGGCTTGCGACCGCGGGGACCAGATGCCGGTAATTGCACCAAGAGATCCGAAGTGTCAACACCATCCCGACACTGGACAAACATGGCGTTGCTCAGATCTCGACGACTTCGCCGGTCATGGCGCGGGTGTCAAACAAGACGGACGTCGACTTTCCCGTGAGCCAGCCGCAGGCCTCGCCGGGGTTGACGACGGCCGGCCGACCGGGGCGCACGTCGACCTCGTGCGTGTGGCCGTAGACGACGAGGTCGTATGCGCCACTCGCGACCAGAGCGTCGATCGACTTCGGCTCGTGCATGAGGACCGCGCGCAGCCCATCGACCTCGAAGACGTGGTAGCCGGGGTGGAGGGTGCCGATGCCGTCGAAGCGTCGGGTGAGGTAGAGCCGATCGCCGTCGTTGTTGCCGAACACGCCGATGAGCGGAGCGCGGAGCTTGCTCATGGGGATCGCCGTGAACGGCGAGACGAAGTCGCCGGCGTGGAGGACGAGGTCGACGTTCTCCGCGTTGAACCGCTCAACGATGCGGACAAGCGCCGGCAGGTTGTCGTGCGAATCGGACAAGATCCCGAGTTTCATGGCCGCCTCCCCTCGTGGAGAGATTGTACAGCGGGTGACAGCGAGGGCGGCGGCGCGCTTCGCGCGATGCACGCGCCGTCTCACGCCAAGAACGCAAAGGGCGGGAGGGCCCCTGTAGCGTCGCGCCCTGTGTGCGAGGCGGCTCGACGGTCTCGCTTGTCGAGCCGCTAGGGAGAAGCCGTGGTGAGTGGCGGCTTCTCCTGGCCGGGTTCCTGTCGTAGACGTCGGAGGCCTAGCTCTCGGAACCAACAGAACGCCGAGAGCCAAGCTCCGACGCTACAGGGGGAATTGGCACGCTTCGCGTGATGAACGCGACGTCTCACGTCTAGCCTAGTTCCGCTCGGCGACCGTGGCCTTGTGGGACCACTGAAGGCACGCGGGTTCGCTCCGGCCTGCTGCGCAGAGCTGCGCTTCGAGGCGGGCGACAGCGTGGCGGAGAGCGCGTTGCGAGGGGAAGTCCTCCACCAGGCGCTCGTTTCGTTCACACCGCGCGTCGACGGCTCCGATCGCAAAGCACCGCAAGAACTGCTCCAGCTGCCGCATGGCAGCGCGGAACTCGTCCCTCGACGAGAAGCCATCGAAGAACGGCGGTCGATCCCCCGCGTCGGCGATCGGCAACTCTCCCACCTCTCTCCTGCACGAACGAACTGTCGCATGGCTCGAGCCGAAGGGCCTTCCGCTCCGCCTTTCTCGCTCTGGGCGAGCGGAATCTGTTCGGCGACCCTCTATCTCGATGGTTTCCATCATAGTCGGACAAGAGGCGATGTCAAGCGACGCTCCAACCAGAGACACGCGAATACAAGATCAGCATGCCCATGGAATATGGTAGCCGGGTCCGTGCACGGGCGGCGAAGGGCTCGACGTGACGAGCGGTTTACGACATGCGGGGGCCGAAGAGCGCCGTGCCGACGCGCACCATCGTCGCGCCCTCCTCGATGGCGACGCGGTACGAGTCGCTCATGCCCATGGAGAGGATCTGCATCTGCGCGTGCCTCAGACCGTTTCGTCCCAGTTCGTCGAACAATCGCTTCGTCTCGCGGA
>Ga0315287_10005925_pt1 | contig 12087 bp, 6 predicted proteins | sample YL17G11_0_MG_FD_205037 | JGI IMG/M metagenome (GOLD analysis project Ga0315287, IMG submission 205037) | Sediment microbial communities from Yellowstone Lake, YNP, Wyoming, USA - YL17G11_0 | ecosystem: Environmental > Aquatic > Freshwater > Lake > Sediment | place: USA: Wyoming | collected...
CTGCTGCTGCTGCTTTTGTCGCCGCTTCCGGTGTCGTTCGCCCAGGAACAGCCGAGCTCCTCGTCCCTGGAGTAGAGGGCCGCGAGGCATAGGGCCCGGGCCTGCGCGGACTCCAGAGCGGAGACTTCGGCTGCTGCCGAAGCGGCGGCACCTGCTGCTGCTGCTGCTGCTGCTGCTGCGCCTTTCTGCCTCTCCTCCCGCTTCTCGTCCTCTTCTTCTTCTTCTCCTTCTTCGCCGCCGCCAAAGCTCCCGCCTTCTCGGCCTCCGCCGTCGTCGATGACCTCGATCAGCGGCCCGCGGCTCCTCGCCCCCGCCGCGGCGACGGCGGAAGCGCTCACCTGCGGGCGGTTCGAAGAGGAGTTGCCCGTAATGTCCCACAGGCTCGAAGCCGGAGGAGGGGGCGGAGGAGGAGGCGGCGAGGGCGGCGGCAGTGACGACGCGCCGCCGCCGCCCTTCCCCGCCGCCAATCGGAGCCTCTCCCCGCCGACCGCGGCGACCGCGGCCCCGGCCGCGGCGACGCACGCCCTCTCCCTCTCGCGCCACTCCCTTCGCGCGGTCGCGGATGCGGCTTCTTCTCCTCCTCCTCCCTCTCCTCCGGGGCTGCTCTCGCCGGCCAGGAGAGGGTCCCCGCCGACAGACGCGAACAGCGCCTCGGGCGGCGGCGCGGCCGCAGCCGAGGCGGCGGCGGCGAGCAGCGAGGCCTCCCGGGGCTCGACAAGAGGAGCCCGGGGCGACTTCGATATCGCGTCCAATATCGCCGAGGAGCACGCCCTCACGGCATCAACGAGCTGCGGGAGGCACCCTCCCGTGAGGTCCTGAGAGGCGCGCAGGGCCGAGAGGGCTCGCGGGAGAGCGGCGAGAGCAGCAAGGGCAGCGGTTTCAGAGGCGTCGTCGGCGTCGTCGCTGGAAGAAGAATCGTTCGTCGCGGCGACGACGGCGAGCCCGGCCACGGCGCGCACGACGCGCGCGTCCTTGGATTTCCATGCATCGCAACCGCCTGAAGCCATGAAGCGGGCCGCGGCTCGAGGGCCAGCGGAGCGCGCCGCGGCCGCGGCGTCGAGCCATTGCGTCGTCGACCGCGGCAGCAAAGGGATTTCGCCGTCGAAATCCCCGATTCTCTCCAGCAGGCGCCTGCCCGAGGCGGTCGCGAGCTCGGCGAGGCGGAGGGAGAGTTCCTCTCGTTCCTCCTCGCCTCGTTCTCCGGAGCTCGCTGCCGCCATGGCGAAAACGAGAAAGAGAAGAGAGAAAGGGAGAGAAGAAAACGAAAAAAAAAGTGAAACGTCAAAATCTAGCCGAAATCTCCTTTTACAGCCTGAGCCCCCTGATCCCTGCCTCCGCGCCTCCACCGTACCCGCCCTCCTCCTCCTTCTGCAGCGTCGACTCGTAGAACGACAGCAGCTCCTTGTCCCCGCGCACGGAGGGCTCCTCCGAGTTCACCACCTCTCCCGCGACCAGCTCCCGCAGCGCCGAAAGCGTCCCCGCCCCCTCGTCGCCGGCAAAGCCCGGGGCGCCGGCGGCGGCGAAGCGCAGATAGTGGTCGAGGACCTCGACGTGCAGCGCCGCGGCCTCGACGGCGCCGCCGCGGCCGCGGGCCGTCCTACGGGCGACGGCGGCCTGGGCCGAGGCCGCAGTGGCGGCCTTGAGGGCGCGCTGCATGCAATGGAGGGCGCGGGAGGCGTCGCGGAAGGGGGCCGGCTTCTTTTCGTCGCCGTTGGACTCTCCGCTGTTTCCGCAGCTCTTGCCGCTCGCTCCGTTTCCGCTCTTCCCGTTTCCGTTTCCTCCCTGCTGCCAGTACACGTGCGCGACGGCGCACAGCGCACGGCACTGGTCCGCCTTCCGCAGCAGCCTCGAGGCGCAGGAGGCGGCCTTCGCGGCCAGCGAGTCCAGCGCCTCGCTGGAGAGCCCCCCTCCGCCGTCCGCCGCCGCGGCCGCCGCGGCCGCGAGCGCAGAGGTCAGCACCCGCAGCGCGCCGCGCTGGCTCGCCGAGTCCGGCGGGCAGGCGTCTTCGTACAGCAAAAAAGCCTGCTCGAAGGCGTCAGAGGCGTCATCGGCTAGCTGAGGGTGGGACGAGGCCAGCGTGGCCGCGGCGAGGTGGATGCCGAGGGCGGAGGTGACGGCGTCTGCGGCGGCCGCGGCCTTGCGCGAGGTCATCGTCGCCGAAGAGGAGCTCGCTCCGCCTCCGCCTCCGTTCCGGCCTCGGCTCCCTTCCTCCGCCGCCGCGGCGGAGGCGGCCATGGCCTGTCCGGCGTCCGCGAGCGACGACGCCACCCGGGAGACAAACTGCAGCGCTCCACGAGCCGTGGCCTCGGCCCCCTCCTCTCCGGGGGGCGCCGGCGCCCTCCGCGGCCCGCCCTCGTCGCCAAAGCGGTTACCCGCCGCGGCGGCCCTCGCGGCGACGTCGAGCGCCGAGAAGGCCAGCGGCGGCAGCACCCTCGTGCTCCGCGCGGCTCCCCCGGAGGCCAGGGCCTCCGACGCGGCTCCCAGGATCGTGTAGTGAGCGTCGACGTCGGAGTCGGAGCGGAGGCGATGGATCATGCGGGCGACGAGCAGCTGCTCCTCGTCGAACGATTCCTCGTCGAACGCCTCTTCGTCGTCTCCGTCGGCGGGTTCGCCGCCGTCCTTCGCCGCTGCAGCTCCCGCTCCCGCTTCGCCTTCCTTCCCCTTCTCCTTCTCCCCGCCGTCGGCGCGGACGAGCGGGGCGACGAACCGCAGCAGCGTGGCGACGGATCCGGCGTCGGAGATGGGCCTCTCGGACGCCACCACGGCCGCGGCGAGCCGCGCCGCGACGCGCCGGCGCTCGGCCGCGGGCAGCGAGGCGAGCAGGGCGGGGAACGCCGGCAGCGCCAGCGTCGCCTCCACGCCGCCGCCACTCCCTCCGGCCGCTCCCTCCTCAAGGGGGAGACAGAGCAGGGCCCCCACGGCGGCCGCGGCGGCGCGGTCCCCGGGGGGCAGCCCGCCCCGGGCGTCGAGCGCCGCGCGGCAGGCCGCGAGCGCGGCGTCGACTCTCGGGAGCGAAGACGAAGAAGGAGTGGAGGAGGAGGCGGCATCCGAGCTCGAGATCGGCGGCAGCGCACGGGCGTACCTCGCCAGCGACGCGTAGAGCGACGCGACGTCGGCGGCGGGCAGGTCCGGGGCGCGGGCGGCGATCGCGGCGGCCCCCTCGGCGAGCTTGCCGAAGGCGCCGTCGGCGGGCAACACGTGAACAGAGGAGTTCGACGCCGAAGTTCCTCCCGCCTTGTCCTTCGCGGCCCTCTCGACCGCCGCGCGCGCCAGCCTGTCGAGCAGCGCGCCGAACACCCCGGCCACGCGGGCACCGGGGGCCAAGGTGGGCAAGGCCGCAAGAAGTGCGTCGAGCGTCGCGACGTGGTGGTCGTCCGGGAAGCACTGCACGATCGCCTGCGCGAGGTAGGCCTGCGCGGCCGCGTCGCGGCAGCCGACGAGCTGCTCGAGTAGGCCCGGGAGCACGAGCCGCTGGTACAGCGCGACGCGGCTCTCTCTGCCGCTGCCGCCTCCCTCTGCGTCTCCGTCTTCGTCTTCCTCTTCGTCTGCCTCGAGCTGGGACAGCAGCGTGATGTTCTTTCCCACCAAGTCGGCGAGCTGCCGGCGCTCGGCCTCTCGCGCCGCGCGCGCCGCGCCGGCCGTCGTGTTGGCGACCGACGCCAGCGAGTTGACTAATTGGCTGCTGCTGCTGCTCCTGCTGCCGCTTTCCACTGCCGCTGCTGCAGTGTTCCCGGCGCCTCCCCCTCCGGTCAGGTACCCGAGCCTCACCCAGAGCTTGTTCGCCTCTGCGAAGTTGGAGAGCAGGAAGCGCGCGCCGGGTTCCCCCCGGGGGATCGCGTCCCTCGTCGCCTGCAGCAAGAAGGCGCGGAGGAAGAGGCCGCGGACGGGATGCTGCACGCCGCGGCACATCTCTGCGACGTCCGCCAGGATCGCGCCCGCCGGCTCGTTAGGGCCGTCATCGATATCGTCGTCGTCGTTAGAAGCAGCAGCAGCAGCAGCAGAGCCTTCCTCCTTCTTCCTCCTCCTTCGGGCCTCCTCGCGCCTCCTGCTCGCCCGCGCCCTCGCGGCGCCGACGGTCACCAAGAGGTAGAGGCGGGGCAGCACGTTGCCGGCGTGCTGCACGAGGTCGTAGAGCGCCGCCAGAGAAGTCGGGGCTGGTGGACCCGCGTTCACTGCCGCGGCGGCGTTTGCGACGGCTGCTCGACCGGCCTTCCGTGCCTCGAACTCGGCCGCCGCGCCGCGCCGCGCCCGCGCGTCGAAGAAGCGTGCCAGGCCGTCGAGCTCGCCCGTCACGCGCAGGTGGAGCTCAAAGTAGGTCTTGGGGGCCAGGAGCGAGGTGCGGAGCTCGCCCAGCATGGCCGCGGCGTGGCGGAGGGCCTCACGGAGGTCGTCCTCGTCCTGAGAGAGAGAGAGAGAGAGAGAGAGAGAGAGAGAGAGAGAGAGAGAGAGAGAGAGAGAGAGAAGTGATTTTTTTAGTTCGATTTTTGGTGAAGAGGTGAGGCGAGGGGGCGCGATGGAACGATCGATGGGCGATGCTCATTCGTTTCACCTCTCTCTCTCTCTCGCTCTTCTCCTCTGTATGCTCTTTTCTCTTCCAACCCGGACAACGGTCTTGCTTTTCCTCGTTGAATCAGAATCGAGAATCGAGACGCGAGCGCGTTCTCCTCTGAGAAAGAGAGAAGCAAAGCAAGCAAGAACCAGCGAGTTGCAGTGGAAAACTCCATCGCTTTCTTACCATCGCTTTCCCCATGAAAAACGCCGACCTCTTGACGCCGGCGAGCGCGTCGTTGAGCCAGCGCGTCTGCTGATCCTGCGGCATCTGCGACGAGACGAGCGTCGAGGACGCCGAGCGCGGGTCCTGGAGAGGCGGTTGAAAGAGGAGAAAGAGGGAGAGAAGATGAGGCGTCGTCGGGGAAAGAGAGAAAGAATACGTTGTCTCTCTCTCTCTTTTATCTCGTCTGCTGTCGTCGACACACCATTTTGCTGGAGCGCTGTCGAGGGGATGCTTTCTTGAGACGCGCGGGGAAAGAGAGAGAGAGAGATAGAGAGGTAGAGCGAGCTAAGAGAGAGAGAGAGGGGAAGAGAGAGGCCTCTTTTCTCTCGAACCTGAGGTAAACTAAGAAGAAAACAAAAGTGTGCTCGCTACGACCGTCGGGAAACATTTTTTTTCCGTTTCGATCGCATCTCGTCGCTTTTTTTTTCCAGCTGCTTGGCTTGGCGCCGCAGCAGCCAACATGTCCAACAACCCCGGCGGTGGGCGCGGAGGAGGTGCAGGAGGCGACCGCTACTCGCAGGCCTACACGCCGCAGCTCAACCTCGCGCCGGGGCAGCTGCAGCAGCAGCAGCAGCAGCAGCAAAATCAATCCGCTGCCGCCGCCGCCGCTGCCGCGTTTCAGCAGCAGGGCTTTCAGCCCCCTCCGCTGCACCCCCCTCTCCAGCAGGCCCCTCCCCCGCACCCTTACGCGCCGGAACCAGGAGGAGGAGGAGGGCACCACTTACCTGCCAGAAACGTCTCATCCGTCTACCAGAGGAGGCCCGGGGCTCCCGCGCCCCCGGTCGCCGCCCCTCAGGCCCCGCTGCCGCCGCCGCCCGCTCCGCCGCCGCCGCGAGCGCACGCCGCCGCTGCCGCCGCAGGTGCCCCGCGCCCCTCGCCGCCCACGCGGGGCGTCTCCCCCGGGGGCGCGCAGGCCCCCTTTCCGCTCCCGCTCCCGATGCAGCAGCAGCAGCAGCAAAGTCAGCAGCAGCAGCAAAGTCAGCAGCAGCAGCAAAATCAGCAGCAGTTTCAACAACAGCAGCAGTTTCAACGACAGCAGCAGCAGCAGCACTACCACCAACAACAGCAGAGGATCCCGATGCCCTCTCGGCCCTTGACCGACGAGGAGCGCGTCCTCATCCCCCACCGCGCCGTCGCGGCGCTCGCGGCCTCGATGGACGCCGCGGCGGCGGCGGCGGCCGCGGCCGCGGGCAGCGACGGCGGCGGCGCAACGGCGGCGACGCAGCTCGCGCCGGAGGCCGAGGCGGCGCTCTCTGAGCTCGTCACCAAGTTCGTGTTTGACGCCTTGGCGGGCGCCGCCGCGGCGGCGAGGGGTCGCCGAGGGGACTCGCTGACCGCCGACGACGTCGCGGCGCACCTGGCGGCCGCCTGGAGGCTGCGGCTCCCGGGGGCCGGCGGCGAGATCGCGGGCAGCACGGCCGCCGCCGGCGGCGAGACGGGCGGCGTAGTCAGGCCCTACCGGAGGCCGCCGCCATCGGACGCGCACCGGGCGCGGGTCGCCGCGGCGGCGAGGGCGGCGGCGGCGGCGGACGCGACGGCGAGGAAGGAGAGGGCTGCTGCCGCTGCTGCGGCAGCAGGGAGGCACTGAGAGAGAGAGTGGGAGAGGCGCGTAAACTGTAAAAAAAAAAAAACTGTTCTTTTTCACATTCTTGGTTTCACATTCTCTTCTTCTCTTGCCCCTTCTCTCTCTCTCTCTCTCTCTCTCCTTCTCTCCACCACCCAACAAACCCGCCGCACTTCTTCACGCGGGGGCGCACACCTGCTCCCACTGCCCGTCCACGCTCTCCTTCCACAGGCTCACCGAGCCCCTCGAGTCCGACACCGCGAGCACGCCGCCGGCCGTCGACCACGAGACGCGCCAGACCGGCTGCCCCGACCCGAAGTCGTTGACGAGCGCCGGCGTCCAGGCTCCGGTTCGTCTGTCCTCGCTCCAGACGAAGACCTTGCCGTCCTGTCCCGCAGAGGCCAGGACGGGAGAGGAGGAGGAGCAGGAGGAAGAAGAGGCGGAAGCGGAAGCGGAGGGGGAGGTGAGCCGCGGCGCAAACGCGACGTCCCGGACCCACTCAGAGTGCGCCGCCAGAGGCGCGCCCTCGGCGCTCCACCCGCCGCTGCTCTCGTCAAACCTCCACAGCTTGATCAGGTTATCGCAGCCGCAGGTCGCGAGGCGCCTCTCCCGTGAGGCCGAGGGAGGCACCCAGGAGAGGCCCAGGACGCCCGCCGCGTGCGCCCTCTCGATTCTGACGGCGCTCCACCCCTCCGAGGCGGCGCCGCCCAGAGAGGGGGGAGAGGCGCTGCACTGGCTGCTCTGGGCGGTCAGGACGGAGACGCTCCCGTCCGAGCTGGCGGCAGCGAGGGCCAGCCCCAGCTCCTGCGGCGCAAACGCCAGCGCGTTGACAGAGGCCGAGTGCGCGGGCGGCTCGAACGGGAGGCGCTGCCAGGAAGAAGGGGCACCGCCTCGGGAACTGCTGCTCTCGACCCAGAGCAGCACTCGGTGATCGAAGGACGCGGAAGCCAGGAGGCCGCCGCCGAAGCGCGGATGGGCCCAGGCGACGGCCCAGACGGGGCCCTCGTGGCCGGCGAGCTCGGCGAGCTGGGTGACGGTCTCTCCGGCGACGTCGAAGATCTGAGGAGAATTGTTGTCGTTGCCGAGGTCGAGGTTTTGGAGGCACTGAGAGCGTCGATGTTCGACCGATGCTTCTTTTTTCTTTCTCTTCTTCCACTCTTCCTCTCTTACCTTGACCATCCTGTCCGAGGAGCAGGTCGCGAGGCGCCTCCCGTAGTAATCCAGCTGGGCGTCGTGGACCTGAGTTGAAAGAGAGAGAAAGAGAGAGTGGTGCAGAAAGAGAGAGGGAGAAGGGAAGAAGAGAAAGAGAGAGACGTCAGGAAAAAAAATTGAGGAGCAATCGATGCGCGCACCAAACCTTTGGCTGCGAGGCTTCGCCGTTCCCGCTCTATTTTACTCTTCGCGCGTCATCGTCATCTGGATGCTTGCTTGCGCACCATGTCGGCGTGGCCCGCGTCGAAGGAGGCCGCGACCGTGGCTGCCATCTTGAAGAAGAAGAGAAGTTGGAGAAGGAAGCAAGTGTTTTTTTTTCTTTCCCTTCGGAGAGATTTTCTGTGTCACACTCCCCTCTCTCGGCGACTGCTTTTTTTCAGAAATCGCTCAACTGCTGTTCCTTCCTTTCGCTCAAGGCCCGGAGCCCCCTCTCCCGATAGCTTCTTTCTCCAACACGGGTGTACAATTTTTACGCATCTAGCCTTTAATCAGATCGAACACTAACCATGCGCCGCGCCCTGGCGACGCTCGCGAAGCAGCGTCGGCGGTCGTCGCATTCCTTCTTCTTCGCCGACGCTCTCTCTGCCCCATCTTCGTCCTCCTCCTTCCTCCCTCTCCCGGTCTCTGCCAGAGGCATCTCGCAGGCGAGCACGAGTGCTTCGTCGTTATCGCCAGCCTCTCAGGTGCGTCATCAAGCTGCGAAAGAAGGGCGTGAAGGGAGGTGTTTTTGTTGGCGAAAAAAGACCAGATCAATCGGCTGCCTCTCTCTCAACCTCGACCTCCTCAACCTCGACAAAACTCTCTCTCTTCCACAGCCCTTTTACGCCGTCACCGTCCTCGAGCGACTCCCCGTGGTGGCCCCCTTACCTCCGACGTGGGAGTCCGAGTACCTCGACTGGATGCGATCGAAGGGGAGGATGGTCGAGGGCAAGCAGATGCCCGCGGAGCTCGGCGGCGGCGTCGGTGGCGGCGACGGAGGAGGGGGCAAGAAAGGAGCGGCAGCAGTAGCCTCTGCTCTGGCCGCCGACAGCGAGCAGGGGCAGCAGGACAAGGGCAAGTGGAGGCCCGCCCCGCGGGAGACCGAGGCGGACCGGGCGGGGGATGTCTCATCCCTGCGCCGCCGCCTCGACAGGCGCCTCTTCCTGGTCCTCGGAGGGACGAGGACGGGGGGGGCCCTTGAAGCCTTCCCGTCGGCCGAGGTCGACGCCGCCCGGGGGGAGACGACGCGCGCCTCTGCCGAGCGCGCCCTCGCGGAGGCCGTCCCCGCCCTCGCCCCCTCCAATCCCGCGTCCGTCGTCGGGGCGTACTTCGTGGGGAACGCCCCCGCGGGGCACCTGCGCCTCCTCGGAGGCGCGGGCGCGGGCGGCGATCGGGGCGGCGGCGGCACGCTCTTTTTCCACCGGGCGCAGCTGGTCGCCGCCGGCGGGGACCTGCTGTCCGCGGCGGACTCGCTGTTCCAGGTCGGCGGCGGCGGCGAGAACAAGCACGCGTGGCTGACACGGGAGGAGCTCGCGGAGAGGCTCGGCGGAGGGGAGCTCGGGGAGCTGGTGAAGGCGATGCTCTGAGGTTTGTTCAAGATTTCTGTTTTTTTTAACGATGTTTGCAACCGGAAGAAACCAAGGAAGAAAAACTGGGGAACTATCAACCAAAAGGAGGAGGGAAGCAGCATGCACGGGAAGGAGGAAGGGGGAGGGGGAGTGAAGCGGGAGGGGACCAAGCCCCCGCCCCGGGTGTGTGGGTGTGGGAAAAAAATTATCGGTCAAAACAAAAAACAAAAAAACAAGTCAACGCCCTCTTCATTCTCTCTCTTTCTCCCCCTCTCCACTTCTAGCGCCTCGCCTTGTACAGCGTCCTCAGGCAGAAGTAAGAGGCGATGTGGAAGAAGGCCAGGAAGGCGATGAGGGCTCCGAAGCATGCCCCGAGGGAAAACTGTTTTTTTTTGAGTTTTTTTCCCGTCGAGGTCGAAAAACGTGAGCTTTTTTTCTCTGAACTCCTTCCCTCTGCGTACTCATTTTCTCTCCCTAGCCCCTTTTCAAACGATGAAAGCAAACACGAAAACAACAGCAACAGAAACCCTCACCTTAAAGTCCCAGTATTCCATCGTGCCGTTGCCGTCGGCGACCAGCGTACACTTGGTGCCCCCCATCCTCCCTTGCTCGGCCTGCGTGTCGTTGCTGACGAGCGCGTCGATCTCGGCTTTGGTCGCGCCGAGCATCGACGCGGAAAGGCAGCCCTGCGGCTTGTATACGTCGTCGCGCATCTCGTTGATGGCCAGGCCCTGCAGCGTGAAGCGAGGGTAGGAAAGGAAGGAAATGTACCTGAGGATCGCGAACGGGATCTCGAAGATGCGGATGTAGAAGCCGCCGAGCAGGATCGAGACGGTCACGTACGCCACGGCGAGAACGTAGGCGATGTCCTGCACGAGGTTGAAAGGGTGATTGGGGGATTTTGAAGGACGGAGGGAGGAGGAGGAAGGAGAAAATCGGTTGAGAAGAATAAAGTTGAGAAAAAATCTCGCGGGAAAACAAAAAAAAGTGGAAGACGTTTCTCTCTCTCCTCTCTTTCTCCTTACCTGGTTCGGCGTCAGGTACACCGCAAACACCATCAGCTGCACCGCGGTCAAGGCTTGGAGCGACTGCAGAAGCCCGTAGATCACGACATGCTTCACCCCCGGTTTCAGCGCTGCCAAGCCATACGCAGCGAAGCCGCCGATGAGCGTGTTGAGCACGACAAAGGGCCCCGACGCCAGCGAGTTGGCGACGTAGTAGGCCAGGGGATGGTAGAGGCCCGCGGCGACGTCGGCAGCGTAGAAGGCGCGGTCCGCGACGTAGAGCGACATGTAGCAGAAGGGCAGCAGCTGGAAGGTCATCATCGTGAAGAAGAGCACGGCCAGGCGCTGGAAGACCGACGAGGCCGCGCCGCGCTCGAGCGCCACAAAGACGAGGCCCGCAAAGGTCCCGACCCAGCACGAGAGCATCAGCCTCGAGGTGACGTCGGTCGGGTTGCGCAGCTGCGCGAGCCCGCTGCGGTGGAAGAGCACCCTGAACTGCGTCCAGTAGGAGGAGGGGTAGCGGCCCGAGAGCCTCGCGCGGGCCGCGGCGCGGGCCCTGGTGCCGTCGGCGTCGCTCAGGGCCGCGGCGGGGAGCAGGCTGGTGCCCGCGGCCGACGAGGGGCGGGGGGGGCGCGTGCCCCCGCGCGCCGCGGCTGCCACCAGCGCCGCGTCCTCCGCCGCGTCGGAGGAGCTGCTGCCGCCAAAGGGGGCCCCGCCAGCGCCCCCGCGGGCGGCGAACGCCGCCGCCGCCGCGGCGACGTCGGCCCTGCTCGACATCGACCGCGCGGCGACGTCATCGGGCTTGGCGAAGCCGACAGAGACCAGGTCCATCAGCCAGTCCGAGGCCGCGCCGTCCCTCGCCGCCTGGTAGGGGTACCCGAGCCCCCGGTCGAACCACCCGACGGCGGCGTCCGGCGGGCCGAAGAAGAGCTGGTGGCCCTCGGACAGCACCAGCACCTTGTGGAACATGTCCCAGATCGACTGGCGCGGCTGGTGGATCGTTGCGATGACGGCGTGCCCGCCCGCGGCCAGCCGGGCCATGTGCTCCATGATGTTGTAGGCCGCGAACGAGTCGAGCCCGGTGGTGGGCTCATCGAGGAACAGGATCGAGGGCAGGGCCACGAGCGAGCAGGCGATCGTCAGCCGCCGGCGCTCGCCGCCAGAGAGCCCGCGCACGGCGATGCCCGTGGGGAGCATCCCGCCCACGGCGGTGTTGGCGGCGCGCGCGAGGCCCATCGTCTCCAGCACGGCGTCCATGCGCTCCTCCAGGGCCCTCAGGGGGGTGCCGCGCTCGGCGCGGAGCTTGGCGTGGAAGCGCAGCGTCTCGCGGGCCGTCATCGTCGGGACGAAGACGTCCTCCTGCGCGACGTAGGCCGAGGTGCGCTTGAACGTGCGGCCCACGGGCCTGCCAGACATCAGCACGTGGCCCCCGAGCTTGCCCGTCGTCTTCCTGCCCGCGAGCATGTCGAGCAGCGTCGACTTGCCCGCGCCGGAGGGCCCCACGAGCGCGCAGAGCTCGCCCGGCACGACCACGCCCGAGTCGGGCTGCAGGATCACCTTGGGCGCGAGCGTCTTGAGGTCCGCGACCGAACAGGTCAGGTCGGCCCACGCGAGCTCGGCCGGGGCGGGCGCGCGGAGGGAGTAGGCGCCGTGGGCGCCGGAGCGGGAGATCGACGCCGAGTTGGCGAGGGAGGGGTCGGCGGCGGCGGCGGCGGAAGTGCTCAGGGGCAGGGCAGGGGACGCGGCGCCGTCAGAGGCCGGGGCGGAGCCGTCGTTGGTCCAGCGGTTCTTGCAGTAGCACGGCACCTGAGTTGTGGTTTTCGTGTTCGTTTTCGTTTTTTTTTTTGACGAGAGTATGCGTTCGGGTGAGAGCGAGAGCGAGAGCGAGCGGGGGGGGGGGGGGGGGGAAAATCAAAAATAACAAAAAAGTGTTAAACACCCCCCAAACCCGATTGGCGGAGAGGTTTTGTGCGACAATCCGTAATA
>Ga0315287_10005926_pt1 | contig 12087 bp, 10 predicted proteins | sample YL17G11_0_MG_FD_205037 | JGI IMG/M metagenome (GOLD analysis project Ga0315287, IMG submission 205037) | Sediment microbial communities from Yellowstone Lake, YNP, Wyoming, USA - YL17G11_0 | ecosystem: Environmental > Aquatic > Freshwater > Lake > Sediment | place: USA: Wyoming | collected...
GACCCAGTCACGGTAGGCCTCGTAGCCATCGTCGAACTTGCCCTTGTACTTGTCGGCGTATTCCTGCGGGCTGTGATGCGGGGCGTGGTTGGCGCCCGGGCAGAACCACAGGTACCACGGCTTGGACGGGTTCGAGGACTTCTGGTCGCGCAGCATCCGGATCGCTTGGTCGGCAAGGTCTTTGGATAGGTGATAGCCCTCTTCGGGGCTGTAGGGCTGCTCGATGAACCGGTTGTCCTCGGTCAGGTCGGGATACCAGTTGTTGGTCTCCCCGCCGAGGAAACCGTAGAACCGGTCGAAGCCCTGCTGCAGCGGCCACGACGACTTGTTGCCGCCGCTGGCGACGTCCTCCTCGGGCACGTTGTGGTTCTTGCCGATCCAGAAGGTGCTGTAGCCGTTGTCCTGCAACACCTGACCGATGGTGGCGCACTGCGCGGGCAGTCGCGCGGCGGCACCCGGAAAACCGTTGGAGCCCTCGGTGATCGCCGCGAACCGGTTGACATGGTGATTGCGTCCGGTAAGGAAGCAGGACCGGGTGGGTGAGCACAGTGCGGTGGTGTGCCACTGGGAGTACATCACCCCGTTGTCGGCCAGACGCTGCATCACCGGCATCTCGATGCGACCGCCGTACGGCGACCAGGCCGCCAAACCGGTGTCGTCGTAGAGCACCACCAGAACATTCGGCGCACCCTCGGGTGCGCGTTTGAGTTCGAACGGCTTCCAGTCCGGCGTGGAGTTGCGGACGTCGAGTTCGATCTTGCCGTCGAAGCCCTCATTGATGCCGGTGCCGTAGCCCGGAGGACCCGCGTCGGCAGAGCCCCCGCCACCCTCGCCGGTACTGCACCCGGCAGCGAATGCCGATGCCGCCGCCACACCCGCGCCGGCGACGGCTATGCCGCCGAGAACCTTGCGCCTCGACACCTTGCCGCCGGTGCCCTCAGAGCGATCGGTGGCCGGGTCAGTGTGGTCGCGGTCATCCATAGTGGTTCCACCTCAATAGGGAGTCGGTTGATTTCCGTCGAAATCTAACAGATGAACCAGCCCCTCCCTAGCGTTGTCGACGTCTTCGCCAGAGTGTCGGAGATACCGGCAATACGCTGTACGGCGAGCAGCTGTGCCGCCGCTGGCGTGTTGCTAAATACGCGCTACTAGATGTACTGGTCCAGAATGTTGTAGTGCTGGCTGAGGTAGTAGGCCAGCGTTAGGCCCAGGATCGCCAGATAGGCCACCAGCGAGATGATGCCGACCCGCCGATCCAGTGCCCCCGAGAGTGCCTCGGCCATCTCTTTGCGGTTGCGGCGACTGGCCAGCACCGTGTAAACCATGGCCGCCAGGATGTAGACCATCGACACCAGGTACACCAGATCCAGCATCGTCAGGTACTCCACCGAGGGCAGGCTGGCGTCGGTGGTCCACTGCAGGGCCACGATCGTCAACATCGCGGTGATTCCGATACCGGCGCGGGCGTCCTCCAGTCGGGCCGGCAGCAGGTAGATCAGCGAGGTGATGAGAATGACGATGAAGATCGGCAGCACCAACTTCACCAGGTAGGGCAGCACGTCCCGGGTCACCGGAAGCGCGATGACGATTCGCGAATACGGCACGTCCGCCCGGGCGGAGATATCACCGAAGTTCGTCGGGTACTTGTGCGGCACCACGATCAGGATCGGGTTTCCCGCCCTATATCCCGGGATTGTCAGTGACGGCCCCTCGTTCTTGGTGACCGGCGGTGTGTCTGGAACGAACTCCAATTGTGTGACGTTGCTGCGTTGATCCTCGAACACCATCTCCAGGACCTGGGTGTCGAACGGGTACTTCTCCAGATTCATCTTTCTGCTGAACACGCCCTGAAAGCGCAACGCCTGGTACTTAGTCCCGTCCGGCATGTCCAGTGGCTCGTCGTAGATCGGTTTGCCCACCACACCGCCCGTCGAGGACGACGTGGAGTTCTGGGTGCCCTCGGAGTTCATCGATTCCAGCGTGAGCGAGGGGTCGATCTCCGGATTGGACCACCGCATCCACAGATAGAAGTCGACGGTGAAGTTCTCCGACACCAGGTCGATGTCCTGCAGATCGTTGATGAACGCGCCGACGGTGACTTTGTCGGGACCGGGCCCGGGGCCGGGGCCGGGATCCGGAGCGGCTCCGACCGAGGCAGTCAGCCCGAGCGGGATGGCGCACAGCGCGACCAACACGAGCAACACCCGGATCAGGGCAACGGAAACATGGCGCAGGCGGCGCGCCACCTCCCACTGTTTCACGGGTTCCCCTCCGAGGCTGACTACTGCGCCGATGTTAGCCCAATCCGCGTTTTGCCTGGTTATTCGACGCGGTGGGTGGGTCTTTGCCATGCTGGTCCGATGGCCAGCCTCCCCCGCCGGATCGCATCGGAGTTGAACGCGAAGCTGCGCAGCCCCGAAACTGCGGCCGTGGTGGCCGGGATCGAGAGCACGCTGACCAAACGCCGCCGTGAATCCAAGCTCAAGTCCGGCGCGTTCCGGGGCATGCACGTGGTCGTCTACCGCGGTTTCGTCGCCGACGGTGTGGCCAAGGTCCGGGTCCGCGTCGTCGAGACACCGGAACTTCCAGGCGACAGTCGCATCCCGTACTGGGACATCGCTCAGAGCAACCTGCGCCGCCACGCCGCACTGGCCATCGTCGGGGTGGAGGTCGAACTCCGCATCGGCAAGCATGCAACAACGGCAGTAACCGATGATCACGGATTTGCGAACTTCGCCCTGCCGGTGCCGAATCTGCGGGTCGGCTGGCACGAGGCCCGCGCGACCACCACGCCCATTGAGAGCGGAGAGTCGGCTTCGGGCACCGGACGGGTTGTCAAGCCCTCGTTGAAGGCACCGTTCCTGGTGATCTCCGACATCGACGACACCATCCTCATCACCGGACTCACCGAGGGCGTGACCATGGTGACCCGCACCGTGCTGCGCGAGGCCGACAAACGCCGGGCGATCCCGGGCATGTCCTCGCTCTACCGCGGACTGGCCCGCGGGGTCGCCAACGCCGCGGGCAACCGCAAGCCGGAACCGACCTTCTTCTACGTCTCGACCGGCAGTTGGTCGTTCTATCCACTGCTGGCGCAGTTCGCGCAACTGCGCGCCTTCCCGCAAGGCCCGATGTTTCTCACCGACTGGGGGCCGACCGAGCGATACCTTCGCCGCAGCGGGGCCGAACACAAGCGAACGGCCATCCGCCGGTTGTTGGAGGCCTACCCGAAAATGCCGTTCGTGTTGATCGGTGACAGTGGCCAGCGTGACGCGCTGACATACGAGGAGATGGCCCGGGAGTTCAGCGGTCGGGTGAAGCTGATCATCATCCGGCAGGTCGGCGGCGACAACGAGGACCGCAACGTTGCGGTGCGCGAGCGCGCCGAAACCCTGCGCGCCGAAGGCATCCCGTTACATCTGGTGCCCGACGGAACACGGGCCGCGGAACTGTGCCAGCGGGCCGGCCTCTGCGACGAGGAGACCCTGGCAGAGGTAGCGGCGGAACTGGATCCGCAGTAGCGCGACGCGTCACACCGGTTGCGTCACAAAGTCGATGAGTTCTTCGACCCGGCCGATGAGTTCAGGTTCCAAGTCGGTCCAGTCCCGGACTGAACCTCGGATTCGCTGCCACGCCCTGGCAATGTCGGTCTGATCGCGGTGCGGCCAGCCCAGCGCCGCACAGACGCCGTACTTCCACTCGATGGTGCGCGGCACCGTCGGCCACTCCGACAGGCCCACCCGCGCGGGCTTCACCGCCTGCCAGATGTCGACGTAGGGGTGTCCGACCACCAAGGTGTGCTCGCCCCCGGGCCCGCGGCGCACCACGTCGGCGATCCGCGACTCCTTGGAGCCGGGCACCAGGTGATCCACCAGCACGCCGAGGCGGCGGGTGGGCGCGGGACCGAAGTCGTCGACGATGCTCCCGAGGTCATCGATGCCGCCGAGGTACTCGACGACGACACCTTCGACCCGAAGGTCATCGCCCCAGACCTGTTCGACGAGTTCGGCATCGTGGCGGCCTTCGACATAGATCCGTCCCGCCGCGGCCACCCTCGCCCGCCCGCCGGGAACCTTCACCGAACCCGATGCCGTACGGGTAGCAGCCGAAGCGTGGCGCAGTGGCGCGGTCAGGATCACCGGCCGACCCTCGACCAGGAAACCCGGCCCCAGCGGAAACACCCGGTTGCGCCCGCGGCGGTCCTGCAACTCGACTCGGCCACCCTCGATGCGCACGACGGCGCCGACGAACCCTGACTGCGGGTCCTCAACAACCATCCCGACCTCGGCACCGCACTCGACCGAACGCACCCGGCGGGATTCATGCGGGTCGTCACCGAGCACGTCGGCACCGTAGCGATCGGCCATCCGGTGATCGTAGGGTGCCGTCGCGCGGGTGCTGCTATTCGAGTTCTTGCAGGCTTTCCTCGAGATAGTCCAAGAGTCGCTGCAGTTTCGGAATGCTGCGCCGGCATCCGACCAGACCGAACTCGAGATGGTCGGCATAGCTGACGCAGGAGATGTTGAGGGCCTGATCCTCGGTGGGGATCGACAGCGGGTAGATGGCCTCCAGTTCGGCACCGTTCCAGTACAGCTTCTCCCGAGGCCCCGGCACGTTCGAGATCAGCACGTTGTACGGCGGCGGCAGGTTCGCCGAACCCGGGACCCGGGTCAGCGCCGACGGCCCGACCGCCGTGAGGATCCCCAGCGCGGCGAGTTCGACGCTGGACCGATCAGCCATCACCGCCTTGGTGGCCCGCATCGACGATGTGATGGCCTCCAACCGGTCGTCCGGATCTTCGAGGTCGGTGCCCAGATTGCACAGCACGAAGGTGATCGCGTTACCGCCGTCGCCGGCCGTCCGGATCGACACCGGTACCGAGGCGATCAATGACTCATCAGGCAGTGCGTCGTTGGCGATCAGGTAGCGGCGCAGTGCCCCCGAACTCATCGCCAGCACCATGTCGTTGAGCGTGACGCCACGAGCCTTGCCGGCCTTGAGGATTCGGCCGATGTCCCAGGATTGCGCCGCGACCCGCCGCGATCCACTGATCGGCTGATTCAGCATCGTCCGCGGCGCGGCATACGGCAGCACCATCGTCTGTTCCAGCAACGCACCGGCGCCGTACTTGGCGAGCATCGGGCCGATACCGGCCATGCTGCCCAGCGTCCGTGCCGTGCCACCGAGGGTTCGGGCCGCGCCGCGGAACACGTCGAGTGGGTTGGCGAAACTCCGCGTGCCCTCCGACGGCGCCTCCTCTCTCGGGACCCACATCGGGGGCATATCGCGGGTAGCCGGATCAGGACTGAGCGACTCGATGACCTTCCGGGCCAAGGCGACGCCGTCGGCGAGGGCGTGGTGGGTTTTGGAGTAGGTGGCGAAGCGACCGTCGGCGAGACCCTCGATCAGGTGGTACTCCCACAGCGGTCGGTGCCGGTCGAGCAGGCTGCCGTGCAGCCGGGACACCAGTTCCAGCAGTTCCCTGACCCGCCCGGGCCTGGGCAGCGCGGAGAGGCGCACGTGGTACTCGATGTCGATGTCCTTCTCAGTCATCCACCACAGATTCCCGACCGAACTGACCGGATCGCGCGGTCGGCGGGCGAACATCGGCGCCACCTCGTCGAAAGTCAGCAACTCCCGGTACAGCTTGCCGACATAGTCCCGGTTGGCGCCGGCGGGCTTGTGGAACAGTTGAAGGCCGGCGACGTGCATCGGATGTTCGCGCGCTTCCTGGATCAGGAAGGCCGCGTCCATCGGGGCAATCATTCCCATGGCGCACCTTTCGCCGGCGGCATGCCCACCGTGTGCCCATTAGAACCGATGCTCCACACGCGTACATACGATTTGAGCAAATCCCGGCCGGCGATGGCTTCTGCTATCGCGCCGACGGTTGGTGCTGGGTGATGCAGTGGATTCCGCCGCCGCGGGCGAACAGTGGGCGCGCATCGACGGTGACCACCCGCCGGCCCGGGTACTGCTCGGCGAGGATCGCGACGGCGTCGGCGTCTCGGGCGTCGCCGAATCCGCACGCGATGACGCCGCCATTGACCACGAGATGGTTGATGTAGCTGTAGTCGACGTAGCCCTCGGCATCGGTCAGCGTCGCCGGAGCGGGCATCTCGGTGATCTCCCATGATCGCCCGGCCGCATCATGGCTGGCATCGAGAGCGGCCCGGATGGTCCGGCACACCGCGTAGTCAGGATGGGATTGATCGCCCTGGGTGTGCAGCAGGAGTCGGCCGGGTGAGGTGATCGCCGCGACGATGTCGACGTGTCCCCGGGTCCCGAACCGTTCGGAGTCACGGGTGAGCCCCTGTGGCAGCCAGACTGCGTGGGTGGCGCCGATGGTGCGCGCCAACTCCGCCTCCACCTCCGCCCGGGTGATGCCCGGATTGCGGCCGGGATCGAGTTGCACGGTATCGGTGACGAGCACCGTGCCCTCGCCGTCGACGTGGATGCCGCCGCCCTCGTTGACCAGATCGGAGGAGATGATCGGCACCCCGGCCGCCTCGGCGACGACGCGGGCGATGTTCGCGTCGAGATCCCACTCCGCCCAGTCCTGGGCGCCCCAGCCGTTGAACACCCAGTCCACTGCGGCCACCGACCCGTCATCGGCGTGCACGAACGTCGGCCCGATGTCGCGCATCCAGGCATCGTTGAGCGGTGCCTCGATGATGTCGACGCTCTGCGACAGGTACCGGTCGGCGATGGCGCGTTCCGGTGGATGCACGACGACCGCCACGGGCTCAAATTCGGCCACCGCATGCGCTACCGCCGCCCAGGTGGACCGGGCCTCGTGCCGGGACTCCTCGTCTTCGCCCAGCGAGTAACCCGTGCAGGGGAATGCCATCCACACCCGGTCCTGCGGTGCCCACTCGGCCGGCATCCGGTAGTTGACGGCTGGAGCGTTCATCAGTGTTCGCCTTTCATCGTGCCTGGCCTGTCAGAGTGGTGGTGTTTTACAGCGGTGGTGTTCGTGGCGGCGGGGTGCGCCGCTCGCCTGTTGCTTCGAATGCCGCGGCGAAGCCCAACAGGGCTGTGTCGTCGTACGCGCGCCCGGCGAACGTCAACCCGACGGGCATCCCGATGTCGGCCATGATTCCCATCGGCACCGTGACGGTCGGGATCCCCAGATGGCGCGGCACCAGATTGCCGTTGGCCACCCATACGCCGTTGCGCCAACCCAGTTCCGCAGAGGCGGGGTTGACGTCCATATCGGCCGGGCCGACGTCGGCGACGGTCGGGAAAATCACCGCGTCCAGGCCGCGCCGAGCCATCCACTCCTCCAAGTCGACCCGGCGGGTCCGCTCCAGCCCGCGGAGTCCCTCTTCCATGTGCGGGATGTCGAGGAACGACTCGATGGGATGGGATCGAATGAATGCCGGGTAGGTGTTGATCTCAGCGCTGCCCTCGCCGAACCCCTCCACCCGGTCGGGAAGTGCACCCGGATCGTTGACCCAGATCAGGGCGCCGTCGACGGCGGCCAGGTTGGGCAGGTTCGGGTCGGCGTTGGCGCGCAGGAAGTCGTCCCAGGCCCACGCGGACAGATCGAGGATCTCCCGGTCGAGGAACTCGGGACTCACCAGGCCGCGGGTCTTGATCGACGGCACGCCGTCGCGGTCCTTCTCGTAGTTGGAGACCACCGGGAAATCCACCAGCACGACCTCGGCACCGGCGGCGGTCAGTTCGGCTCCCGCAGCCTGAAACAGGTCGATGACGGACTGCCGGGTCTCGATGCGCCGACCGGTCGGTCCGCCGATGCCCAACCCCTGACCCACTCCGGCCTCGGCGTCGGCGTTGACGTACATCCGCGGCACCCCGAAACGCTTGCCGACCAGGCTGCTCCGGGCCGCCTCGCGGTCAGCTGGCAGCAACCCCGAGTAGGACCGTGGCCGCACCGATGAGGCCCGCGGAATCTTCACCCAAGGTTGCATGCGCCACAGATCGCCGCGCGGATTCGCATCATCGGCAACCAGAACATCGAGAACTTCGAACATGTCGGCCATGGTGCGGGTGTGCGGTACCACGACATCCATCGTGGGCACCAGGGGCCAGTTGCCGCGCACCGAGATCACTCCGCGCGACGGCGTGTAGGCACACAGGGCGTTGTTGGTGGCCGGGGCCCGGCCACTGGACCAGGTCTCCTCCCCCATCCCGAACGCGGCGAAGCTCGCCGCTGTGGCGGTACCGGAGCCATTGGACGAACCCGATCCGAAGGCCGACGTCAAAAAGTCTGCGCTGTAAGGACTTTCGGCTCGGCCGTAGAGTCCGCGCTGCATACCTCCGTTGGCCATCGGTGGCATGTTCGTCAGGCCGATCAGAATCGCGCCGCCGCCGCGGAGACGTTCGATCGCAAAGGCATCGGTCTGTGCGACGAGGTTCGCGAAGGCATGCGACCCCGCCGCCGCGGTCAGGCCCTTCGCGAGGTAACTGTCCTTCGCGGTGTAGGGGATGCCGTCCAGCGGACCGAGGAGTTCACCCCGGCTGCGGCGCTGGTCTGAGGCTGCCGCCTCGGTCAGCGCATCGGGGTTCGACACGATCACCGAATTCAGCATCGGCCCGTTACGGTCGTAGGCCTCGATCCGACGCAGGTAGGCCTCGACGAGTCCGACACTGGTCACTCGACCGCCGTCGAGGGCCGCGCGAAGCGCCGCGATGCCGACCTCGGTGACGTCGAACGAACCCACACCGTCTAACAAACCCACGCCGTCGAACGAACCCACGGAAGCACGATATCGGTGATCGCCCGCGTCGGTCGCCCGTCGGCGGAACACGGCAGTGGGAAAGGCGGTGGGAAAGTCCCCGCGGCCCGGCTAGTGTTGGGCCGCCGACCAGGAGGACACGGGTGAGACGAGCACACCACGTAGCCGCTGCCGCGGCGGCCGCGGCCGGGTTGACGGCGTGCGCCGCCGGCGGCACCGAACCCGCGGCTTCGACGACGATGGTCGGCGGCATGACCGAGTGCACCACCGAGGCCCTCGCCGGGCCCGCGACCGCAGCCGCGCAGTCCATGGGACCCGACAACGTCTACACCGTCGACGACCTGTCGTGCTCCGAAGGTTGGGCGGTGACCGCCGGCCTGCTGGCCAGCACAGACAATCCCGACATGGGTGCCCCGACATCGTTCGTCTTCGAGCAGCAGGGCCAGTTCTGGGTGGTGCAGGACAAGGCGAAAGTCTGCGGCACCAGTCCCACCACCACTACCGCCCCCGCCGACGCAACGATTCCCCCCGCGCTGTTCCTGTCCGGATGCGCCGCAGGCTAAACCCACAGACGCGTTAGGGTTGAGGGGATCGTCGGCCACGCAGCCGGCACCAACGGCAGGAGAAGTGCCATGGCTTCGTCTCTGATTGACGCGCTCGGTTCGCAAACAGGTGGCCTGACCCTGCTGAAGTTACTGGCCGACAATAGTTTCGATTCGATACTCGTCACCGATGCATCTGCCCAGGGGCGGATCATTTACGCCAACAAGGCTTTCAAGAAGCTCACCGGCCACGACCCGGCGGCCGTGATCGGCAAGGATCCGCGCATCCTTCAGGGACCCGGCACCGACCAGAAGGTGATTAAACGTGTCACTGCGACCCTCAAATCGGGCGGGCGGTTCGAAGGCCGCGCGGTCAACTACCGCAAGGACGGGACGCCGTTCATCATGAACTGGCGGATGTTCCCGCTCAAGGACGCCGGCAAGATCATCGCCTGGGTGGCTATTCAGCGCGAAGCACTCGCCGCCGGCTAAGCCAGTTCAAGCCGGTCGGCGCGGTCCGCTGCTAGGTTTTGACGATGCCGAAGTTGACCGAGTGGCGTTCCCTGTACCTCTACGCGGTCTGCTTCGTCTGCATCGTTGTGGTCATCTTCACTACGCTGTCTCTGGTCGACAACGTCATGAGCCTGGTGTATCCGAGCCCGCCCTACATCGATCCCTACAGCGCCCAGCCGGTGGAGGTCGACAGGGAGTTGCTTGAGGAGCAGAACCGGCTCAGCGAACGCCGATCCGGCGTCGTCGGCCTGGTGGGCAATTTGACCGCCTACCTACTGGTGGTTCCCCTGTTTTGGTTTCACTGGAAACTGGCCAACAAACCGGCACCGGCGGAAGGTTAAGACCGTGCGAATTAGCTACCTGGTAATCGCCGACGACGGATCGGACCACACATCATGAAACACGGAATCTTCGGTGGCGCGGTCAATGCCGGCACCCTCGATGACATGGTGGCCGAGGCCGCAGCGGCCGAAAGTGACGGCTTCGACGCCTACTGGGCACCGCACATTTTCGGCCACGACGCGTTGACCGCGTTGGCGGTGGTGGGCACGAAGGTGCCGCGGATCGAACTGGGCACGTCGGTGGTGCCCACATTCCCGCGCCATCCGCACGCGATCGCCCAGCAGGCGCACACGGTGGCGGCCGCATCGGGCGGTCGCTTCACCCTGGGGATCGGCCTGAGCCACAAGATCGTGATCGAGAACATGTTCGGCCTGAGCTACGACAAGCCGGTACGTCACCTGCGCGAGTACCTCAGCGTGCTGATGCCGTTGTCCCGCAACGAAATGGCCAACTTCGACGGCGAGATGTATCGCGTGCACGCCGGCATCAGCGCACAGGGTTCGACCGGTTTCAGCGTGGTGGTCGCCGCACTCGGCGAGCAGATGTTGCGCGTCACCGCCGCCATGGCCGACGGCACCCTGACCTGGTGCACCGGCCCGGTGACGCTGGCGGCCCACACCATCCCGACCATTACCAAGGCAGCCGAGGAATTCGGCCGGCCGGCACCACGGGTGATCGCAGCACTTCCGGTGTGCGTCACCGACGACAGGGGTTCAGCCGTCGCCCGGGCTGCTGAGACATTCGCCGCCTACGGCGGCTTGCCCAGCTACCGGGCGATGCTCGATCGCGAGGGCGTGGCAGGTCCGGCCGACATCGCCATCATCGGCAGCACTGCCGAGGTGCAGGATCGCATCGGCGAACTCGCGCGAATCGGCGTGACCGATTTCGCTGCGGTGGAATTCGGCGCGACGCCCGAGGAGGTCGCCGACACCCGGGCGGCCCTGAAAGGGTTGCTGACGTAGCCGCGATTGCCCGCCGATTGCGCAGTTCGTTGCTTACACTGACGCCACTGGAACTGGCGAACCGGAATCTGGCAGAACCGGGACCGGCAGAGCCGGCACACCGAAAGGGCATGCACCTGTGGCCGAACAACTCCCCCGGGCTGCACTGCCCGTGAACCAAAAGTTCCTCGCGCGTCAGGCCTTGGACGAGCGTCGCATCACGGCCCTAGCGGTGGCGCTGGGCATCTGCTCGGCGGTAGCTCTGGGCCAGGCGGCGACCGCCCAGGCCGAAACTTCTGGCGCTACCAACGGCGAAACCGCTCAGCCAACGACCCTCAAGCGCAGCACGCCCGCCCGCGTGGCAGCGTCGCCTACCCGTGCCTCGGGTGGCCCGCAGTCCGCGGCGCAGCGCACCTCCGCACCCGCAAAGGCTTCGCCCGCACTCGCGAAGATTTCCCCGGTGACCGCCCCGTCGGGATGGCGCAGCACGAGCGGTTCCGGTGACAGCCCGGCGGCAACTCCCCTGCCATGGGCCGCGGCGGCCGCGGTCCGGCGGGAACTGGGCGGCGTATCGCGCACGGCGGCCCCGGCAAGTCGTAGCCAGCCAGCCGAACCGGTCAACCCGGTAGCGGCCTCGTCGACCGCGGCCGCGGCGTCCGTCCCGGGCGCCCCGACCACCTGGCGACCGGGCAGCGTGCTGCGGGTCTTCGTCGGAAACGGCACCGCCGACAACCCCCACGCGGGCATCCTGCTCGGCAACGGCTACTCGTACACGACCTACGACGGCGCCTGCACCACCGGTGCGTGCGACGGCGGTAACGGCGGACTGATCGGAAACGGCGGTGACGGTTTCGCCGGCGGTAACGGCGGCGCGGCCGGATGGTTCGGATCCGGCGGTCAAGGTGGTGCGGCCACCACGGTCGGCGGGACCGGCGGCCGAGGCGGTTCCGGCGGGTTGTTCGTGGGCGACGGCGGCCAAGGCGGATCCGGCGGTACCGGTGGCGGTACCGGTGGTGATGGCGGTAGCGCCGGCGTGTTGTCGTTCTT